>WNFR01000669.1_pt1 | contig 35029 bp, 23 predicted proteins | sample 5400221 | NCBI WGS metagenome assembly WNFR01 (sample SAMN13153357, study PRJNA577476) | soil metagenome | isolation source: 40 cm soil under Madrone tree | place: USA:California | collected 2016-06-14
GATTGTTCCGTCAGGCGTGCGCTTTCGAAGTGAGGTTTCAGTAGCACAGCCACTCCTGGTTGTGCTCGGTTGCAGCAACACCAAAGCTTAAACGCGAATCATCCCCTCCCATTGGCGTCACCAAAAACTGTTGAGCGAAATCGTGCACAGAGCCGTCATCCTCGAACCCGTCGGTCACGAATCCAAGGGAAACAAAGCAGGAAAAAGAAAAGCCCAAAAAGGAAGAACCAGTCGAAGCCGCAAGCCGCCGCTGCCTCATTCTGTATCGGCGGCCCGGCGGCGGGCTTCAGCCCGCCACCTTTGTCTTAGTCTTGCGGAACCGGAACCACAGGAACAGCGCCACAGTGGCCACGAATGCGCCGAAGGCATCTAACAGGGAATCCCACGGCGATGCGGTGCGTGATGCTACGAAGGCTTGATGAACTTCGTCGAGCGCGGAATAGCCTGCTGCGATGGAAAGAGCCGCAAGCGCCCAAGTCCAGCGCCAGCCGGTGCGGTCGGCGCGAACTCCGCGAAACAACAGTACACAGAAAATGAAATATTCCGTGAAATGTGCCGACTTGCGGATGAAAAAGTGAATCGGCTCGAACTGCCCAAGAGTGAGCGACGGCATCATCCAGTGAAAAATCGGGAAAAAAATGGTGGCGGTATGCTGAGACGAGAACGAATCCGTGGAAAGAGAAAAAATAATTCCTGCCCACAACAATGCCGGCCACCAAGAACGCAAAAACAGCGGCAGAAAATTTTTGGTCGGCACACGCTGACGGATTTCGTCCAAGTTCGGTGCCGGACGCGGATTGCGCCACGGTTGTTCAGGCAATTTTTTGTTCTCCCTGGGCCGCTGTGCGAGCTTCGCGTCGGGGCACGGCATGCCGTGCCCGTTCTTGCCTGGCGTCATCACGGCAAGTGGACGTCTGGTGAAAAATCACGGATTGCACGCGCTATTCCATTCTATAGTTCGGAGCTTCGCGCGTGATGATGACATCGTGCACGTGCGATTCGCGCAGGCCGGCAGCGGTGATGCGCACGAACCGGCTTTTCTCGCTTAATTCCTGCAGTGTGCGCGCGCCTACGTAACCCATTCCGCTTTTCAGGCCGCCAACAAGTTGATCGGTCAGCGCGCCGAGTGGGCCTTTGTACGCAACGCGGCCTTCCACGCCCTCAGGAACGGACTTGCCGCTGTCGTCCAACTCTTGGACTACGCTGTAGCGATCGGAACCCGCAGCCATGGCTCCGATGGAGCCCATGCCGCGATAGGATTTGAAAGTGCGGCCCTGAAACAAAATTGTTTCGCCGGGCGATTCTTCAGTACCGGCGAAAAGACTGCCGATCATTACGCAGGACGCTCCCGCAGCGAGAGCTTTGGTGATGTCGCCGGAATATTTGATGCCGCCATCGGCGATGATCGGCACTTGAGTGCCGTGCGCCGCGCGTGACGCTTCGATAATCGCCGTAAGTTGTGGAACTCCGGCGCCGGTTACGACGCGGGTAGTGCAAATCGATCCTGGCCCGATACCGACTTTCAGGCCGTCGATTTCGAGGGCGATCAGATCTTTCGCCGCTTCGAACGTTGCGACGTTGCCAGCGACGATTTGCATTTCCGGCAAACGCTGGCGAATTGTTTTGATCGCGTCCATTACTTTTGCGGTGTGGCCATGAGCGGTATCGATCGCCAGTACATCCGCCTTCGCTTTCGACATTTCGATAGCGCGTTCCAGAAAATCGCCGGTCGCGCCGACGGCGGCACCGGTGATCAATCGCCCCTGGCTATCCTTGGACGCCCGCGGATATTCCAGTTTTTTCTGAATGTCTTTTACGGTGATCAAGCCTTTCAAATTGAAATCCTGGTCCACTACCAAGAGTTTTTCGATGCGATGCCTCTGAAGAATTTTTTCCGCTTCTTCCAGAGTCGTACCTACCGCAACAGTTACCAGATTATCTTTAGTCATCACCGCGCTGACCAGCTGCGTGTGGTCTTTTTCAAAACGCAGATCGCGGTTGGTAAGAATTCCTGTCAGGCGAGTGCCGCGAGTCACAGGAAGACCGGAGATGCGGTACTTGGTCATGATTTCGAGAGCCTGGCGCACAGTGATATCCGGCGAAATCGTTACCGGGTCCACGATCATGCCGGATTCGGAACGCTTTACGCGGTCGACCTCTTCAGCCTGGCGGTCGATCGGCATGTTGCGGTGAATCAGGCCGATTCCGCCCTGGCGAGCCATGGCGATGGCCAGACGCGATTCCGTCACCGTGTCCATGGCCGCCGATACCAGGGGCACGTTGATTTTCAGCTTGCGCGTGAAATTCGTTTGCGTTTCTACTTCGACGGGAAGCACCGAGCTTTTGCCCGGCACCAGCAGCACATCGTCAAAAGTAAGACCTTCCTGAATGGGACCGTCAATCATTCCAGCCTCGCGTGTAGGATTGCGCCCTAAAATAGCGCAGCCCAGCGGGTGGCCGCCGGGCCGAAGGAAAAATTCATCGCATCGAAAAAATGAATCACTGTGGAATTAACAGTTTAGGGGTAGAAACAGGCGCGGTCAAGTTGGCGCGATGCTGCATTGCCACAGGGTCGATGCGTGCCTGGAGGAGCCCTTTCGAGGCAAGAAAGGGAGGTGAAACGTTTGAAACGGATGTGTGGCGAGACGTTCCTGTCGGTATATACTGACCTAAACAGAAGCGCAAATTTTCCGTCAGGACTCACTACAGTTATAGGTCCGTTAATTAAACGCGTAGTAATTATATGGAAGACGCCAAGCCAAACAAGACCGGCCCTGAGAATGCCAACGTCGGGCCGCTCGGTCTGCGCACTCCGGCGAAGGGCGAAAGTTCCGGCAGCGATCTTCCACTTCCACGAGAAAAGGAAAAGGCGGGCAAGGCCGCGCCCACGCCACTGCCCGGTCCGGACGACTCCGCGGGCGACGTAACGTTTGTTGACGCTTCTCCGTCTCCTGGCCCCGGAAAGGCACACCTTTCGAATATTTTTCCGAATCGAGATCATCTGCAGCCGGGAGACGTGCTCGGCAACCGCTATGAGATCTGGAACGTGCTGGGCGAAGGAGGCATGGGCACGGTTTACAAGGCGCTCGATCGCGAAGTGGACCACCTGGTTGCGTTGAAGCTGATTCGGCCGGACATGGCTGCCAACCCCACGATCCTGGCGCGCTTCAAGCAGGAATTGCTTACGGCGCGGCAAGTGACGCACCGAAACGTCATTCGTATCTACGATTTGTCTGAAGTTGACGGCGTGAAGTTCATCACCATGGAGTTTGTGGAAGGATGCGACCTGCGCAAGCTGCTGTTGGACGAAGGCAAGCTGGCTCCCGAGCGGGCGGTGGAGATTATGCGGCAGGTGTGCCTGGCGCTCGAGGCGGCACACGCGGTTGGAATTATTCATCGCGATTTGAAGCCGCAAAACATTATGCAGGACAAACAGGGACGCATCCTGGTGATGGATTTTGGGCTGGCGCGTTCGCTAGAGTCCGGTGGGATGACGCAATCGGGCGCGCTGCTGGGGACAATCGAATACATGTCGCCGGAACAGGCAATGGGCAGCCATCTCGACGGACGGTCGGACATCTTTAGCCTGGGACTGATTTTTTATGAGCTGTTGACTGGAAAGATGCCGTACAAAGCGGACACGGCGATGGCCAGCTTGCTGAAACGAAACCAAGAGCGTGCAGTCCCGGCCGCAGAGTTAGACACATCCATCCCCAAAGCACTGAGCGACATTGTGGGCAAGTGCCTGGAGCGCGATTTGAATGCGCGCTATCAGAACGCGCAGGAAATTTTATCGGATCTGGATGCGTGGGAAGGGAAGCAGCCAACGCTTGCTTCTATCGCGAGGCCGATACCAGTTCCGCCGCGTGAGGTTCCCTGGAAGTGGATTGCGACGAGTGCGCTGGCCGTAGCGGTGGTCGTCGGTGGATTGTTGCTCAGCGGCAAACTCACGTCGAAACCGGCAACGAAGGTAGCGGCTGGTCCCCAGGTGACGCTGGCGATTCTACCTTTCCGGAACGGCTCGGGCGACGCTCGATTGGACTGGCTGGGATCGATTCTGGCGGATATGTTGAGCACGGATGTAGGGCAGTCCGCGCAACTGCGCACGATTTCTCCCGATCGTTTGCATCAGGTGCTTTCCGATTTGCAGATTTCTCCCGGCAGCGATATCGATCCCACCACGATGGTGCGCATCGCGGAGTTCAGCAATGCCGATACGATAGTGTGGGGACAGTACGCGAAGTTCGAAGACAAGATTCGAATTGACGCTACAGTTCGCGACCTGAAGCACCAGCGTGCACCAATTTCAGTAAAGACAGAAGCGGACAACGAGAAAGCGCTGCTGCCGGCCATCGCGCAATTGGCACAAACGATTCAAGAAAATCTTTCGCTGTCGTCCGATGTGTTGCAAGAGTTGCGCGCCAAGTCCTTCCGCCCATCATCCAACTCCTTGCCGGCGCTGCGTACTTACAACGAAGGGTTGGAGCTGGCGCGGCAGGGAAATCATCTGGAAGCTGCGAAACGGTTTGAAGCTTCGGTGAAGGACGATCCGCAATTCGCACTTGCTTATTCGCGGCTGGGGCAAACTTACAGCAGCCTTAGAAATGACGACAAGGCCAAGGAATATTCGCAGAAAGCAGTGGACCTGAGCGACAAACTTCCCGCGCCGGAACGATATTTGATTCAAGCAAACTACGCGCAAGTTACGAATGATTATCACAAAGCGATCGAGTCTTACGAGAATCTGGAAAAAGTCTCGCCTGAAGATCCGGATGTCCGCTTCCATCTAGGCGGACTCTACGAATCGACTGGCGCGTACGATAAAGCGCGCGCAGAACTGGCCAAGGTGCTCGCCATCGATCCTAAACACGTCGATGCCTTGCTGGCCGCCGGCCGCGTGGAAATCAGAAGCAGCAATCCAAAGGGCTCTCTCGATTACCTGAACCGCGGACTCAGTCTGGCGGTTGAACTGGATAACCCCGACGGTAAAGCCACAATTTTGAATGCCATGGGAGCTGCTTACGAACAATTGGATAAGCCAGCCGATGCGATGCGCAATTACCAGGAATCGCTGGGGATCAAGCGCAGCTTAGGACAAAAGCCGGGAGTCGCGTTGACCCTCGGGAATATCGCTCGAATTCAGTCCAGCACTGGGAAGCCGGACGAGGCCTACAAAAGCTACGTCGAGGCGGTGAAACTTCAACGCGAAATCGGCGATAGGAAGGGGCTCGGTGTCACGCTGAACAATCTTGGCGAGCTCTACAGAGAACGCAGCCGTTATGAGGCGGCGTTGAAGGCCTACAAGGAATCGTTGCAAATCCAACGGGATGTTGGCAACGAGGATAGCCAGGCCGTCTGCCTGAACAACATCGGGGATGTATATCTCGTCAAAGGCCAGCCCAGTGATGCGCTGACCTACTATGAGCGGGCGCTGGAACTCCGCAAAAAGGCCAACGTTCCCAGTCAAGTGGGAGAGACCCTTCACAATCTCGGCGAAGCTTCCCTCAAAGCTGGCGACTACGGCCAAAGCCTGGATTACCACCTCAAGGCACTTGAACTCTTTCGCCGCTCCGGTGACAAGAATGGCGCCGCGATCCAATCTTACAGCATGGGAACCATATTTGAGTATCAGGGACGGTACGGCGCGGCGCTCAAATCCAAAGAAGAAGCCTTGAAGATATTCCGGCAATTGCAGGACCGCAGTTTCTGGATGGCGGAAATTTTGAGCGGATACGGAAACTCACTCAGCCAGGTGGGACGTTACGACGAGGCGCAGAAAAATTTGACCGAGGCTATGGCCCTCGCGAAGGAATTGCAGAACAAGACGCTGGTGGCACAGATTCTGAATTTCCAAGGCGATACTTTCTATTATCGCGGCGACATCAAGTCCGCGGCAGATCTGTTCTCGCAGGCCCGTGCGGCAAGCTCGGGCAATGTTGAGAAGGATGTGGTCCTGCTGTCGAAATTCAACGCGGCGAAGTGCGTTGTGGAAGAGAAGCGCAACCAAGCGGCCATTGCTCCTCTGAAGGCCTTGATTCAGGAAGCCGACGCTGCGGGGCTAAAACATGTCTCCACGGAGGCTACGCTTGCCTTGGCCGAGGCTCTCCTGAACGCGCGTCAGTATTCCGCGGCTAAGAAGGCACTCGAGACATCGCTGAATACGAGTGAAAAGCTGGGCTTACAGGTCCTGCTTGCTCGGAGCCACTACTTGCTCGGGCGGACCCTTGAGTTATCGGGAAGCGGGAGCGCCGAAGCGGCACCCCACTATGCGGCGGCCAAGCGAATTGTGGAAATCACCCGCCAGGAATCAGGCAGTGATAGCATCCTCCAGCGCCGGGATTTGAACTCCATTTCCTCGCAATCCGTCGAGAAACCCTAGGAATCTGGATTGCGGAGCCAGACGCTTGTTGGTCTGGCCCGTCTTACTCCTTCCCTAGTCTATGGTCCTACCGTGAAGTTGATATCCTGCGGAGGGAACTTGAGGGACCGCACGGTGATGGTGTATGTCCCCGGCGCAAGCCCTACCGTGCTCAAATCGAGTTCGTTCAGTCCATTCTTGCTGTCCCAATGGAATTTATTTCCTTCTTCCTTGACTTGGATCGACTGGAAAACAACATCTCCGTTGGTGCCCGTCGTCCAAACCGAGAAAAGCGCCGTCTTGTCCCGGATACCAGCCGGGGGGGTGCAGCTACCGCTGACACCGGCAGCCAACCGGAATGCTACTTCAATTTGCTCCCCTTCTTGCAATGAATTACCCTCCACCGGGGCAGACTCGAAGCCGCAGAAGGTGTCGGTCTCGGTGAAAGGTTCGTCGAGGGCGGCTACGCTCGATAGACCCGGAAGTTTCCCTCCCATGGTCGGGTCAGACGCCGGCGACGAGGAATAGACCGCCAGGAAGTCCTCGCTATAGACCGCGGTGGCGTTGTCGCCAGGCGCATGGCCAAAAGCAGGATTGCGAACTGTCTGGGAACCCGAATTAATGTAACTGAGTGTGAGAGTTATCAGCCCCTTATAATCTTTGTTCTTGACGGGCACGCCGTTCGGGCCGCTGGAACTCCCGGTGAAGTCATATTGAGCGCATTGCCCGCCATTTCCCGAGTACTTGACGCATACGGTGCCCAAAGGGAACTCTTTCGGATCAAGGGTGTGGGTAAGCGCGTTGACAACGGTCACAGTAAGAGTGAACCCTGGCGAAGGCGTCAGCACAGTGTCGAATTGAACGACGAGACGGCCGTTACCGAAAAATTCGTAGGTGCCTGTAGTGTCGGCCGGAGTGAACGTGATCGTGCAAGACGGTGACTCGGTACTGTCATTGCTGCACGTACCCGCCCAACTCGGAGTAATAAGCAACGCTAACGAAAATGCCAGAAATCCGAGAATCCGCTTGGCCATGACCAGGCCTCCTTGAGTGTCGGGAAAGTTTTTGATGGAGTGGCGTACGACAAGCTGGGCGTTCTGAGAGTAATGGCCGGGCTTTCGAGACAGCACACCGCCAACACAGGGACGATTTTTGCCGACAGTTTGTAGTGACTCATATCTTCGGAACGTTTCATGTGTCAAGAAGAAAAAATGGCAAAAATGCAGCGAAAACCGAAGATACTGGACTAAGTACGTACCTCCAAATTAACAGACGCCCAATTGATTTAGAGCACTTTGCGATCAGCTGTTTGTTCAGGGCAGATGCAGCGTTCGAGAGTTGCTAGCGCGCGATGTTTTGTGCGACGTAGGACCGATAAATGCCACCGAGCTCTTGGCTTAGTTCTGCGAAGTGAGCCGAGTTCGGATTTTTGCGAAGAATCATTTCGATCATCGGAGCTGCGAAGCGGCCGTACTTGGCGAGGGCTGCCTTGTCGTGAGTCGCAGCGGCAGTCTCGATGGCATTCTGCGTGGCGAGAGTGAGGAGTTCCGTGCGGCCTACGAAGACGCGATGGATGGCCGCGGGTTGCGGCTCGATAGTGAGCGGCAGAATTTTTTCCACGAAGGAATTTGGAACGATGTAAATCAGACGCGAGCCTTCCTCAAACCAGGAGTCTTTCCAGGATTCAAGCATGGCGTGGGCTTCTTCGGGATAGAGTCCGCTGGAAACCAGAGAGGTTTCTAGGTCCGGCAGCAGGGAATCAAGCGACGCACTCAGAATCGGCGGATCGAGAATCGCTTCTTCGTGTAGAGCGTTGACTTCGCGAAAGCCGATTTTTTCGCCGCGTCGTTCGAAGAGGATAAGCTTTGGAATTTCAGCGGCGCTCTGGTTCATTGCTGCGATTTGGCTGTTGGGCAGCACCAGTGCGGAGAGAGGCGCAGGAGCGACGGAGACGCCGCGATAGAAAAGAAATTTTTCACTCTCATCGCCGTTGTGGTTGGAAATGCGAAGCGGAGACGAGTTGGTATTGCGGGCGGCGAAGTAGTGGCTGGGTTGAGGTTCCTCGCGGAATGAGGAGTTGGCACATGGTTGCACTGTGACCGATTTCCACGAGATGTCTCCGTTCGACTGTTGTTGAAAAAGCACCACGTTTTCGAGCGACGATGACGGTTCGATGTGCGTAGCGTGCGGATACCACTCGGTGATCAGTCCGTGTAAAAAAGAAACGTTTACGTCAACCGTAGTATCGTGCGTGGAATAAAAATAGAGGACGGGCGTTTCCATGCGAATCGTTCCGCCCAAACCAACTTTGAAGCCGGTACCTCGGAAGTGTTCAACGAAGCTCGGAAGATCGCTAGGACTGTTCAGCGGGAGCCACTCGACGGCCTGGCCCGTTTCTCCCGCGATGGATGTGAAGGTGCCCCATTCGTGTGCAATCAGACCAGGATCAATGTTTGCCTTCTGCGCCTTACCGGCGAGAGAAGCGCAGAGTAAAAAAATTGAAAAGAAAATACACGCCCGCCGAACGCGGCGAGCGACGAGCGTGTTCCGAGATGGCAAAACGCGACGCGAAAATTTCAGGCTCATTGCCTCGCCGCTTTCGTTTCTGCTCTAGCGGAATCGCTCTTGAGGATCATTTCCGCCATGGTCGGACTCTGTGCGCCTAGAAAGTGAAGCGACAGGTTGCGCTTGAGCAACTCGTCGTTCTTTGTGCCGGCTGTGGCCATCTGCGCGTACTCGCGGTGTTCCGCTTCCGGGCCGTGAAGGGTGATTAGCGCGGCGGCGAACGCCATCTGCGGATCTCTGAGACGCAGTTGCATGGCGTGTTTTATCCAGGACAAACCGTCCAGGCCGTTGGCCGGATTTTCGCCTTTTTCGCCCAGCCATTGTTGGTAGGCTTCGGTGAGGTAGGCGGCGTCGAACAGCGCAAATGCGTCGGGACTGGATGAGGCTTCACTACTCTTAGCGCGAGCTACGAGTTGCAACAGGAGCTGTTTTGCCGCGACGGGATCTTTGCGCGCGTATAGCGTGGCGCGGCGAAGGGTTTCCATGTGAACCAGCGGAACCTGGCTCGCGTTCAAGACGGCAAGAGTGTCGCTCGCCAAATGATGCGTGTCGTAATTCTCTGCGCCGGAAAGATTCCAGTCATGGCTGATCCAGGGCAGCGATTTGGCATTGCCGATGTCGAAGGTATGGCAAATCAGCGGTGGCCCGGCGAATGCGGCGTTTGCTAGAACGAAAAATTTTGCGATTGTGGTAAGCGTTAGGCGGATTAAACGAAGCGACTTCGGATGCATTTTGTGTTCCCCCGCTGCTCGTGGGCTGCCCTTACAACTCACAAGACGCGTGCAAGGTGGGGGATGTTAACGAGCAGCTTTTTTGAGGAGCGGCGGCGCCTGTTTCTGTTCCCAAAAACGCCACACCGAAATGTCGCCCAAGTCGAATGCGTTCCACCACGCGTCCATCATTTGCGGGTCGAGAGCGAGCATGCCTTCACGCGTTACGCTTGCCGGTGGCGTCGCGAGCGATGCCAAGCGGGCGTATACCTGGGGGCGCTCCTGTGCATTCACTCGCGCCAACAAATGCCACAACGTGAAAGCATCGCGGGGGCGGGCTTGCGCAAGAATTGTGTGCAGCGCTTGTTCCCGATCGGCGGCCGATAAAGCTTCGAAATCAAACGCGTGCAATGCACTGCGCAATTCTTCTGAAGCGTCTTCAAAATACGGGATGCCGGGTCCTTGCACTGGACTCGTCATGCTCATAGCGCCGGCGGGAATGAACGAATCATGGCCGTCTTTGTGAAAGCCTACCCAGCCCAGCGTGGTGCGCAGCGTGCCCGAGCCATCATCGTTGACGTGCAGTGTATATGCGCAACCCAGATCCACGGCGGTTGCGGAGGGCGTGTCCACAACGAACTGTCCCGGAGGCGCCCAGATCGCGGCGTGGATGGTGCCGAGCTCAAGAGCCAGCCGACTATGATTCGAACCGGATTCGATCAGACGGACCCGCGAGCCGGGATCTACATAAATTTCGCCCACTTCCGCGACGTTCAGAGATGCACGCGATGTATTGTCAGTCACCATCAACTGGCCGACTCGCAATTGTGCTTTGCTGGTATCGCTTGCCAGAGAAAAGTCTCCGACACGCGGCGAACCAGAAAGCCGTGCAACATCCCATCCGGGGGCGTTCGAGATTTCTACAGGCGAGAATCGCAAGAGCAGCCCCGACGCGATCAATGCAACGACGAGTAGTGTTGCGGCGGCGAATCGCGGAGTCCAGCCAGAAGAAAAGACAACGAAACGTGATCGCTTTGGCTGCAAAAATTCAGCGGCGGGAAATTCGAGTGGTTTTCCGCTATGGCGGAACCGCGCGAGTGACCGTTCGATGCGCTGAAGTTCAGGATCAGGCTCGCCGGAGCCGTCCCATAAATAATCGTTTTTCATGAGCCTTTCTCTTCTTCTGCTTGACACGCATTGCGTTGCCATTTTTCACGAAGTATCTGCATGCCGCGGTGTAGATTTACGCGCACGGAACCGTGGGTAAGGCCGGTGTGAGCGGCGATTTCCAGTCCAGTCATTCCTTCCACAAAGCGCATGGTCAGCGTTTCGCGGTAGACGTCCGGCAATTCACGCACGGCGTTCAGCAATGCGATGCTGTCTTCGATGGCGATTTTGCACTGCGGATTTTCCAGAACTTCGGCGGTTGCAATTTGACTCTCTAGTGAGTCACTAGGCTTATTGCGGCGATGGAAATCCGTCGCACGATTGCGTGCGATTGCTGCGAGCCACGGACCGAAACGCGAAACCTCCCGCATGGCTGCAAGACTGCGCAGGGCCCGCAGGAAAACATCGTGAACTAGATCCTCGGCCGCGGCAGTGGGAACTCTCGCCAGCAAGCTGCCGTGCACCATCCGGACATAGCGCTGGTACAGCTGGCCGAAAGCGGCTCGATCGCCGCCTTGCGCAGCCAGGACCAACGTCTCGTCACGGATGTCTGAGCTGGCAGCTGTGTTCACCGATGACCATTGCAAAGCCGCGAAACGCGCTCCTGCCGTGCTTGTCATGTCTGTCCAGCCAACCGTTATAAAGAGACGCCCTGCAACTGGATAGACGTCTTTTGGCCTAGGAGTGTTAACAGTAGCGCCGAACCGTGCATTGGCGTGAACTTGTTATGAACGTCCGGCTCGCCTAGATTGGAAGGATGAGCTCGGCAGAGGACAAACCATTTCGGCCCCACCCGTTGCTCAAAAACGGGCACGCGATGACCATTGTCGCCGCCTTCTTGCGCCGGCGCTTTGATCTTCCGCGTGCAGAAGAACGCTGCTTCCAAGTCGATTTGGATTCGAAAATTCTAGGACATTGTCACTGGCAAAAGGGCCCGGACCGCGATGCTCCTGTGTTGGTGCTGCTCCACGGACTCGAGGGTTCGAGCGCTTCAAATTACATGCTTGGCATTGCGGAAAAAGCCTACCAGCGCGGATTTCACGTGATCCGGCTCAATCAACGCAATTGCGGCGGCACGGAACTGTTGACGCCAACGCTCTATAACTCCGGAATGAGCAGCGATTATCGCGCGGTGTTTGAGGAGTTGTCGTCGGGCGACGGCTTTTCGCGCATATTTTTCGCGGGATATTCCATGGGCGGGAATCTGGTTACGAAAATGGCGGGCGAGTTTAGCGACGCGGTCCCGAAAGCGCTGCGCGGCGTTGCGGCGGTTTGTCCATCCATCAATCTTGCTGCATGTGCCGATGAACTGGAGCGGCGCAACAACTACTTTTATCAGCGGCACTTTGTGGCTGGGCTGATGTCAAGGTATGGGCGCAAAGTCGAACTGTTTCCGCAGAGATATTCGCCGGACGGCTTTGGCCGGATTTGCACGGTGCGTCAATTCGATGATGCCATCACCGCGCCACACTTTGGCTATCGCGATGCCCAGGAATACTACGAAGCAGCCGGAGCGAAGTGCGTGATCGACAAAATCCGCGTGCCGATGCTGTTGATCACGGCACAGGACGATCCATTTGTGCCGTTCGAAGCGACGCGAGCAGTTGGAGTGGAAAAAAATCCGGCAATCGTGTTCAGGGCTCCAAAGCGCGGCGGGCATTGCGGATTTATTTCGGAGGAGAGCGGCAGCGAACGCTTTTGGGCAGAACAGCGAGTGGTGGAATTTTGCGCAGGGCTTGTGTAGCGCGGGGTTTGTGTAGATCGAAGAGAAAGAGAGATTCCTCGCTTCGCTCGGAATGACGGCCAACAGTCAGCCCACAGGTTTTTCTAACGAGACCTGAAAACCCGGCGTGAGGAGTTGCGCTGGACCGCTTTCGGCGACAACCATAAGATCTTCGCACCGAATCCCGAATTCGGCGGGAATGTATACGCCCGGTTCGTTGGAGAATGTCATGCCGGGCATGAGATTGGTCTTGCTGCCGCGCACCAGATAGGGATGCTCGTGGCCGTCGAGGCCTATACCGTGGCCCAGGCGATGCGTAAAAAATTTGTAGTCCGGTCCGTAGCCGGCTGAAGTGATCACTCGGCGCGCGGCGTCGTCGGCTGTTCCAGAAAGTTTTCCCCTTCGCGCGGCGTCGAGCGCTGCATCCTGCGCTTTCCTCACAATTTCAAATGTTCGCTGGATTTTTTCTGTTGGCTTGCCGAAGACTCCGGTTCGAGTGACGTCGGAGGAGTAGCCTTCGACCTTGCAGCCGTCGTCGATGAGGACAACGTCGCCTTCGCGCAGGGTTTGCGGTTTAAGTGTGCCGTGCGGCATGGCGGCCGCGGTTCCGAAGAGTACCAGGGCCTCGCCGCGCAGACCCATTTTTGCGTAGCCGGCTTCGACTAGAGCGGAGACATCGCTCTGCGACATGCCTTCCTTTAACGAAGCGAACACCGCGCGATAAACATCGCAAGTGGCTTCGCATGCCAGACGAATCAGTTCCAGTTCATGGGCTGACTTAACACCGCGGCAAGCGATAGTGACGCGGTCGGCCGAAGCAAATTCCAGGCCCGGAGCTGCCTGCCTCAGATGGTCGTAAAACGTGAACATGGTTGCTTCTTCGACGGCGACGCGTCCCGTTCGCACGCCTCGATCCGCTAACGCCGATGCTGCGAGCTTCGTCGGGCTCTCGTCTTCCTGCCAAACGCGCACTTCGGCAGGGATGCGGAGCTGTTCGCGGAAACGAGCCTCTTCGAAGGCGGGGCAGACAACGAGCGGCTCGCCTTTCTGTGGGATCAAGAGTCCCAGAAGTCGCTCGCTAGGCCACCAATGCACCCCGGTGAAGTAGTAGAGCGAGGTTCCAGGCGCGATGAAGAGCACGTCGAGCTTTGGTTCTTTTTCGGCGAGGAGTTGCTGCGCCCGGGCCACACGCGCCCGGTACTCCGCTGAAGTAATTGGCTTTACGCGCGTGCCAAGCGGCTCCAGGGCCGCGAAGCTCGATGGCAGGGAACTATCGTGTTTTTCCTGACCGAGTATGCCGATGGGCGCAAGCCCCGCGAGCGCTACGGTGGACTGCAGAAGCTGCCTGCGTGTAGGGCGAGCCGCAGAGAGACTCTTTCGAGAGTTCATGGTGCGAAGAGCTTGAGTGGGGAGGGGTCGAACTGTCAAGGACGCAAGCAGATTGATGAATCGGAGAGCATAAGGGGTCCAATGGGCCCAAGTAACATCCGGGTCGGAATCACATTTAAAAGGTTATTCCATCCGAACGGCCAGGATCTGCTTGCCGTGGACCTTGGTTTCGATCCCCAGTGGCGGGCGGAGGTCGGAGCCTTGCACAATGGCTCCGCGTGCAAGCACATTTCCTGGTAAAGGCGCGTACTTGAGGGGATCGTACAGCGAGCGGCTACAGGGATTGCCAACCATGGGATGTCTGGCCTGTTGGTAGCCGTAGTCGGTCCTGAGCGTTTGCAGGTCATCAATATAATTGAGTCCGCAGGTGCCATAAGCGGCCTTCATCGCAAATGACCAATAACCGGAGGCCTGTGCTGACGAGCCAGTTGGAAGGCGAACGATTAAGGCGGGCACATTTTCACCTGTCAATCGGTTGTGAAAAGTGAACTGCTTCGCTCCCCATGGCTTAAGTTCGGAAATGATGGCCACAACGGGATCTTGTTCAGTGACCACGGGTACGGAAGCCGTCAGGTCCGGGACAGGAGCCGGAACGTCAATTTGAGGCGCGGCTGTGGGAGGAACGTCGGCTCGCCGTGATTTTGAAAGGATTTTTCCGCCGACAAGGACCGCAATCAGCACCGCGATCAGGCCGGCCATGACCAGCCAAGGGCCCCCGGCGCGCGCCGGTTTGATGGCCGTGGGCGCGGAAACGCCGGGGATCTGCGGCATCTCCGCTTTAAACCGCTCGTTAGGCGGCTGGCTACTGGGTTGGTCCGGCATGCGCTACTCTCCGACTGCGGCCGAGTGGTTAGAAACTTTCAATTCTCAAACAGTCGACTCAAACGCAAACCCTGTCAACTTGAACGCAGTTTCTGCCGCGAAAGCCTTGTTCAAGCGCAATTGTATGATCGCACGACAGGCCCGGGCAACCTTCAACGATCTACTGCGTATTCAAATCGTATGTATGACGGCACACCTCCGGGCTCTATTAGTGAAATGGCTACAAAACGCTGCGGAAGGCTTGTCACGCGCTTTCAGCCATCCTACTGTAGTAACTAACAAGCACCGACCGATTTTCGGATCGGTCAGCGAAAACCTATGAGCGCTGATCCCAGGGCATCTGCGCGACAGTTCGTGCGCAGCCTGAACATTCTGCTTAAGTTCGCGCGGCTGTACGAATTCGGCCACGTGCGCACCGGCGCGCAATTCGAGACTACGTGGAAGGAATTGCGCTCTGCGCTGGATGAGAGCGGCGAATCGGGCTTGTTGCTGGGTGCTTCCGGCATGCAAATCTTGCTGGATGGAGTTCCGCTCGGCGCTGCAGGTGCGGAACGCAGCTTCGCGCAATTACTTTCTTCTTCCGGTATCGCGAGTATTCATTTCGCGCCAAGTCTTTCACAGAGTCATTTCGCGCGTTTTGTTCGCGCATTTCCCAGCGGGAATGCCAAGCCAGCGTCACTTGCCGAACAGCTTAAGGCTGCGCTGGCCGGCGAAACCGGAATCAGGGTCAACGAAATCCGCTACATTGCAGAAGACTCTTCAATCGCGGGCGCCAAGATTGCCGCCAACCTGACTGCAAAAGTCCTCGGTGCGCAGGGAGATAAATTTAGAGATTTTCTGGATGACCCAAACCGCTTGTTGCAGATGATTCTGGCTGCGGAGAGTTCGCGTGGTGGCTCAGGCGGATCGGGCGGCGGAAGCGGCCCGGGATTTGGCGGAGGAAGTGGAGTTCCCGGTGGCGGCGTCGGTGGAAGCGGAACAGGTTCTGGTGGCGGCGGAGGCGGTCTTCCAGGAGGAAATCTTTGGGATCCGAGTTCTGGATCGGGTTCCGGTTCCGCGCCAGCGTCTAGTTTTAACGGCGGACAGAGTTCTTCACACGGCTCCGGAGGCGGTGTAGCGGAAAATCCGGCTAGAGCATTTCCGGCGCTAGTGAGCGCGGCGGCGTCCCTGAGACAGCCGGCAACGCCGGGAAAATGGCTAACCGCTTCGGCAATGCTGCATTCGAGCGACGATGCAGGTTCAACGCAGTTTGCAGTGGCGGAAGAAGAAGTTCGTTCCATGCTGACGTTGTTTGCGCAGTTGGGGCGTTCCAGAAAAGATGGCGCGGGCGGGATGGACGCGCATACGTTTCAATCGCGGCTTTCCGCAATGCCGGTGCGCAGCCAGGTTACCCTACAGCAGGCCCTTTCAGGGCTTGCCGCCCAGGCGCCAAACGAAAAACCGGATCGCCCGATGCTGTTGAAACTAGCCGAGCATGTCGCGATCCGCTTTGCTCTGGATAGCTACGAAAAAGGGGAATTGCGCGTCAACGCTGTGAAACAGTTGCTCGACCGGATGAACACGGAAATCGAAGGCTTGCGAAAAATTCTAACGTCACAAGAAGAACAGATGGCCAATGCCGGACTGCAGGTGCAGTCCTATACCGAATTGCTCGACCAGGAATTCTGGGAACAGGTGCCCGACGAAAACAAGAAAGAAGTGATGATCTCGGATGAGGCCTGGTGCGTTCCGCCGCGGAAAGTACGCACCTTTCTGGAAGAGATGCTGCGCCGCGGCGAGCTGAAAACCGTAAATGAAATATTGATGAAATATGCGTCGTGTATCGGTCTGGAATCGGATGACGCGCGGCGCACCACCGCGATCGGTCTTGGCGAACTGGCGGAGCTCTACGGAAGCGGCGATGGCAGCGCGCTAATTGAATCCATTCGCCGAGTGGGCAATCAACTGGCGGCGGAACGCGATCCAGAATTGCAGACGCTGGTGAGCGCAGCATTCGTGCGGCTCAGCCAGGAGGCGGCTTCGAAACGCTGTTATCCGGCGATGCAGCAGGCGTTGGCTTCGCTGGATAGTGTTGAAGCGCAGCGGCCCGGCTCGTCACAGAGCCTGCGGCCCCGCATTGGTGCGGAAGATCGAATCCCGGAATTCGTCGAGGAAAGTTTGCGTTCGGGAGAGATTGCGAACGGCCTCGCCGACATCTTGGCGCTGATGCCCAAGGCCACTCTGCAATACATTACCAATCGATTTGGTCATTCTGGTTTTCGCGAGGATTGCGAACTTCTGGCCGAGATTGTTAAGGGGCTAGGTGGCGAAGCGATTCACCACCTGGTCGAGATACTACAAACTTCCGCGGCCAACGAAGCCGCCGAAGTGCTCGGGCTGCTCGGGCAACTCGATCCTGATGCTGTTGCAAGGGTTCTGCCAGTGCGGCTGGCACAATGGCCGAGATCGGTGCACGATCGTTGCGTCCGGCAATTGTCGTCAGTTCCGCCGCAGACACGGGCGCAACTGCTGCTCGCAATTTTCGATTCGCTCGATGTGCTGATCCAGCCGCTGGCCCTGGATGAAGTCAGCATGACCGGTTCGCCGGACTCGATTCCCAAACTGCTGGATCTTGCCGCAAGTGACGGTATTTCCAGTTACGTCCGCTTGAAAGCGATCGAAGCCCTGGGACGTTTGCGTGCATCCGCGGCGAATCCCGCGCTGCAGACGATCCTGGAGGCGCGGCAAGTTTGGCGCTGGCAATATCCTTCGGAACTGCGCGTGGCTGCTGCGCAGGCTCTCTTGCGCATCGATCCGATGGTCGCCATGGGAAAAATCGCGGCTGCCGGGTTCGACAAAAAGGATCTGGTCCTCGAGCCGATCGATTCGGAAACCAGTAGTTCCGTGATTCGTCAGCGCCGCTACGCACGGTTGAAACTGAGCCGAAATCTTATTTTGACTACGACCAATCTTCGCGAGAATTTCCGGCTGAACGTGCCGGAGTTGAATCTCGGAGGAGGGATCGGGGCCGGCGAGCGGCATCTTGCCCCGGGCACGCTTGTCACACTAAAGCTCACGCAGGGCGTTCGAACCATCAAAGCGCAGGCCATTGTCCGCGGTGCGCGTCCGCAAGCGATGGCATTTGAGTTTGTCGATATGGACCTTGAAGACCGCGCGCGGCTGCGTAAAATTCTTCTCGATCTGGGAGGGCTGCCGCAGGCTTCGAACGTTTCTAGCCGCACGCGGCGTCGCGGCCGCATCGCTGTTTTGAAGTAGTTCACTCTCTCCCTTCTAACGGCGTGTGACTTTCGGGCCCATGGTCGGGTTTATCTCGCGATTGGCGCGTCCACTGCGAAACCGCTACAATTATGGTTTGTGCGATTTGCGCCGGACGTCATCGTCTGCCTGCAGCAGGTCGTTTAACTCGCAAGGAACTGGCAAAACACTTTCATGGACGTAGCCAAAATAGTTGACCGCGTCGTCGCAACGTTCATTGGAACGAAGCACGAGCGCGACATCAAGAAACTTCAGCCCATCGTCGCGGCTATCAATGCCCAAGAGCCTGAAACGCAGGCGATGTCGGACGATGCGTTAAAAGCGGAATTTTTAAAGTTAAAAGACGAAGTTCAGGGGCGCCTGAAAGACGCGGACGCTGCCGAGGCGGGATATCGCGAGATTCTGCATGCGGCACTGGAGCCGGCCATCGTGCCGGCATTTGCTTTGGCGCGCGAAGCGGGGCGCCGTTTTCTGAATATGCGGCATTTCGATGTGCAGTTGATCGGCGGATTGGTTCTGCACGACGGCAAAATCGCGGAAATGAAAACCGGAGAAGGGAAGACGCTGGTTGCGACTCTTCCCGCTGTGTTGAATGCGCTGGCCGGACGCGGCGTGCATATCGTCACCGTCAACGATTATCTGGCGCGCCGCGACGCGGAGTGGATGAGCCCGCTGTACCGCGGTCTGGGCATGAGCGTCGGCGTGATCGTAAACGATCTCGACGACACACAGCGTCGCGCGGCCTACGGCGCGGACATCACCTACGGCACCAACAACGAATACGGTTTCGACTACCTGCGCGACAACATGAAGTATGACCTCGCGCACTGCGTGCAACGCGGGCATCAATTCGCGATTGTTGACGAAGTGGACTCAATCTTGATCGACGAAGCGCGCACCCCGCTGATCATTTCCGGTCCTGCAGAGGAATCTACCGACAAGTATTACCGCATCGACAAAATCATTCCGAAGCTGATTCAGGAAATCGACTACACCCTGGACGAAAAACATCGCACCGCAACGCTCACTGAAGAAGGCGTCAGCAAGTGCGAACGCATGCTGGGCCTGGGGAATTTGTACGACCCCGCGCACATGGAACTCATCCATCACGTTTATCAAGGCCTGCGCGCGCACACGCTTTATAAGCGCGACGTCGATTACGTGGTGAAAGATGGCGAAGTCATTATCGTGGACGAATTCACGGGACGCCAGATGCCCGGGCGGCGGTGGTCGGACGGCTTGCACCAAGCGGTGGAAGCGAAAGAAGGCGTGAAAATCGAGCGCGAGAATCAGACGCTTGCCACCATCACGTTCCAGAATTATTTCCGCATGTACAAAAAGCTTTCCGGCATGACCGGAACCGCGGAGACCGAAGCCTCCGAGTTCGACAAAATTTACAAGCTGGACGTGGTGGTCATTCCGACCAATCGTCCGCTGATCCGCATCGAAAATCCTGACGTCGTTTATCGCACCGAAAAAGAAAAGTTCGAAGCAGTGGTCAACGGCATTCTGCAGGAAGACAACACCGTCGCGCACGGAATCAAGCACTATCACCAGCGCGGGCAACCGGTGCTCGTCGGAACCATCTCCATTGAAAAATCAGAAACCATCGCGGAAATCCTGAAGCGCGCGGGTGTTCCCCACGAGGTGCTCAACGCTAAGCAGCACGAGCGCGAATCAAACATTGTGGCGCAGGCGGGCCGTAAGGGCGCCGTCACAGTGGCCACCAACATGGCCGGCCGCGGAACCGATATTCTCCTGGGCGGAAATCCGGAGGCCATGACGCGCGAGTATTTTCTGAAGAATCGTCTCGCGATGCCATACGCGCAAGCTCCCGCGGTGATTCCCGCAGAGACGCAGAGTCCGAACGGTGAAGCGGCGCCGTCGGCTGTGCCGATGGTTCTTTTTCAACACGAAGGCAAAATTTTTCAAGTTCCCGTAGATCAATGGAAACCGATCTTCGAACAGTTTGCGCAGCAGTGCAAAGCGGAACACGATGAGGTGGTTGCGCTCGGCGGGCTGCACATTCTCGGCACAGAACGCCACGAAGCTCGCCGCATTGATAACCAGCTTCGCGGACGCGCCGGCCGCCAGGGCGATCCCGGCTCTTCGCGCTTTTTCTTGTGCCTTGAAGATGACTTGATGCGCATTTTCGGTGGCGAACGCGTGAAAGCGCTGATGTTCCGCCTCGGCATGACGGAAGGCGTTCCGATCGAATCGAAGTTGATCTCGCGTCGCATCGAAACCGCGCAAAAATCCGTCGAAGCGCAGAACTTCGATGCCCGCAAACACTTGCTGGAATACGACGACGTGATGAATAAGCAGCGCGAAACGATTTACGGCATTCGCCGCTCCGCGCTGGAGGGCAAAGACCAGCGCGATTACGTCATTGGCATCGCGGAAGACATTGCGCGCGAGCTGGTTGATACTTACTGTGGACGTGAGCTGCATCCGGACCAGTGGAATTCTGCGCAATTTCTGGCCGAAGTGAACAGCGAATTCGGCATGGATGCCAAGGCCGCCGGTGCGGACCCCAGTGCGCTGAATCACGATCAGCTTTCCGATGCCATCGCCGAAGCGGTCGCCAAGAAATACGCAGACAAGGAAAAGCAACTTACGCCGGATCTGATGCGCTGGCTCGAACGCCGCATTATTTTGGATGTTGTCGATGGCCAGTGGAAAGATCACTTGCTGTCGCTCGATCACTTGAAAGAAGGCATCGGCCTGCGCGGTTACGGGCAAAAAGATCCGCTCGTCGAATTCAAGAAAGAAGCGTTTATTCTGTTTGAAGACATGATGGCGCGGATCGATAACGAAACCATTCGTTATCTCTATAACGTGCAGGTGCAGATGGAAGGCAACGCGCCGGGCCCGGGTGGAGCACTGCCGGAAGGTGGCAGTGGTCCGAGGCAGCCAGTCCCCGCAGGGCCTAGGTCTTGGCGTCCGCTTGCCGCTGCAGCCAGTGCCGCCGCACGGGTCGCAGACGAACCTGCGCCTCAGCTTCCAGCATTCGCGCGCGAAATGGAACGCAAGCAGCAGCGCCAGGAAAAAGAAATGCAGTACCAATCCGGCGCCGCGCAGGCCGAAGCGCCGAAACCGGTTCGCGCCGGAGCAAAAGTTGGGCGTAACGATCCTTGTCCGTGCGGCTCCGGGAAAAAATACAAGAAGTGCCACGGCGCAAACGCCTAGCGCCGCGCAACTCGTAGTAATTCGTCATTCCGAGCGAAGCGAGAACTTCTTCCTCTCTGAGCGCCTTCGGCGAGTAGGAATCTCTCTTCGATCTCGGCGGAGAGAATAGGTAGACAAATGCCTCCAGGTCCAGCAGCGCAACAAATGCCCGAACGCCAGCCAATTCCCGGCGTAAAAAATCTAGTCGCTGTCGCCAGCGGTAAAGGCGGTGTCGGCAAAACCACCGTCGCCGTGAACCTCGCGCTCGCTCTGGTGAAGCTCGGCTACAAAGTTGGTTTGATCGATGCTGATGTTTACGGCCCGAACGTGCCAATCATGCTCGGCACAAATCAGGAGCCGCTCGCGACTGCCGATCGCCGCATCGTCCCCATCGAAATTTCCGGGCTGAAAATGATTTCTATGGGCCTGCTGAATCCCGGCGACAAGCCGATGATTTGGCGCGGGCCAATGCTGCATGGCGTGATCACGCAATTTTTGCGGAGTTGCGAATGGGGCCAGCTCGATTACTTGATCATCGATCTGCCGCCCGGCACTGGCGATGTGCAGCTCACCCTGATCCAAACCGTCGCAATTTCCGGCGCAGTGGTTGTGACCACTCCTTCCACCGTTGCCCTCGCCGACGTGCGCAAAGCGATTGAAATGTTCCGTCAGGTGAATGTGGAAGTGCTCGGCGTCGTTGAAAATATGAGCACGTTTGCCTGTCCGCACTGCGGCAAACCGGTGGACATTTTCGGTCACGGCGAAGGCGCGAAAACCGCGCATGCTTACGGAGTCCCGGTGCTCGGCGAAATTGAAATCGATCCGCGCATCCGCATCGGCGGCGACACCGGGAAGCCCGTTGCCATACTCGGCGAAGAAGCTGCTGCCGCGAAAAGTTTGTATGGAGTTGCGCACGCCGTGATCGCACGCCTTGCTGAACTCGGCTCTTCGACACTCGGGCCTTCCGTGCAAATCGACTGAGGCGATCTGGCCTTACTGTATTGCTCTTGGTGCCAAATCTTTTCGTTTTGTCTTTGAATAGAAATCGGCTTTCGGCTATACTGCGCACTGGATTTTATCCAGGCAAGCGTGGCAGTGCGGCAACCCGGTTGCCGCATTTTCTTTTTGCGCTCGTTAATGGGCAAGATTCCCGGGCGAAGTCTATCAAAAAGGCGCTATTTTGTAAGTCTTTTGAAAGCAACATTTGCAAAAGTACATCAAATTTTAAGTATCTTTATGATCAGCGGTTAACTATGGGAGGGGGGTGGCACGCAGGACAGTTCCGCCCTTCGATTTTTTCCACAGCAACTTGAGATGACTCGCCATCCCGACATCCGCCCTTATCGCGGCAAGCAGCCACAAATTGCTGCGTCGGCCTACATTGACCCCGCCTCGGTGGTGATCGGCGATGTGGTCATCGGAGAAGATTCAAGCCTCTGGCCGCTTTGCGTTGTCCGCGGCGACGTGAACTACATTCGCATCGGCGCGCGCACAAATATTCAAGACGGCTCGATTTTGCATGTAATGAAGGACGAATACCCGCTGATTCTCGGCGACGACATCACCGTCGGCCATTCTGTCACGCTACATGGTTGTACGATTGAATCGCGCTGCCTCATCGGCATGCGCGCCACCATTTTGAATGGCGTAGTTGTCGGCGAAGGCAGCATCGTCGCGGCAGGCACATTGCTCACTGAGCGTACGGTAATTCCGCCAGGCAGCCTTGTGGTCGGCTCGCCCGGGAAAATAAAGCGCCAGTTGACCGCCATCGACCAGGCGACGATTGATCGCTACGCCCAGCGCTACGTCGAATACAAGGAGATCTATCGGAAGGAAGTAGCTGGTTGACTTGTGACTTGTGGCTGGTGACGTGTGACTCGTTTAGCGTTTCACCCATCCAGATTTGTCATTCCTCGCGAAGCGAGGAATCTGTTTTAGATTTAGATCATGGCTAACAAATCCAAATTCCAGGCAATCCGCGGCACACGCGACCTGCTCCCGCCGGAAACGGGACTGTGGAACCGTGTCGAGGAAACCGCTCACGGCGTTTTCGGCACCTTCGGCTTCGGCGAAATCCGCCCGCCTATCTTTGAGCCGACCGAGCTATTTGCCCGCGCCGTAGGCGGCGATACAGACATTGTTTCAAAGGAAATGTATTCGTTCTTCGACAGACCTAGTACTGAAGAACAAACCGCCCGACCTTTCGAAATGCCTCCCGAGTCCTTGACAGCTAGTGGAGAGTTCCTGGACCGCAAGCAGAAAGAGACCTTTCAGCAGTACCGGAAAGGGGAATCGACTACTCTTCGACCGGAAGCGACGGCGTCAGTCTGCCGAGCGTACATCGAGCACAACATGCAGCAACTGCCGCAGCCGGTGAAGCTGTACTACATGGGGCCGATGTTTCGGCGTGAGCGGCCACAAAAGGGAAGATACCGGCAGTTTTATCAGATTGGCGCGGAAGTTCTTGGCGGCAGCGACGCTCCTGCAATCGACGCCGAAGTCATCGAAATGGTGATGACGTTTTTCGATAGAGTCGGACTCAGCGGCGCTGAACTTGACATCAATTCGATTGGCCACAACGCTCCCGATTGTCGCCCTGCCTACGTCCAGAAATTGAAAGCAGCGCTGGAACAAGTGAAAGACAAACTCGGAGCAGACAGCCTGCGCCGCATCGAAACCAATCCACTTCGCGTGCTCGATTCAAAGCTGGAACATGAGCAGCCGATTATCGCGACGCTGCCGCACATTGCCGATCATCTTTGCGCGGACTGTGCCGCCCACTACGAAGCGGTGAAACGCCACCTGGAACTGCGCGGAGTCTTCTTCAAAGAAAACTGGCGGCTGGTGCGCGGGCTCGACTATTACATGCGCACGACTTTTGAAATTACCGCCAAGGGACTCGGCTCGCAGAACGCGGTCTGCGGCGGCGGCCGCTACGACGGTCTTGTGGAGTTGCTCGGCGGCCCACCGACAAAAGGAATCGGGTTTGCGATTGGCGAGGACCGCCTGATTCTCTCGCTGCAGGAAAATGGCAAAGGCGCGGCGCCGCCAGGGCGCGACGTCTACATCGCGTGGATGGGCGAGCGTGCTTACGCCACCGCCGTGCGCGCGGCAAAGGATTTGCGCAACGCAGGATTCAGCGTCGAACTGCCTCCGACCGAATTGAAGTTTGGCAAAGCGCTCGAGCGCGCCGATAAGCTTGGCTCGCGCTATGCACTGATCCTCGGCGATAATGAAGTCTCGGAAGGTTCATGGACGTTGAAGACTTTGGCCGACGGCACGCAGCAAAAATTCACGGAACCGGAGCTGCTCGACTTTTTGGAAGGGAGCAAGTAGCCAGGCTTTGCAGCGGCCGCCTTCCGAGGCGGGCGCTTTTGCAGTGCGGCAGCCCGGCTGCCGCTTCTCAGTCACAACAAACGGTGAGACCGATCCGATTTCTACCGACGTAAGGAGAGAAACACTTGCTGGATTTTCTCGGAAACTTGAAGCGCACACATTACTGCGGAACGCTTCGCGCTTCGGACGCAGGCAAACCGGCAGTCGTTCTCGGCTGGGTAGCGCGCCGCCGCGACCTCGGCAATTTGCTCTTTCTCGATGTGCGCGACCGCACCGGAATTGTCCAGGTCGTTTTCAACAAAGAGACGCAGCCCGAAGCGCACGGCAAGGCTGAACAGGCGCGCAGCGAATTCGTCGTCGCAGTCGAAGGCCATGTCGTGCAACGGCAAAAAGCAAATCCCGAGTTGGCTACCGGCGAAGTCGAAATGAATGCCACAAAACTGCACATTCTGAACAATTCAAAAACGCCGCCATTCCCGATTGAAGATCAGATCAATGCCGCGGAAGAGACTCGTCTGCGTTTTCGCTATCTCGATTTGCGGCGGCCCAAGCCACACGCTAACCTCGCGCTGCGCCACAAAATTATTCTGGAAATTCGCAAAACCATGGACGACATGGGCTTTATCGAAGTCGAAACGCCGATGCTCACGCGCTCTACGCCCGAGGGCGCGCGCGATTACCTAGTGCCTAGCCGCGTGCATCACGGACAGTTCTACGCGCTGCCGCAGTCTCCGCAAATCTTCAAGCAGATTCTGATGATTGGCGGCCTCGACCGTTACTTCCAGATCGTAAAATGTTTTCGCGATGAAGATTTGCGCGCCGACCGCCAGCCGGAATTTACGCAGCTCGACTTGGAAATGTCTTTTCCGCGTCAGGAAGATATCTTTAGCGTCATCGAGCAGGTAATGGTTCGAGCGTGCGCGGTCGCTGGAATCAAAGCAGAAGCGCCATTTCCGCACATGCTTTACAAGGACGTGATTCGCAAGTACGGCAGTGACAAGCCGGACATGCGCTTCGGCATGGAACTACATGAAGTTACATCGTGTTTTCCAGCGGAGGCCAAAGAAAAACTGCAGATCGAAGGTAGTGTATTCGCCTTAGCCGCTCCCGGAGCGGCTGGATATTCGCGCAAGCAACTCGACGAGCTGACCGAAAAAGCAAAAGCGCTGGGCGCCCGCGGCGCGTACTTTGTCAAAGTCGCAGCCGAGGGACTGACTTCGACCATCGAAAAGTTAGTCGGCGCGGAAAATGTTAAGAAACTGGCCGAAGCTTGCGGCGCAAAAGTCGGCGACCTCGTCGTGGCAGTTTCCGCTAAACAAGAGATCAAGGGCACAGAAGCCGCCGCGCTGGTCGCCGGGCAGTTGCGCCTACAGCTTGGCGAACCGCTGGGCGTGATCGACAAAACGCTGTGGAAATTTCTATGGATCACCGGCTTTCCGCTGTTCGAATGGAGCGAGTCGGACAGAAGTTGGGTCAGCGCGCAGCATCCTTTCACCGGAATCGTGGACGAAGATCTCGAGAAACTCGAAACCGCGCCGTGGGAAGTGCGTTCGAAAGGCTACGACCTTGTCCTCAACGGCTACGAACTAGGCTCCGGCAGCATTCGAATCCACCGCCAGGATATTCAGGAGCGCCTCTTCAAAGCGCTCGGCCTGAGCGAAGAGCAGTTGCGCAAGCGCTTCGGCTTTTTCCTGGATGCACTCACCTACGGCACGCCGCCGCACGGTGGCATAGCTCTCGGCATCGACCGCGTTGTCATGCTCCTTGCCGGAGAACGATCCATTCGCGAAGTCATCGCTTTCGGAAAAACCACCGCCGCGGTCGACCTCATGGCCGAATCGCCGTCGGACGTGGACAAAGCCCAACTCGATCAACTCGGAATCGCTATCAAAGAACGCAGCAAGGAGTAATTACAGACCTGCATGAGCCGCATTCGCATTTTGCCGGAAGCTGTTGCCAACAAGATTGCTGCTGGCGAAGTTGTGGAACGACCGGCTTCGGTGGTGAAGGAGCTGCTCGAAAACGCGCTGGACGCTGGCGCAAGAACAATTCGCGTCGAAATTGAAGCCGGCGGCAAGCGCATGATTCGAGTGATTGACGACGGTCATGGCATGACGCATGACGACGCGCTGCTGGCTTTCGAACGCCACGCCACCAGCAAATTGCGATCCGCCGACGATTTGCTTTCCATCGCCACACTCGGTTTTCGCGGTGAAGCGCTCCCCACGATCGCCGCAGTATCGCGCTTGTTGCTCGAATCGCGCGACGCAGCGGAGGCCGAAGGCACGCGCGTTGAATTCGCAAATGGCAAGTTGATGAGCGTTAAGCCAGCGGGACTTCCGGCAGGAACGACGCTCAGTGTCGCCGATCTTTTTTATTCCATTCCGGCACGCCGCAAGTTTCTGAAGTCCGACAGCACAGAGCTCGGCCACATCGCTTCGCTCGTCACGCACTACGCGCTGGCCAATCCTGATAAACAATTCGTTCTTTCCACGCCAACGCAGACGATCATCGATTGTCCGCCGGCGGAAAAGCTCGCCGACCGCGTTTATCAACTCTTCGGACGCCAGGCGCTGGATGAACTAGTGGAGATTCCCGCTGCCGCGGTGCGGTTTCGCTCCGCGATTACGGAACCCGCACTCGATCCCGAAGAAGAAAAAGCCACTCTGACCATTTCGGGCTTCACGTCGCGACCGGAAATCCAGCGTCCCAATCGCAACGGCATTTATATCTTTGTGAACAAGCGGCTGGTTCGTGATCGGCTGATCTTGCATGCGATTCACGAGGCGTATCGCAACATTCACCCGCACGCGATTTTCCCCGCCACGCTGCTTTTCCTGGAGATCCCGTACGACGAGGTCGATGTCAACGTCCACCCAGCCAAAATCGAGGTGCGCTTCCGCCGCTCGCAATTTGTTCACGACGCCACGCGCGATGCGATTCGCCAGGCGCTGATGAACGCCCGCCCCATTGCCAGCTTTGCGGTGGCCGCGGGTATGCTCGCGCCTCCTCAAAACAATTCTTCGTCCTGGGCTGGAAGCGGGTCTTCGCTCACGCCGATCACTCCAGCTCCGGTCAGCTCGGGTATTCCGCGTGCCGTGATTCCGCCGATGGAAGAGATCGGACTTGGCAGCGGTGTTGGTTCCGACGGAGGCTTCGATCTTTCCTCGGCTCCATTGCAACCGGTCGCACAGCGCTTTTCGTTCGAACCGGGCTCATCGTTTGGCGGAGGCACTCCGACGACGGCGTCACCGGCCTCCGCCAGTTCGAACTGGGCCGGAAATCTTTCGGACGCAAATGGCGATCAGCCTGCCTCGCTGCCACATCCCGATCAAATTGCCGACCTCAAACCACTTGGGCAAGTCAGCTCCAGCTTCATCGTTGCCGTCAACGGACAAGGACTCTGGATCGTGGACCAGCATGTAGCGCACGAGCGTGTTCTGTTCGAACAACATCTCGAAGCACGCCGCGCCGGAAAAATCGAATCGCAGCGCATGCTGATGCCGATGGTGGTGGAACTTTCCCCGCGGCAAATCGTCATTTACGAAAAAATCGCCGAGGAACTCGCCGCGAACGGCTTCGAAGTCGAGCCGATGGGCCCGCGCAGCTTCGCGATTCAGTCCACGCCCGCCGGAATTATTTCCAGCGACGCGGAAAAGCTGCTCACCGAAATTCTCGACGGCATCGAACGTGAAAATGCAGCCATCTCTATCGAAACGCTGCAGGCAAAAATCGCCGCGTCCACTGCCTGCCATGCTGCAATCAAGATAAATATGCCGCTCGATCAGACCAAGATGGAATGGCTGCTCGGCGCGCTGGCCAAGACCGATTGCCCGATGAGCTGCCCGCACGGCCGACCAGTCGTTCTGCGCTATTCGTTGAAGGAAATCGAGCGAGCGTTTCATCGAATCTGAACAAGTCAGCGAGTGGCCAGCTACGCGCCCAGGCTGATAAACTCTTCGAGGTTTTCGGGCCTTACTTGGTGCTGAAACCTGATTGTTGAAAATTGTTCTTTGCCGGAGCACTCGTGAGCGATTCGCAGAAAACAGCAGTCATCTTCGGCCTGGCCAACAAGCGCAGCATCGCCTGGGCTATCGCGCAAAAACTGCAGGAGTCCGGTTTTCGCCTCGCCATCTGCTATCAGAACGAACGTCTGGAGCAGGAAGCCAAAGATTTAATTGCCGACCTGCCGGGCGCGGCGGGCTTCATGTGCGACGTTTCTTCCGACGATCAGATCGCTAAATTGTTCGGCGAACTGAAATCGCAGTACGGCACGCTGCAGGGAATTGTTCATAGTGTGGCATTCGCTCCAGCCGAAGAACTAAAAGGCGAGTTTGTGAATACCACGCGCGAGGGATTCCGTATCGCGCATGACATCAGTGTCTATTCGTTGGTCGCAGTCGTGCGCGCCGCCGCGCCACTGATGACCGAAGGCGGAAGCATCGTCACCATGTCGTACTTCGGCGCGGAGAAAGTTGTTCCACGCTACAACGTGATGGGCGTCGCAAAGGCGGCGCTTGAAGCCAGCGTTCGCTATCTCGCATCCGACCTGGGGCCCAAGGGAATTCGCGTCAACGCCATCTCTGCCGGGCCGATCAAGACCCTCGCCGCCCGCGGTATCTCGAATCTTGGCGAAATGCTCAAGGCCCATGCCGATCGCTCTCCGCTCAGGCGCAACGTCGATCCCGCGGAAGTCGGCGCAACCGCCGCATTTTTGCTTTCCGGCGCGGGCTCTGGCATCACCGGCGAAACCATCTACGTGGACTGTGGTTATAACATTATGGGCTTTTAGCGAGATTGCTCTGTCGCCCAGAGTAAAGACCCGATCGCGAGTCCGCGGCTGACGCGCATGAAAAAACTTACCATCGCCATCGACGGACCAGCAGGCTCGGGCAAAAGCAGCGTCGCTCGCCTGGTCGCACAAAAACTCGGCTATACGTATCTCGACAGCGGCGCAATGTACCGAGCGCTCGCACTTAAAGCGCTGCAGGGCGGCGGCATTGCGCTTTCCTCGGAACGCGAACTTGAAGAGCTTGCTCGTGACACTCATGTCGAGCTGCGTCCCGTGCCCCGCACTCTGCCGGACCCATGCATCCACAATCAGGTGTTCCTCGACGGTGTGGATGTTACACAGTCGATTCGCACCAATGAGGTTGCGCAGGCTGCATCGCGCGTAGCCACCGTCGCGGGCGTGCGCAAGATCCTGGTAGCCGAACAGCAGCGAGCCGGCGCTGGCGGAGGCGTTGTGATGGAAGGCCGCGACATCGGAACCGTCGTCTTTCCGAACGCCGAGCTGAAAATCTTTCTTGAAGCCACTCCCGAAGCGCGCGCCGAACGCCGCTCGAAAGAGCACATCGAAAAGGGCGAACATGTGGACGTTGGGACAGCGCTCGAGGAAATTCACCAACGCGACCAGCGTGACACCGATCGCAAAGTTTCTCCGCTCGTTCGCGCGCCAGACGCCATTTTAATTGACAATACCGCCATGAACGTCGAGGAGACTGCGCGGCTTATCGTCCAGCTAGCCCGCGAGCGCGAGGTTCGACTTAGCAAAGACGCCGGAGTAGTTGCCTGATGCGCAGAACCGCACATGAAACTGTGGCTCGCGCTCGAGCACTCGTTGCGCTCTCTCACTAAGTGCCTCAAAATACAGATGTAAGCTCCGGGGCTGAAATTATTTTTCGACAGTCGCAATTTTTCCTTGACAGATTTTCCGTTCTCGTTTACTCTGTGGTTACCTCAGTTGCAACCTGCTGTTTCTCTGCAGTCCTTACTGAGCGTGGAGAGCAATGGATGTCGTCGCATACACAATCTGACCCAATGAAAAGGTTGGGATGGCTTGGCGGCGATCTATGCTCTTTCGCTCGAGTCTAAGCTAATCGCCATTAAGTCATTTAAATAGAATGAACTAGCCCGAGATGCATCTCCCGGGATGGTGAAGTTTACGGCTACTTCGTCTGGTAGGGCCGCAAGGCCTGCGGTTCGAATCCGCTAAGCCCGTAAGCGCCAATTCCTCCCGGTTTTGTTTCTATTTATGAGTTGGTGAACAGTCGCTGCATTTGCGATCACAGTACGGGTGTGTGCGCACGCAAGCGACAATCTGAAGCGCGGCGTGAACCTAAGGACTCTCTGCAGGTCAAGTTTGTGGCGTGGTGAAGGTGCGGGTTACATCGGTCGTGGGTTCGATCCCCACCAGCAACGAAAGCTGCTGTAGCTCAGCGGCAGAGCATTGCCCGAGCCGGCGATTCCCGCCACAAAAAGCCGGGATGGTGCGGAGCAGAGTTACTTCGTCTGTGAAACGACGCGGGACTGTGGTCCCGCTACTCTGCTCGATTTTCCTCCCGGTAACTTTTTGAAAGAACGTGGGCCAATCCCAGGGTGAGAACAGTGAAAGGCTGAAGAAAGTACTGAACGGATGGATATTCTTCAAACAACACAGCGAATTCCCGCAGTCACGGCTGGTTGTGCGACTTTGGCGCGCGAAGCCCAGCGCCTGGATTCCTGGAAGGAGATCGCTGCGCATTTCGGCCGGTCTCCTCGCTGCGTTCAGCGATGGGAGCTCAAAGAAGGCTTGCCGGTCCAGCGCCATGAACACTCGCGGCGAAGCAGCATTTTTGTTTACCGCACGGAACTGGATGCATGGCAGGCGAGCCGGGTGCAGAAGCGGAACGTTCGCACTGAAAAATTTTCGACACGGAAAACTCTTGGTTTCGTGGCGATGAGCGGAAAGGCCGCGAGGCATTTCCGCTTGGGTAGCACGAACTGGACGTGGTGAAGGGCAGGGTTACTTCGCCTACTAAGCGGGAGGACGTGGGTTCGAATCCCACCTGGCCAAAGTTTGCTTGATCGCGAAGCGGTCAATCGGCGGGCCAGTAGCTCAGTGGTAGAGCGCCTAAATTCCCTGACCGATGGTTCCCGTCCAGCATTTGATTTGGTCCAGCGGTATTAGTTTTCAGCAGAAAGGAGGAGTTACGCAAATGACGAAGATGAACGTATGGAAGCGAATGTTTCCAGCGAAAACGCACGAGGGTGCGGTGGCGCAGCGGGTCGATTCGTGGCACGAACTGCGGCGTACGGTGCTGACTTGCCTGCTCTGGGAAGACACTTTCTACGAGAAAGGCAACGACATCGCAGAGCGCCTTGCGGAACTCGTGGCGCGCAACAAGTCCGAGGACGTGGCCGCGCTCGCGCGCGAGGCCCGCGACTCCATGCAGCTTCGTCATGTACCGCTCTTCCTTGTCCGCGAACTTGCGCGGCGCAAAGGCGCAGGTCGTCTGGTGGCGGAAACGCTTGAGCACGTGATCCAGCGCGCGGACGAACTTGCTGAGTTCGTCGCGCTCTATTGGAAAGCGCGCAAGGAAACGCTCTCCGCCGGCGTAAAGCGCGGTCTGGCTGCGGCGTTCACGAAGTTCGACGCTTACCAGCTCGCGAAGTACAACCGCGAAAGCACGGTGAAGCTGCGTGACGTTCTGTTCCTCTGTCACGCCAAGCCGAAAAACGCGGAGCAAGCCGCACTCTGGAAAAAGCTCGTCGAGAACACGCTCGAGTCTCCCGACACCTGGGAGGTTGCTCTGTCCGCAGGGAAGGACAAGCGCGAGACCTGGGAGCGGCTGCTGCGCGAAGGAAAGCTTGGTGGGATGGCGGTGCTGCGCAACCTGCGGCTGATGCTGGCCGCGGGCGTTGCGCCGAAAATGATTGCGAATCGTCTGGAGAAGGGCATCGCCCGCGCCCTGCCGTTCCGCTTCGTCACCGCGGCGCGGCACGCTCCGAAGATCGAGGAAGCAATCGAAAAAGCGATGCAGAAGAGCATCGCGGGACTCGATGTGCTGCCGGGAGTTACGGGGCTGGTCGTGGACGTTTCCGGTTCGATGAACTACCGGCTTGCGAAGAAAGGCGAGACCACGCGCATGGATGCGGCCGCGGGTCTGGCAATTCTTCTTCGCGAGAGGGCGGAAGAGTTCGACGTCGCCACCTTCTCCAATGCTTGCGTGCAGCTGCCACCCCGGCGCGGATTCGCGCTGCGCGACGCCATCGTCAATTCGCAGGCGCACTCGGCAACGTACCTGAAGCGTGCGCTCACGACGCTGCAGGCGACGGCAGCTTGGAAGAACGTCGAGCGGCTGATCGTTGTTACTGACGAACAGTCGCACGACGGAATTCTTCCGGCGTGGACGCGCAAGGCGTACGTCATCAACGTCGCGCCCTACAAGAGCGGCATCAGCTATGGAAATGGCTGGACGCACATTGACGGCTGGAGCGAGCGAGTGCTCGACTACATCGCCGCAATCGAAGGCGAAAATGCCGAATAAAACGCGCAAGTACTGCGCTCAATAGCAGGAAGCGCGGGAGGCAAGTTGCTCCCGCGCTTTTTGCCTGAAGAATTATCAGCCGTTCGCAGATTTCGCGAATGTGTTCCGGGAGACGAATTCACAAGCAATCGTCACTAGGCCCGCGAATATCGCGCCGTGCTTGGTTAGATTAGCGCGTGACCCCGGTCGCCCGCTGGCTACCGCGAAACACTCCGGTACCGCTTCTTCCGAGTGGCCGGCGCTCTTGGCTATGCGTGACAGCTGAATGTTTGCCGTGCGATGAACCGTTCGAACAAACAGCCTACCTTTTTCCCGCGGGGAGGCGCGGACGGTGCGGATTTACGCAGCTCGAGGGGCGAGCGAACGGGAAGGAATCAGATTAGGTACTGTTTTACTGCACTCTACTTTACTACGTTCCGGCGGGCGTTGACATGGACGCCAGAAATTCCCCGTTGGACTTCGTTTTGGTCAGACGGCTGAGCAACAGTTCCATCGCTTCCACGGTCGAAAGCGGGCTCAAGACTTTGCGCAGCACCCACACACGGCTGAGTTCATCGGGTGGCAGAAGCAGTTCATCCTTACGCGTTCCGGACCGTTGTATATCAATGGCTGGAAACACGCGCTTATCGGCGAGCCGGCGATCGAGATAAATTTCCATGTTTCCGGTGCCTTTGAATTCCTCGAAAATCACGTCGTCCATGCGGCTGCCGGTATCAATCAACGCGGTCGCGATGATGGTCAGAGAACCGCCTTCTTCCACATTGCGCGCGGCGGCAAAAAATCGCCGGGGGCGTTGGAGCGCGTTGGCGTCAATACCGCCGGAAAGAACCTTGCCCGACGGCGGAGTGACTGCGTTGTATGCGCGTGCCAGGCGCGTGATGGAGTCAAGCAGCACTACCACGTCGCGCTTGTGCTCGACCAGTCGCTTGGCTTTTTCCAGGACCATTTCCGCCACTTGAATGTGGCGCTGCGGAGCTTCATCGAACGTTGAACTGATCACTTCGCCTTTCACGGTTCGCTGCATGTCCGTGACTTCTTCTGGGCGCTCGTCAATCAGCAGCACGATCAGCGCAACTTCCGGATGATTGGTGGTGACGGAATTGGCGATCGATTGCAGCATCATGGTCTTACCAGTGCGGGGCGGCGCATTGATCAGTCCGCGCTGGCCTTTGCCGATAGGGTTGAGAAGGTCCAGCACCCTGCCGGTCATGTTTTCTTTCGATGTTTCCATCTTCAAACGGCCCTGTGGATACAGAGGCGTCAGGTTGTCAAAGAAAATCTTGTTGCGCGCGACTTCCGGATCTTCAAAATTGACCGCTTCCACCTTGATCAACGCAAAATAGCGCTCACCGTCTTTCGGCGGCCGCACCTGGCCGGAGACTGTGTCCCCGGTGCGCAAGTCGAACTTGCGAATCTGCGACGGTGAAACGTAAATGTCGTCCGGCCCCGGCAGGTAGTTGTATTCCGGCGCGCGGAGAAATCCAAATCCATCCGGCAGGCATTCCAGCACGCCTTCAGAGAAGATGAGCCCGCTCTTTTCCGTCTGTGCGCGAAGAATTTGGAAGATCAACTCCTGCTTGCGCATGCCGCTGGCGCCGGGAACATTGAGCTCTTTCGCGATCTTCGCCAGGTCGGTGATGTTTTTTTCTTTTAGTTCCGCAAGGCTGATGCTGATTTGATTGTTGGTTTCTGCAGTTTCTTTAGCCATATGTCCTTAACTTCGTAGTTTTTGAGTGTTGAAGAGTTCCTGTAACAGAGATTGTTTTCTCGGGATGGATTACCGCGTTTGGTGGCGCAGCGCTTTATCTCAGGGTTTGCCAGTACAACTTGTTTCTCTAAGGTTTTGCAAAACAACCCCTTAGACCCTGAAAACCACCTGCCCGCCAAAATGGGCAAACCGTGTGATTGGCAACCTTCGCGTCCCGCAGGGAATTCTTTCTTGAACCCAAAGTGGGAACCTCGGGCAATGCGGGAAACGTTAGTTGGTCAAACTCGAGTCTTTCTCGGCTCCGCCGACAAACCCTTCTGCAACCGGCGCAACCGCGGCGTGCTCTATGGGCACAATCGGCCGCTCAAGCGCGATCTGCAAAACCTCATCCATGGTCTCAACCGGGTGCACTGTCAGGCTTGCGAGGATCTCCTGCGGGATGTCCGGCAGGTCCTTCTCATTGTCCTTCGGAACCAGTATCGTACGCAAGCCCATTCGGTGGGCGGCCAGCAATTTTTC
>WNFR01001740.1_pt1 | contig 35001 bp, 29 predicted proteins | sample 5400221 | NCBI WGS metagenome assembly WNFR01 (sample SAMN13153357, study PRJNA577476) | soil metagenome | isolation source: 40 cm soil under Madrone tree | place: USA:California | collected 2016-06-14
AAGGCCACCGTCGAATCCATTCAAGCCAAACTCTCTCGCTGCCGTCAGACCCTGGAACAAATCCAGTCCGGATGCACGAAACCGCGAACCAAAAAGTGGAAAAATCAACTGTCTAGCTAATTTTTGGACACTACACTAGGTGCTTGGAAAGTCGTCCAAATTATCCTAGCTGTCATCAAGGCGGTCACAATCTGTAACCGCTTTCGGCCTTTTTGCTCGGCCATGGAGTAGGCACGCAAGGCTACGTTTGCTTGCCTACAGCCACCGGCAATTCCTGGACCGTAAACGGCGCCCGCCCCGAAGCCACACTGTTCACGCATATTTTCGGGGAAGCGGTGCAGTTCATCACTCACTTCCTTAGTCCTGTCGTAAATCCCAACGACATCGAACCGAAGCCGTCACGTTTCGGCGACGCGACGTGGCAGAGTTCCACGTTTTTCCTCTAGACTCCGCCAATGCTGATCCCTTAGCGGGAAATGTACCCTCGCGGTTCAATTCACCTTCGGACGTCGAAATTGACGCCGCTACGCGTGATGCGAGCTTGGGTTCCCTCCGCTTCACCATAAGCCGGCTGAATGCCAACTTCTCGGTCTTGACTACGGTCGTGAACCGCATCAATAAGAAGCCACTGAACACCACGCACGGCGAGGGGCCAGCAACAGGCGAAGAGGTCGAGATCGCCATTACCTTTACCAATCCAATCATTCTCCCGGCCGGTCACTATTTCTTCCGCCCAGAGGGCCATGAGAAGGCGATTTCCTCTACCTGTCAGCTCCGAAACCAATCGTCGCACCAGGAACTCCGATCGCAGGGGATTTGCAAGCGTGGATCCGGAACTCCAGGTTGGCGCCTGACTGGCTGCGCATCGGTACCGACATCATCGGAAGCGACGCGCCGCCTGCGCCTACGTTCAACATGGCTTTTTCTCTGAGCGGCGCATTCCTTCAGTCCGCAGGAACCCCTGGTCAGCCGGACTGTCACGACGTCACCATCTCAGGCTTGGCCGAACAGTTTGGCAGCGTTCCTGCAGCTGAATCAGCTCTGGGGTTCTCCAGCGTCAAAGCGCTGCAGAATTCTTTCCGGGCATTTTGTGAACAATGAAGAACGCGTAAAGCCGTAAGCGCGAATTCTAACAACCTAATTGAGTTGAGGAAGGGCGGTCGCAACGATCGCCCCCTCGCTCAATCAACAATTTCAAATTCACTTCCTCGACAACAAGTTCCGTGGCTGGAATTGCTCGGAAAGTTCGCGTGATGGAAAGCTGGGAAAAGGAGTAACGACTCTGAAGGTCTGCGCAGATTAGGAATCGGACCTACTTAGAACGAACGATATGGCGAAACTCATAGCCAAGCAGGCAGACAGCAACTTGACCGAGGCTGAAGCCATAAGGCAGGCCAAGGACGGTGACGCTGCAGCCTTCGAATACCTTTACAAGGCGAATTGTCGACGCGTATACAGCGTTTGCTTGCGCACGATCAAGAATCCGGCTGAAGCCGAAGATTTGACACAGCAAGCATTCTTACAACTTTTTCGAAAGATCGGCACGTTCCGCGGTGAATCAGGTTTTTCAACTTGGCTGCATAGAGTGACTGTGAACGTTGTTTTGATGCATATACGCCGGAAAAAGCCGACTGAAATTCTATTCGAAGACTTGGATCGACCCGGCTCGGATCACGAAGGTCCACGAGAACACGGTACCAGCGAAACTTCGATGTTAGGCGCGATCGAGCGGCTAAATTTGAAGCGTGCGATCCGCAAGTTGCCGTCCGGTTACAAACAGCAATTCTTGCTGTACGACGTCTTTGGGTACGAACACAGCGAGATCGCTGGACTCTTGGGATGCTCGATAGGTTGTTCAAAATCGCAGCTTCACAAGGCCCGCAAACGACTGCGGCGACTATTACAAGGAGAACAAGGACGACCGGAAGCCGAAGTTGCCCCCGCGTAGGGCGAAAGTTATCAATTTACTAAACGCAAATTTATGCTCGGACTCAAAAGCAAGATCCGTCCGATCTGGTCCTAAACCTTGACCTTCTGGTTCGGCATGAAGCGCATTACATGACGGTGAGCAGTTGCCCGCCACCCGCTGCCAAAAACGCTGCATGCACTTCGTCACGCTTTTGTTCGGCGTTACGTATTAGGTCGACATAAGGAACTGAGGCGCGCAAGGATGAAAACCATGGGTCGCGCGTAATGGCCGTAGCCCACAGGAATCCGCGGTCAAGCGCACTGGAAAGGATCGTGATGGCTCGCTCTCGCTCGTTGATTCGCGCGAGATGGCGCGCCATGTAATACAAGAGCTCCGGATCTCTTGGGGTCAAAGATTCGCCGATTTCGGTTGCCTTGAGACATTCCTCGAAGTCACCTTCGAGATAGGCCCGGAGAGATCGCATAACTGCCTTCACCGCGCCAGTGGCGCCTCCCAATCGCTCGCGTTCCCTCAGCCTTGCCAGGGCTGTCTTGTTGTCCCCCAAGACAGCGAGCGCGGCGCAATCCAGGTAATAGCCCGCCTTGTCTCCATAGCAATCGATCGTCTTAGCATAGTCTCCGAGCAGGAAGTAAGTGTGTGCGGCGTGCGGCGCTCGTAACCAAGTGGGAATCTAGATGGCATCCACGCTGGTGAGCCGCAACGGAAGCCTCCAACTCGTCGCAATAGCGGCAAGCCTGAACCAGGCCTGCGAACAAATCCGGATCGTTTCGCCGGAAACGCGCGCGCTCGAGTAATCTCAGCATGGCCTTTAGCGCGCGGCCCTGGTCACACTCGACCGCTGTATAAAGATTGTGCGCGATGGCGAGGTCAGGGTTAAGAGTGAATGCTCGGTTGAATGCCTCATCAGCCCGCTTCAGGTTGCCCTGAATATCTTCGCCGAATTTCTCAATGAACCGGTAGACTCGTCCTAGCCGCGCCCACGCCGGTGCATAGTCCGGGCCTTCATCGAGGCACTGCAGGTACAGATCTCGCGCCAGCCTCATGTTATCCAGAGTGCGAGTAGCCGCAATCTGGTTCGCGCGAAGATAGTACTCGTAAGCCTTGGCGTTGGCGGGCACGTCGCGGCGGAAGATTCGCCGCTCACGGTCGCTGAGGGGCAAAGTGAGCGATTGCAAGACACGTTCGCACAGCTCGTCCTGAATCTTGAAGAGATCCTCCATCGACGAACTCACGGTTTCTGACCAGGCCATCGTACCGCTTGGTGCTTCGACGAGCTGGCAGGTGACGCGAATGCGATCACCCGCGCGCAGGATCGAACCGGTCAGGATAGCGTCCACGTCCGCCTCAACTGCCACTCTCTTCGGATCGGGCGAACCTTCAAATCCCGCTGCCATCAGGCTCGAACGTATTATGAGGCTGTCAATGCCAGAGAGCGAACTGCTGATTGCCTCCGGCAAGCTATAGGCTAGAAAGTCCGTCTCCTCGTCTCGTTTCAATACACGAAAAGGGAGTGCAATCAGGCGCGCGACGGTTCGGGTTCGCGCGGCCGCCGCGGTGCTGCCGGATAGAGATACGGCATTCATCACTTCGAGCATCTCGCGAGCGGAAGCGTATCGGTCCTCAGGACGCTTGGCCATCGCCCGACGGATCACCTGATCGAGCGCTTCGATCTCCCGAGATCCACTGAGCGGCGGCGGGTCATGATGCAAAACCGCATAGAGGACATCGACAAAAGAAGTGCCGACGAAGGGCTGTCGTCCAGTAAGCATTTCGTAAAGAATGCAACCAGACGCGAAGATGTCGGACGCCGGACCCGCGATGCGGCCGCCCGCCTGTTCCGGAGACATGTATTGCGGAGTGCCAACAATTAGCCCAGGGGCAGTTACGATGGTTTCTGTTTTCGTCTGATCCGTCTCCCGCGCAAACGCAGGATCGGCGGATCGTGCCAAACCAAAGTCAAGCAACTTGACGCCGTGCCGAGTTAAAAAGGCATTGGAGGGTTTGAGGTCGCGGTGAACAATGCCCAGGTCGTGCAGCGCTTGCAGCGCCTCCAGGATCTGCCGTTCAATGCCCACGGCTTCCGAAGTGGTGACCGCCCCGCCCGCGAGCCGGTGAGCCAGTGATTGCCCATCGAGGAGTTCCAACACCATCACGAGAACCTCGCCATCTTCGAGGACGTCGAAAACCTGGCACACGCGCGGATGGTTCACGCGCGCAAGCGATCGTGCTTCGCGCCACAGCCGGCTCCGGGCATCTCTGGTTTCGGTTGCCTCGTGGATGGTCTTAATGGCAACCGCTCGTTCCAGGCGTTGGTCCCAGCCCTCGTAGACCACACCCATTCCACCTTCGCCGATCTTGCGCCGGATCCGGTAATGGCCAACGGTTTCGAGCATCCGGAGTCATCGTAATCTGTCAATCAGTACCCCGCAATGATCACCTCCTGACTGGCCACTCGTTCCAACCGATTGCACGTTATAGACAAGTTCTTCCGGAAAGCGGGTGCAAGTCGCGCGGTATTGACGGAAGCGATTAACAGCCGGATTGTCGATACACGGAATCTACCGGAATTTCTGAAAGATTTACTTTGTTTACGTACTGCGCGAAGCAGCTCCAAACTAAAAGGGAGGACTAGCCAATTCGGATGGTGCCAGGCGCTGTGATGATCAGGGTCCGGAACTTCGTATTCCGCCTGGAGAACTCCAGAAGTCCTTTGAGATCGTATAGATCAAAGCCGCCTGTTTTTATTTCGATGGCCCAGTCTCCCAAACTCCCCTCGAACACTGCGTCGACTCCCGGCGGCTCTTCGCGCCAGTAGGTCACCCGCTACCCTCGGTTAATCGCGAACGCAAGGCACGCGTTTTCCAGACACAAACCGAACCTCGCTGGCTCACGCTTTCATCCCGGCGAGTTCCCATCGGCAGTTGCAGCCTCGTCGAAAAGCATGCAACCCAGTCTTCTCTAATTCCAGAGCCTTCAGAGCCGGATGAGTTCGTCGCGGGTCCAATGAACCGCCTTGTCGCCGCATTGTAGGAGACCGTCCGATAAACCGTGACGTTCTTGCACGGCCCAATCTTTCCGGCGCTCTGCTGATCCGAGGATGCTTCAACTAGAACTGTGTTCGCAGCGAAACCAACGTCTTTTGCTCTCAGTTCGAACAGTTGCACATGAGGAGTTGACTGCACACTTGTTTGTAAGGCTGCAATTTGTTGTGTATGATTTAACCTAGACATACACACCGGGGGGTTCGCAATGAGCCGGGTGCTAACGCGAACTAATCTCTTACTTGAATCTGGCAAGGTCCGACAGCTTCGCAAAACCCTCCATTCGCGCAGCAATTCTGAAGCGGTGCGGCGAGTCATCGAGGAGCGGCTAGCTGTGGAAGCAGGTCTTGGGGCCCTGCGGACCCTTCGAGAGCTCGGCGGTCTGGAGGATGTCTTCGGGCGTGCTCCAGCGAAAAAGAAATGAGTTCACTACCGGCCGGCCTGCTCCTATTCGATACGGGCATTTACATCCGGTTTAGCCGAGGAGGAAAATACCTCTGGCTAAGCGAAGACGCTCGGATCTTCCAGCGCACTATTTTGACCGCCGTGGTGGCCGCCGAACTCTACGCTGGTACCCACAGCAAACGGGAAAAGCGAGCCCTGGATGAACTTTGTCAGGCCTACCGTGCCCTGGGCCACTTCTCTTCTCCCCCGGGCTCCGCCTGGATTGAAACCGGCATTCTGCTCCGCCGCTCCCGAAGCACTTTCGGGCAAATGGATTTTGTCAGTCATTTTCGCGATCTACTGATTGCATTGGAAGCAATGCGGACAGGGGCCACACTGGTGACCGAGAATTCCCGAGATTTCGCGCGCTGGAAGTCGCTTCTTGTGTCAGCCAGGAAGACGCTGAAACTATTCCACCCGTCCTGACACGCCAGAGTCCTTGCGACCAATGAATTTTCAGCCGCGGAAAGCTATTCTTGCGCAAGCCGAACGTGATGAACTGGCGCCCGTCGTAAACTGGAGCAGGCAGCGTTCCGCGGCCCGGCAGCTCGGTCTCGCGATTGAACAGAAATTCGTCGAAACTGGAATTCTCGAGCTCTCGAAAACGCTAGTTCTTTCCGTGCCACTCTGTTTTCCAATTGAGAGCCTGCTGTTACCCGTTAAGTGCCGTACTTTTTTTGGTCTTACACCGCCGAGCTGATCGATCTCATTTCTCCGTGCGAATTGCTAAGTCTCGTGCAACCAGCGCCTTGGTTAGATTCTTCGCGGAGGCTATAGGGAGTTATGTTAAACATCAGAAGCTCGCAAAGCTTTTGAAGGCAGGATCGCCCTGATCCGCTGCGGCGTTTCATCCCGGCTCGACGAGTAATGCCCAGGCCTTTTCAATTTGGGAAATTTAGATTGTTCTCTATGGCAATAAAGCGAGGATTGGAACGCAGCGGGTCGAGTTCGGGTTCGACCTTGGCAAACACCAGGCCATTGGAATGATCCAACAACGCCTTTTCTAGCCAGGTCATCGCAAGATCGTTCCTGCCCAATCCCAAATAGACTATCGCGAGGTAGTAGGGGGAGACGTATTGTTCGTGCGACTGGATTATGAGTTGCGCCAACAACCGCTGAGCTTCACCTTGGTTGCCGGAGACGGCGAAAGCGTGCGCAAGGGCGGAAACCGTCAACGGGCTATTGTGAGAAAGCTCAACGGCCTTTCGCAGTTCACCGAGTGCCAGGCCATATTCACCTTTTTGTTCGTACGCCTGGCCAAGAATCAAGTGCGCCCATTCATATGATGGATCCATTTCTAGCGTGTCGCGGAGCTGCGCGATGGAACGGTCATATTGCCGAGCCAAGTACAGCCGCCACCCAAAGCTGGAATTGATGCTGATGGAGAGCGGATCCAAATCGCGCGCACGTTTAATCTGCTCGAAGCTGTCGTCAAACCGCCCCATGGCGATCAAATAGAGCGAGTAACGCTGATAAGCGGTAGCGTATTTCGGATCGAGCTGGATGGCCCGCTTAAAACCATCGGACGCGCCAGACCAATCCCAGTCATAGTTGAATTTCGCTGTCGCCAGCGAAGTCTCTGCTTCCGCAAGTGACGGATCGATTTCCAACGCGCGAATGGCCGCGGCTTTCGCTTTTGGCGCTGCCTCCGCGGCAGGCACAGTTCCATAAATCGTTGCGCCGATGATCCCGTAACAATCCGCAAGGCCGGCGTACGCCAAGGCATATTGCGGATCTTTGCGTGTCGCTTCTTGAAAATATCCGATCGCTTTCGTGAAACCCTCGCCCGACCGTCTGTTCCAGTAATAGCGTCCTTTCAAATAATCCTCGTACGCCTCCGGACTCACGTACGGCTTTTTCGCCAACCGCTGCTTGTCCTCGGGACTGAGATTGATGCGAATTTCCTCCACAATGGCCAAGGAGACGCGATTTTGCAGCGTCAGCACGTCGCCGATCTGACTTTCGTAGGTATCGGCCCAAAGATGATGGTCGGTGGAAACCTGCACCAGTTCGGCGGTGATGCGCACGCGATTTCCCGCGCGCAACACGGTGCCTTCCACCACCGCGTCCACGCGCAGTTCTCGTGCGATTTCCGAGAGCGGCTTGTGGGTGCCCTTGTACGCCATCGCCGTAGAGCGCGAAATGACCCGCAGTGAGCGAATCTTTGCAAGGTTCGCGGTCAGGTCGTCGGTCATTCCATCTGCGAAATAATCTTGCTCTTGGTCGCCTGTCAAATTCTCAAGGGGCAGCACCACCAGAGACATACTGTGCGCGGGATTCAGCTTGCCTGATTCCATTCCTCTTACGTAATGCACGGCGATTCCGGAAAGCATCGCAAACGCCAAAACTGCCGCGGACATCACGGCAATTCGCGGCAGGGTCAGCCACCGTTTTGCATTTCCACGACTGGGGAGTTGTTGGTCAGAGACGACTGTATTCACGACAGTCGCAGCAAGAACGATACCTGCGCCGGACAAGTCATGGCGTGGTTCAGCTGACTGCGAAGCAGCCGCTAAGGCCGGCACCGCGGCGGAATGAACTTCCTCGATTGGAGCAATGAATCTGTAACCGCGCCGCGGCAGTGTCTCGATAAAACGCGGCCGATCCGATGAATCGCCCAGAACTTCGCGCAGCCGCATCACCGCATTGTTCAGTCCGTGATCGAAATCGACAAAGGTGTCGCCGGGCCAAAGGCGTTCCCGCAGTTCCTCGCGGGTCACAATTTCACCGGGCTTTTCAAGAAGGATGGCCAAAATTTGAAACGGTTGTTCGGACAGCTTAAGGCGTAAACCATGCTTGCGCAATTCGAACGCTTTGAGGTCAACCTCGAAGACACCGCAGCGGATTATTTTTGCAGGATGGACCGGTTTGTCCATATTTCCAGCTCTAGACGCGACGAAGTATAGCCCTGCAATACGTATCGGTCAAAGAAATCTTGTGATTCCGCCGGGTAAGTCTCTTATTTTCATCTCCGAACACTGAGATGTAGAAATGTTTTCGATTGGACGCATCGGGTATTGTATTCGTTTTCCGCTCTCAGCAAAGTGGCGCCACGTTTATTCTGCCGAACTCTACTCGCGCACGGAATGAGGCAAAGAGGAACCCGGCAATCTTCGCGCAAGAGCCGGGAAGGGGGAAATGATGGACGTTTCACGCCATTTTAAGTCAGCGCTACAGCTGGCAGCGGTGCTCGCATTGCTCCTGCTCCAGGTTACGACTCTGTCACCCGCACGCGGACAAGTCACCGGCGCCACGCTTTCGGGACTCGTCACCGACGAGCAAGGCGGGCCTGTGCCCGATGCGAACGTCAAGATCAAGAATTCGGGTACCGGTGTGACGCGAGAAGTTGAGACCAACTCTGATGGGCTCTACTCGGCGCCAAACCTCATCCCGGGCAACTACGACGTTACCGTGTCCGCAAAAGGATTTCAGAATATCGTGCAAAGGGCGGTTACTCTGACCGTCGGTGCGCAGCAGGCGTTGAACATCAGTCTTAAAGTTGGTTCGATCAATCAAACGATTGAGGTAAACGCCGCGCTTCCCAATGTGCAGACGACAACGTCCACGGTAAGTGCGACTGTGGACTCGATCACGATGCGCGAGCTTCCTCTCAACGGCCGCGACTGGACGTCTCTGGCCACACTTGAGCCCGGAGTTTCAAGTATTCCCAACCAGGTCGGCACCGGCTTCAGCGCAAACAAGGGTAACCGCGGATTTGGCAATCAGTTGAGCAACGGCGGACATCGCGCCAATGAGAACACCTACCGCGTTAACGGCATCGGCATCAATGACTATTCGAATGGTGCTCCTGGCGGCGCATCGGGTGGCAACCTCGGAGTGGACGGAGTGCAAGAGTTTTCGGTGCTGACCAGCAACTACACTGCGGAATACGGCCGTACTTCTGGCGCGGTGGTGAACGCCATCACCAAGAGCGGCGTCAACGATTTCCACGGTACGGCATTCCTGTTCGACCGAGACAAAATTTTCGACACAAAAAACTATTTTGATCCTGCCGGACCGATTCCTTCTTTCCGCCGCGTGCAATTTGGCGGATCGGGCGGCACTGCCTTGGTCAAGGACAAAACTTTCGTTTACGGAACTTACGAGGGTGTGCGGCAGAACCGGCCGGCTTCGCAAGCGATTCACGTGCCCACCGATGCGGAGCGCGCACTGGCCGTTCCTGCGGTAGCGCCGTATTTGAAGCTTTGGCCTGAGGCGCCCACCGGCACGCCGGTCGACAGCAACGGCGTCACCCAGACCTTCGACGTGGCGCTGCCATCAATTTCGAATGAGAACTACGCAACGGGCCGCGTGGATCAGAAGTTTTCGGAGAGAGACTCGCTGGCTACCAGCTACTTCTGGGATTCCGGCCCGCAATCGCAACCCGATCCGTTGCGCAATGCCATCCACCAGGTATTTTCTCGCCGCCAGATGGCCAGTGCTGAAGAGACGCATATCTTTAATCCGGCATTGGCCAATACCTTTCGTGCAGGGCTCAGCCGCGTGCGTGGCGATATCAACGATCCTGTCTCCGGTGACGGCGTTGCCACCGACGCAGCACTCGCCATTGCGCCTGGGGCAATTGGACCGCCGCAAATCGGCGTTCCCGGCGTTCTCACAACGGCAATCGGATTGGGTGGACTTAACCGGTTCCTGCATCGCTGGACTTCCGCGCAAGCTTATGACGACGCTTTCCTGACGCGCGGTACGCATTCGATCAAATTCGGATTTGCCTTCGAGCGCATGCTCTACAACATCACAGAAAAATTGAGCCCCAACGGCCGTCTAAACAACTATCCGACGCTGGATGATTTGCTCAACAACACGCCGATCCGGTTGAACGCACTCGCTCCTGGCGGCTCCAATGAAGTTGCGATTCGCGAAAGCCTGTTCGCCGGGTATGTTCAGGACGATTGGCGCTTCCGCCCGAATTTGACGTTCAACATTGGACTGCGCTACGAGTTCACAACCAGGCCGAACGATGCCAACAACCGAATCCAGGAGATCACCACGCTCGTCAATTGCGCAACGCCGGGTGTCGGGCCAAGCCTCACCAGCCCTTGCGGGCCAGTGCACGTGGACAGCTTCATCCGCAACAACCCCACCACGAAAAACTTTGAGCCACGCATTGGTTTTTCCTGGGATCCCTTCAGGGATGGAAAGACAGCTGTCCGCGGAGGCTTCGGGATATTTGATGTTTTGCCTTTGCCGTACGAATTCGGCCTGAATACGGCGGCCACTTCGCCCTTCCAGATCATTGGTTTCGATCCGAACGCCACGCTGGGCAGCGGTGTTGATCCTAACATCAGCTTTAATCCGAATAAGATTCGGAATCGCTACATTGACCAGAATCCGAAGCGCGCTGACGTCCTGAACTGGAACTTTAACGTGCAGCGGCAGCTCGGCACTAACTGGACGCTCATCGCGGGTTATGTCGGCTCTCGTTCCGTGCATCTCTCGGTTGCCGCGGACGACATCAATCTCGTTCCGCCCGTGATGACCTCAGCGGGACTTCTCATTCCTTCGAACACTTACCAGCTCGATCCGAACTGGGGAGGCGCGAACGGCGGAATTGTTCCAGGGGCTCCCGGCGGAGCGGGCATTCGTCCGGTGCTGTTCGATGGCGAATCGACGTACAACGGCTTCCAGGCGCAATTGAAGCGTGACATGAGCCACGGCTTGCAGGGACAACTGTCTTATACCCTGGGAAACTGCAAGGACACCAGCTCCGCGCCGGTCACGGGGGATACTTACCTAAATTCAATCGCCGTGCCGCTGCTCCTCAGCAAGTCATACAGAATCGGCGCGTGCGATTTCGACATCCGGCACACTCTGGTCGGCACGGTGATCTGGGACGTCCCCGGACCAAAAACAGGATTCGCATCGTACGTTGCGGGCGGGTGGCAACTTGGCACCATTGTTACCGCGACGTCCGGTTCTCCGTTCAGCGTGACCTTCGGCGGAGGAGACGATCCTCTCAACACTGGATTCAACGGCGACTTCTCCATGGATTACGCGCAGAGGGTTTCCGGTTGCAATGCTACCCCCGGAATAAAGACCGCTTCTGCCGGCCACTTGCTGGCGTTTGATCCCAATTGCTTCACCCCGGCGCCGACGGTTGCGGGAGGCGTTCTGCTAGGCAACTCCGGCCGCAACAGGTTCTACGGGCCCGGACTAACCACCGTGGACTTTTCCACATTCAAGAATTTCAGTTTCAGGGAGCGATATAAGATGCAGTTCCGCGCGGAGTTTTTCAATGTCATGAACCATCCTAACTTTGCTGCGCCCAACTTCCTGAACGATGCCAACAACTCCATCCTCACTTCGAACGCAGGAGTTATTGGTTCCACATCCACTCCTTCGCGCCAGATTCAGCTTGGACTCAAGCTAGTCTGGTAATGACATTTCGTCCTGGCGAGGCTGCAACGCAACTGTTCCGGCCTCCTTTGGGCGCTATCAGCTATCAGCTGGCTCCCTACACATTTTCCGAATAACTCGCTCTGAGGTCGTCGCGTGCGTGCATCAGAAGCAAAGGAAAGTTGGTCAGTGCGACAGGCTCCCAAAATGATTTCTTCCTCTGAGCGCAAATCGAAAGTTTGGGCGGTGGTGCGGGTCTCGAGCGGAAATTTTCTCGAGATGTATGACTTCATGGTCTTCGGCTACTACGCAGCGGCTATTGGCCGAGCGTTTTTCCCCGGCGGCAATGCCTTCGCATCCCTGATGCTCTCGCTGATGACGTTTGGAGCCGGATTCCTGATGCGTCCGGTCGGCGCTCTGGTGCTCGGCGCGTACACGGACAAGCATGGTCGCCGCGCCGGATTGCTCCTCACTCTTGGCTTGATGTCGGTGGGGATTTTTTCCATTGCCTGCATGCCTGGCTACGCAACGATAGGGCTGCTGGCGCCTTTACTGGTCGTTCTCGGCCGACTGCTGCAGGGTTTTTCAGCCGGCATGGAACTGGGCGGCGTCTCCGTTTATTTATCTGAAATCGCTTCACCCGGCCACAAAGGATTTTACGTGAGTTGGCAATCCGGCAGCCAGCAGATCGCCGTTATGTTTGCGGCAAGCATTGGCGTAGTTCTGAATTCAGTTCTTCCCGCGGAAAAAATGGCGCAATGGGGATGGCGCGTTCCGCTACTTCTGGGCTGCATTATCGTTCCGTTTCTCTTCCGGCTAAGACAATCTTTGGCCGAAACCGATGAGTTTGTCGCCCGCAAACATCATCCGAGCACTTCGGAAATTCTACGTTCGTTGGCGCGCAATTGGCGCATTGTGCTGGTCGGCACTTTTATGGTCACCATGACCACGGTTTCGTTTTACATGATTACCGCTTACACGCCGACCTTTGGGAATTCCGTGCTGCATATGGCCAGTATGGACAGTCTCATCGTCACGCTTTGCGTGGGCGCCTCCAACCTATTCTGGTTGCCCATCATGGGCGCACTTTCCGACCGCATTGGCCGGCGTCCCCTTTTATTCGGCTGCACGATATTAATGTTGCTGACCGCGTATCCCGCGATGCTCTGGCTGGTTCGCGAACCGTCTTTTGCCCGGCTGTTGACTGTCGAGCTCTGGTTTTCGTTTCTCTACGGCAGTTACAACGGCGCGATGGTCGTTTTCCTGACCGAGATCATGCCCATTGATGTACGAACGTCGGGTTTTGCTCTCGCTTACAGCATGGCCACAGCAATTTTTGGCGGCTTCACGCCCGCACTCAGCACTTACTTGATTCACATTTCGGGCAACCGCGCTATTCCTGGGTTGTGGCTGTCCTTCGCGGCGGCCTGTGGCCTGGCAGCAACGCTTTTCGCCAAGCCTAACACTCCGGATCTTCCTGTTGCACAGCCCGTTGCAGTTGGGCATTGAAGCCCCAGTCTCTTATACCATCTCTAGCCTAGAGGAAGCAGGTCGCGGTGAGAAGGCTTCTGCGAGGTTGGCTAGCGTTGCGGAGGCTTTTCCTTGCACGCCAAGAGAAATGAGCCGGCGCAGGTTTGGACCTACGAGGCTGAGGACTAACGGACGCCTGATGGAGAGTCGCCGCGCAGTCGTTATTATTGCGGAAGCGCTGCAGAGGTGAAAAAGCCGAGCACCAGCCCGGCAAGAAGGGTTTCGTCGATTCGTGAAGCCGTAATGCATAGCCATCTCCTGGTAGGGGGTTGAGATCTGCCCAGCGCAATCTGCCTAGCCTCCGCCGTTGCACTTAAACCCAGACACTATCGCCATCGATCATCCGCATACTGTTTTTGGTATACGCTCCCGAATATTGTGTAAATTATGTAGAACAATGGAAAATTTATATATGTAAGTATAGGTATATAAATGGGTTAGGGGAGAATGCCTCAGATCTTATATGGAATGACGCTTGCAACCACTGCTCTAAAGCTGGGGGAGCCGAGCCGAGCGCTAATTCAGGTGGCAGTTGCATACAGCGCTTATTGGCTGGCACTAAAATCAAACTTATCAACAGAAAGTTAGGAGCCTAATGGGCATGAGAAATAGATTTTTCTGTAGTTTGCTCACTGGCGTGATTGCGGTCTTACTGGGGTTGTCAGCGAGTGTTTCCAAAGCTCAAACCAACGACGGGTCTCTGCGCGGAGAAGTAACCGACAATCAGAGCGCTACCGTTGCGGATGCTAAGGTCACCGCCACAAACCTCGCGTCGCAAGTCACGTACGCTACGACAACAACATCTTCTGGCGTGTACTTCTTCTCGAATCTGCCTGTCGGGATTTATTCGATCACGGTTGAAAAAGACGGCTTTCAGAAATACATTCGTACCTCCGTCCAGGTTTTCTCGAACCAAGTCACTGAAGCGGGCGCACAAATAGCCGTCGGCAGCTCTTCCACTACGATCGAAGTCACGGCCGGAGCAGACCTGGTTCAGACCAGCACTTCTCAAATCAGCAACGACTTCAATTCGAAGCAGGTTACGGAGCTTCCTAATACCTCGCTCGACGGCTCGCCTCTCAGTCTCGCTTTGCTGGCACCTGGAACCACGGGCCAGGGCGCTGGCGTATTGGGCGAAGGCGGATCGATCGGCGGCGCGCGGCCGCGCATGAACAGCTTCAGCATCGATGGCGTTGACGACAATCGCCTCGACATTACCGGACACAGCCAGCCTGTTATCGCGGATTCCATCGCGGAATTTAACTTGATTACCAACCAGTTCGCGGCCGAATATGGCCATTCTGCTGGCGGTCAGTTCAACATCATCACCAAGTCCGGCGGTAACGCATGGCATGGCGCCGCGTTTGGCTATAACCAGAATCGCCACTACAACGCTATGGACAACCTTGACAAAGTCGCCGGGTTAACCGAACCGAGTCGATTTGATTACAATCGCGTCGGCGGTGACGTTGGCGGCCCAATTATTCACAACAAATTGTTCATCTATGGTTCCTACCAGCGCATCTGGGAAGGTTTGGCGACCGCTGCGGTGCAGCAGTTGGCGCCCACTGCGGACGGTCTGGCCCAGTTAAAAGGTCTGGCAGCGGATTCGGCGGTTGTTGACATCCTGAATCAGTTCCCCACTGCTCCCGTAGCCGACCCTGGCAGCAGCCAAACCGTGAACGCTCCCGGATGCCCGCCACCGCCAGGCGGATGTATCGTTCCATTCGGATCGATCTCGCCGCGCGCTCCGAATTTCCTCAATCAGCATGATTTTATCGTAAACGCCGATTATAACCACGGCAAACACGCCATCGGCTTCCACGTACTGTACGATAAGAGTCGCCAGCCGAACGTGAACGCTAGCACTCCTTTGGATCAGTTTACCGGCTCGGCGGCTAATGACGTCCGCAAATATCTTTTTAAAGACACATGGTCGATAAATGACCGGTTCGTGAACGATTTCCGAACCAGCCTGTCTCGCTTTGTGCTGGCCTTTACCGTACCGGCAACGTTTTCCAATTTCCCCAACGCGGAAGTAGACCCACTTGGATTGAACATAGGGCCTCAAGGCTGTTCTCCGCAGAGCAATATTATTAATACCTACCAGGTCCTCGACAACGTCAGTTACGTTCGCGGCAGACACACACTTAAAGCCGGGATCGAATGGCGTCACTGGATCGCGCCCGGCAATTTCCTGCCTCGCGCCCGTGGTGAATGGGATTATGGAGACCTCAGCACCCTAATCAATGACGAGTTACCCAACGGCAATAACGGTGCTCTCCGTGGCGCTGGTTCCGGGTTTTTCGCCGGAAACCAAAATGCCATCTATGGCTTCGCCCAGGACGACTGGAAGGTCACTGCTCGCCTTACCCTCAACCTCGGACTTCGCTATGAGTGGAATGGCGTGCCGCGCGATGATGGATTACAGGCCTTGAACTCGATTTCGACACTACCCGGCGTCTTTGGCTTCGTTTTCAAAAAGCCGGACAGCGACAAAAATAACTTCGGGCCTCGCGTCGGCTTCGCTTACGACCCCTTCGGAAACGCCAGGTGGGCTATTCGCGGTGGATTCGGGATCTCCTATGACGTAACGCCGCAAAACTTCCCGTCCATCAGCTTGCCTCCACAGTTGCAGACGGAACAAAACCCGGATTTGACTTGCACTTTGGCAGGTGCCCCTGCTTGGTGTGCCAATCCAAATGGACAGGGATTCTTGGCTGGAGGGGGTTTGCTTCAAGTCAACGTTCCCTGCACGACGCAAGCGGATTGTCGCGCATCCAGCAGTTCTACTATCCTTCCGATCGTTGAACCGAAGATTCTGACTTGGAGTCTGGGCGTTCAACACCAAATCGGAGCCAATTCGAGCATAGAGGTGCGTTACCTCGGTACGCGGGGATTGGAATTGCCCATCCAGGCGCGATTGAACACACAAACCGGCTTTGCGGCTGGTCTCGGCGCGTTGCCCACCTATCTCAGCACGGCGGATATTCCGGCCACCGTAACCGGCGGAACCCGGCTGTCGGACTGGAACACGTTCAACAGTAACGCCTCAGATTGCTCCGGACCATCCCGCTATATCCATGGAGCCGAGGGCTTCTGCGGTGCCTTAGTTACTGGATTTCCTCCTAGAGCCAGCAGTATCTACCACGGCGCCTCCGTGGACTTTAATCATCGTGTCGGTCATGGCTTATCGTTGCGTGCCAACTACACCTTCTCGAAGAACATTGACACGGCCACTAACGAGTTGTTCAGCACGTTTGTGGATCCCCGCCGTATTCAGGACTGGCAGAATCCCAACGGAAGCCGTGGACTTTCATCGCTCGATGTTCCTCACAAATTCGCGCTCTCGTGGGTTTATGAAGTCCCCAAGCTTTCGGGCGACCACCATTTCCTAAATGGATTGGTCAGTGGCTGGCAGTACTCCGGAACCTACCTGGCCTTCAGTGGGCAGCCGATTACCATTATTGACGGCATCGACGCCAACGCGAACGGGGACAGTGCGGGAGACCGTCCTGTGTTTAATCCCGCTGGTGTGGGAAACACCGCCACGGACGTCGGGTTAGTTTGTGCCGACGCCGGGGGAGTCACCTCAACAACGGGAACCAATCCACTATGTTCTTTCAGCAATAAGAAGCTGGATGACAGCACCGTCGTCGGCTACTATGCGCTGGACCCGACGGCCAGATATGTGGTGGCCCATCGCGGAACCGTCTCCACTCTGGGGCGTAACACCTTCCGTGCACCTGGCGTAAATGTCTGGGACATGGGCATCTCCAAGTACATTCACTTCACCGAGCGTTACTCCCTGCAACTGGGAGTTCAGGCGCTGGACATCTTCAACCACCGAAACTTCTCCCTGGCTCAACCGAGCGTATTTGAACCCTTGGTTAACAATGCGCTCACCACCAGCTACAACAGGACGAGTGCATTCTTAGATAGCGGGAACACACTATTCCTGAACCCGCATCAGTTCAGCGGCGGATCGCGCAACATGCAATTCGTACTGAAGTTTATTTTCTAACTTCACCTCAAATACAGTCGCATCAAAAAGGGGCCTGCTAGCAGGCCCCTTTTTATTTCTCGATCGAAGTTTTGGGTGCCGGCTGAGCAGCTTCTGGCATGGCACGCGCAGTCAGGCCATGAGAAAATATCGCGTCGATATGCCTACAGAATTTTCTCGACGTTATTTCCTCATCCGGAGCGCTGCGGCGCTAGCGGCAGCGTCCCTCGGGAATGACGTTGCGTTGACTGAACTTCATGCGTCATTGGAGGCGCCCGGCTTAGCCACGCCGCATTCCGAGTCTCCCGACGAGGGAATGATCATTTACTCGCGGAAGTTTCTCACTATGGAAATGCCCATGGCTGCTCTTACGACCTGGATCACTCCCACAAAAAGCTTTTTTGTACGCAACAACCTGATTATGCCGGCTGCGATAGACGTCAACAAATGGGAGCTCCGCATCACCGGAGAAGTGCGCAAGCCAGTCACGTTAAATTTTCGTGATCTGGCCGCTCTTCCCAAAACCAGCGTGATCAATACGCTCGAATGTGCCGGCAACGGTCGGGCTTTTTATCAGCCCCATCTTGGGGGCGTTCAGTGGCGCAAGGGCGCCGTCGGAAATGCCCAATTCGAGGGACCTCGCCTCCGTGATCTGCTTCGATTGGCTGTGCTTGCGCCTGCTGCCCGTCACGTCGCATTTGGCGGCTTGGACACCGCTCCTTTGGGCTCCGAAAGATTTATCCGAAGTATTCCGCTGGAAAAAGCCTTGGACGAAAATTCTTTGGTTTCTACCCATATGAATGGTGCTCCTCTGACTATGCCGCACGGATTTCCAGCCAGGGCCCTCATCCCTGGCTGGATAGGATCCGCCTCCATCAAATGGCTGCAAGAAATTACGGTGCTTAGTCACGAATATTCCGGAGCCTATATGGATCCTGGCTACCGGATACCCGCCGTCCAGGTGCAAAATCATCCCGTCTCTACGAAAACCACTTTGCCGTTAACTTCCCTTCGATTGAAGTCGATCATTTCCCAGCCCGGCGAAAACGCCGTGGTCAACTTACGCGATAACCCAACGGTCGCCATTCGCGGCGCCGCTTGGGGAGGGGAGAAATCGATATCTGCCGTGAAGGTCTCAACGGATGGCGGCGCCACTTGGCAACACACCGTCCTCGGCTCGCAGCACACCCGTTATGCTTGGAGATTGTGGGAGTACAACTGGACTCCGTCGGCTGCCAGAAACTACCAATTGGTTTGCAGAGCGGAAGACGTTGACGGAAATCGACAGCCACTGGAGCCTTTGTGGAATGGTGGCGGCTATCTTTGGAACGGAACGGATCGCGTCAACGTTCACGTTCAAGCGTAGCTATGGCCCTTTCATCCAAATCCGATTTGCAACGGACACTGATTCGATTCCTGTGCTTGCTACTTCTTGTCTCTGCCGTCGCAGATCTTACGCCCGCTCAAGATGATCCTCATTCCGGCCACGCTCACATCGGTTGGATATCGGCGGAGATTCTCAATCGTCCCGTTTCTCTGCGGCAAGGCATTGGAAAGATTCACGAACCGGTTTCCACTTCGTCCCGGCAAGCGCAACTTTTCTACGATCAGGGCCTCGCTTATTTAGAGTCCTACGTATGGATCGAAGCGGCCCGGTCCTTTCATCAGGCATTGCGAAGCGATCCCCGATTAGCCATGGCCTTCGTGGGTCTCAGTTACGCCTACTCGCCAATGGACTTCGTGGCGGCCACCGACGCACTTGCCAAAGCGCAATCCTTGGCGATCAGCGTGCCTGACCGCGAGCGGCGCAGAATACAGATTCGCGGTCTGCAGTTAAAAGCCATGCTCGATTCCAGGAATTCAGATGCGTTCACAGCATTTAAACAATCACTAGACGACGCTCTCGCTGAATTTCCATCCGATGAGCAGTTCCTGCTGCTCCGTGGAAACGCGGAAGAGCCGAATCCCTTCGGAGATGGCCAAGGTTGCGTGATCGGCGCCATCCCTTTCTTTGAAGGAGTCCTACGAACAAGTCCCGATAATTTCGCTGCCAGCCATTTCCTGATTCACTGTTACGAAAACTCCGGCCGTCCCGCCGAAGCTCTCCAGTATGCCCGTGCCTATGTGCGTCTCGCTCCAGAAATACCGCACGCACACCACATGTACGGGCACGTTCTTCGCCGCACGGGCGGAATGCTTGAAGCAATCGCGCAATTCAAAATTGCCGACGGACTGGAGCTCTCCTACTTCAAAAGAAATAATTTCGCGCCCGCCATTGACTGGCATCATCCCCACAATCTTGGCTTGCTGGCATCGTCTTATCAGTTTCTCGGAAAGATGAAAGACGCAGAGGGCTACTACCGACGGGCTGGAGCTCTGCCTGCGCATTCTGATTTCGACGCCTTCAATCGCAAAGATTGGTGCGAGTTTCTACTCGATCGCGGCCGCTATTCCGAGGCGCTCGATGCTGCGCATACCTTGGCAAGCAGTGCCTTTCCTTTGGCGCGCGCGACCGGGCATAGTTTGGCGGGAAACGCCTTGCTGGGGCTGAACAAGCCCGCCGAAGCGGTTGCAGAATTGGAACTCTCCGAACAGCAGAAGGCCACTCTTCCTCCAGACGAAACTCCCGCAGCCCGGCTATATGTAACCATGCTGCGCGCTCAGATCTTGTTGGCACAGCGCAGCCCGGAAGCCCAGCCGCTGCTACAGCGCGTCGCAAAACACATCGGCGCCGAAAATGGCCCCGATGCATGGATTCAAGGTTTATATGAGCTAGAGCGGCTGAACCGTGCAGCACGAGCCATCGGCGACTGGCAGGTGGCTGCCCAGTTCGCAAACTTAATGATCGTCCGTGCCCCGGAGTACGCCGGCGCTCACTATGCCGTGGCACTTTCTGCTCAGCACGACGGCGACACGCAGCGTGCTTCAACTGAATTTTCTTTGGCCGCAACAGCCTGGGCGCACGCGGACCCTGATTTGCCCGAAATGCGCGAGCTCCGTCATGCCGGCGTTCGGAATAAGCCTCAACAGGGCCGCCAGTCAGAAAGCGTCACGGCGGAAGGCGGATCGCCCATGATCCTGCAACAGTGAAACCGCCCGACAGGACAGATTGGGGGTTCGCGATCTTGGGGATGTCGGAAAAAGGATCAGCAGTCATTTCCGTACTATCGCGCAAGCAATGCGTATTTTTAAGGATTCAAAGTCCGGAAGGCCGAGCATCCAATCGTTCTGAGCGCTTGAAATTCGGGAGGTTAAGCCAATGCCCACCTTGCAAAAACCCATCGGTTCCAGCTTCGGCCCGGCGTCCACTGCGGGCGACGTGATCAAGGGCATCGACCTTTCGAACAGGATCGCAATCGTGACCGGCGGCTATTCCGGCATCGGTCTGGAAACCACGCGAGCGCTGCGTTCCGCTGGCGCCAGGGTCATCGTGCCGGCGCGCGATCACGACAAGGCCGCGACCGCGCTGGAGGGACTCGACGGTGTCGAGATCGAGGCGATGGACCTGCTCAACCCGGCCTCGATCGATGCCTTCGCCGAGAGGTTTGTCGCCTCCAGCCAGCCGCTGCACATCCTGGTGAACAGCGCAGGGATTATGGCATGTCCCTTGGTACGCGATTCGCGAGGATATGAATCGCAGTTCGCAACGAACCATCTGGGGCATTTCCAGCTTGCGGCGCGGCTTTGGCCTGCCCTGCGCCAGGCGGACGGTGCACGGGTGGTTTCGGTGTCCTCCTGGGGACACCGCCATTCGCCCGTCGTGTTCGAGGATCCCAACTTCAAACGCCGCGACTATGACCGCTGGTTGGCCTATGGCCAGTCGAAGACGGCCAACATACTTTTCGCGCTCGCGCTGGACCAGCGTGGCAAGGCGGAGGGCGTGCGTGCCCTCTCCCTTCATCCGGGCAGCATCGTCGGCACCGGCCTCGAAAAGCATCTTTCGCGCGAGGAACTGCGGAAGGCCGGTGTCATCGACGAGAACGGGAGACCTATCCTCGATCCGGCAAAGAACCTGAAAACGGTCGAGCAAGGAGCGGCGACCAGCGTGTGGTGCGCCACGAGCCTGCAGCTTAACGGAATGGGTGGCGTTTATTGCGAGAGCTGCGACATCGCTCCGCTGGTACCCAAGGAGCTTGAGACTAGTTCGAGCATCGATGCGCCATCTCGGTTCTCGCATGCGATCCGCCAGGTTGGCTCGATGGCTCTTGGCGTGATGCCTTATGCGGTCGATCCCGAAGCGGCTGAGCGCCTTTGGAGCTTGAGCGAACAGCTTTGTCAGTCATGAAATCAGCGTCCAATATGTTCCGAGTGCTATCTAAAAATGAGACCCTGCGAACTGCGAGTCCAAATAGCTGCCGTCAGCGTTACTGAAGACAATCAAGGTTATCGAAAACGTTGTACATGGTCGTGGAGCACTTCAAGCACAAAGATGCCGTGGCCGTGTATCGCCGGTTTCGGGATAGTGGTCGCATGGCTCCTGAGGGCCTGACGTATGTGTCGAGCTGGGTCGATGACAAGCTTGAGTGCTGCTATCAGCTGATGGAAACCCAGGACCGCGGGCTATTGGATGAGTGGATGGCGAACTGGAGCGACCTCGTTGATTTCGAGGTGCATACGGTAGTCACACCTAAGGAGGCAGCCGAAAAGATCGCGTGGCGTCTTTAGTGTTCTAGATTGCTGGGGAAAAGTGCCTGAGGTCCGGGTGAGCGTGTTGCCTGTGCCAGAGTCGGGCAAGCGGTTTGTGCGCACAAGGCGCGCCGAGATTTCCGGTGCCGACGACCCTGCTGCGGTCTCGTCCCGACTTGCATTTTGGGACGACGAGCGTTGAAACTGCACCAGGGGAAAAGCACAAAAGCACAAACGAATCGCGTTCGAGACAACTGTGGTTTCGCTCCTATTTTGTCAGCGCTTGCCATTCGCATCCCACGAGCATTATTGGATGGAGCGTTTCCACGGTACTAGATTGGGCTGGGAGATTGCTGGAATCTGTAATTCCACTATGAGGCCGCCCAAAGGAGAATTTCGAGCGGATACGGTACCTCCATATAAGCGGACTGCGTGGTCAGTGATTGCGAGTCCCAAACCCACTCCACCAGTCTCACGTTCCCTGGCGTCAGCGACTCTATAAAAAGGACGAAAAATATTAGAGAGGTCTCTCACGGGCACGCCTGGTCCGTGGTCAGCCACTTGAATGATCGCGATGGTTTGTTCGTTGACGCTGTCCGCAAGCAGGCTGACTTCAACTTGTGAACCACGCTGTGTGTATCGGATGGCATTCCTCAGAACGTTTTCGATCGCGCTTCGCAGCAGGGAAGTATTGGCTCTCACCAGCAGCGGCTCCGAGATTACAACAATTACCGATCGCTCCATGCTGCGAGCTTCAAAGTCGGAATCCACCACCGTTTCTTGCAAGAGCATAGACAGTTCGATGGTGGTTTGGGCCTTATGTTGTTGAAATTAAGTCTGAGCTGCAAAGACTGATTCTGTGGGAACGCGATTAGCAGCCACTAAGCGCAGATCGCGCGTCTTGTCGCGCTGAACCTCGCGAAGCGATTCACGCAGCCGCTTTCGGGCTTTGTGCAGCTGCGACTTCGAATCACCTACCGAGCGGCCCAAAAGGTTTGCAATTTCGCGATGTCTATACCCTTGAATATCATGCAGGACAAAAACCATGCGGAAACCCGGGGGCAAGCGTTGGATGCAGCGTTCCAGATTTATTCGGTCGATTGCACCCTCCAGCAATAGGTCGGACGCCCCCAGTTCGAGGCTCCTTGGCGGGACGCTTTCATCGTCTGGATCGGGAATCGCTTCGATCGAGACGACTGGTAGCCTCTTCTTGCGCAGACGCATCAACACCAGGTTGACCGCCAGCCTGTGCAGCCAGGTCGAAAAGGCGGATTCGCCGCGGAACGTGTGAATCTTGCGGAACAAGAGCAAGAACGCTTCCTGAGTCAGATCTTCTGCTTCGGCCGTGTCTCTTACCATGCGCAGGCATAGTGCATAAACGCGTCGGCTGTGCAAGCGATAGAGATATTCATACACTGCCGGATCACCGGCCTGAGCTCGCTCGATGGCCTCGGCTTCATTCAGGTTATCTCCCGCGTTGGGCGAGACTGGCGGCGCAGCCTTCGTCAGATTGCATTCCGTGCGGGGGCGTGTATCGCGCCTGAAGCTACGCCGCTTCTCTGGAGTGGACCTTAGTAGCGAAGCGACCGCTAAGTTTTTGAATCTCGCATTTGCAGTAACTGGCATGACTTCTTCCTTAGCGACCCGTCGCGTGAACCTTGACGAATGTTTTGTGTTCGGTGACCTGCGACTCAGTCGCGGTCTGTGGGACAGGTTCAATCAGTCTTGAATTTCGAGACATTTTGTTGCCTTCAGGGTGTAAGACCACGTGTGCCGATGGATAATTCCCGAATCCCGGGATATTCAAGAGGTGGGAATAAAGTCGTCGGTATTTCGGTTTCCAAGTTATGGCCGTTTTTCTCAGCTGACCGTGTAGAACATGATTTAAGGAAATGCCTTCTGTCACTTCTTCGTTATTCGGGTATCGCCAGTAATCGGAGCCTTCGCGTTCATGTGTTGACAGCTCCGATTCGCTGTGGACGTGACATCGTATCTATGTTCATAAGACCCGTCAGAGCTTGACGAAGGCGACCCCTGGCACGCGATAAGCTCGACATCACGGTACCTGCCGGCATGCCCGTGATAGCTGCAATCTCTCGGTACGACATTCCTTCGAGTTCGCGCAGAATCAGGACTTCCCGAAAATTCGGCGGGAGCATCTCCAGTGCCTTTCGCAGCACGGCGCCGCTATCATTTTGCAGCACAACTTCTTCTGGATTGGGATTGCGAGAATCAGGAAAAAGATTCTCGTCAAACTCCGTGGCTTCTTGCAGTGGCCGGTTAGCATGCGACCAGGTATAGCAAGTAGTACGGACAATTTGCATGAGCCAGGCACGCGCATTGCCACCGCGGAAACCGGCGAAGAACCGGAAAGCGCGTAAGTAGGATTCCTGCACAACGTCCTGCGCGTCTTGCTCATTTCGGGTCAGCCAGCGTGCGAGGTTGTAGGCGGCATCAAGATGCGGTAAGACAGCCTGCTCAAAGGTGCTGGGCCAATTCTGTTCTGTCATCGTTGTCTCCAATTCGCGCCCCGGAAAAGCTTGACCGCTCGAACAAATGTTTCCCGCGAGACTTACTTGCGCCTTCAGCGACGGATTGGCAATGGACGGGCGGTTCTTTCGCGCTGAAATGGAAGTTCCCTGGTAACTCCCACTCGATAGAAGACTTAAAGTAGAAGGTCCCCGCCTGTGTTACTGAGAACTCGGCCCGGTGGTACACTCCTTTCCGGCTAGGTTCCTCTCTTCATGCAAGAACCGCATCAGGTTCACGGGCGGGTCCGTTTTGGGGTTTTCGAACTGGATCTTCGCAGCGGCGAATTGCGTAAGCACGGCCTACGAGTCCGACTTCAGGAACAGCCATTCCAAGTTTTGGCGATGCTGCTTGAGCGCAGCGCCAAAGTGGTAACTCGCGAGGAACTTCAGAAGAAACTCTGGCCCGCGGACACTTTCGTGGATTTCGACCACGGGCTCAACAAAGTGATCAACAAAATCCGGGAGGCCCTCAGCGACTCGGCCGAGAGTCCCCGTTTTGTGGAGACCGTTGCACGTCGTGGCTACCGGTTTCTGGCGGAGGTCAAAGTTGTCGATGAGGCGCCTGTTCGCAACCCGGACCTCGCAACTCAACCTGGTTCTACTGGAAAGACTGGCGATCGTCCGCACCTACCTGGCGAACCCGTACATCTTTTGCCGTCGCTTGCCTGGAAGACATTAATGTTCGTGCTGCTTCTGCTGGCGGCATCTTTTGGTGCATGGAAGCTTCACTCCCGGAACGCCCCATCCCCTGTCATTCGATCCCTGGCCGTCCTTCCATTGGAAAGCCTCTCGAGCGATGCGTCTCAGGATTACTTCGCTGATGGCATGACCGACGAGTTGATTTCCAACCTTGGCCAGATCAGTGCGTTGCGTGTGATCTCGCGGACCTCAATGATGGCGTACAAGCACTCGAGCAAGCCGCTGCCGCAGATCGCCCGTGAACTGAATGTGGACGCTGTGGTAGAAGGCACAGTGCTCCGTTCGGGCGACCAGGTTCGCATTACGGCGCAGTTAATTGAAGCGTCGTCGGATAAGCACTTATGGTCGCAGAGCTACCAGGGTGAACTGCGGGATACGTTGGCGCTCCAGGGTGAGGTGGCTAGGGCCATAGCAGATCAAATTCGGATCAACTTAAATCCTCAGGAACAAGCTGCACTGAAAGCGGCAAAAGTTGTCAATCCCGAAGCTTACGAGTCCTATCTCAAAGGCCGCTACTTCTGGAATAAGCGGACTGCGGGTGGATTGAAGGTCGCTCTGGCGTATTTTAATCAGGCAATTGAGGAGGACCCTAATTACGCTCGAGCTTACTCCGGGTTAGCCGACACCTATGCTTTGTTGGGCGATTGGCAGTATGCGGTGATGACGCCTAAGGAGGCGCTCCCCAAAGCGAAGGCGGCGGCGGTAAGGGCGCTCGAATTAGACCGCGCGCTAGGCGAAGCCCACAACTCGCTTGCATTTTGTCTGGATGGCTTCGACTGGAATTTCGAGTCTGCCGGAGAGGAATTCCGGCGCGCGATTGAGCTGAACCCCGGCTACGCAACCGCTCATCATTGGAATGCCTGGCATTTGAGTCTGTTGGGACGTTATGAGGAAGCGATCGCGGAAATGAGAAAAGCGAACAATCTCGATCCACTCTCTCTTATCATCAGCGCGCTGATTTGGCTGAGCTTCTGGTCATTGCGCACCACTACGACGAATCGATACTAGAAAGCCGCAAGACGATTGAAATGGATCCTAATTTTGCTCTCGCGCATAATCAGCTCGGTCAAGCTTACCTGCAGAAACAGATGCACGATGAAGCGATCGCTGAGATGCAAAAGGCGGTGCAACTTTCCGCGGGCAGTCCGACGATCATCGCTAATCTTGCTCGTGCATACGTCGCATCCGGCCGGAGGATCGAAGCGGTAAAGCTCCTGCAGGATCTGAAGAAGCCCTCGAGCCACACTTATTCCCATGCCTCAGAGATTGCCGTGGTCTATGCGGCTCTCGCTGACAAGGATCAAGCCATGAATTGGCTCGAAAAGGGCTACGAAGAGCGATTTAACCCAGGCGTCCTGCTGCGGCCGGGCTTCGACGTTCTCCGCTCCGACGCCCGTTTCGAAAATCTCGTTCGCCGTATCGGCCTCCCTCGTTGAAGCAGACCATGTGACGAAGAGAATTTTCTGAATGCAGTGCGAACGACGCGCAATCCAGATGTGGTCGCACCCATTCTGAGCACTTGCAGCCAAGAGAACTTAGAGGCCGGGCCCGTAGTAACCTGTTTTCGCGGAAACGCTGAGAGGCGGCAATCCCCTGGGGACGCGCAGCTTGATTTTGATCTTGCGCCACCGCGCGTCGTGTGATTTGTCACTCGGGCGGTATCCCAAAATATATTGGTTGCGCAGCTCCGAGCCGATCTTCGTCGCGATGTCCGGCAGCTCGTTTATATTCTCTACACTGAAAGCGCGTCCACCGGAGAGTTCCGTCACTTCATTGAGCAGAGAGGGGCCATTGAGTTCTTCTGGAGTACGGCTCCGATTCCCGAAGGGGTCAAATATGCCTATCGAATACAGTTGAGTATTGGCCTCCCGCACCAGCCGTTTGATGTCTTTCTCGTTGTACCTGCTGTTGTTATCTCCACCGTCGGAGATGATGAGCAAGGCTCGTTTGCTGTTTCGAGCGGTACGCATTTCGCTGAGACCGAGATATATCGCATCAAGGAGCGCGGTGCGACCTTTCCCTGAAGCCGAGAGTAAGCGACTCTGCAGATCGTCGGCACTGCTGGTGAAGGCGCTGATGAGCTCTGCGCGGTCATTGAAACTTACCAGAAAGAACTCATCTTGAGGATTGGCAGTCTTGAAAAATTGCAAGGTGGCTTCCTTGGCCTTGCCGATCTTGTTGGCCATGCTGCCGCTAAGGTCAAAGATGACGCCAATGGAAATGGGAACGTCTTCCGAGGAGAAATACTGGATCTCCTGCTCGACATTGTTTTCAAAGACGCGGAAATTATCGAGCTCCAGGCCTGTGACCACGCGGTCATATGGATCAGTGACCGTAACGTTGACCAGTGCCAAGTCGACATCGATATGAACGGATTGCCCCGGGTGAATGACCTTATCCGGAGTGTCATGTTTCACGTCCTGAACCGCGACGGACTGAGCCGCCAATAACGTGCGGGAATTCGAACCGCTGATAGCAAGCAGCGGAAGGAAAACAAACGATACGGATAAGACTCCAGCTGCGGCGAAATTGGTTCTCACATGGCTCTCAATGCGCCCAGTGTTATGGCGCCGAATCGGTCCTGAGCTAAAAACTCATCAAGCGTCGATGCTTATGGAACCGCGCAGCATGGTGACGCACGGAAGAATAAATCCTGCCTGTTTCTGTTCAGCGCTCAAGCCGTCTTCTGTCTCCATGGTCACACTGCCTTGTAAAAGGCGGGTGGCGCACGTGCCGCATTGACCCTGACGGCAACCGTAAGGGATGGAGATGCCCAGCGTCTCTGCAAATTCCAACAGCGTCTGATCCCCAATTATTTCGAAACTGAATCCCGAGCGGGAAAACTCAACAAAAGCAACTGACGAGTCTCCGGATGAATCTGGAATCGGAACGGACGGCTTGCCACCAAAACTTTCTTGTTTAATGCGATCGGCGGAAACTCCTTGTTCCTTCAGCAATTCGGATACGTGCTGCATGAAGGGCCCAGGTCCGCAGAGGAAAAAAGTGGGCACAAGGAAGTCAGATACTCGCTCGGTGAGGCACTCCTTGTTCACCCGTCCTTTTTGGCCCTTCCAGGCAGCATCTGGAGCGCTCAACGTGACGACGTATCGGAACCGGGCCAGCGAATGGCTCAGGCGAGTTAACTCCTGCTGAAAAATGATGTCTCGGGAGGTCCGTACAGAGTAGATGAGCGTGATAGGCACATTGTGGGCGCGCTCTTCAATGTAACGGAGCATCGCTATCATGGGAGTGATACCACTGCCAGCCGCGATCAGTACGATTTCGGTGTGAAGGTTTTCGTCGAAATAAAACCGACCGGCAGGCCCCGTCGCCTTAATCACGAGACCAGGCATTGCTCTCTGGTTCAGGAAAACGGAAACATACCCGTTCTTCGTTTGTTTCGGTGTGATTTCTATATAATCTGTTTTCAGCGGAGAAGAGCAGATAGAATAGGAACGAGCAACCTGCTTGCCGTCGATATCAAGATGGAAGGTGAGAAATTGCCCCGGCTTGGCGATCAGCTGCTTACCCTCTTGAACGCGAAAACCAAGCGTCTTGGCATCGGCGGTCTGCACTTCGCTGCGGACAAGTTCAAGGGAGAAGGTGTCGGAGCGCGGTTTCGATAACGGTTGGGAAGATCTTGAACCTGTTGGAGCTTTCGTAAAGGAAGAACCTGGCGGGCGCAGTGCTAAACGGGCCATCGACATGCAGAACAGGACAATAAGTATCGGCGAATATTTCGCAATCGAACTTGAAGGATTGATTTTCCCCAACGCGTACGGGAGCACCCGGATGAGTACGAGTACCACAGAGATGGCATAAATCGACAATCCAAGCGGCATCAAAATCGCATGATAGCTTTTGTATTTGCGCGCGATCATTACCTTCACGAAGAGAAGTGGAACAAGCAAAATGGCAAGGTCGACGTGTACGGCGGCATCTGCTGAAATTCCTTCGGGGGAGCCAATTAGACGCTTGCTCATGAACCAGACCATTAACGCGAATAGGCCGATGAACAGATACCCACCAGCGCGGTGAAATGCTATTGCTCGAGCGCGTGAACGCGGAGCCTGCCCTGAGCGAGAACTTTCCAAGATGGTGATGACATTCAAGGTAGCAAGGCCGACAAATACCAGACCTAAGGAGACACTCACGACTGCTTTCATGTTGAGCATGTCTCCTTTCAACGGGGCTTTAGTCTTTGCCGTTTGATATTCATCGACGAAGTGCTTTCATGTATCGGCCAGCCTTCCTGCGGGGCGTAGCACCCGGAGGCGACCTCCCGTGCGGCCTGCGGCGGTCTCTTTTGTAGTAAGCGAGCGACGGACCCGTCACTTCGCAAAATTTGCCGGCTGGCAGGGCACAGAAATTCCATTGCTCACGTCTTGACTCAGAAAGAAGAAACAAGACTACGATGGGGCCCATCCGAAGCTACGGTTCTACGTCGATCTGGCCTTTCATTCCGCCGTGGCCGATTCCGCAACGATTGCAACAATGGAACGAGTAGGTTCCCGGTGTGCGCGCCACAAATTCCACCACGGTCGGAACTCCCTTTTCGAGCTTAAAGCAGTCGTCATTGTTCGAACTGAAAATGAGGCCCAAATCGCCCTTCTTGTCTGAACCATCAGGGTTGGGATTGATCTTGAAACCGTGCGTCCTGTCGAGAGAGGTGATCCTTAGCCGAACCTTAGCGCCGCGTTTTACGCGCAGGTGTGGTGGACCGTACTCGTACTTCTTTGCCGACATCTCAATGACCTGTACATCCTGGTCCGTCTGAGAAGTATTCGCCAGTCGGGCGAAGCCGGCGGTGACGGCAAGTCCGCTCAGCAAAAACAATGACGCAATCCGAGATGCGTTACGCAATTTTATTCCTCCGTAGAAATGCAACCAGTGCAGAGCTTTGAGCCCTTAATAGCCCGAGCTCGAAGAATCCTTGTCTGCGTCGGCGCCGATAACCGGGCAGCTGTCGAATTCCTTCCAGGTCTCTCTCCCCTTAAGAAGCCCGTTCTTCAGCTTCAACAGCAGCACTCGTTGGAACCGATTGCGGCCGTCACCTGCTGCTTGACGATTCACGCAGACGTAAATGCCTGATTTCTGTGCTTCCAATACGTCGATCGAGATCTGCGAGGCTTCCTGTGGCGGATCGAGGAGTGCTTTTTTTTCGTCGAGCTCGCGCACCACATATCCGTAATCGCCGAATGTCTTTTTGCTTTTTACAGGCTTCGGACGAATCGCCGACGGAAGCGTCGTAACATCCACTTTTTCGAACACAAACGCGGCTATCTTTGCACTTGGATAAACCGTATCATTTCCTGCAAGTAGCAAGGGCGCACACACGAGAACGACGGCTCCATAGAGTAGCTTCATAATTTTTCCTTTGTTTCTGGACTTCGTCCGTTTCGGGCGGGGTCCTAATTCTGATTGCTGCTTTTAACCCGGACCATTTACGCCGCTTAGGAACCCCCCCAAGTGCGCGGTCAGAGCGACAGTCCCGAAAGCGAGAAATTCGATCGCTAGACGGTAATTCGGCAAAGGTTCGGGGCGTTTCCGGCCGCGGAAATGCACCCACCACACCAGCCAGATCATCACCGTCGACACGCCCGCGAAGATCAAATGCTCGAGCAGGGTGCCTTTCAATTTTTGTCCCTCGAGAGCGAACTGCCAGGCCAGGACGCCGGTCGCGAGAACGGGCACTGTCGAAATCGCCGCGACCAGGAAGTTGAAGTAGGCCGCTTCGGCCAATCCGCGCCGCTTGGTTTGCTGTGCCAGGAAATCGAACACTACGCCAGCAAGAAATAATGCGATCGGGAAATGAATCAAGACCACATGCTGGGCGTGCTTCGCGAGAACGATAGTCTTGAGATCGAAAGGATTTACGCTCATTGGCCGCTCACTGCACAACGACCGAGCCGGTCATTTTTGGGTGGATGGAGCAAAAGTACGGATAGGTTCCGGCTTTGGCGAAGGTAAAAGAGAACTTTTCGTCGGTATCCAGAACCTTGGACTTGAATACTTTGTCCGTGCTGACAATGGTGTGGGGAATATCATCACGGTTTGTCCAGGTGACCGTCGTCCCGACAGGCACCGTCAGGGTGGCTGGCCCAAAACTGAAATTGTCGACTTTTACTTCCGCGCTTGCAGGTTGCGCAGCCGTCGCTGCGCTGCCCGGCGAAGCCGCCGACAGCAGCAGCGTCGCAACTATCACCATTGCGAATAGACTCACAATGCACACACTTTTCCTGATCATTATTCTTTTCCTTTTTTTCCTTTCGAGATTTAGTGAGAATGGATTTTCTTGCTCCGGATTTTCTCCGGTTTACGCAAGCGTTGAGTCGACCACGGCCAGGGCGTTACGGCCCTGCACGTAATTCACGTCCGTAATTCCCAAGACGCTCTTCAGCTGCTCTGCAGGTACTTTCATCGGTCCCGGGGAATCGGCTTTGCCGGGTTGCGGTTGCGGAAACGCGGTCGACGCCGCCGTATGGAAGGTTACGTTTCCTTCGACCTTCTGCATGATCTGGTGAATGTGACCGTTCAGCACGGTCACCGAACCGAACTTCTTCAGGTAAGCCAGCGCCTGCGCGCTGTCGTCTGTTCCCCAACCCCATTCCGGATACACACTCCACAGTGGAATGTGCGCGAACACCACGATGGGCGTGCTGTGTTTCAGATGCTGGACGTCGTCTTCGATCCACTCCAACTGCTCGTGACCGAGAGTGCCGAGTCCACCGGCCTTCAAATTCATCACGTTCACCAGCCCGATAAAGTGCACGCCTTTCTTATCGAAGCTGTACCAACCCGCGCCCTTGGCGTTCTTCCCGTAGCGTTCCAGGTACGACTTGCCGTCATCGTTCAACACATCGTGTTCGCCTGGCACGAAAAACACATTTTTCGCGCTCGCGCTCTTTAAAATCTGATCAACGTTGTCGAATTCTTGGGGTTTCGAAAGATGACTTATGTCGCCGGTATGCAGCATGAACTCCGGCGGCTTGCTCAAACCGTTGATCTTCTCCACAGCCGCCTTGAGCGTCCCGGCAACATCGGGGTTAGCGGGCTTGTTGAATCCCATATGGCTGTCGCTGATCTGTACGAAGCTGAGTTCGCCAGCCATTTCCCGCGCGCTAATCTCTCCTGGCCGGCTCAAGCTATACGACTTCAGGATTCCGCCTTCCATCACGCAGAGTGCTCCGGTGCCGGCCCATGCCATGCATTTCAGAAACCCTCGTCTATCGATTCCATCATTGTTGTGATCGTGCAGAATCTCGTCCTTACTCTTTTTGGGCATAGTTTCCTCTCGGTGATTTCCCACGTTTTGCACCTCCGTAACTTGCCGTGCACTAAGTAGACAGGTAGATCCAGGAAAATATTCCATCCGGGCTCATTTGTTTGAACTTCGATTGCAGGAGTAGGTCTGCGTTGCGATTTCGGGCGAGCGCGCAGGAAGCAGCGGCGCGAGGATTAGCGATAGGCTCGCGCCGCCGAGTAGATGGGGGTTTGTTCTATAGACTGCCGCCATACACACCTTATTCCTTGACTCTTCCAATCTTGGCCGCTTTTTATTCATTACAAGAAGACTCACAAGCAAGAATAAATCCATGCTCCAGACAGTTCTTACTTATGAATTCAGTCGTGAGAAAGGCTTAGACGTGCTGAATGCCGAGGAACGGGCACGATTCGAGCAGATGGTGCTCCCGCATCTTGATGCGGCATTCAACCTGGCGGTGTGGATTTTATCCAGCCGCGCCGATGCGGAAGACGTCACACAGGACGCCATGCTTCGCGCTTTTCGATTCTTCGAGGGTTTCTATGGCGGCGACGTACGTGCGTGGTTACTGCAAATCGTCCGCAACACTTGTTATACGTGGTTGGAGAAGAATCGGCGAATGAAGATGACGGACCAATTCGATGAAGAGTTGCACATGCAATCTTCCGCCACGCCCGAATCCATCGCCATCGCAGGCGATGATCGCGAGCGGCTTACGCGAGCACTGGAAACGATTCCGCCCCGCTTCCGTGAAGTAATTGTTCTTCGAGAGTTGGAGGGGTGTTCCTACAAGGAGATCGCTGCGATCACCTCGATTCCTATAGGGACCGTGATGTCCTCGCTGTCGCGTGCCCGGCGTCATTTGCACTCCGCACTGGCAAAGGATGCCGGAGGAAAGACTACGCATGAACTGTAATCTTGATTATGGCGTAATTCACAGCTATTTCGACGGCGAGCTGAGCGTTGTCCGCGCAGCCGAATTCAAACACCACCTTGCACATTGCTCTGACTGTATCGATGAGCTGGCCGCGCTGAGTTCTGTCCGTGGTTCGTTGAAATACGCGCGTCTATACGAGCCTGCGCCGGCGTTGCTCCTGCGGAAAATTCGCGCCGACATCCACTCCAGGACGACTACGACCAAGCCGTCACTGTTCTTAGCCTGGCGCGGGCTAGCCGCCGCAGCGGTCGTCCTTTTCGTCGCGTTTATTCTCTGGCGGGTAATCCCCGGTGTTCAAAAGGAGGAGGACTATCAAGCCGAATTCGCAGCGGAGATTGTCGATGCGCACCTCCGTTCGCTCCTGCCGGGCCAGATAACGAACGTGAATTCCACCGATCCGGAAACGGTAAGGGCCTGGTTTGCCAGCAAGGTCAAATTTGCTTTTCCGGTTCACAATTTCGCGGACGATGGCTTCGCGCTGCAGGGCGGACGCGTGGATATTGTTCAAGGCCGCACAGTCGCCGCGCTTGTTTATCGCAACCACGAACAGGTTTTCAATGTTTTTATTTGGCGGACGCGCGAATCAGACGACTCTGCGCATGCTGGCACGCGGCAAGGCTACCAATGGATCGACTGGCGAAAAGACAAGCTGGAGTTCTGCACTGTTTCCGAAGCTGCTCCCCCTGACTTGGAGCGACTGCATCGGCTCCTAACTGAGTAGCAGCATTGCAGCCGGGTCAACCGCAAACGACAGAGCAGCACGGTGCGCCTTGGCTATTGAGTGGTCCAAATATCGAAGTCGAAGCTATAAAGGAGATACTCAAATGCAGGGAGAAATCCGAAAGTGTTCGGGAGTTCCGGTCATTACTGTTGAGAGCAGTGAGGAACGCCATCAAGAGATCATTTTTTCGACAATCACTAAGCGCGCGTACCAGATTTTTGAAGAACGGGAGCGCAAGCATGGCTTCGGACTCGACGATTGGCTGACCGCTGAGAAGGAACTCTGGCGCGAAGACGATTCCAATGCCTCGGATTTTTCGCTTGTTGTTGATTGTCCCCGGGATCCGGAGGTAACCACGATCCTGAGCCTGACGACTCACAGTCTGGTGGTCTTTCGCAGCAGGAAGAAACACGCCGGCGAAGCAAATTGCGGCCCTGACGTCCAATCCGTCTATCAGTTCTCCCAAGAAATAAATCCAGCCCTGGCGGAGGTGAAGCCAGTAAATGGAACTCTGCACGTCTGCCTACCGAAGAAAAAGTCACGGACCTTCTAGATAGAAGTTGCGCGCCGCAGCGCGAATCAGCGCCCGAATTATCTTGAGCAGCGCGTTACCGCGGTATTGAGACCAATCGTTGTCCTCTCAGAGACAAAAACATTACATGTGACTTCTTTCTAAAACGGAATAAAGCCGCACGGAGTGCAGTCAACCTGATCAGAGCGCCGGGTTTTCATTCCAGGCCTCGCCGAAGACTTTGGAGTCCGATCCAGAAAAGAGGATCGCAATTCCGTCGTCTGTCTGCCACGCGCTGAGTTGGGTGATTTCCGTCGGGAGTCGGCCTATTCCTACGCTTGGCACGCTACTCATACCACTTCGGAACTCGATTAGTGAAAAGGAGACTCAATGAGAGAAAAGGGAAG
>WNFR01001049.1_pt1 | contig 34969 bp, 29 predicted proteins | sample 5400221 | NCBI WGS metagenome assembly WNFR01 (sample SAMN13153357, study PRJNA577476) | soil metagenome | isolation source: 40 cm soil under Madrone tree | place: USA:California | collected 2016-06-14
CCAGTTGGCCGTTGGTGAGATTGCCGACACCGTCCGCCGTGAATCTTCCCACGGCGGCAAAAACGGACGAGAAAGATCCGTTCCCGCTCATCCCACTAAACGTGAACGCGTAATTGCCATTCAATTCCGCGTTGTTCACGCCGGTCTGGCCATAGACTGCCGAAGCAAAAAGCAACGCGAAACACAGGATTAGCAATGCATTCAGCTTATGCATCTTTCCTCCACTCGCCGGATTGGCGATGAAATCTGTCACTTCTATTGCAAACGCACGGCCTATGACTGAGGCGCAAGGGTGGGGAGGGCGCCACGCCTTAAACCAAAATCATCCTCACCGTAGGCACGAGGAACACGTCAGATTCACACTTGGGGAGCCGCGCTTTTCCTAAGCGTTGAGCCCCAGCGTGAGATTCTCAGTTCTTGTTCACACGCCATGAACTGACTTATCGATTCTTTCCTTCTCTCGGCAAGCTTCGAGGCAACTCGCCGCCGCATTACTTATGCTTTAGTTGCGATAGAGAGGCAATCGGGTGGATGCTGCAATATCAAGTTCGGGAGATACCTGAAGCATGGGCAATTACGGACCGGAGGAAAAAGGAAGGGTTTAGCTGCTGGCCTACGGAGCCGTGTAGCAGGCGGCGCCAAGAGCGGTGGAGAGAAATTCACGGCGATTGAAGCCATTCCATCTGCTCACGGACTTCCCGCTCGGCTATGGCGTTTGCGAACTCGAGTGGGGCGTTTCGGGCCGGCGACCGAATAGTATGTCAAGAAGGATGAGGGCGGCGCCGATGGCGATTGCCGAATCGGCAACGTTGAAGGCAGGGTAGCGGTAGGCACCGAACCACACTTCGAAGAAGTCCGTCACCGCGCCGTGAACGATCCGATCGGTGACGTTGCCGGTCGCGCCACCGAGCAGTAGGGCGAGCCCTGCGGCAGCCATCGCGCTGCCGCTCTGGCTGGTGACCAGCAGCCAGGCAAGCGCAGCGATGACCGCGATCGATCCCAGAATCAAAACGATGCGCGTGCCCGTGGAGGCGGAATCCGACAAGATGCCGAAAGCGAGGCCGGGATTCCGGCTGTGCACGAGATAAACGAAGTTGTGAATCAGCTCGTGGCGCCAGCCTTCGACCGTTTGCGATTCGAACCAGGCTTTGGTGGCGCGGTCGAGGAGAACGACAGCGAGCGTGAGCCAGAGCCAGCGGAGGCGAGCGGGGAGAGTCATGAGGTTAAGGGGGTTAAGGAGGTTAAGGAGGCGGTGAACATTTCAGGTCGCCGCCACATTTGCAGAGCCGTCGCTTTCAATTTCGGCGAGGGCTTCGGAACAGCGCTCGCAAACGGTCGGGTAGCGGGGGTTTTCGCCGACGCGCTTTGAATAGTTCCAGCAGCGCTCGCATTTCGCGCCGTCGGCGCGTTCGATCTTTATCGTCAGGCCCGGCAACGTTTCGGCTGGAATGGATGCAGCGATGGCGGATGGGTGGATCACGACTTGCGAAACGATGAAGAGTGCGGGGAGAACGGACTGTTTTTCTTCGAGCAGCTTCTGCAAGCCTGGCGCTTCGGGCCCGGCGTGCAGATGAACTTTCGCTTCGAGGCCGCCGCCGATGAACTTCGCGGCGCGGGCTTGTTCGAGGGCGACAAGCACGGCGGCGCGTACTTGCGCGAGCCGCTCCCACTTCTCGGCCGCGTCTTTGGCGATTCCGCAAGCAAGCGCGACCGCCTCCGGAAACAATGTCATATGCACGCTTTCGGTTTCTCCCGGCGCCTTCGGCAAATGGTTCCAAATTTCTTCGGAGGTGAACACGAGTATCGGCGCGGCCAAGCGGACCAGGGCGCTGCTGATTTTCCACACGGCGGTTTGCGCGGAGCGGCGCGTTTTATTTCTGGGCGCCTTGGTGTACAAGCGATCCTTCAGCACGTCGAAGTAGAACGCGCTGAGGTCCACGACGCAGTAATCGTGGATGGCGTGATAGACGCGGTGAAATTCGTAATTCGCATACCATTCGCGGCACTTCTTCACCAGCTCGGCGGTGCGGTCGAGCATCCAGCGGTCGATTTCCTCGAGCTGCTCGTTCGAAAGCGCATCGCGCGAGGGATGGAAATCGCCGAGATTGCCCAGAGCGAAGCGGAATGTGTTGCGAATCTTGCGATACGCTTCGCTGAGCTGCGTCATCACGCGCTCGCTCATTTTTACGTCGGCTTGATATTCCACCGAGCCGACCCAGAGGCGAAGAAGGTCCGCGCCCCACTTTTCAGTTATCTCGATGGGATACAGCGCGTTCCCCAGGGACTTGGACATCGGGCGGCCCTGCTCGTCGAGCGTCCAGCCGTGGGTGACAACACCGCGATAGGGCGCAGCGTCCCGGATGCCTGTCGCAACAAGCAGCGAGCTATGGAACCAACCTCGATATTGATCGGGGCCTTCGAGATAAACGTCGGCGGGCCATTCGGCGCCCTCCAGCACGGACAGATTCGAAGAGCCCGAATCGAACCACACGTCCAGAATGTCATTTTCTTTGCGCCATTTTGTGGAGCCGCAGGAGCAGGTCGTGCCGGCGGGCAGCAATTCTTCCGGGGTGTGCTGATACCAAGCGTCGGCGCCTTCCTTTTCGAACCATTTCACGACATTGCGGAGGGCTTTGAAATCCTCGAGGCGCGTCCCGCACGCATCACAATAAAAAACGATGATCGGCACACCCCAGAACCGCTGGCGCGAGACGCACCAGTCCGGTCGCTTTTCGATCATTTCGTACATGCGGTCTTCGCCCCAAGCAGGAATCCATTTGACGCCGTGGATTTCTTCGAGGGCTTCCTGGCGCAGGGTTTTTTGTTTTCCGTGAGCGGCCTGGTCCATTTTGATGAACCACTGCTCGGTTGCGCGAAAAATCACCGGGTTGTGGCAGCGCCAGCAGTGCGGATAACTGTGCTTGTATTCGTGGTTGCCGAGGAGCGCGCCGCGGTCGCCGAGCAATTTCACGATGATGGGATTCGCAGTGAAAACATCCTTGCCTTTGTACTCCGGCAAGCCTTCGAGGTACACGCCCTTATCGTCCAATGGCGCGTAAATTTCCAAACCGTATTTTTGGCCTGAATTAAAGTCGTCGGCGCCATGACCGGGTGCGGTATGAACGATGCCGCTGCCCTGATCGAGCGTGACGTAGTCGGCGAGAATGCCGGGCACCTGAATCGGCAGGAAGGGGTGCTGAAATTTCATGCCCTCGAAATCGCGGCCCTTATACGCGGCGCGCACGCGAGCTTCCTTGATGCCGCATTCCGTTTGCAGAGCGGTGACGCGATCGGCGGCCAGCAGCAGCGCGCCCTTTTCGGTTTCCACGACGACGTAGTCGAAATCGGGATGAAAGGCAAGCGCGCGATTGTGAGGAATCGTCCAGGGCGTGGTCGTCCAGATGACCGCGCTGACATCGTTTCCAATTTTCGCGGCATCCCCTTTGCCGCCGCCCGCGACGCCAAACTTCACCCAGATCGATGGGCTCGTGTGATCTTCGTATTCGACTTCGGCTTCGGCCAGCGCGGTGCTGTCAAAGAGGCACCAGTAGACCGGCTTGCGACCGCGGTAGACGTAGCCCTTTTCCATGAAATCGAGAAAGGCGCCCGCGATGGTGGCCTCGTATTCATGGCTCATCGTCAAATAGGGATCGTTCCAACGTCCGAAAATGCCCAGCCGCTTGAAATCTTTCTTGTGCTGCTCGACGTAGCGCAGCGCGAATTGCCGGCACAGCTTTCGAAACTCCGCTGGCGGCACTTTTCCTTTTCCGCCCAGCTCTTTTTCCACTTGCGTTTCAATCGGCAGGCCATGGCAATCCCACCCCGGCACGTAAGGCGCGTAGTGCCCCGCCATGCTCTTGCTCTTGACGACTAAGTCCTTGAGGATTTTATTCAGACCGGTCCCGAGGTGGATTTCACCCGTGGGATAAGGCGGCCCGTCGTGCAAGACAAAGAGGGGCTTGCCTTTGCGCGTATCCAAGATGCGCTCGTAGATGTTTCCTCCCTGCCATGCTTCGAGCTGCTTTGGCTCGTTCTGCGGCAGGCCGGCCTTCATTGGAAAATCCGTTTTCGGCAGGTTCAGTGTTTTCTTCAGTTCGAGTGGTTCGGCCATGATTGGAGCGCTTGTACATCCCTTCCATGCCGTCCTTGTGTACAGGTATACGGCGGGAAACATCGGAAAGCAGTGTAAGGACGTATGTTACAATGAATGGGAGCCGGTGTCAGCCGCAGGGGGCCTGCAACCTTTCCCGGCCCTTGCGAATCATATCGGCTAGGTACACCGAACTCGGGGAGTGTACGTCTAATTGAAGAGGTAAACAGTGCCGGGCAATTTCATCAATCTTCTGCCACCTGAAATCACAAGACCCAAAGTGTCTGCAGCAGGGCCTCGGCCTGCGGTGCCAGTACCGTCCTCGGCTGTGCCGAAATTCACTAAGCCTGAAATCCTCATCCCCGATAATTTTTGGTCCAACCTGAAACAGTTCCTCACGGAGCGCCCTATAAAGGTGCGCGAGCGCAAGGACGCCCCGTTCACGCAGACATCGTTCGGTACGGGCGTCGGCGATAACCTTAAGGATTTTTTCAGCTCCGGCCCGGCCCCCAAAGGACCGGTAAACAGCAGGCTGGCAGTAGCCTGGGGATCGAATTTTGGCGGCTTTGGGACGCGCATCAGGGACTTTTTCTCGCCTCCGAAACAGGTACCCCTGCCCTTCGCCGTGAAGCTGATACGAGTGAAGGACATCTGGTCGAAGGATGAAAACTTCGGATGGAGCCAGGGGCTCGCGATCGGCCTGCACGTGGCGGTGATCGCGCTTCTGGTCATTCCACTTTTCACGAATGTCCTGCCCGCTTCCACGGAAGCAAAGAACAAGCTGGTGAACGTTACGCCGTTGGACATTTCGCCTTATATGGCGAAGCTGCCCGCGGGCGCGAACAAAGCCGGAGGCGGCGGCGGGGGAAACAATCACACCCTGACTCCCACGTCAAAGGGGAAGCTCCCCAAGTTCCAGTGGACGCAATTCACCCCGCCTCAGGCAAAGATTCAGAATCTGAATCCCAAGCTGGCGATGGACCCCTCTCTGCTCGGTCCGCCGGACTTGAAAGTCGCCAGCCCGAATATGGCGAACTTCGGCGATCCTCTGGCCAAGAACGTCACTGATTCTCTCGGAAATGGCAATGGCACCGGTATCGGCAGCGGCTCTGGCGGAGGCCTTGGTCCCGGCGAAGGTGGCGGCACGGGCGGCGGAACGTTCCGCGCGGGCCTGAACGGCGTCGGTTCGCCGATGTGCATCTATTGCCCGCAACCGGAGTACTCCGACGAAGCTCGTAAGGCCAAGTATCAGGGGACCGTGTTGCTCGATGTGACCGTGACCGCCGATGGGCGCGTACTCAACCCGCAGGTTCTCAAAGGGCCTGGTCTCGGGCTAGAAGAAAAAGCCATGGCGCAAGTGAAGAATTGGAAGATGCGCCCGGCGGTAGGCCCCAGCGGCAAGCCGGTAAATTGCCGCGTGCAGATCGAAGTCACCTTCCACCTCTACTAGCAACCTTATCCACGCACAGCTTGAAAAGTTGTGTAGGCGTCCAGCTTTTTGTGTGCTCTGTGTCGAGCCCTTCTTCTTCGAGCACCCTCCAAACGTACCCCTCGCGGACAACCAATCTGCTGCGCTCCGGTTCTCATCACCCGTTCGCCGCCCGTCTCGTCGAGGAGTCAGGCCAAATCTGAGGCGGGCGCGGAGGCCTTCCCATGCGCGATTCCTTCCTGCGTTCGTTGTTTTCCTCATCAAGTTCACGGGACAATTTGCTCAACCGCATCCGCGCAAACTTTCGCGATGCCCTAACTCCAGAGAAATGGAAGATGAGTTCCGCGAATGGTGCGCCGTTGCATCTCTTGCGTTTTGACGGCTCGTCACACGCGAGCCGCGCGCAGGGCGTTTCTTTTCTGACGCATGCGGCGATGATCGCGGCACTGGCGCTCATTGCCATGCATCCTTTTAAGCCCGCAAAAACTCCAGACAATGGCGCGACCAAAGTCCTGCAAAGACTTAGGTTTCCAGCTCACTTCTTTCCCCCGAGCAGCGGCCCTCGGCCCGATCCCGGAGTTGGCAGCGGAGGTGGCCGGGTGCAGATTCCTGCAACCGCTGGAAAATTGGCGCCGCTCGCTCCCATTCAGTTGGTCCGGCCGTCGCTGCCTCCCAAACAGGATGTCCGCATGCCAGCGCCACCAACGATATTCGATCTGGCCGCGGCGCCAGTCCTGATTCCCGTTAACAAGATTGGCCTGCCGTGGGTGAAGGACGAGACGAACTCGCCAGGACCGGGCGATTCCGACACGATCGGCAGTCGTTCTGGGAGAACCATGGGCGATAGTACGCGCGATGGACCGGGCGGACGGGGTGAGTCCCAATCGAGATACCATTCCGGCGTCACGCTTCCCAGCTGCGCCTATTGCCCCGATCCTCGATACACCGACGAAGCTCGCGAAGCCAAGCTGCAGGGAAAGGTTACGTTGCAAGTTTTGGTCGGCGCCGACGGGCGCGCTTCGCAAATCCGTGTCGTCCAGGGAATCGGTTTGGGGCTTGATGAACGCGCCGAGCAGGCAATTCGCGGCTGGAAATTTGCGCCGGCGCATGATGCCGCGCGCCGCCCCGTTCCGGCATGGGTCACCGTCGAAGCGGTCTTCCGCCTGTTCTAGACAGTTTATCGGCTACGGAGTAGCATTTCCTACCGTGCATCAAAATCCCGGTGGCGACATTTTCCTGCACGGCAACTGCGCGTCGATCGGTTGCATTCCCATCACGGATGATGGGATCAAAGAGGTTTATTGGCTTGCCGTCCAAGTCCGCAACCTGGGTCAGCAGCACTTGCCGATTCATATTTTCCCCGCACGGTTGACAGACGACGGCCTGAAGGCATTAGCGACGACTCACCCCAAACAGCCGGCGTTGATCGCTTTCTGGAGCAATCTCAAGCAAGGCCACGATCTCTTCGAAAAAACTCATCGCCTCCCTATCATCAAGACGCGCGGGGATGGTACCTACGAATTTGTCGACAAAATCACATCGAGAGGCAAGCATTGATTCTGCTACGATGATTAGCATGACGACGATTCGCGGAAAAATGCCCCGCCTTGCTCTTGTCGGCGTGCTTTCAATCGCGGCCTGCGCGTACGCGCAGACGGACGCCGGCGGACTCGAACTCATCGCGCGCATCACGCCGACGGGGGCGCGCGCGGAGCCCGTGCGCCAATTCACGTTTTACATCCTCACCAAGAGCTACTCGGAGATCGTCAAGGAAGTGGAGGAGAAAGACCCGGTCCCGCCGCGTGACGAGTTTATCGATGGCCTCAAGGTTTCTCCCGAGCTGCGCACCTGGCTCAAGGGCCATGACACACTCGACCTCGCGGAACCGGGGTTCGACAAGCTGCTGACGCCAGATGACATCATCAACATTCCGGAATTCCTGCTGGCCTACCAGCGTTCGAACAGCGGCGGCGTGACCAACGGCTTGCCGAAACCAAAGTATGCGGAGCCCGACAAAACGGACCATCCGGAGAAATACGAGAAGCTGAAGCAAGAATATTTGGTCAGCCTCAAGAAATTCATTCGCTCGCGTCCCGAGACCGTGGCCGGCGTCGAACTGGAACTAGACGGCGTGAACCCGCAGCGCAAGTGGGCTGCGCTGCAGAACGATCGCCGCAAGCGCGTCCACCGTGTCGCCCCAGACGTGGCCCAGCTCAAATTTCTCGCTGCCAAGGCGGACACCGATCTCGAGGGGCACGCCTCCCTTTCGGGTATTGCTCCGGGCGACTATTGGATCAGCACGCTCAGCCTGGACGCCGATGCCGGAGATATGCGTGTGCGCTGGGATGTTCCTGTAAAAATTGAACGCGGCAAAACCATGCGCATCGAACTGTCGAATTTGAACTCCCTCGACGCGCGCAGCTCCACGCCCTAGCGCCTTCCAGCGCCACCATGGGCACGCCTATTCACTGGATTGCCTTCAATCTCTTCATTGTCATTGCAATCGCTCTGGATCTTCGCGTTTTCCATCGCCGCCCGCACAAGATCAAGATTCGCGAGGCTGCTATCGCCAGTTTTGGCTGGATCGCAGTCTCCATACTCTTTGGATTCGGAGTGCTTCATTTCCGTGGCCCCCAGCCGGCCCTCGAATTCTTTACCGGCTACCTGATCGAAAAGGCTCTCAGCGTCGATAATCTATTTCTCTTCCTGGTGATCTTTCGCGCGTTTGCGGTGGATGAGCGACTGCAGCATCGCCTTCTGGAATGGGGGGTGGTCGGCGCGCTGGTCATGCGCGGCGTGATGATCGCGCTGGGCGCGGAATTGATCGAACATTTTTCCTGGATAATGTACGTACTGGGAGCGTTCCTCGTCTACGCCGGCGTGCGTATGCTCTTCGTTCATCGGGGAGAAGTCCACCCGGAACAAAACAAAATCTTCCGCTTCGCCAGCCGCCATCTTCGGGTTAGCCACGAATACCACGGCGAACATTTTTTTGTGCGCAAATCGGGCCGGTTGTTTGCCACGCCGCTGTTTCTCGTCCTGCTCGTCGTGGAAATCACGGACGTCACGCTGGCCATCGACTCCATCCCCGCGGTCTTCGGCATTACCGAGAGCGCTTTTATTGTGTACACGTCGAACGTGCTCGCGATTCTCGGGCTCCGGGCTCTCTACTTCCTGCTGGCGGGAGTCATCGACCGTTTGCGCTTTCTGGATGAGGGGCTGGCGATCGTTCTCGTATTTATCGGGGGAAAAATGATCGGCGAGCGTTGGCTGCACATTCCGGTGGCAATGTCTCTTGGCGTCGTGGGAGGCGTACTGCTGATCGCGCTGCTGGCTTCGCTTCTGATTCCCGCAAAGAAAAAAAGGTGAAGTTCATTCCTCTTCAAACATTAGTTCATCGACGTAACACCACATCCAGTTTTCGCCCGGCTCCAGCGAACGGACGATCGGGTGTTTCGTGGCGTGAAAATGTTTCGTGGCGTGTTTGTTTTTGGAGGAGTCGCAGCAACCTACGTGCCCGCAGCTCAGACAAAGACGCAGATGCACCCAACTGTCGCCCATCTTCAGGCACTCTTCGCAGCCCTTGGTTTTTGGCTTTATGCGCCTAATCTGATCTAGGTGGGTACAGTTTTCAGCCATATTCGTCTCCCGCCGAATCACACCGCTGCTTGAATCGGAATTCGCACATGGAATCGCGTATCCCCAGGAACTGATTTTACGGCGATGACTCCGCGCATTTTTCTTACGATGCGATGCACCACGTCCAGGCCGAGGCCGGTTCCCTCGCCCACGCCTTTCGTCGTAAAAAAGGGCTCAAAGATGCGCGATTGTATTTCCGGGGGAATTCCCGGCCCGTCGTCCGCGATCTCCACAAGCACGTAATCATTTTCCCGGACCGCGCGCACGCGAAGCTTTCCTTTTTCCTTCATCGCGTCGACGGCGTTATCAATCAGGTTTGTCCACACCTGATTCAACTCGCTTCCGTAAGCCATCACTTTCGGAAGGTCCGCGGCATATTCGCGCGTCACCACAATGCCGCGCTTCAGCTTATGATGCATGATGATGAGCGTCGTTTCCAAGCTGCTCTTGATGTCTACTTCTTGCAACGGCGCCTGGTCCATATACGAATACTCTTTGATGGCTTTGATGAGATCCGAAATGCGCGCGGTGCTGTGTTCGAGCTCGTCGGCGATGCGTTCCATTTCGAGGAGCGTGCCGAACCGCGTCAGCTCCGAGCCAAGCGAAGTTCCGGCGTCCCCCGCAAAACTCTCCAATTGCGCGTCCGTTAGGTTTGCGTCTGCCAAAAGCGGCGCCAGTTTCCAGGCCTCGGCAACGCCGCGCCCTTCCAGCCAGCTTTGAATCGCTTCCTCTCGCTCTACACGCGCAAACTCATCCTTGTATTCAGCGGGCTTCAGCGCTGAGCGAATCTCTTCTTCGCGCTGCGCCAGCAGGCCGCAATCTTCCGGACCCAGTGTCGAGCTGCGTCCGGCAACGCGCAAGCGCTGCAGACAATCCCGCAGTGCCGCAGCCGAGCGGCGTGCGGCGGCGGACGGATTGTTCAGCTCGTGCGCGAGTCCGGCCGACAATTTTCCCAGCGCGGCCAGTTTCTCGTTTTGCTGCTCTGCCCGCGTGACGTTTCGAACGCGATCCGTCAACAATCCAACGAGGCGCTGGGAGAGCTCGGGCATGCGTTGAAAAAGTTCCGGAAACTTGCTGGAGGGAAACGCCAACATGCGAACCGGAAGTACCGCGCGCCCGGTCACGCCGTACACTTTCATTCTGGAAAACGGCAAGATGCCGGTGACCTCGCCGGCGCGAGCTGTAAAAACCGGGCCATCCTGCGGACCATTCTCCCGCCGGGCCCGCAATTCTCCTTCGAACACCACCAACATCGTGTCCGCGGGGGAGTCTTCCTTCATGACGGTTTCGCCGACGTTTATGCGGCGCTCTTTCGATTGCGCGACAAACCATTCCAGATCGGCCTGAGGCTGGTCCACAAACGCGGGCACTTTGCGCAAATCCGCAACCAGAACTTCCATGTGCGCCTGTTCCGGCGTTCCGCTCATGGGCGTTTCGCTCCCCGCGTCTTTTCGCTCACTGGACCTTCGCCAGATACTGGTGCATGAACTGCACGACGACAGCGCCTTCCCCCACACCGGAAGCAACGCGCTTGACGGAACCGTGGCGCACATCGCCCACAACAAAAATTCCGGGCACGTTCGTTTCGAGCAATCCGGGGTCGCGATCGAGCGTCCACGAGGGCGGTCTCTTTCCCCCGCGGAGAAGGTCCGGGCCGGAAAGAATGAAACCGCGCTCGTCGCGTTCAATCATGTCGCCCAACCATTCCGTCCGTGGTTGCGCGCCGATAAAAATGTACAGGCTGGTAGCGGGCACCTGTTCTTTCTCGCCCGTGAGGGAATGCAGAACGGTGAGGCCGGTGAGCCGTGATTCCCCGTGAACCTCGGCCACGCTGCTACGCGTCTGGACTTCGATATTAGGCGTCTTTTCGATTTGCTCGATCAAGTAATGCGACATGGTGCTCGCAAGGGATTCGCCGCGCACCAGCATGACAACCTTTTCGGCGAACTTCGAAAAGTGCATCGCGGCCTGTCCCGCGGAGTTCGCGCCGCCGATGATGTGCACGGTTTCGCCTTTGCAGGCCATGGCTTCCGTGGTTCCGCCGCCATAATAAACGCCCGCGCCCTGCAAGCGCTCGATCCCGGGCACTTCCAGAGTCCGCCACTGAACGCCCATCGCGAGAAGAAGCGCGTGACAAGAAATCTCAAACCCGTCGGCAAGTTTCAGGAAGCGATACGGACCTTCCGCCCGGATGCTAACGGCTTCTTGCGGAGCAAGAATCTCCACGCCGAATCGCCGGGCCTGGGCCACGGCGCGGCGGGCGAGATCGTTGCCGCTGAGCCCTGAAGGAAAACCGAGATAGTTCTCAATGCGTGAGCTGAGGCCGGCCTGGCCGCCGGGCGCTTCGCGTTCGATCATCACGGTGTGCAAGCCTTCGCTGGCACCATAAACGGCGGCAGCGAGTCCTGCGGGGCCGCCTCCGACAATGGCGAGGTCGTAGAAACTGGTCTGTGTGTGCGTACGCAGGCCGATTTTGTCGGCAACCGCGGGCAGCGGTGGCTCGGCGAGCCGCGCGCCGTCGGGAAAAAGAATCAACGGAAGCGTTTCCGCTTCGGGCCCGAGCGAATCGATCAGCCCGCGCACTTCGGGATCGGTTTGCGCCAGCTCCACGTCAATCCATTGGTAAGGCACCTGATTTCGAGCCAGAAAATCGCGCAGCTCATAGGAGCGAGTTGACCAGCGCGTGCCCAGGACGCGAATGCCCTCGTAGGGCGGGCGAAACGTCGCGGTCCAGTCGTGCAGCATGTCGTCTAGAGCAGGAAAAAGTTTTTCCTCGGGCGGATCCCACGGTTTCATCAAATAGTAGTGCACGCGGGCCTCGTTGATGGCATCGATGGCGGCGTTGGTATCCGCGTAGGCTGTGAGCAGGGCGCGCTTGGCGAGCGGGTGCATTTCCATGGCTTCGGAGAGGAAATTCACGCCGTCCATTTGTGGCATGCGCTGATCCGCAAGCAGCAGGGCCACGGGATTGTTGCGCGCTTTCAATTCCCTCAGAGTAGCGAGGCCGGCGCTTCCGGAGTTCGCGCGCATGACGCGGTAGCGGTCCGCATAGCGGCTGCGCAAGTCGCGCTCAATGGCCCGAAGAACTTCAGGGTCGTCATCCACCGTTAACAAGACTGGCTTCGGCATACCCCTCAGATGCTGCGCAGACGATTTAGTTGCAGTTTACGAGGATTGCTGAGTGGCTTCAGCTTCTTTTCGTGCCGCCCTCAAGCTACAATTCCTGACGCCCCCATGTCCAGCCCTCTTGCTTCAGCCATCGCGAATCTATCGTCCGCTGAGCCATCTGTGAGGCTCGCCGCAGCGGAGGAGGTCTATCGCCTGGGCCGCGCGGCCGCAGGTGGCGCCATATCTGCCTGGTGGGCCGAGGATGAGCTCTCCGCGCTGCTACTTGGCCCCAAACCCACTGTAACGGTCGGACTCGCTGTGCAACGCGATACGTTTGGGCGAATCCGAATTGCCAATGGCACGCCCAGACTCGCCGATGTACCTCCGGACCAGGATGCTGAGGAATTCGAGCTGCATTTCCCGCAGGAGATTCGGCTGGACATCCTCACCACACGCGAGCCTGGAGGCTCGGGAGCCATTTCAAAATACCTGACGCAGTTTGGGGAGGGCGTGCAGCAGGTGGAATTTCGCTGCTCAAACGTGGACCGCGCCACGCAAATACTGAAAGACAAATTCAGAGTTGGTCCTGTTTATCCTGCCACCCGGCATGGCGCGGATGGCACGCGAGTCAATTTTTTCCTCGTCGCATCTCCGGATGGAGGTAAGGTGCTCATCGAACTGTACGAATTGCCGTCTCGCGGATAGCTGTTCGAATTCAGCGACATCAAAAACTTCTAACTCATTCCAGGTTTATTTTCATTCGTGATTTCCTTCCAAGCCCGCAAGACTTCAGCGACCGTCCAGGCCTGGGCGATGCAGCCGCGGGGCGTGAAAGGAGCGTCGCCATCGAAAATTTCGCTTAGCGTGCCGAGGCCGCTCGCATAAATCTGCCGGCCAAGTGGCTCAAGGAAACGCAGCGCCGCTTCGCGATCACGGTAGACGCGATGGTGCGCGAGCGCGAATGGGCCGAGCAGCCAGCCCCAGACCGTGCCTTGATGATAAGCGGCGTCACGATCGCGGGGGCCGCCGCCGTAATGGCCTGTGTATCCAGGTTCGCCTTGCGCAAGACTCCGTAATCCATGCGAGGTTACGAGGCGCCGCGCGCAAACGTCGACGACGGCCCCTTGCTGATCGGGCGCGAGTGGGCTGACCGGCAACGACACGGCAAAAATCTGGTTCGGCCGAAGTGCGGCATCATTTCCGATGCCGGGTGAATCGATGACGTCGAAGCAGCAATTGCGCTCCGCGTTCCAGAATTTCTGAAAGCTTTTCTTTGCTTTGGCCGAGAGTCTTTCGTAAGCCTCGACTGGTTTCGCAAGCAATCGGGCAAATCCAGCCATCGTTTCGAGCGCGTTGATCCACAGCGCGTTGATCTCCACGGGCTTTCCCGCGCGGGGCGTCACCACCCAGTCGCCGATTTTTGCATCCATCCACGTGAGTTGAACGCCAGGAACTCCGGCATAGAGAAGCCCGTCGGCCGGATCGACATGGATGTTATAGCGGGTGCCCGCAATGTGCGCATCGATCATGCCTGCGAGAACCGGGAAAAGCTTTTGCAGAGTAACGGCATCTTGCGTCGCTTCGAAATATTGCCGGATGGATTCGAAATACCAGAGCGCGGCATCGACGGTGTTGTATTCCGGCTTGCCTCCGGCGTCGGGAAAGTTGTTCGGGAGCATGCCTGCATCCACATAACGCGAAAAAGCAAGAAGGATTTGCTTCGCCACATCCGCGCGCCCGGTCGCAAGCGTCAACCCTGGCAAAGCAATCATCGTGTCGCGGCCCCAGTCGCCGAACCAGTGATAGCCGGCGATGATGCTCCGGCCGTCGCGTTCTTCAGGCAAGCTGCGCTTCACAATAAATTGATCGGCGGCAAGGATGAGCTGCCAAAGCCACGAGGGCGCCGCTTCCGCAAGGGCTTCCTTTTTCGCTTGCCAGTCCTGGAACAGTTTCACGTCGTAATTCACGCGCTCCGCCCGGGCAGTTTCTCCGTACGGCAAGGCGTTTGCTTCCGTGGTCGCGACAAACACCACACTGGAACCGATTTCTAGTTTTGCGCGGAACAGCGCGGCAAAAAGGCGATCTTCACGGTCATTAAGACCCCGCGCAGTTTCTTCCCCAAAAAAGCAGCCAAGGAACCATTCGTGACGTGGCTCGCAGGTAGCTGCGCTACTTTTCAGATAAAACGGCACCGCGCCGTCGAATGCCAGCACCACTACGCCATTCACTAGTGGTGTGATATTCATGCGCCAGTCGCCGGCATGCGTCAAGGAATGAAAGTCGCGATAATTCACGAGCGCTTTCAGTTCCATTTCGAGGGCACTGCTTCCCCGCACGAGGGTGTACTGAGTGTAAGTCGTGTTTTCGCCCTGGCGCATCCAGACTCGTTTTTCCAGAAGCGCATCGGCTAGCGCGTAGGTCCACACCGGCGTCGAACCTGCCAGGCGAAAATCCTCTAGGAGTAGAAAGCCCTGCGGATCTACGGCGCCGCTGGCCCAGCGATGCGTGGCGAGAGAGAAATCCGCCCCGGCGTAGTGCACGATTTCGTCGATGGCCGAGACAAGCTGCGTGCGGCCCACGGGCGGCTGCAAAGCGGCGACCAGTAGTCCGTGGTAACGGCGAGTCTGGCTTCCGGCAACGGTGCCGGAGGCGTATCCGCCGATTCCGTTGGTGACCAGCCACTCGCGCGATTCGGCCGCAGCGAGGTCGCCACAAATCTCGCGGCCAAACTGAACTCCCGCCTGTTCCGGCACCCATCGCTCCTTGGTCGCTGAGAATTGCGCCCGGCCCGGCAATCCAGGGCCGCCTAATTCAGATTTATTTCTTGAACGAAAGTTTCAGCTATCCCCATAGACCGGTATGGCGGCGCCGTGAATGACTCTGGCTTCGTCGCTGCATAAAAACAGGATGACACGCGCGATCTCCTCGGGCTTCGGCCACTTCGCAAAATCCGCTTTCGGCATGGCCTTGCGGTTGGCCTCCGTATCGATGATGCTAGGGAGAATCGAGTTCACGCGAACGCCGCTGCCCTTCACATCCGCGGCCAACGAATCTAGCATGGCCAGCGCCGCAGCCTTGGAAGTGGCGTAGGCAGCTGCGCCGGCTGCGTGATCAACAGCCGCTTTCGACGCAACGTTTACGATGGCTCCCTGCCCTTGTTTCAGCATCGTGCGTACCGCTGCACGCGACAACGCATAACCCGAGCGCAGATTCAGCGCCAGCATCTGGTCGAAGACTTTGGTCTCCAGTTCCCACAGCGTCAGGCCGCCCGCATAACCGCCAACTGTATTTACAAGCGCGTCCAGCCGGCCGTGTTTCGCAAGAATCTTTTCGATCAGTTGACGCACCGCCGCCTCATCCGTGACATCAACACTGTTCCCTTCGAGTTGTGAGCCATTCACGCCCGCTGCACCCTTCAAGGCATCGAATTCTTCCTGTTTTCGATACGTGACGACAACCTTCGCTCCTTCTTCCAGGAATGCCAGGCTCACGGCGCGGCCCAAGCCACCCGTGCCGCCTGCCACCAGAACCACCTTCCCCTCGAACTTCGCACTCATCAGCGCACCTCTCCGATCAACAGCCTACTCACCGCTCTGTTCAATTAGTTTTGCGACCAGGCCGCTCCAGCCGGTTTGATGGCTGGCGCCGAGGCCGGCGCCGTTGTCGCCATGAAAATATTCATAGAAAAGGATGAGGTCGCGCCAGTGCGGATCGCTCTGAAAGCGGTCGGTGCCGCCGGCTACTGGCCGGCGGCCACTCGAATCGCGAAGAAAAATATGAACGAGCCGCCGGGAAATTTCCGCGGCTACCTGCCAGAGATCGGATTCGGCGCCGGAATGGGTCGGGCACTCCACTTTGAAATCTTCGCCGTAGTAGTGGTGATATTTTTGCAGAGATTCGACGAGGAGATAGTTCACCGGAAACCAGATGGGCCCGCGCCAATTCGAATTCCCTCCAAAGAGGCCAGTCGAGGATTCCGCCGGCTCGTAGGCGACGCGATTCGTATTTCCGTTCACGTGAACTTCGTATGGATGGTCCTTGTGAAAGCGCGAAAGGGCGCGCACGCCGTAAGGCGAGAGGAATTCCGATTCGTCCAGCATGCGGCTGAGCATGCGCTTGAGCTGTTTGCGATTCGCGAGGGAGAGCAGACGCCGCACGCCGCGCGCGGAGCGCTGCGTCATTTCGATGTGTTCGGGCACGTCCGGATGATTGTCGATGAACCATTGCATGCGCCGCTTGAATCCGGGGAGGCAATCGACGATTTCGGGCTCGAGGGTCTCGACTGCAAAAAGCGGAATCAATCCGACCATCGAGCGGATTTTCAGGAAGTGCTCTTCCCCGTTGGGGAGCTTCAAGACATCGTAATAGAAGCCGTCTGCATCGTCCCAAAGGGAACGGCCTCCACTGCCAAAATCGTTCATGGCACGCGCGATATAAACGAAATGCTCGAAGAATTTGCTGGCTACGTCTTCGTAGGCAGGATCTTCTTTGGCCAACTCGAGAGCCATCGCCAGCATGTTCAGACAGTACATGCCCATCCAACTGGTGCCGTCGGACTGTTCGAGGTTGCCTCCCGTTGGGAGAGGCGCCGAGCGGTCAAAAACTCCGATGTTATCGAGGCCGAGGAACCCGCCCTGAAAGATATTCGCGCCGTCAGGATCCTTGCGGTTCACCCACCAGGTGAAATTCAGGAGCAGCTTATGAAAAACTTTTTCCAGGAATCCGCGGTCGGCGACGCCGCGCACGCGCCGCTCGATTTTGTAGACGCGCCACGCGGCCCAGGCATGAACCGGCGGATTCACATCACCGAAGGCCCATTCGTAGGCAGGCAATTGACCGTTGGGGTGCATGTACCATTCGCGCAGAAGAAGGATGAGCTGCTCTTTGGCAAAATCGGGATCGACGAGCGCGATTGGAATGCAGTGAAACGCCAAGTCCCATGCGGCGTACCACGGATACTCCCATTTGTCCGGCATGGACATAATGTCGTCGTTGTAGAGATGCGTCCAATCCTTGTTGCGGCCCTTCCAGCGCTCCGGCGGTGGGGGCGGGCCGGCAGGATCGCCCTCCAACCACGTTTGAACGTCGTAATGATAAAACTGCTTCGACCACAGCATCCCGGCAAACGACTGCCGCATGATGGCTTTCGCATCGTCAGATAGCTCTTCAGGGATTCTTGTAGCGTAAAACTCTTCGGCTTCTTTTTGGCGCGTCATGAACAGACCGTCGAATCCAGCACCAAAATCGTCGGTTCCGGGAACGCCTTCGGCGCGGTCGGCTTCGCCGGGCGAAACTTCTCCGCCCACCTTACCCGCACCAATCTCCATCCCGCCAAGAGGCTCCATGTCGGTGAGTCTTAGCTTGAGCGTGACGGTCTGGCCGGGATTAAGTTCAAGCGGGTAATACGGGGCTACTTTCGTCCCCATCTGTCCGGGATTGACCGCCGCCTTGTTGCCGCGAGTTACATATTCGTTGAATGCGTCTTTCACGTAAGCCGAGCGATTTTTTCCACCAAAAAGAAGCGCGCTGTTGGTTTCGTTTTCCGTGAACAACACTTCAGGCTGCCCCGCGCACAGCAGCCAGCGCTTGCCGTATTGCCAGTGCTGCAATTCGACGCACGTGCTTCCAGGCGCGCCCGTTGCTTTTCGCGCGACCGGCCTCCGCAGATCCTTGCCCCACGACCACGTGTTTCGAAACCAGAGTTGCGGAAGGATATGCAACACAGCGGCTTCCGGCCCGCGATTCACCGCGGTGATTCGAATGAGGATGTCTTCGACGTCAGCCTTTGCGTACTCCACGAAAATATCGAAGTAGCGATTGCCGGAAAAAGCTCCGGTATCGAGCAATTCGAATTCCGGCGCCGCGCGCCCGCGCCGGCGATTTTCTTCCACCAGAGATTCATAGGGAAATTCGGACTGCGGATATTTGTAGAGCATCCGCATGTAGCTGTGCGTGGGAGTTGAATCGAGGTAGAAGTAATATTCTTTTACGTCTTCGCCGTGGTTGCCCTGATTGCCGGTCAAGCCAAAAAGGCGTTCTTTCAAAATGTGGTCGCGCCCATTCCATAGCGCCAGCCCAAAACACATCATCTGGTGACGGTCGCTGATGCCGCCGATGCCATCTTCCCCCCAGCGGTAGGCGCGGGAACGCGCGTGATCATGCGGAAAATATTCCCAGGCTGTGCCGCCCGGGCTGTAGTCCTCGCGGACCGTTCCCCACTGCCGTTCGGAGAGATAAGGTCCCCAGCGCTTCCAGTGCTTCTTTCGGATGCGCGCTTCTTCGAGCCGGCGGTCTTCCGTGGTCTGGATTCGTGGCATGATTGGGTGGCCCTCGGCCAGAAGTTTCACGCTATGGTCGCACTTTTTCTGGATGACAGCAGCGTTGACGTCGAAGCGGGTGCTTGTTCCGGCAAGCCCCGCAGGCGTTAGAATGCCCCACTGAATCGGATGCAGGAGACTGCATTTTGGGTCAGAGTTTTCTACAAGAAGATTGCTACTGACGAGGCTTTTGCTTTGCTGATTTAGCGGTGAAACCGCGGGGCCAGGCTATCCGTTGCACTTTAGGATACTTAGAAAGCATCAATAGATGGAGGACTGTTTTGAGGAGACTAGACATGTTCGAGTCCAACAGCTACCCCGCCGTAGGGCGGCGTCCAATGCTGCGCCTTTTCGGCCCCCTCTGCGGCAGCGCTTTATTTTTGCTTATCCATTTGCCGGCTGCACTTGCCCAATCTCCGGATCATTCCTTAGATGAACTTCACAAGCTCAATGAATCCGTGAATGCGCTTATCAAAAAGGTTTCGCCCAGCGTGGTGCAGATCGTGGTGACCGGCTATGGCCCGCTCGAAGAAGGCGAGCACGGAAGCGCAAACGCCGTGATCGGCAGGCAACGGGCGATCGGCTCCGGATTTGTGATCGATCCCAGCGGGTACATTGTGACGAACGCGCACGTGGTGAAGGGTGCGCAGCGGGTCCAGGTGGTGCTGCCGTCCGCGAATGCCGATGGGTCGGTGGATTCCGCGCTCTCAACTCGAACGACGATCGTTCCCGCGCGGATTATTGGAGCGTCCAGCGAGATCGATCTCGCGGTCATCAAAGTTGACGCAGAAAAACTTCCCGCGCTGAAGCTGGGTTTGTATCGAAAACTGGGCCAGGGGGAAATCGTTTTTGCCTTCGGAAGTCCAGGAGGATTGCGCAATACAGTCACGATGGGGGTAGTTTCGGCGGTAGCGCGCCAGACGGAACCGGATTCACCGATGATATATATCCAGACGGATGCGCCGATCAATCCCGGGAATTCGGGTGGTCCGCTTGTGAATGTGGATGGAGAAGTGGCGGGAGTGAATACTTTTATTCTGTCGCAATCGGGTGGAAACGAAGGGCTGGGATTCGCGATCCCGAGCAATGTGGTGAACGTCTCCTTTCGGCAATTGCGGAAGTTCGGTCACGTGCACCGCGCTGAAATTGGAATCGGAATCCAAACGATTACGCCAAGCATGGCGGCGGCACTGAGCCTCCCGCAATCGTACGGGGTGGTGGTCTCCGACGTCCTGCCGGGCAGCCCGGCCGAGGCCGCAGGGGTGCAGATCGGAGACGTTCTGGCGGCCGTCGACGGGAGGGCCGCCGACAATCTGCCGTTGGTGGCATTTCATTTCTATTCGGTGGAGACGGGAGACAAAGTCCGTCTCGACGTCTTGCGCGGAAAGAGCCGGTTGGCATTCGATGTCCCCGTGATGGAGCCGCCGCGCGATATGGACCAGATCACCGCGCTGGCCGACGCGGAGAAAAATCTTGTGCCGACGCTGGGGATTCTCGGGTTGGAGATTGATAAGAGAATTGCCTCGATGGTGGCGGAATTGCGCGACCCGTTTGGGATTATCGTTGCCGCTCGCGCGGCGGGGGCTGGCGTGGAAGTGTCGTTGAACGCCGGAGACGTGATTCGCACGCTGAATGGCCAGCCTATGACTACGCTGAATCGTCTGCGTAGTGCGCTCAAAGCTCTGCCACCGGGAGCGCCGGTCGCTCTGCAGATCCAGCGCGACCAGAAGTTGCTTTTCCTTTCCTTTACGCTCGATCAGCCGTAAAGGCTTCAGAAAGGATGCGAAAGGCAGTCTACGGTCGCGCAGGAAAAGCGATTCCCGGCACCGGAATCTTTGTGGGTCCCGCCGGGACTCAAAAGGCGCATTCGCAGGTTGGAAGGCTGACTGTACAATATTGAACAGTCAGCAGCGTCGGGTTCCATGCTATTTTGGCCCATGGTGTCATCCGCTCCCAGACGTGTATCCCTCAATGCCCCTCGCTCCCCAAAAGAGCGAATTCAAGAAACCCCGCTTTCGATGTGAAATTATTTCTCGACTCAGCCGGTCTGGGGAGAAAGGTAGACAAGTTTCGAAAAAAAGAAACGGTCTTCGCACAGGGCGCTCCCGCGAAGACGGTCATGTACATTCAGGAAGGCGGCGTGAAGCTTATGGTGGTCAATGAGACCGGCAAAGAAGCCGTTGTGGCGATCCTTGGACCTGGCGATTTTTTTGGGGAAGGGTGCCTTTTGGGCCAGTCCATTTGCATGTCGACTGCGACCGCGATTGCACCCGCCACCTTACTGGTCATCGAGAAGAATCAGATGATTCGCGTGCTCCACGAGGAACACGAGTTCTCCGAGCGCTTCATCGCCTGTACGCTGGCACGAATCGTCCGAGTCGAGGAGGACTTGATCGACCAGCTCTTTAACTCCAGCGAGAAACGGCTGGCGCGCACTCTGCTGCTGCTTGCGCGCTATGGCGCGCCGGGCCATGCTCAAAAGGTGCTCCCCAAAGTATCGCAAGAGATGTTGGCGAAGATGATTGGCACAACGCGGTCGCGGGTCAATTTTTTCATGAACAAATTCAGGAAACGGGGCTTTATCCAATACAACGGCAAGATCCACATCAACAATTCCCTCCTGAGCGTTGTCCTGCACGAATAGGCACCAACTTTCGCGCTTATCGGAAGGCGGCATACTTACAGAGCCCTGTCGGTAACAGGGCTCCCACCAATTCGGCAAGCCATTGATGATCGCCCTTGAGGAAGGAGACGAGGCCCCAATGCATTCTTGGCCGGGGCCTCGTCGTCTGGATGACCCATTAGATGGGAGTGGAGTTTGTTTGTCTTGTCAGCGGAGTCTGTCTATCGGTGTCGAGAGTAAACAAATTCCTGTCCAGAGTTGTCGCCCGGATAGAACCAACCCCGAAGGGCCATGGGCGAATCGCTTGGGCGCTCATCAAATTCGAACATGGGTCTATCCGAGAGTTCCAAGCGGTAATTTGGGATCGCCATGATTGTTGCCAAGATCTGGGTTTCATCTCTATTCCAGATCTGGACGATGTGGCGGTCTGAAAAGGTGTTAGCCAGTTTGAAAACGTAGGTTCCAGCCAGCAGTACTTGCCCGGGGATTTCCACCGAGTTGCTGAAGGTCACGATGGTTTTTTTGTCCCAACTGTCAGCTCTGACGCCTGCGCCAAATGCAGTGCAGAGCAGAACTACGCACAATGAAAGTTCTACCACTCTCCTGATTCGCATATTACGATCCTCCTGGTTGATTTTGGCCGGGGAAGCTCGTTGGGGGAATCGGGCTGGAAAGCCCCTGGAGAGAACTTTTGTTCAATTACTTCTGTGAACGACGCCCACGCTGTGCTACCGACTAGCTCATCTTTGACTGAGCTGAGCCTGGAGCGCCTGCGGTGGCGTCAGCCACTCCAAGCGCAGGGTTTCACGAAGCAGTCCACGAAGCCGTCTGCGCGCACGGTGAAGCTGGGCCTTGGAGTTCCCGATCGACCAATCCATAATTTGGGCAATTTCCTTGTGCTTGTAGCCTTGGATGTCGTGCAACTCAACGACCAACTTGTGGCTCGGCGTCAACTGGTCCATCGCACGCTGGAGATTTACTCGGTCGATGGATCCAGCTAGCAGCAGGTCCGGGCCACCGAGTTCCTCGTGCGGCCGGCCACGATCACCGTCCGGCTCGTTGGGCTTCTTAGGCGAGGATTCCAGCAGGGCGTTCTTGCGATGGCCCATCAGCACAAGGTTTACAGCGATCCGATGCAGCCAAGTGGAAAAAGCCGAATCGCCGCGAAATGTCTGGATCTTGCGCAACACCGTTAAGAACGCATCCTGGGTGAGATCCTCGGCTTCAGCAGGATTTCCCGCCATGCGCAGACACAGGGCATAGACACGCCGGCAGTGCAACTGGTAGATGCGGGCAAGCGCATCTGCGTCTCCACGCTGAGCTCTTTGTATGGCTTCGCTTTCCGACAAATCGGCCGGTTCGGGATGGCAGCGTTCCGAGACGTTTGCTTGTTCCAAAAATGTTTGCTGCCCGATAGCGTAAGAACCAATCATCTTGCTCTCCCAATGCAGAATTTGATCGTCAGCCTTGTGAAGCGTCGCAGCCGGAGTGTGGAAAACCAGGCCGCTGCTAACTCTTTTGATTCTCGTGAAGCCTTTTGAAGCGAGCGGCCGCGACTTGCCCATCGAAGAAATGCGGCCGCATCGCCTCTCTAACGCGCAAATAGGGAGTACACCGCACCTTGCGACTTTCGCTCTGGGATCGACTGCATCTGAATCTGACGCCGCGTGGCCGCCGCAATCGCACGATCCGCCGGACGATCGGCGATGCGCTCAAGTGCATCAGCAATACGAGACAACTCGAATGCAACCTGTTCGGTTCCGCTCGACCTCTTCAGCACAACGATCCGTCTTCTGCTGAAGGAAACAGCCGTCCAGAACAACAGCCCCATCACGAGCGATACACCTGCCATGAACACGTCGTGACCCGTGATAGTGATGCTTCTGCCCGCGATGGTAATTATGTGGTCCGAAAACAAAGTTTCCTCCCGGCTGAGAATTCTGGATTTGACTGCCTGTAGCTGGATCAGGGTTTATGCACCGTTCTTCCCAGGTTTGAGTTCAAGATTTGCTCTTGCTTGCTGCTCTTGAGTATCACCCTGCAAACATCAAGTTCATCCAGCGGGCTGATCCTCTGAGAGATTGTGGGCCACCGTTAGCGGAGCAACTTTACCGCCAGACGCCCATTGAATTTGGCAATGGCCTGAAGATTCAAATGGATAGGGCGAACATCTGGGGCAACGGTCTATAGGACCGGAAGCGTGATGCGTGTAGATTTTTCCGGGAGTGCGGACTTCCTGCCTGAGGCGAAGTTCAAACGATCGCTTTCTGTTGATCTTCGCGGTGGCACTCGCGGCAGGTTCGTGTCATGGCTTTATGGCCACGCCCTGTGGGAAGAGGGGCTAATCTCGAAGTAGGACGGCGGCGCCGTCCTGTAAGTACTCCATCCAGGCTGCATCGGGATATATCCTGTTAAGATCTCAAAGGCAGGCCGAATATGCGGATGGACGCTAGCGAACGTCCTCGGATGTCTTTAAATAGACGGGAGTTAGTGAGACTCACCAACAACTAAGGTCTTTACCTGAGGCGGGTTAAAGGTGTTTACTTGATTGAGGCAGGGGGTCTCCGATGGTATTGCCTTGTTAAGGTTTCTGCGCATTTTGGAGGCGGATCGGTCCGGAGCCGGGCCGTTCGCGCCGAGGAGAAAATCTTCATGGCGAAACGAGATGGCACGTCCACATTCCCCGAACCGAAGCAAACAGAAGAACCGTCAGAACTTCTACGAGAACTTGTGGCGCACCTCCGGCAGAATCGAACCCAATTACGCGAAGAATGGGTGGTGCGCATCACGGAGACGCGCCTGCTCACCGCGATGACCAAAGAAGAGATCTTCGCGGAAGCAACCTCGGTGTACGACAGTTACGTTGAAGCGCTGGAAACCGAAGCCTTCGAAGCGCTGCAAGCTTATGCGCGAAATCTTTCAGAACGCATCATTCCACGAGGCGTCGAAACCCACGAAGTCGTTGGGATTGTGCTGCTGTTGCGCGACGTCCTGGCGCGTTCCCTATTCGCGAAATACCAGAACGATTTCAAGAAGTTGAACCGCATCTTGGACGCCTACGAGCCGGCGGCAAACCGCATCGCAAACACGGTGGCAGTCGGCTTCGTGCAAGAGCGCGAACGCGTTATTCGGCAGCAGCAGGAAGCAATCCGCGAACTCTCCACTCCCGTGCTGCAGGTTCGCGAGCGGCTGTTGATTCTTCCGATCATCGGGGTCATCGATCCTCAGCGCGCCCGGCAATTAACGGAGCAGCTTCTGCGCGGAATTCGAACCAACCGCGCAAAAGTCGTGGTGATCGATATCACCGGTGTGGCAGCCATGGACGTCACGGTGGCAAACCACTTGGTGCAAACGGTAGAGGCCTCGCGGCTTCTTGGCGCGACGGTCATTGTCACGGGACTTTCGCCAGAGATCGCGCAGACGCTGGTTACCATAGGCGTGGACCTCGGCAAGATGAATACCGTGGGCGACCTGCAAGGCGGCATCGAGCAGGCGGAAAGACTGTTGGGATACAAAGTTGAGACGCTAGCGGAGCCACGCTAGGCAAAGCGGAGGAAGGGCCACGTGGAAGTCCCGATTCTTAAGCAGGGAGCGGTACTGATTGCGACCTTTCAGGCTGCTCTCTCGGACGCGGACCTCAACCAACTGCGCATGGGCTTAGTTCAGCAAGTCGTTAAGTTTCGCTCTCGCGCGGTCATCGTTGATGTTACAGCGATGGACGTGATGGACTCGTTTGCATCACGGACTTTGCGTGAAATCGCACACATGATCCGGCTGCGCGGCGCGGAGACCGTTATCGTAGGAATTCAGCCCGAAGTGGCTTTTGCAATGGTGCAACTGGGCTTAACACTGGAAGGCGTTGCGACCGCTCTAGACTTGGAAGAAGGTCTGGCCTACTTGAACGAGAAGTTCAGAACCACGAACTGAAGGTGAGCCACAGTGGCGGCTGGGGAAATCCGGGTGGCAATCAACTCCGACCAGGATATCGTATCGGCCCGCCAGAAGGGCCGGTTGATGGCGAGCGAGATCGGCTTTTCCTCGGGTGACGCCACCCTCATTGCCACAGCAATCTCAGAACTCGCGCGAAACATCGTGTCCTACGCGCGCACGGGCCAAATCACGATAAAGGCGGTGAATGGCTTGAACCGTCAAGGCATTGCGGTCATCGCTACCGATGACGGTCCCGGGATCCCTGACATTCGGCAGGCGCTGCGAGACGGCTTTTCCACTTCTGGAAGTCTGGGACTTGGCTTACCCGGAGTGCGTCGCTTGATGGACGAATTTGAGCTCACTTCACAACCCGGCAAGGGAACGACTGTGGCGGTGAAAAAGTGGAGACAATAAAAGAGCCGATGGTCGAATATGGTGTTGCCAGATTCGCTCTTCCGGGCCACGGCGAGTCGGGCGATCACCACTTGGTTTGCTGTACCCAAAGCGGAATACTGGTTGCCGCTATCGATGGCTTAGGGCACGGCGAAGAAGCTGCCAACGCCGCTAAGGCAGCAGCTGCAATTCTCAGAAGCGCTTCCGACAAACCAATTATCTCTCTCGTAGAACGATGCCACGAGAAACTGCGAGCGACTCGCGGGGTTGTATTGAGCCTTGCCTTTATTGACGCTGAACATGGCATGATGACTTGGCTCGGTGTCGGCAATGTTCAAGGAGTGTTGATGCGCGCCGATGCGAAAAAGGGCGGTATGCAGGAGTCACTTCTCCTTCGAGCGGGCGTCGTCGGTTCCCAGTTGCCTGCCCTTCAGGCCACCGTGCTTCCGATCGTACAGGGAGACACACTTTTTTTTGCTACAGATGGAGTCCGAAGTGATTTTTCGGTGACTCTCTCCGCCCGGGAGAATCCGCAAAGGGCGGCAGACAGAATTCTCGAGCAGTATCGCAGCGGAAATGACGACGCGCTCGTTCTAGTCGCGCGGATAACGGGAATTAGCCAATGAAGACCGCAACTCGAGGCAAGACGAAGCCGCAGGCGGGTTTTGAAGACGAGTACCGCTCGTCATTGCGTGAGTATGCGGCGGGGGGAGGCGAACCCGCTCTGGGCCGCGCCTACGAACTCGGCCGTCGAGCGCTCACCGAGCAAAAGAGTCTCGTGGAGATGGCTTCCCTGCATCATCAAGCTGTGGTGGCTTTGGTTTGCGATGCGGAAAGTGGGAAACGCCGGGAGGAATTGCTCCGGTCGAGCGCCGAATTCCTCGCGGAGTGCTTATCTCCTTATGAGATGGCACACCGCGGATTTCAGGATGCGGTGAAGGCTTTGCGGCAATTGAACGAAACGCTTGAAGAGGAGATCAAGCGCATCGCGTACGCTGTGCACGACGAGGCTGGGCAACTGCTCGTCGCCGTGCACCTCGCGCTGGCCGAAGTGGCTCTGGAACTGCCCGAGCCCCAGCAAGCGCAGTTCGCGCGGATTAAAGAAATGTTGAACCAAGTTGAGAAACATTTACGACGGTATTCCCATGAACTTCGGCCTACAATCCTAGATGATCTCGGGTGGATTCCCGCGATCCGTTTTCTAGCGGAAGGAATTTCGAAACGCGCCGGTCTGCCGATTCACATCGATGCGGCCGTTTCCGGACGCCTGCCTAGCGCCATTGAGACGACACTTTATCGCATCGTTCAAGAAGCGCTAACCAACGCCGTCAAGCATGCGAAGGCGAGCAATATCTGGATTCGCGCGTGGAGAGAAAATCTTGTGCTGTGCGGTTCGATCCGGGACGACGGCGGGGGTTTCGACTCCAGCCAAGCTCGTGCGATACCAGGCCGCAAGGGCTTAGGACTAATTGCAATGCAGGAGCGGGTGACTGCCATTGGCGGAACACTGCAAATCGACTCCCGCCCTGGACTGGGAACTGAGCTTTCCATACGAATTCCCTTGGAGGATAAACATGCCAATTCGAATCGTGCTCGCCGATGACCACGTGCTGGTACGTCAGGGTCTGAAATCATTGCTGGAGCGGGAGAGATTTCAGGTTGTTGCGGAAGCATCCGATGGGCAAGAAGCAGTGCGCCTAACGGAAACGCACCACCCGGATATCGCCGTCTTTGACATCAGCATGCCGACGCTGAACGGCATTGATGCGGTTCGCGAACTGGGTCGTTCCTCCCCAAAGACGAAAGCAATTCTGCTTACGCAGCATGAAGAGGAACAGTATGTCCACGAAGCGCTCGAAGCTGGCGTAAAGGGATACGTCCTGAAGAATCAGGTCGCAAGCGACCTGATTCACGCAATTCAACAGGTCTCTCGAGGAGAGATCTATCTAAGCCCGGGCATATCGCGCGCGGTGATGGAGGCGTACCGCTCCAAATCGGACAGGCCAGCAGATCCTTTGACCGGACGCGAGCGGCAGGTGCTGCAATTGATTGCCGAAGGAAAATCTACGAAGGATGCGGCTTCCCTTCTTGGTATCAGCGTGAAAACAGCCGAATCGCACCGCATGAGACTCATGCAGAAGCTGGATATCCACGAGACAGCAAGTCTTGTGCGCTACGCTGTGCGCCGGGGGTTGGTACAGCCCTGAACGGAAAACTTTTCTGTAACCACCGCAAAGCTTCGATGTTTGCTCTTCTCAATACTGCCCTCGGCAGTACAGGCCCCTATTCACAATTCTCTGGACGACAGCACGCTACATCACTTCTGAGTGCGGCTTCTTGTCACTGGCGATGAATCTTGATGGAGGCTGCAGGCGTTGTTCCCGTGGCCCCACTGTAAACGGAACCCTTGCCGTAGGTTAAGAAACGACGGCCAGATCGGCTTGCGCATAAGCCTCCCAGCCGATCAGGTCTTTACCTCAGGAAAATATAGGAAACCACCCGATTGCCTGGGAGCGCAGTAATTCCATAATCTGGAAGTGACACGATGCCCACACGCATTTTACTTGCCGATGATCATGCCCTGGTCCGCCAAGGACTGAAAGCATTACTTGAAAAACAAGGATTTCAAGTTGTGGCCGAAGCCTCGGACGGGCAAGAAGCACTGCGCTCGGCAGAGCAGACGCACCCTGACGTCGCCATCATCGACATCAGCATGCCCTTGCTGAATGGTGTCGACGCGGCTCGCGAATTGAAGAAATCCTCTCCGCAGACCAAGGTCATACTTCTCACGCAACACGACGAGGATCAGTATGTCACCGAGTCTCTGCGCGCCGGCGTCAATGGCTATGTGCTGAAGTGCCAGGCGGCGGACGCCCTGGTGCACGCGATACAAGAAGTCTGTCGCGGGTCCATATATCTTAGCCCGAACATTTCGCGTGCTGTTGTTGATGCTTATCTATCCAAGACGCAAAGTTCGACTGATTCTCTCTCTGGTCGTGAGCGCCAGGTTCTTCAATTAGTTGGTGAAGGAAAGTCCACGAAAGACATCGCTGTGCACCTGGGGATCAGTGTAAAAACGGCTGAATCGCACAGAGCAAGACTCATGAAGAAACTCGATATCCACGAAAATGAAGAAACTCGATATCCACGAAACAGCGAGTTTGGTTCGCTACGCCATTCGCCGCGGTTTGATCCAGGCCTGACACCACGCCCAAAGGGTTTGCCGGTAGACAATTCTCGGTCATTTCACTCGGTCGAAATGGGTGATTGACCGGATTGAAATCATTTGGCAACTGGCTATGCTGCAATGAAAGGAGCGGGCTGCCTCCGTGGACAGGGCCCCCACCTCGATCACCCCGATAACCGAACTGCGCTGACACGGAGGCGGTCCGAGCTTAAAGCGTTGGAGGAATCGGTGACAGAAGCATTTTGGCGGACAAGGCAAGAGAAGCGAACCGGGATTCGTGATCGAAGATGGGCACAAGTGCCAATGAGCTCAAACAAGTTCACTAGCTGCTCGCGGAAACGACAGGAAGGTTTCAAATCCGCAAACGATCCTTCTGATGTCGCCATCCTAGGCATGGCGGTTGATTCTCAATCATTATTCTCGACACGGAGAACAGCACTCAATCTCAATAGGCACTATGGACTTTAGAGAAGCTTCGCCGCTGAAATTCTTGCTTGTTCCTGCAACTTTTTGGCACCGCCTAGCGTGGTGCAAGCTAACGAAACCCAGATTGGAAGGTTATTTCACAAATGCCTGCGCGGTCTGGACGACTTGAGAAACGGATTCGGCTGGCGGTCCCGGTGCAGATTTCCAGCCCCCTGGACCCGGCCGCGACTGAGCGGACGACTACGGAGAACGTCTGCTCGCTGGGAATACGCATTCTGACCCAGCGGGCTAGAGATTTGAATGAGCGACTGATGATCCGCTCGCTCATGGGTGATCTGCGAACCCTCGCTCGCGTTGTTTACTGTCACCGGCTCCCAGACGGACGGTTTGGTGTCGGATTACAGTTCCAAGGAGAAGTCGTCAACTGGTCAAAAGGCTCGATGGCTGGCGCCACCGATTGAACGGGCCAGCACGGGAAATCTTCGCATCTTCCATACCGCAGCCTCGTGGAAAAAGCGAACATTTATCTATGCGCTTAAGAGAACAGGCCAACCCGGGTATTCGTCTGCCCGAAATCGGATTCGGCACGTGGAATTGGCGCGGAGGTGTCGGACCGCTACGGACGGCAATCGAATATGGCGCTTGCCTCATAGACACGGCAGAAGCATATGGACCCCTCAGCGTCACCGTGCCGGTGAAAGAACGCCCGCCCGTCACGTTCGAGCGGCTCAGGCTTAGCGAGGAGAGAGGGTTGGAGTGGGTGAAGACTACTGCTCGAAGATCAAGACTGCGGGATTCGGATCGCTCGACGAAACCACCACAAACTTCGAAGTGGAAACCACATATACGATGCCGCTCCCTCCAATGCTCCCTCCAATAGTTCCTCTTCCATTGGTTGGGAATGAGGATACGGAGTACGTGGCATTGGCCGCCACGGCCAAACTCGGTCCGCCCGCGGCGCCGATATCCTCGGTACCGGTGATATTGCCCGTCGGGATGGCACCGTCGGCCGTGAACTCACCGGAGAAGATAACAGCACCAAGCGTCGCCGGGGTAGTCGTCGAGCTGGCATACCTACCATTCACCGCGCTATTGGTTAACGACCCCGCGGCCTGGGGCTCGCCGAACCCGAACAAAACAGAACTATCCGGGGTGAGGAACAAGGCCTGGTTGGAGCTCACCATGTAGGCAACCACGTAATCCGCTCCGATCCTGATTGCTGCCCGGCCATTACTGGCCACACTGCACGTCCCGAACAGACCGGTGGCCGACCCTGGTGCGCCGCCGCAGTTCTGGTCGTAGGTTAGAGTGAGAGCCCCATTACTATTGCCAGTGAGCAAACCTACGAGCACGTTAGGCGCGGGGCCTGTTCCTTTACCGCACCCGGACGCGGAGCGCCCTGTAAGGTACATCACCATGCCACCATTCAGCGAGGCGTTGGAGAAGCTTCCCGTTGCACTTTGCTGCCGCAGCACGACGCCGTTTAGGAGTGGGGTCAAAATCGTGACCGGGTCCACCTCCATCGCGAACAGTTTTCCCGCGTTAACGATGTAAAAAACCATATTGAGGCTCTGTGGCACTCCGCCGACCAAGGGGGGCAGGATCATTATGCCCCGGCCGCTTGTGGTGTCAGATACTGTGTACTGCGCCGCATAGCCGATCCAAGTAGTAAACATACCCGACTGGTTGACGTCCGCGGCTCCGTCCGTGAAGATGCCCGCTCCGTTCGCAGTAAGACGGCCCGCAATCGCCGTGCGATTGTTCCAGCTGTCCAAGCCGGCGACACCAAACGCATAGTCACCCGTTATTTTGGATGTGTTGTATGCAGTGGTGTCCACCTTCTCCATGGTCCCCGAGCCGACCGTTCCGGTTCCTCCCGCAGCATCGGCCTCGATGAACTTGGCGTTGCCGTTGGCCATCATCGCGAACGCGAGCGTGCCTCCACCCGGAATATTTAAGGCCATCACCCCCCTGTGGTCAGCACCGATCTCATAGGCGCCGGTAAACGTTTGAGCGATTAGTTTCTCCTGCGGGCCTGCGCCGTTCGTGTCCAGTTCGCCGTTCGTCAGCTTCCCGGCCCCGTCCGCCGTGAATCTTCCCACGGCGGCGAAAACGGTGGAGGCGCCGCCACCGCCGGTGGTCATCCCGTTGAATGTAAATGCGTAGTCGCCCTTCAGCTCGGCGTTGTTCACTCCGGGAGTACTCTGGGCTCGGACCGTCGAAGCAAGAACCAACGCGAAACTCATGGTCAGCAGAGCATTCTGCTCTCTCATTTTCCCTCTCCTTCTTGGCTGGGCGGTCGGATGGGACTGTTTTCGTTGCGAACCAGCAATCATGACAGCTTCCTGTGGGACGGCACCCACGTCTTAAGCTGAAACTATGCTTAATGTCGGGACGAAGACGCTCTCGATTAACATCCACTCTATCCTGCTCTTGACCATCTTCGAGACGCTGACGGCCCTTCTGCCTTATCTATGCGTCAGGAGCGACCGGAGGGCAATCGGGTGGTTACCGGAAAACTGCGATGGGGAAATGCCCTAAAATGCGGGTGATAGCGATTGGACCCGCGTTTCGCCCATGCGTCGGCAAGGGGCCTGGGCAGTCGCAGGATAACTGGATTGAGATTATCGAGTACCTGGGGGGAAATGGAAGGACGCCGAGTACTACGCAACCCGGGAAATCATCCCTCAATGCTCGTTAGTACCATTGGTAGGACGCTCTCACAATCCGGCGAACAACTTAACCAGAGGGGGAAACTACTTAACAGAGCATCAGGGCATTCCTTACCGGGACTGGCAAAAGGCCAAGGACGTTCTATGTCAGGCCAATGAATGCCCAATTTCTGGCCCTTCGGGCAACCCAAGGCCATGCCCAATTTTTGGTCGTCTGGCCAGTTGTCTCCTCGCAGCCCGTCGGTTCACACTCCTCCTTCGAAGAATAGTACTAGTAGTTACAGAACTTTAGAGGCTGCTCTCCGGCTAGCTGTTCCTCCTCATCCCAGCCAACCTCGCACCGGGGGAAGTTTCGCGAAAGAGACGCACTATGAATCGTTGGGGTTCGATCTTATTGGTTGTAGTGGCGCTTACTACTACGGGATGTTCTGGATTTGTTTCCGGGGCAAACACCTCGGCTCTGGTAGCGCCGATGGTCACATTGCAGCCCGCAAACCAGACCGTTACGGCGGGGCAGACGGCGACCTTCTCTGTTACTGCCAATGGCACCGCCCCCTTGACGTACCAGTGGAAGAAAAATGGTGTCGCCATAAACGGGGCTGTCTCCTCCAGCTACACCACGCTGGCCACCGCTAATTCCGACAACGGAGCACAGTTCATCGTGCTGGTCAGCAACTCAGTTGGAAGTGTCACCAGCGGCGCGGCTACGCTCTCGGTGAACGCAGGAGCGGTGGCGCCCTCGATCACCACGCAACCTGCAAGTCAGACGGTGATGACGGGCCAAACAGCGACCTTCAGTGTGGCCGCCACGGGTACGGGTCCCTTGAGTTACCAGTGGCAGAAGAACGGGACGGCCATCATCGGTGCGACATCTTCCGGCTATACCACGCCGCCCACTGCAGCCTCCGACAACGGGGCGCAGTTTACGGTGCTGGTCACCAACTCAGTCGGAAGTATGACCAGTGGCGCAGCCGCACTCACGGTGAGTGCGGGCCCGGTGGCGCCTTCGATTACGACGCAGCCGGTCAGCCAGACCGTTACAGCGGGTCAGACAGCTTCCTTCGGCGTGGCCGCGACGGGTACGGGTCCCCTGAGTTACCAGTGGCAGAAGAACGGAACGGTCATTACGAGTGCGACGTCTTCCAGCTACACTACCCCGGCCACGGCAACCTCTGACAACGGAGCGCAGTTTACGGTGCTCGTCAGCAACACGGCCGGAAGGGTAACCAGTAACGCAGCCGCGCTCACGGTGAGTGCGGCCACGGTGGCCCCTTCGATTACGACGCAGCCGGTCAGCCAGAGCGTCACAGTGGGTCAGACAGCTTCCTTCAGCGTGGCGGCCGCAGGCGCCGCCCCGCTGAGCTATCAATGGCAGAAGAACGGGGCGAACATCGTGGGGGCAACCTCGGCCTCCTACACGACCTCGGCGACGATGACCTCCGATAGCGGGTCGACGTTCCGAGCGGTGGTGAGTAACACGGCAGGAACGGTAACGAGCGCCGCGGCCACACTGGCGGTGAATGCGGCTCCGGCGCCAGGTATTCAGGTGAGTCCTGCCTCCATCAACTTTGCAAACGCCGTGGTCGGAACTACCTTGTCTCAAGTCTTGATCGTCACCAATACCGGCACGGCCACACTGAGCATTACCCAAGTGACGGCATCGGGCTCAGCCTTCGCTGTCAGTGGATTTTCACTGCCCTTGAACGTGAGTGCGGGGCAGCGAACCACAATCAATGTAGCTTTCCTGCCAACCGCAGTTGGCCCCGTGTCCGGCAACATCTCCATTGCGAGCAACGCGACTGGTTCCCCGCTGGCCATTTCCTTAAGCGGAACGGGCGTGGCTTCAACTTTTCTGCTTGGGGCGAATCCGACAAGCTTGAACTTTGCAAATGTGAACGTGGGGAGCACCAGTTCGTTGAGCGTCACGCTGACGAACAATGGCAATTCAAACGTCACGATTTCGAGTGTGACGGTCGCGGGCGCGGGATTCAGCGCCACGGGGGTCACCTCGGGCACGGTCCTGACGCCCAACCAATCCATCGCGCTGAATCCTGTATTTACGCCAACCGCTGCCGGTAGCGTAACCGGCAGTGTGTCCGTGCTCAGCAACGCCACGAACTCGCCGGCAACAATTTCTCTAAGCGGCGTCGGTGTCACACCCGCAAGTTCGGCGTTTACTGCGTGGGTGGCGCCTAGTCTCGTCAGGGTGGGGCCGACCAATGCCCCCGGCACGACTTCTTCCATCAGCCTCTCCGGTGCCCGCGGCGAGACGCTAGACACTCAGATTATCGTCACCGCACCGGCGGGTGGCTTGACCAACGTGAACCTGAGCCCTTCAGCGCTCACCGGTCCAGGTGGCGCAACCATCGCGGCCTCCAATGTTGTGCTGTATCGCGAATACTATGTAACGGTCAGCGGCACGGTTCCTCAAGGCGGGTTTCCCTCCGGCGGAACGAATCCACCGCTTGGTTCGGGAACCTACGCGGAGCCACTCATTCCCTTCAATGATCCTGCGACTGGTTTGGCTCTGTGCGGAACTGCGGCGACGCTGAAGGCCTGCAATGCGACGATCAGCGCGGGGCAGAATCAACCTTACTGGATCGACATTTCCGTGCCGCGCGGACCGAGTAACAGCCCCCCAGGAACCTATACCGGCACGATTACGGTAACCAGCACTCAGGGAAACGTGACCGTACCCATCACGGTGACGGTGTGGAATTTTGAACTTCCGTTAAAACCCACCGAGCTTTCCGAGTGGACTCTTTGGAATCCCAATACGGGCAACACCGTAGCCACTTTGGCGCAAGCTCTCATGCGCAACAAGGTCATGAGCCGGTACGACAATGCCATCTCCGCCGTGCCCAACATGGCTACTTTTGGTATGAACCGGGTCGGTCTGGACGGATCATTTTATATTGGCATGCAGTGCAACGGGGGGTTCAGCAGCTTGCCAACACAGGTGCAGATCGCCGTGGCGGCGGCTACCTTTCCGATAGGTCTTGCGCTCGACGAATACGTTGCTGACGAATTGACGGGGTGCAGCGGGGCCTACAGCAACCTCAAGACTTTGGCGCGCAATTTGCACGCGAGCGGTGTGAAGTCCATTGCGACATTCAACGCGGTCGATCCGAATTTGCAGGACGATGGTAACGGCA
>WNFR01000672.1_pt1 | contig 34924 bp, 25 predicted proteins | sample 5400221 | NCBI WGS metagenome assembly WNFR01 (sample SAMN13153357, study PRJNA577476) | soil metagenome | isolation source: 40 cm soil under Madrone tree | place: USA:California | collected 2016-06-14
ATTGCAGGACTTTTGTGACGCTAGCATGCTGTTTTCTGAATGAGCAACGGTACTACGGTAAGGATGTGACCTCTCGTATAATGGGTTGGGAGCCGCGCAAAGTGCAAACCGAAGCCATAGAAAACATTCTGGTTGTGGACGACGAAGAGGCAATTCGCGAAGTTGTTTCCACAATGTTGGAGTCGAAGGGTTATCGCTGTACGGCGGTCAGCAACGGACGCGCGGCACAAGATCAGGTCAAGCGGACAACTCCGGACCTGGTTCTAAGCGACATGATCATGCCGGAGATGGACGGAATCAAACTACTGGAATGGCTTCGCCAGTACGATCCGGAAGTGCCGGTCATCATGGTTACGGCCATCCACGATATTTCCACGGCTCTGGAAGCGATCCGGCGCGGAGCGTACGACTACATCCTGAAGCCATTTGAGAAAGACCAGCTTTACCTGGGCGTGAACCGCGCGCTGCAGCATCGCAGGCTGGTGGCGGAAAACCGCAACTACCAACGGACGCTCGAGCAGCAGGTGGAAGAGCGAACCGCACGGCTCAAGATCGCCCTTGCGCAGCTTGAACAATCTTATGACGACACGTTGGAGGCGCTGGGCAGCGCGTTGGACCTGAAGGACGCAGAAACCGAAGGCCACTGCCAGCGCGTCACCGCATTCACCATTTCGATCGCCCGGACCATGCCGGTTCCGAATGCGTATTTGCCGGTGCTGGCGCGCGCGGCTTTCCTGCACGACATCGGGAAAATGGGCGTTCCTGACAACGTGCTGCTGAAGCCGGGGCCGCTCGATGACGCCGAAAAGGCCATCATGCGGAGACACTGCCAGATCGGCTATGACATGTTGATTCGAATTCCGTTCTTGCGCGACGCAGCGGAGATTGTGCTGGCTCACCAGGAATTCTTTGACGGGACCGGCTACCCGCGTGGACTGAAGGGCGAGCAAATCCCGCTCGGCGCCAGAATATTCTCCATTGCCGACAGTATGGACGCTATGATCAGCGACCGCCCGTATCGCCGGGCGCTGCCGATGTCGCACGCGAGAGAGGAAATTCAGCGCTGCGCTGGAACACAGTTTGATCCCAAAGTAGTTGAAGTATTTCTATCCATCCCTGAAGAGCATTGGGCGGAATTGCGCGCTAACCTGGGTTCGCCTTTCCGGCTGGCGCATTTGCGAAACCTGCAATCCTAAGATTCAATTCGAACAAACAATCTGCATCGGAGGTGCAAAGCCTGGTGACGTATACTGGACTCTGGCTTGAAGCGCGATGAGTTCCTCACTAAAGACCATGTTTGAATTCCAAGCAATCCCACAAGTGGATCTGGCGGCGCAGTATGCCGCTATTGGGGGCGAAGTTCGCGACGCGGTTATTAAGGTGATGGCTTCCCAGCGGTTTGTGCTTGGGAACGAAGGGGCTGCGCTGGAATCTGAGATCGCAGCACTGTGCTGCGTGAAGCACGGCATTGGAGTGGCTTCCGGGACCGACGCATTGGTCCTGGCGCTGCGGGCTGTCGGAGTCGAAGCGGGCGACGAAGTTATTCTGCCGCCATTTACGTTTGTAGCGACCGGAAGCGCGGTAAGCGCGCTGGGTGCGACGCCGGTATTCGCAGACATCGAGCCCGATACATTCAACATTGACGCGCATGAAATCGCAAAACGCATCACGCCGCGTACGCGCGCCATCCTTGTGGTCCATTTGTATGGTCTAGCTGCGGATATGGATGACATCCGCGACGTCGCAAAATCCCGCGCGATTCCAATCGTTGAAGACAATGCCCAGGCCATCGGCGCGACGTACAAGGGAAAACCGACTGGGGCCCTGGGAGACGCAGCTTGTATCAGTTTTTATCCGACCAAGAATCTGGGCGCTTACGGCGATGCGGGGATGATCGTGACCAACTCCGCGGAGATGGACGCCAGGCTACGAACGCTGAGAAATCACGGGCAGTCCTCCCGCTATAGCAGCGTGGAGCCCGGGTGGAACAGCCGGCTGGACGAAATTCAGGCAGCAATTTTGCGAGTTAAACTTCGCTTTTTGCGGGAGTGGGAACAGGCGCGGCGCAGTCATGCGGCAATGTACACAAAATTGCTGGAGCCGATAAAGCCAGTTCGAACGCCCCGGATCCCAGCAGGGTATGAACACGTTTTCCACCAATATACGATTCGCGTGCCGCGCCGGGACGAGCTGCAGAAATTTCTGAATGAGCGCAAGATCGGCAACGCGATCTATTATCCGGTGCCGCTCCATCTGCAGCCGATTTACGCAAGGCTGGTGCTTGGTAGAGGATCTTTCCCGGAAGCGGAACGTGCTGCGGACGAAGTCTTATCGTTGCCGATGTTTCCGGAGTTGCACGAGCGCCAGGTGCAGAGCGTGGTCGAAGCGATCACCGAATTCTACCGCCGATAAGCGCGAGCAATGTGTTCTCTGTCGTTTAGTTCCCCGCTGGAACCGCTCACTGCCCAAAGTAAAGTAACGCCAGCAAAAACAGCCACAAACCATCCATGAAGTGCCAGTAGTAGGAAGCAACCTCCGCGGCGATGAAGCGGCTGACTCGCGCGGCTTCAAAATTGCGCAGTCCGACGTAGAGCAGTGCGCAAATTCCCCCGAGAACGTGCGCTGCGTGAAGCGCGGTGAAAACGTAAAAGAAGCTGCTCGACAGGCGTGAAGCCATGTAAACGCCTTCTGCCGCCAAGTGGCGCCAGGCAATCACCTGCCCACCGAGAAAAATCATTCCTAGAATCGTGGTCAGCGCCCATAGTTGTTTGAATCCGCGCAGGCTTTCCACTTGCAGTTTGCGTCGCGCCAGTTCAAGACTTGCGCTGCTTGCCAAAAGCACCGCAGTATTCACCCACAGAATCCACGGCAGGCGAATAGCGGACCAAGTGTGAAGATTGTTGAAGCGCAAGACAACGAACGCCGCGGTGAGCACCATGAAAAACATCAGGATGGAAAGCATGGCCAGCGCGATGGCCGTGGAATATTTCTTGGGACTGGACCTGCGGCGGTCGGGCCTTGGTTCGCCCCCGGTGTTTCCTCCGTCACCACCGTCATCGCCATCGTCGTCGCGCGAAGGTGGTTTTCCTCCGCCGCCGCCGCTGATGTCCTCGATGATCAGCTCGATATCGTCAATTACGGATGTAGCCGGCATGAAAGGGCCTCACTTCTGCTTCAGACGAAGTTCGCGAGACGTTCGGGTGAAAGGTGTCGCAGTAAGAAGTCTAAACCAGCCAAAGGCCGTACAATAGGCGCTACGTTAGATTGGCGTGGCGGAAAAGGAGGGATGAGGCAAAATAAAGTCGCCCCCGCGAAATAAAAAGTTGGTGCGGTGGAAAGGATTCGAACCTTCACGGTATTGCTACCGCCAGCCCCTCAAGCTGGTGCGTCTGCCAGTTCCGCCACCACCGCAAAAAGAACAAACCGTCACTTAAATTGCCCTACTTCATTTGTCGCCCAGAGAAGTTCGCCGGTTGAGGACGGCTGCCTTTTCCGTTACAGCTCTGTCAACTCTGATTGTCCTGCAATCCACAGCAAAATCAACCAAACTCTAAGGCCAATTTTCGTCGCACGCGAAATTGCCGTGCGCGCGGTGACTAGGGTTTCGGATTCTGAGGCGCTGCAGGCTGAGCGGGCGGAGCCTGTGCCGGAGTCTTGCCTGGAGTCGTAGCAGGCGCGGGCGCCGGTTTCGTAGCAGGCTTTGAGGTATTGTAAATCACGGAATTACTCCGCCCAGCCGAGCGATCCGAGTGTAACGCCAATGCCATCGCGCAAACCATGAACATTACCGCGCACCAGGTAGTCGCCTGCGAGAGCACGGTGGCCGCGCCGCGCGGACCGAACGCGGTCTGGCTGCCTGCGCCCCCGAACGCGCCCGCCAAATCAGCCGCTTTACCGCTCTGCAACAGCACCACAATGATCAGCACCAGACAATTCAGCACAAAAAAAGCGTTCAGCAGCCAGCCCGCGAATCTGAATCCTAGCACAATGATTCCGAACCCGATCAAGAGTGCGATTGCCCATTTCATCCAGCCTTGCATTGCTTCAGCACCTCAAATTCTGTAAAAACTCCGGCCTCGCCGGGCCATTAGCAGTTCACGATCGCTGCAAAAGACTTTGCGTCCAGACTCGCTCCGCCGACCAGCGCGCCATCCAGATCCGGTTGCGCCTTCAAACCCGGAATGTTGTCAGGTTTGACGCTGCCACCATATAAGATCCGCACACTGGCAGCCAATTCAGCAGAGAACTGATCATGTACACAGCTGCGTATAAACGAGTGAGCCGCAGCAGCAATTTCGGGCGTCGCTGTCCGGCCCGTGCCAATCGCCCATACTGGCTCGTAGGCTAACAGAATACGGGAGAATTCTTCCGGGGTCAACGAAGCGGGACCGCCAAGAAATTGCTGCGACAGAACCTCTTTCGTTCTGCCCTCTTCGCGGTCGGCGAGGGATTCGCCAATACACACAATCGGCGTTAGTCCATCCGCGACCGCTGCCTTCGCTTTTTGCGCTACCGTGCCGTCGTTGTCGCCAAAAAACTGCCGTCGCTCGGAGTGGCCGACGATTACGTAGCGGCAGCCCGCTTCCGCGAGCATGCCCGGCGAAATCTCTCCTGTAAAAGCGCCTTGCGACAGCCAGTAGAGATTCTGCCCGCCGATCGCAACGTTGCTGCCTTTTGCAGCTTCAACCGCTGTGGCAATGGAAGTGAATGGCGGCGCGATCACGATGTCGGAATCGGTTGTATTGGCAACTAGCGGCAAAAACTCGGCGAAAAACGCGCGCGTCTCGGCCTGAGTCTTGTACATTTTCCAGTTCCCTGCGATCACCCTGCGGCGGTTGGGAGAGCTCATCGGTTGGTCAACGCCTCCACGCCGGGCAATTTGCGGCCGCCAAGAAATTCCAGGGATGCGCCTCCGCCGGTCGAAATATGCGAAATCTTGTCCGCTGCACCAGATTGATGCACCGCCGCAACCGAATCTCCGCCGCCGACAATCGAAGTCGCACCAGAAACCGTTGCGGCCGCCACCGCCTTCGCCACTTCCAGCGTGCCCTTGGCGAAGGAAGGCATTTCGAACACGCCCATCGGTCCGTTCCAGACGATGGTTTTGGCTTTGGCGATTTCCGCCGCGTAAGCCGCAATCGTTTTGGGGCCGATGTCCAATCCCATCTGATCCGCAGGAGTCGCGGTGACATCGCCCTTGGTCGTGGGGGCATCGGGCTTGAACTCCGGAGCGGTTAGGTGATCGGATGGAAGTAAAAATTTGAAATTGCGCGCTTTGGCGTCCGCAAGAATTTTTTTCGCCAGATCAATTTTATCATTCTCGACCAGCGATTTGCCTATAGGCAGGCCCTGCGCTTTCAAAAATGTATAGGCCATGCCGCCGCCGATCAACATCGCGTCGGCAATCTTCATCAGATTTTCCACGACTTCGATCTTGTCGCTGACTTTCGCTCCGCCCAGAATCGCCACAAACGGACGCAACGGATTGCTGACCGCCTTCCCCAGATAAGCGAGTTCCTTCTCCATCAGCAATCCAGCCGCCGACTGCTGCACGAATTTCGTAATGCCTACGACAGAGGCATGCGCGCGGTGCGCTGAACCAAATGCATCGCAAACAAAGAGTCCGTCGCACAGCGCGGCAAGTTCTTTCGCAAACGCCTCGTTGTTTTTTTCTTCTTCCGGATGGAACCGAACGTTCTCCAGAACCAGGACTTCTCCGTCGACCAGCGCTTTGCTTTGCGATTCAACGCCCGGCCCTACGCAATCCAACGCAAACGCAACCGGACGACCCAGCAATTCCTCCAACTTTTTCGCGGCCGGTTGCACGGAATACTTCGTGTCAGGTCCGCCCTTTGGCCGACCAAGATGCGAAGCCAGCACCAGCCTGCCGCCTTTTTCGATCGCCAGCTTTAATGTGGGAAGCGTTTCGCGGATGCGCGTGTCGTCCGTCACCGCGCCATCCTTCAACGGCACATTGAAATCAACGCGCATGAAAACGCGCTTGCCGCGCAAATCAAGATCTTTGATCGTGAGTTTATCCATTTATGCGTCCGTCAAGAATATTACGACGGCCTTTCCCCGTAGGGACGCAATAAATTGCGCCCCATCTCGGCTAAGCGTAAACGTCGCCAGGCTAAACTTGCGTCACATGCGACTGGTGCCGCGTTCTATTCACTACTCGCCATTCGCTGCGTACGTCTCCGCTGGCCGCCTAAAACTTGGACGCCAACAGCTTGATCAAATCGCGGCAACGGCAGGAGTAGCCCCACTCGTTGTCGTACCAGGCCAGAACTTTTACACACTTGTCGCCCACGACTTTGGTGTACTCCGAATCCACGATCGACGAATTTGAATTGCCTTTGAAATCCGCAGACACCAATTCCTCTTCCGTGTAGCCGAGAATTCCCTTCAGCGGTCCATGGGCAGCAGTTTTCAGTGCCGCATTCACGGATTCCTTCGTCGCGGGCTTCTCCACGAATACGGTCAGATCGACGACGCTCACGTTCGGTGTCGGCACACGCATCGCGTAGCCATCAAGCTTGCCCTTCAAGTCCGGCAGCACCAGGTGCAACGCTTTGGCCGCCCCGGTCGAGCTGGGAATCATATTCAAAGCCGCGGCCCGCGCACGCCGCAAGTCCTTGTGCGGCAAATCAAGCAGCTTCTGATCGTTCGTATACGAGTGAATCGTGGTCATCGTCCCGCTGTGGATTCCAAACGTCTCGTGAATCACCTTAGCGACCGGCGCCAGGCAATTCGTCGTGCACGAAGCATTAGAAATCACGTTGTGCTTCGCAGGATCGTAAGTTTGATGGTTCACTCCGAGCACAAAGGTCGCGTCCGGTCCATCAGCCGGCGCGGAAATAATTACTTTCTTTACCGGACCGCGCAGATGCGCTTTCGCCTGTTCGCCCTTCGTGAACAAACCGGTCGATTCGACCACGATGTCCGCGCCGACGCTGGCCCAATCAATTTGCGCCGGATCTTTTACCTTGAAAACTTTGATCGCTTTGCCTTCGACTGAAATCGTGTCTTCTGTGTGTGTAATCGTGTGCGGTAGGTTGCCCAAAATTGAATCGTACTTCAGTAGATGTGCCAGCGTCTTCGAATCTGTAATGTCATTCACCGCAACAAACTGAATATCCTTATCGTCCAGCGCCGTGCGCACAATGTTCCGCCCGATGCGCCCGAAACCGTTGATGCCAACTTTAATTGCCATTCTTCCTCCAGGGATTCGGCCTGTGCGGCCGCAAATCTAAAAATTTTTCGGTTCGCGCCGTGAAGAGAGGTGACGTGAACTCGCGGGTAGAAAACGCGGCTCAATGCAGCGGGCGACAACGCGCGAATGTGAACAGAAAATGCTATTGGCTGTAGCCATAAAAGTCAACGTGAGTTCTTACTGCCAATATTAATTTTCAACTGGCAAGACTCGTGAGCCATGATGTTATGGTTATTTCCATGGCAAAAAGTCCGCGTATTGTCGGCATTATTTCCGATACTCACGGATTGCTTCGGCCAGAAGCGAAGACCGCTCTTGCCGGCTCAGACCTGATTATTCACGCGGGAGACGTCGGCAAACCGGAAATCCTTGACGAGTTGAAGGCTATCGGGCCGCTTTTCGTGGTCCGCGGAAACATCGACCACGGAGGGTGGGCAAATCAACTTCCAACAAAGGAAATCGTGGAATTGGGAGCTTCTACGATCTATATCTTGCACAACTTGCACGAACTCGATGTGGATCCAGACGCGGCAGGTTTCGACGCCGTCATCACGGGCCACACCCACAAAGTCCATGAATATCGCAAAGGAAAAGTCTTGTTTCTGAATCCGGGGAGCGCTGGCCCGCAGCGGTTCGACTTGCCGGTCACGGTTGCCCGATTACATGTTGAAAAAGTGCCGTGGAGATTCGAAATTATTCCGCTTCAACTCAATAGGAAATCGGAATAATTGAATTAGCGCTACTGCGGAAATTGCTTGATACTTGTGACCTTGTCGCCGGTGAATCTCACAAACAGAGTGCGGTCCGGCGGAGTACCATAAATCCAGTCTTCAATGTCGTTCCCTTCGGAGTCGCGCTCGCGCACCTTGTGCCCGGGCTTGCCAATCGCCGCAATCACCATTTCGCGATCCATGCCGACCTTGGCGACGCGTTCTTGAATTGCTTTCCTGATGTCGGCGGGCAAGGTATCGATCCACTGTACGGAAGCCGACCTTTGGCGATTAAAGTCCAAGAAGGGAGAAAGCATCTTCTTCAGTTCATCCGGCGTAAGATCCGGAATGGTCTTGTTGAATTCCAGATACAGCGTGCTTCCCGCGCCCGGCTGTACGCCCGGAGGCCCTGTCTGCTGCGCCTCGCTGCTGCCCCGCATGGTCGGCACGCCGCCCATTTCGATGTGCACGCGGTCCATGAGCCGCTTCTTGCCCCGCCCCCCGCCATTCACGTCCACAATGATTGTGTGTTCGCGAAAATCGAGCTTGGTGATCTGCACCTGTTCGCCAGCGTGAACCGCGGCCCCGTGTGTTGCCACAGCGCTATCGAGTAGATTCTGGTTGAGCGGCTTGTCCACAAACAACAAAAAGCCCTCCTTGCCCGCCGGAAGCGCTTTGGCCGCTTTGGCAAATTCGCCTGAGACGTAGCGAATCAATTCCAGCTTAGAGGTTGGTTGGAGGGCCGATTTTCTGGGGCCTGGCGGTGGGGCGGGTGTCTGCTCCTGCCCTTCCCAGTCTGTGCTGGGCGAAAACAACGGCAGCTCGGTGTTTGAGAAGTCAGGCTGCTTGGAAGAAGAGTCAGCCGGGCGCAAGCGTGTCGCCCGCGGAATATCCGGCGCAAGCAGGAGAAATAAGCTCAGCAATAGGGCGATTGCGTTCATGGTGCATCCATGGACCGCACGAGGAGGCAGCCCCCACCTCTATTCTACGACGCTTGCACTCGCTTGAATAGATGCTTTGGTGTCTCTATTTGGTCAGCTTTTGCGCAGAGCGACCTAGTACCCAGCTTGGAAAGGCGTTCTCTGGTCGCCGTCGTATTTTGCCGCCAGTTGTGGTGGTGCTCCGATTGGCATCCTCAAGGCGTACATCGCGCAGCAAAAGAAGCCGCTTTAACAATTTAACCGGGGCTTATATCCCCGCCGTGCAGGGCAAGGTTTACGCCCTCACCGATAACGAAAATCGAATCTGCAACTACGATACCGTGACTTGAACCCCTGAACGGTCAATTTTCATGGGAAGGATCCGGCCGCCGGAGTCTTCGACAGCTTTTTCCACCGAGCTGCGCGCAGCCGGCTCAATCAGCATAACCACGCAGCCGCCGCCACCTGCCCCGCACACCTTGCCGGAGAGTGCGCCTTTCTTCCGCGCGCCCTCAATAATGCGATCAATTGTCTTCGTCGAGATCGTCGGCAAGCTCTTCTTCCGGAACAACCATTCTTCGCGCATTAATCGTCCGGTTTCTTTCCAGTCTGAATTTTCCAGTGATTCCCGCATCGCCTGCGCCACTTCCGCGATACGCTCCAGGTTCGCCTGTACTGCACGTTTGCCGTTAATGTGCGCCTTAAAAACTTCCCAGTTATTGATCCCCGATTGCCGCGGCTTGCCCGTGTAGCACAGCACCAGCCGCTGCTCCAGTTCACTCACATCGAGGCGCAACTCGACACGCCGCTCGCCGCCCGGAGGCAGCTCGATTGCCGCCGCGCCGCCAAATGCCGGCGGATAGTGGTCCTGCGTGCCGGTCGGAACGCGAATCACAATTCCCTCCGCATCGCGGCTGATATGAATCCAATCCACCTTGCTCTTCCCTGCCGAAGTGAATCTATCCAGCGCCGCGCAGATAGCGACCGCCATCGCGCTTGAACCGCCAATTCCCGCGCCGGCGGGCGCTTCTGAATCCGTCGTCAAGGTAAACCCCTGCTGCGGAGCGAAAAATTTTGCAATTTCCGCCAACAGGGGCAGGTGGTATCGCTTGGCTTTGACCATCGCCGCGAACGAAGAGAAACTTTCTTCGCGCTTGGTATCACGCGAAACTAGACGGATCTTTTTGTCGCCAGCCGCATGTGTTTCAATCACGCAGGACGCGTACCGCGTGATCGCCGCATTGATTGTCAGCGCTCCCGGATGAAATAGATAAAGCGGCCAGATATCCAGCGTGCCGCCTGCCAGATCCACACGCGTAGGTGCCTTGGATTCAATGCGCAACGTTATTCCTCATCCAGCTTGCAAGTAGATGGTTGGAGCGATGCCAGCATAGCGCGTAGCACCAGCGGCAGGTCAGTTATTCAGTGCAGCGGTGCTCCGCTTCTAAACAACTCGACCATCATTTAATTTAAAGATTCTCTACTCTGTTTCCGAGTTCACCGCTCGCGGCCGGAACATCAGGTGCTGGCGGGCTTCGTGTTTCACCTGCGCGGGATTCGGCTCAAAGCATCTCCGGCAGCGCGCTTCATACGCACCGCCCGCGCCCACAACGATTAACTCTTCGCTCTCGACCAAGCGTTGCGTGTGCACGGCTGGATTTCCGCAGCGCATGCAAATGGCCAGCAGTTTTGTAATCTCCTCTGCGATGGCCAACAGCCGCGGCATCGGTTCGAACGGCCGTCCTCGATAATCCGTATCCAGACCGGCCACGATCACGCGTTTGCCAAGATTCGCCAGCTTGGTGCAAACGTCTAGAACTTCTTCACCCAGGAATTGCGCTTCATCGATGCCGACCACTTCCGTTCGCGGCTGAATTTTCTCCAATATTTCCGAAGCTTTCGTAACCGTGTCCGATGTAATTCCCAGCCCGGAGTGCGAGACGATTTCATTCGCCGCATAGCGCGCATCGATCGACGGCTTGAAGATCTGCACGCGCTGCCGCGCAATCTCCGCGCGCCGCAGCCTCCGGATCAATTCCTCACTCTTCCCTGAAAACATCGGCCCGACCACCACTTCGATCCAGCCCATATTCCCCTTGACAATATCCACGCTCGCTCCTTCTTCACTATCCTAATCTTGCAACTGCGCTTTTGCGATACGCGTTCGAATTGAAAAACGGCGCGAACGCCGCGATCAGCGCCACCCGGAAGGCTTCTTGCCGCGTGATTTTATTCGCGCTCAACACTCCCCAAGCGCCTTGCGCATCGCGAATTCCTGCTTGGCCCGCGAACTGATCAATCGCGATCGACAACTCCGTCCTTTTTACAAAAACTTCTTCTGCAAGCGCCACCGGCAATTCAACCGCGCCGGACCTTCCAAAGTGTCCGCGCGTTCCATCGCTCACATACGCCCAGCTTTCCAGAAAAACGCGCCGCTCGCCATTTTCCACGATCGAATCCAGGCCACCCTCAAGCCCGACAAAATAATTCCATGGGTTAGATTCCTCCCGCGCCATCGTTTTCAGCGCTTCGGCGCGCTGTCTCGCTCCGCGCATGGATTCTTCGCGGCTCAGTGGTGTGTGATTCACTCCGCTCTCGACTTCAACACCAACAATCTCAACGGACGACCCTACCGGCAACTGATCTATCATGCCGTCAACAGCTTCGCGCACCGCCGCAAGTTTCGGCTTACGCGCGCTTCCGACCGCGATGATCAGATTACTCAAGAAATTTTCCCGTTCTCGCGATTGTACTGTCCACTCTCCGCAATGAACAGGCAGAATTCCCGGACCCTGAGGAAAACCCCGCTTCATCGTGGCATACGAAAATCGCGCGATAAAGTTAATCAGATGACGAACTGCCGGTGATCGGATTAGAACTCGGTGTGAAGAGTTCGAAGCATCAGGCGCGTACAGGGATGACGCCGAGCTCGTTCCGGACAATAGGTGCCACGGCGGTCCCGAGAATTTCTATGGCGTTCAACATTTTTTGGTGTGGAAGCGTCGAGACACCCATTTGGAATGTCACGCGGGAGATGCCGCCGAGAACTTCATTCACGTAGAGGATTTTTTTCGCGACCGTTTTAGCATCACCGATCAGCAGCGCGCCGGTAGGTCCACGCTGAACGTCGAATTGAGCGCGAGTGGCGGGTGGCCAGCCGCGTTCCTTGCCGATTTCGGTGAATGTGTACGCATAGCCTGGATAGAATATTTCCGCGGCTTCGTTAGTGGTCTCTGCAAGAAAGCCAACAGAATGAAGACCTACAGTAAGTCGCTCAGGCGAATGACCGGCACGGCGACCGGCCTCGCGGTAGAGGTCGATGAGTGGGCGAAAGCGTTTAGGTTCACCGCCGATGATGGCCACCATAAGAGGAAGTCCGAGCATGCCTGCACGAACGAAGGATTCTGGGGTGCCGCCGACACCAATCCATATGGGCAGTGGATCCTGCAACGTGCGAGGGTAGATTGCTTGACCGGTGAGCGCCGCGCGGTGTTTGCCGGACCAGTGCACATGTGTGTTTGCCCGGATTTTCAGGAGAAGATCGAGTTTTTCCGCGAAGAGCGAGTCGTAGTCTTCAAGACGCAGGCCGAAGAGGGGGTAGGACTCAATGAAGGAACCACGACCGGCGACGATCTCGGCGCGGCCCCGGGAGATCAGGTCGAGAGTCGCGAACTCCTGAAAAACACGGACGGGATCGGAGGCACTGAGAACCGTGACAGCGCTAGTGAGACGGATATTTTCCGTGCGCGCGGCGGCCGCGGAGAGGATCACAACGGGAGCCGAGTCGAGGAACTCCGCGCGGTGATGTTCGCCGATGCCGAAGACATCCAGCCCGACCCGATCGGCAAGCTCAATCTCTTCCAGTAGATTGTGCATGAGCTCGACGGGTCTGAGTCTTAGACCCGAGGCCGGGTCAGAGATGGCTGCTGCGAAACTGTCGATTCCGATCTGCATCTAGGTGACTCCTCCAAGACAATATTTATTGGATTGATCAGCGTGCCCCATTATTTCAACCACGAATTGCTTTTTCCCCTTTATGAGCGATACCTTGACATCAAGGTAGATGCTTTGAAACGTGTAGTAGTTACATAATCAGGTATGGACATTGGATAGCCTACATAACTCGACGTCGAGTATTATGAAGGGGCAGCGTGCCCCGGCAAAGAAGAGGGACTGTGCGAATGACAAAGCGAAGTTCTAAACCGAACGGCGAAGCAGCAACGCATGTGTGGATTGTCTTGTGGAAGGCAGCCCACGCGATCGAGCAGAATGCCGTTCAAAGCGTCTCGGCGCTGGGCCTCGGGCTTTCGGAGTTCGCGGTATTGGAAGTGCTTCTCCACAAGGGTCCCCAGCCGGTGAATGCCATCGGGAAGAGAGTTCTACTCACCAGCGGCTCCATCACGGCAGCCGTCGACCGGCTGGAATCACGAAAGCTGGTCCGGAGGACTGCCGACACGGCGGACCTCCGCGCGCGCATCGTTCAGCTCACGGAGAGAGGTCGAGGCTTAATCGCGCGAGCTTTCCGGCAGCACGCGACTGACATGGAGGAAACCATGGCGGTGTTGAGGTCCGGTGAACGAACCGAACTCGTGCGCTTGCTTAAGAAAGTCGGAATGTGGGCAGATGCCCGGCTGGAAGACAAGAAAGGTAGAAACAAGGATTAGCCTATCCTCGTAGTTGATGCGCGCAAAGGCAGGACGTAAACATGGAAGGAAGCGAACAGCACTATCCACGACTGCGGGACTATTGTAGGAAACCATGGAACAAGCGCGTGTGGCGGCGGAAGGAGTTCTACTTCTCCACGTGCTCTGGTGCGCCTGGGTGTTGCTGGGCTGGACTGTAACACGCGGCCGGCGCGTCCTGCGGACACTGCACATTGCTTCGCTCGTGTACGCGATCATTATCCAGCTGGTTCCCTGGCCGCCGTGCCCGCTGAGCGTGATCGAGAGCCATCTTGAAACTCAAGCAGGGATCGAACCCGCGCACGGACCGTTCCTCGTGTGGGTGCTCGACGCAATCGTTTACCCCGACCTGCCGGAGTGGCTGGTCATTGGGGTCGCAGTGACTGTCTGCGTAGCGATCCTGGGTGTTTATTTGTCGCGGTATCTGCGTCACCGAGCGACTGGTAGGTGGTGATGCACTCGTGTTGATGAAAATTCCTGTGAGAGCCTCTGCGATTTCCCGCTCGGCTGTATGTTCCGGTGGCCGGAACCGTGCGCAGCGGCGCGCGGCCTGCAAAATTACCAAAGCTCAAAAGATCCGACGTTTTGGTCGGGCTGGCAGCAAAGTCCGGTCGGTAGTGCGCCACGGCCATCGCGGTACGCGTCGGGAACAATCTCTCGAGAGAAATGGAACTTCAGACAGAGGCGGGCGGCTCATCCTGTCCTTCCCTGTTTCGCAGTATTGGGAGTTGCACTGCGGAAAGGCTGGCGTCGTCTCCCCGCAAGATGTTCCTGACGGTTCTGAATTGCCTCTATCTTGCGGTATTGGCCTGAAATCTGACGCGCGTAAACAACGTTTGTTGCACCATGTCTAGCTATTTCAATATATGTTGCACCAGGGCACGTACTTCGATAAGATTTGCCGCGCCGTATTTCAATCTGCGTGCCGATCAGGAATGTAGTCCATTGTGCGCGATTCGGCGCCATACCGGTGATATGCTGCCGGACTTGTTACTCTAATTTTTTGGCATCCAGCCCGCAAACGGAGCATTCGAATGTATATCGCAAGAATCGCCCTGGTTCTATTTCTGGCAGGACTTCCTTTGGCATCGGGACAGGAAACGCCCCCTTCCTCATCACAACCTATTTTTCAGTTGCAAGAGGTGATGGTGCCGGTCCGCGATGGCGTGCACTTGCAGACTGTAATTCTGACTCCCGCGAATATGACCAAGCCGCTTCCCATGCTCTTTCGCCGTACTCCCTACGGAGTGCCGGAAAAAGCTCCAGCGCAGATGCCGGCATCCCTTAAGGAATTGGCGCAGGACGCTTACATTTTCGTCATTCAGAATCTGCGCGGACGATTCAAGTCCGAGGGCTACTTCAAACTTTCTTCCCAGGTTGATCTGTCAGATCCAAAGGCAACGAATGAGACTACGGACGCGTACGATTCGATCGAGTGGCTCATCAAAAACGTTCCCAACAATAATGGCAAAGTGGGAATGTATGGCGTCTCGTACGATGGCTTGACCACTGCGCTCACGCTTCTCCATCCGCATGCCGCGTTAAAAGCGATCAGCGAACAGGCTTCGCCAGTGGACCAGTGGATGAACGACGACGATCACCGCTACGGCGCGCTGCGCGAAAGTTACGATTTCGAATATGCCGTACTCGAACAAGCAGACAAGAACAAGAACACCAATTTTGAATTCGAGACTTACGATACATTCGAGTGGTATCTGAATCTTGGGCCGCTCACCAACATCAACGATAAATATCTTCATGGCAAAATTCCCTACTGGAATGACAGCGTCGAACACCCGGATTATGACGACTTCTGGAAGAAAGAAGCGTGGGTCCGCCAATTGCACGCTTCGACGGTCCCTAACCTGAACGTAGCTGGATTCTGGGACCAGGAAGATCCCTGGGGCCCATGGGAGATTTTCCGGCACGCCTCGGAGCACGATCCCGACCACACGAACTTCATTGTCGCGGGTCCGTGGTTTCACGGGGAGTGGCAAACGGCCAAAGGCGACTCGATCGGTATCATTCCCTTCGGAGGACATGAAACGGCACGCGAATTTCGCGAGAACATCGAAGCTGCTTTTTTCCGCCATTACCTGCATGGCGTGGGAGAAAAACCTGATTGGCAGGCCAGCACATTCCAGACTGGTTCGAACAGTTGGCACAAATATGCCGCATGGCCTCCGAAAGAGGCCAAACTCACAAAACTTTATCTCCATTCGGACGGCACGCTTTCTTTCGTGGCTCCCGAAAATTCAGAGAACGGCGAGCCCTTCCGCGAATACGTTTCCGATCCGGCAAATCCCGTTCCTTATCGCCTTCGACCGATCTCGCCCACGTATCCGGCTGGAGACTGGCGCACCTGGGAAGTTGCCGACCAACGGTTTGTGGATCATCGTCCGGACGTATTGAGTTACGTAAGCGCTCCGCTCGATCATGACCTCGTCATCACCGGGCCGCTCTCAGCCGAACTCTTTGCATCCACCTCGGGCACCGATTGCGACTTCGTTGTGAAGTTGATTGATGTTTATCCTCAGGACGCACAGAAGCCAGATTGGAATCCCGAGCAGGGTCCCAAGCCCGGACAGTACGCCCAGTCTTTGAACGGATACGAATTGCCGGTGGCGATGGAGGTACGTCGAGGGCGTTACCTGCAGAGCTTCGAACAGCCTCGCGCGCTTGTGCCGAACCAACCGATCAAGTGGGAGGTACCGCTGCGCGATCACGACCACGTTTTTCTGAAGGGACATCGCCTCATGGTTCAGGTGCAATCCACCTGGTTTCCGTTGATCGATCGCAATCCGCAAAAGTTTGTTCCGAGTATCTACAAGGCGCAGGTGAGCGATTTCACTCCTGCTACTCAGCGAATTTATTCAACACCGGACCTTGCGTCGCATCTGGTTCTTCCCGTTATGCCATGAACTTTGTGCGACGGGTAAATAGAATTGCGACCAGGATTTCTTTTCGCGCGTGATGCCTTCAGCTCACCTATGCGCAAGGCATAACCGCGAACGCTTTACAAGCCCGCGCTTCATCGGAGGTTCGGATGCCAGAAAAAAAGAACTCTCTGCAACAGGTAGCGATTTATCTGTTGCTCGTTTTTGCGTTAAGTTCCGTTTTCTATTTTCTGATTCTCAGGGCGCATAGCCTCGGCGCAGGCGCAGGCCTCTTTGTTTTGGGCATTATGTGGTGTCCAGCGCTGGCCGGAATCGCTGCGCTAAAACTCAACGGCCGCGACTTGCGCGAACTCGGTTGGAAATGGCCGCAGAGGCCCTACGCGTTGCAGAGCTGGCTCGTTCCACTTCTTTACGCAACGATCGCGTATGTCATCGTCTGGTGCGCTCGTCTGGGCGGTTTTCCGAACCACGAATTCATGGAACTTCTTTCCCAACGCATGGGATTGCGTGCGTCGCCTGAGGTCTCGACAGTGCTCTACATTTTGCTGGCGGGTAGTTTTGGTTTAACGAAAAGCTTGGCATCGGCGCTTGGCGAAGAAATCGGTTGGCGCGGCTTCCTGGTTCCGGAGCTGTTTAAGAATGTCGGATTTACCGGAACGGCTCTGATCAGCGGGGCGGTGTGGACTTGCTGGCATTATCCGCTCCTGATCTGGGGCGATTACAACAGCGGGACGCCAACCTGGTATGGTCTAACGTGTTTCACGGTTTTGGTGCTTTCGATTTCTTTTGTATTTGCGTGGATGAGGCTGAAATCCGGAAGCCTATGGACCGGCGCTCTGCTGCATGCGAGTCACAATCTCTACATTCAAGGAATTTTCACTCCGCTGACTCGCAATACCGGCAAGACTGCCTGGTTCATAGACGAATTCGGCGCAGTTCTACCACTCGTGACGTTAGTTTTTGCAATTTATTTTTGGCGCAGGCGAGACGAAATAGCTAAAGCGTAGCCGAACTCTATCATTCGGACTTGTTTATCAGCAAAAGTAGGTCGCCGATCCGAAATAACGCATTTGCTAAGACTTTTTCTTGGCGATGCTTGCCCTTCCGGGTTGCAAAACGAGCGTCTCGTTGATTTTTCCAGCCGCGTCCTTCCTGAATTCCCGCACTAAAGCCGCTCAGTCAGACTGCCTTGTCCCATTCCACTTTGCCCTCGTCATTCAAGGTACTGAAGTTGAGGGATGTAAAAGATTTGAGGCCGAGCCGATCGCGAAAATTGCGTGCGAGCGCGCAGCAATTCCGCCAGTTAGTAGTGGACGTTGAAACTCATCAGATGCCAGGCAAAAGCAAGCCAAATCAGCCCGAGACATGCGACGGCGAGCGCGACGTCGTGAAGTTTGGTCCATAGCCAGCGGCTTGGTTCGCGAACGCTACGGAAAGAATTGACCCACACGAAAATGGTGCCGATCGCGCTGATGACACCGAGAATTCCGAGAATGATGATCCAGGGAGGAAGACGATTGATACTGCTTAGATCATCAAGCAGCGAAAGCATGATGACCCACCCAATGTAGAAAACGAGAAGGACAATACAGACGAAGCGAACAAGGAGACGACGCTTGTTGTCCGCCGGTGAGTAATCCAGTGGCTTCCGGTAATGCTTGCGAACAATTGCCGCAACCGGCCAGAGCAAAATGGTGAGGCCGAGAACACCGAGCCCGAAGGAGAGTACGACGATATTGAAGGTCTCGTTCTCGAGCAAGCCAACTTTCTGGAAGATGAAGAACGGATAATCCAGCTGGAACTGCCAATTACCGTCCGCGTCTTTCTTAAATCCGATATGGTCTTGCCCGTGAACTTCGCGATAAAGAAACGGGCTAATCTCTTCGAACTTTTTCGGCTGGCCATTCGCGCCTTTCAACGCATTGACGGTGATCGTGCCGTCCGTGTTAGCGATGACTTTCGGCTCGCCCAGCGGTGTGGTGATCGAAAGAAAAGACGATTCGAACCTACGGCTGGATTTATACAATCCGGCAATTTCTTTGGCATCGGCAACCGTGTTGTCCACCTTTGTGCCTGCAGGGGGAGTAAACGGAAAGTATCGGTCAAGAAAAGATTCAAACAGAATACTGCGCGGATTGGTTTCTCCCTTACCTGCGCTGTTGTAAGAGACAAAGAATCCGACACTCTCGTCGAGGATCAAGTGCAGGTCGCTGTGAAAATACTCGGTGTCGCCACCGTGGCCGATGATTCGCTTACCGTTGCGCGATTCCTCGTAAAAGCCGTAAGCCATGGCATTCAAGCGGTCGTCGGTGCCAAAGAGCCGAGAATGCATGAGTTTTGCCGTTTCGGGCTTGAGGATTTGCTTGTCGCCGAACTGGCCATTTTGCAGATGGGCGATCATAAAATTGCACATATCCCGCGCAGTAGTAGACACACTGCCTGCCGGAAAAGCTTCGACAAATTCAAAAGACTGGGCCTTTTCGGAAGCTTTCTTGTAGCCATTGGACATCATTGGCTTCAAGTTCTCAGGAAGCGGTTGAACGAATGTGGAGCGCTGCATGTTGAGCGGCGTGTAGATATTGTCCTGGACATACTGTTCGAAGGGCTTCTCGGAAACGCGCTGAACGATGTAGCCAGCTAGGGCGGTCGCGTAATTCGAATAGGCTGGGATCACGCCGGGAGGAAAAATGCGATCGGGCACGCGTTGTTTGAGAAATCCTTCAAGTGGGTACAGGTGCTGAGCGTCGGCGACGAAGAGGTCGCGGCCCACCTCTTCAAATCCCGCGGTGTGGGTCATTATGTTTTTCAGGGTGATTGGTTTTCCAAAGGCGGGCGGAATCTTGAAGTCGAGATATTCGTTGACGTCCTTGTCGAGATCGAGCTTGCCCTGCTCGGAGAGTTGCATGACGGACGTCCACGTGAAGAGTTTGGAGATGGAGCCGGGGCGGAAGAGAGTGCTGTCCGCAGTGACGGGAGTGCGTTTTTCCACGTCAGAAAAACCATAGCCCTTGGCAAAAATCACTTTGCCGTCTTTAACAACTGCAATAACAGCCCCAGCGATATCCTCGCGTTGCAGTTGTGACGGCATAATGCCATCGAGAAAAATCTCCACGTCGGTCGCCGTGAGCTCATGCGTAGGCACCGAACTGGTAAAAGTAGCCGCCGTCAGGGATGCCGGTTCGGCGGGCGGGGCCAAGGGTTTCTTGGGCGCTTGCGCCTGCGCAGAAACAGCGAGACTCAGTGCAAGTAAAGCCGCGTTCAAAACGGCAGCGAGTCGGCCAAACTGCGAGATTACGACTGCACGAGCTGATTCAATTCTATTCATTCTGAGTCTCCCAGATCGTTAAGAACGATAAAACCGGGGTTGCCGGTTAGAAAGAGTACTTCAATGCGAATTGCAGGACTCGCGGATTCACCACCGTTGTGGTGATCTGGCCGAATGTTGTTGAGGTGAATTCCGTGTCGGGGTCTCCGAATTGCGGATGATTGAAGGCGTTGAAAAACTCAGAGCGGAACTCCATGACCGCCGATTCCCGAGGCCAGCGGACGGGAAATCTCTTGATCAAGGAAAGGTCGAAATTGCGCTGTCCGGGTGAGTCGAGAATCCCTACCCCGGCATTACCGAAGCCGACGCCGTTCGGATCGTCGGTGCTGAAAACGGCGGGATCGGTAAAGCAACTGGTATTGATATACGTCTTGGTGCCGCCAATGTTAGATTGCGCCGAGCCCGAATTCAGATAGTGGCCGCTGGCGCAAGTGCCAGAAAGTGACGGACGGTCAGCGACCCCGCTGCCAAAGATGCTGGGTTTACCAGCAAAATGGTTATACGTAAGAGTGAGTGGATGCCCAGATTGGAAGGTGACGACTCCGGCGATCATCCAGCCACCCAAAGCCTGCCCTTTGAACGAGTGCGAATTCTTTGGTCCAGGCAACTGATAGGTAAAATTGGTGATGAATCTTTGCGGGCGAATGAAATACTCCGGCCCATAGCGCTGCTTGGGATCGTCCTGATTGCCCACGGACTGGCCGCCGTTGGCACCGCTCGTAGTAAAAGCGTCAGTGGAGAGATCGCGTGTGAACGTATAGGAAACTTGAAACTGCAGGCCGTGGCGGAAGCGCTTGTTGAGTCCCACCAGCAGGGCGTTATACCAGTAGGCGCCTGATGATTCGATCTGTTGCATGAGTGATGGATCCCAGCCTTCGAGCGGGACACGAACCGAGACGTTGGCTAGAGTATTGGTGGTTTCACCGCGGATCGGGTTCGTGGCACTGGCAAGTTGGGCTTGGTTAATCGCACGTTCGCGAATTTGGTGAGTGCCTCGCGAGCCGGAATAGCCAACCTCAAGCGTCAAGTCTCCGGGCAACAGAGTCTGCAATCCGAGGCTATATTCCTGCGACAATGGCGGCTGGAAGCGCGGGTCAAAGATCGTGGTCTGTAGGACTGGGTTTGGACTCGGCCCATAGGCTGGAAAAGCCGGAAGCGAAGGAACGTTGAGCAGAAATGGCACTTGTTCACTGGCGGCCGCATTCTGTCCGAGCTGCAGCTCGCGGATTTGACCAAAGGGAGCGCCCGTCAATAGCTGTAGGAAGGGTTGGCCCGTATACCGAGAATGATAGACGCCATAACCGCCGCGCATGACCAAGCGCTCTGTCCGTGGAAGGCGCCAAGCAAAGCCGAGACGCGGATTCCAGGTATTTTGGTTGTTGCCGTACCCACCGAATTCGTTGTCCACCTTCTTCACACCGGCAGGAATAGCTCCGCCGGAATAGTTGGAGGAGACTAAATATCCCGCGAGTGAGCCGGTTGCTGGGGGATTAGGGTCAGCTAGTCTGACGTCGAAAGAGCCGTTTCTTCCCAAGGCGTCGGCAATGTCGCCGATGCGATCGTAGCGTAAGCCCAGGTTGACGGTGAGCCTCGACGTTACTTTAATATCGTCTTGCACGTAGGAGTTCGTTTCCCACACGCGCCAAGCGCGGTCAAAAAGGCCCGGCAAATCCAGCGAGACAGCAATGTTACTCGTGGCAAGTCCGAGCGGCGCAAAAGGCGCGGTTCCGTTGTCGTTAGCATCCAATCCCAGTAGAAAGTCCGGCCAGCTCAGAAAAATTTCGCCTGCCAAGAAATGAAACCCCACTTCGTTCAGTTGCTCGCGGGAGACGCCCGCACCAAAACGCAAGGCATGACGGCCATGGGTCCAGGATAGTGAATCTTGAAAGCTGTAAGTATTCTGGGCGAGATGGACCGTCTGCCCATTGCCGCCAAGTGATAGTCCGTTAGCCGAACCAAAGTCCAACGCGATAGCCGGAATGTTGTCATCAAAGGAGGGAACGGTCGCGCCGATCTGCGAATAGCTGAAGACCTTGCTTTGCGCGAATAGACCGAGTGTACGGTGAAAGCCAATCTCAGCTCGGTTGATCAGGGCTGGGCTGAAAATGTAGGTATGGGTCAGAGTGAAATTACGGAAATTGTTGGTGAGGGCAACCGGGAAACCGGGGCCAGTCCCTCCGCCAAGATTGGCTTGGGGTAGCGTAAATGCAGTGTCACTATTGCCAAAGAAGAAGCGCCCCTCCAGCTTGCTTTTTGCCGATAGCTGCCAATCCGCGTTGGTCATGAACTGATCTTCGGAATAGGGGCAAGCGAAACTGAAGGCCGAGAAACCTTGTGACTCGAAGGGCTTGCTTGCATCGACAGTCTGAGGCGTTGGGACAACATACTGGCCATTGGGCAACTTCATTTGAAGCAACGCGAGAGCTGCAGGATTAATGTTTGACCCGTCGCTGGCAACGGCTGGTCCAATTGGCACCGGATTCGCGGGATCGCCGGAGAGAGCTACCCCAATCGCCGTTTGGATCGATCCGCGCTGGCCGGCAAAGAGTTGCCCCAGAGCGGAAGTCGATCGGTCATCTGTAATCGGCGGAGAAGTAACGGAACTCGAACAACTGACGTCCAGACCGTTTCTCTGGCGCGTTCCCTGATAGGAGGTGAAGAAAAAGAGCTTGTCGTGCTTGACTGGCCCTCCAAGGTCAAACCCAAATTGGTTCTGCTTTAGTACAGGGCGAGGTTGGCCCGCAGCGTTGCGGAAGAATGTATTCGCGTTGAGGTCCTCGTTCCGGAAGAATTCCCAAAGAGCGCCATGGAAATCATTTGAGCCTCCCTTGGTAATGACATCGACATTCGCGCCAGCATTTCGCCCATAAGAGGCGTCGTATTGTCCAGTCTGCACTTTAAATTCCTCGATGGTGTCGGGATTGGGAATGGCGACACCGCCACTGAAAAAACCACTGCTTTGCAGGTCGTTTATGCCCACCCCGTTCATCTGCACGTTGTTGTCAGCCTCTGTGCCACCGTTAGAAACGATTGGCACCCCACCTTGACCCAGGTTTCCGCGGCCGATAGCACCGGCATCGTTCACGTCGGCGGCGACACCGGGGTTCAAGGACACAATCTGCGTGTAGTTGCGAGTGACGAGGGGAAGATCGCGCACCTGTTCGCCACTCGTGACGCGGCCCAAAGTGCTTGATTCTGTTTGTAACTGTTCGGCATAACCCTCCACGGTGACGCGCTCGGAGACTTGACCGATTTCAAGGCGCACGTCCAGAGCCGTCGTTTCCGTGACCGTAATCTTGACATCACGGACATGCAACGTCTTAAAGCCGTCCCTCAGGGCTTCGAGAGTGTACAGCCCGGGCAGGAGTGCGGGTACCACGTAGACGCCGCGCGAATTCGATATGACGGTGCGGGCTTCGCCGGTCGCCTGGCTCGTAACGGCTATCTGCGCTCCCACGACTAATGCGCCGCTGGGATCAAATACCGTTCCAGAAAGCCCTCCCGTGCCTGCAGTCTGCGCAAAGCAACGGTTCAACTGGGGCAGAGTGCCGATTAACATGAGAATCGCCACCGATCGGATAGCGATGGACAAAGCGCTGTGCCGAGTTTTTGTTCTCATAACTTCCCCCTAAAGAGAAATCCTGGGCCGTGCATTCCAGACCTGACGGCCTCACTCTTGCGCTTCGCTCCCGTCACTGTTGGATCGATACCACCGGTGGTCGGCGCGATCTTCCTCTTCACTTCGGCGAAGCAATTCCAGCGAGCGCGCTGTTTGCGTATGCGCGCAAGCAATCAAAATCGTGCCAAGCAGGCTCATAGGAGCGACGTAGGATCCGCCAAAGGAGGGACTAGCGACGGAAGCGATACAACTGTCATCGCAAGTGCGGGCGATTGGCGACGTTTCACTGTCGGTGATGCCAAACGTCGGCACACCGAGTTTCTTGGCGCGGAGAGCGGCTTCCACCGTATCGCGGAGGCATTGGCCAAAACTAATCGCGATGAGCAGATCCTGCCGGCCCAAGCTCCTGACGCGCCTCTGCACATTCCCTGTGCTGCCAACAGGAGCCTCGGCGTTGAATCCGAGTGTCATCAGCCCATAGCCCAAATGCCAACTTAGACCTGCGGCCAAGTCGATTCCCACGATCAGGATTCTGCGCGCGCGTTTCACCCGCATGGACAACGCGATGATCTTCTCCGGATTGAGCGAAGACCGCAGCGCCTGTAGATTTCGCAGATCCATTTCCATGCCGTTCCGGATCCGGTCAGTGACAGTGCGCTTTTCTTTTGAGGCTGCCTTCAGCACGGCATAGGGAGTAATTTGCGTGACGAAATGCGCTCGCAAATCGGCGGTAAACTCCGCGTACTTGTGGTAACCAAGAGCCTGAATGGTCCGCACAATTGTCGCCGCGTCGACGTTGTAGCGTTTGGCCAACTCTCTGGAGGACAGAAAAAAAGTGTCTTCGGGATTCTCCAGGATCAATCGGAGCAGCTTTCGCCGGCTGGGGTTGAGTTTTTCGCCTGCCGAAGCGAAGCGCTTTTCGAGCGTGCTCGGACCTTGCCGCAGGTCCCCGGAAGGCTGACCAGCGTTCGCTAGACGAATTCGATTCGATCGAGTCAGGTAAAACACCCCACGGCAAAGTCACGCCGAAAAACGCAAGCAATGAATATGGGCTAAGCCAATACAACGATTGTTGCACCTTGTCAAGCACTTTCAATATTTGTTGCATGCGATTCGTTTTACAGATGCAACCGACCAGCTTCCAACAATCGCAGGAAGACGGGGTTTTTTGACGGTGGCCAGCAGGTGTTGCCAGCGAATCAAGAAATAACAACCGCGCTTCATGCAACAAATAGTGAATATTCTTGACAGGGTGCAACACATGTTGTATTCCCTAACGCCAGCCACAGACAGCTCGAGCAGCTTTGGCGGAGGGCCGCGCCGCGGTCGGGTTCGAGTTTGATGAGCAGCAGAGCAGCTACCTCCTGGAGCCTTATGAAGATCGAGTCCATCACACTTCGTGAAATTCGCATGCGGCTGAAGTCTCCGTTTGAGACGAGTTTCGGTACCGTGCAGGACCGGCGAATTGTGCTGGTCGAAGTGGTGGCCGATGGTGCGAACGGCTGGGGTGAGGTTACTGCCGGCGAGACCCCCGCATACAACGCGGAAACTACGGATACCGCCTGGCACGTGCTCACCGATTTCGTTGCGCCAGGCCTGGTCGGCAAGAGCATTTCCAAAGCGTCGGACCTGCCTGCGTTAATGAGCCAAATTCGCGGGCACGAAATGGCCAAGAGCGGCGTTGAAAATGCACTATGGGATGCGGAGGCGCAGCTAAGTGGCGTACCTCTCCACAAACATCTGGGTGGCACCATCGAAGAGATTGCGTGTGGCGTTTCACTGGGTATACGCGAAAATCCTGAAGCGTTGGTGAGAAGAGTAGAAGAAGAGCTCCACAGCGGTTACCAGCGGATTAAATTGAAGATTAAGCCCGGCAAGGATTACCAGTTCGTATCCATGGTACGAAAGGAATTTCCGCAGATCCGACTATCCGTTGACGCTAATTCCGCTTACACCCTCGATGACGCCGCACACCTGAAAAGTCTCGATGAATTCGATCTACTGATGATGGAACAGCCGCTAAGCTGGGACGACATTCATGCTCATTCCAAACTACAGGCACAGATCAAGACCGCAATTTGTCTGGACGAATGTATTCACAACACCCGGCATGCGCTTACGGCCATTGAATTGAAGTCCTGCCGGATCATCAATATTAAATTGGGCCGCGTGAGCGGTCACACCGAAGCCCGCCTGATGCAGAACGCATGCCGCGCGCACGGTGTTCCGGTGTGGTGCGGCGGAATGCTGGAATCCGGCATCGGCCGCGCCCACAACATTGCAATGTCGACCCTAGCGGGATTTTCTCTACCCGGCGATGTCTCCGCGAGCCAACGGTATTGGAATGAAGACATCGTCGAGCCTGCCATCGAGGTTACGGCCAAGGGCACTATTCAGGTGCCGAAAATGCCGGGACTTGGCTACGTCGTCAAACGTGAAGTGGTTGAAAAACTTACGGTGCGTCGCAATGTTTTCGCGAACGGACGCGCGGCGGGTTAAGTCTGGCTCGAAGTCATGAGGGAGCCCATGAAAAAAAGGCACCGAGTTGCTTCCGCTCTAGTCGGAAACCTGCTGGCATCCGCAGCACTGGCCTTGACCGTATCCGTCGCCTGCTCGCGTTCTTTGGCGGACGCCAACGGCCCCAATATTCCTGCACGGAAGGATTATGCCGGGATCGTTCAAGCTTTGCAGCCATTCGTGGAGCGGGAAATCGCTGCAAAAGGATTACCCGGCCTGTCCATTGCCATCATTGATGACCAGCAGATTGTCTGGGCGCAGGGATTTGGAATGGCCGACCCGCAGAAAGCGAAGCCAGCAACTGCTCGGACAGTCTATCGAATCGGTTCCGTTTCAAAACTCTTTACCGACATCGGGATCATGCAGTTGGTGGAACGTGGGGAACTGAATCTGGACGCTCCCATCACAGACTATCTTCCTGATTTCCGGCCGCGCAATCCGTTTGCCACTCCCATTACATTGCGGCAATTGATGTCTCACCGCTCCGGCTTGTTGCGGGAACCTCCGGTGGGGAATTATTTCGAAACCAGCCAGCCGTCGCTCGCTGCCACGGTTCGCAGCCTGAATGAAACCGAACTCGTATTCGAGCCGAACACGCATACGAAATATTCCAATGCCGCGATTGCGGTTGTCGGCTACTTGTTGGAAGCGCGAAGTCACCAGCCATTTGCAAAATACTTGAAGGGTTCCGTGCTCGATCGCATGGGGCTAACGCACAGCTCGTTCGAACCCGATCCAAATGTCATCGGCGATCTTGCAAAAGCTGAAATGTGGACTTACGACGGGCTCAAATTTGCCGCGCCAACATTCCAGCTGGGAATGGCCCCTGCCGGAAGCATGTATTCGACGGTGACCGACCTCGGACATTTTCTGAGCGTGCTGATGGCGCACGGCCAAACGAACGACGGTGCGCTTTTGAAGCCCGAGACGATTGAACAGATGTGGTCGCCGCAATTCTCAAATCCAGGCGGTCGCGCCTTCGGACTCGGATTCATGGTGCGCTCCCTTGACGGGCACCGGCTGGTTGGTCACGGAGGCGCCATCTATGGCTTCGCAACAACACTGGACCTGCTGCCCGAGGACAAAGTCGGAGTTGTGGTCATCACTACGAAAGACGCCATCAATGCGGTAACCGAGCGTATCGGAGAGGAAACATTGAAACTGGTTCTGGATCAGCGCGCCGGTAAACCGCTGACTCTCCCTCCGGCGACCAGCGCGGTTCCTGCAGAAATTGGTCGCGCGCTTGCCGGGCGTTACAGGAGTGGCGATGATGCGGTCGATATTTCATATCTCGACGGGCGGCTTAACATCCTGAATTCGTCAGGCGGCGAGCAATTAGAGTTGCGCAAGCTCGGTGACGACCTGATCGTGGATGGCGCGACAGGTTACGGAGTAAAAGTCGTTCCGACTGCGAATGGAATCCAGGTCGGATCAAAAACTCTGCCAAGGGCGTCCCCTCAAATGTCTGATGGGAATGCTGTCACGTTTAAGGGATTAATCGGCGAATACGGCTGGGACCATGACATTCTTTACGTTTTCGAAAAGGATTATCAGCTCAACGTACTGATCGAATGGTTCGAGTTCGATAGGTTGACACAAGTCTCCGACGAGATTTTCAAGTTTCCATCGAGAGGACTCTATGACGGCGAGAATGCCGTATTCACTCGCGACGCTTCCGGCAACGCCACCCAGGTGCAAGTCAGCGGAGTAGTCTTCAAGCGCCGTCCAATCGGCGGCGTCGCCTCCGGGACATTTCATATTCCGGCGGTAAAGGATTTCGCTGGCCTTCGCAAGCAAGCGCTCGCAGATCACCCACCTGCTGAAGCCGGCGAGTTCCGCAAAGCCGATCTAGTGGAACTATCTACGCTCGACCCGACAATCAAGCTTGATATTCGATACGCCACAACAAACAACTTCCTGGCTGCGCCGGTCTATTCGCAGCCGCGCGCATTCTTGCAACGGCCCGCTGCCGAGGCCCTCTTGCGCGTCCACAAGAACCTGAAGGAACTGGGCTACGGACTGTTGATCCATGACGCATATCGGCCGTGGTACGTCACAAAGATATTCCGGGAAGCTACTCCGGAAGATAAGCGGATCTTTGTGGCCGATCCCTCTCAGGGCTCGCGCCACAATCGCGGCTGTGCTGTGGATTTGAGTCTCTACGAACTTGCTACCGGAAAACCGGTCGAGATGGTCGGCGTCTATGACGAGATGTCCGAGCGCTCCTATGCCGGGTATCCGGGCGGCACATCCTTGCAGCGGTGGCATCGCGAATTGCTTCGGCGCGCGATGGAAGACCAGGGGTTTCTGGTCTATCCATTCGAATGGTGGCATTTCGATTATCGGGACTGGAAGAAGTATCCGATTTTGAATCTGACGTTCGAACAGCTCTCGCTCAAGGAAATTCTGAATTGAAACCGCTATCGGGGTTTTTTGAGGAACCTGTAGGAATCCGCAAGCGATAAGAACAATTTCCACGGGGGGTATCGCATGAAAAAGACGAACGCCGCACGTCTGGTTGTAACGTGTTTGGCTATAATTTTGTTTGCGTGTTGCGGGCGCGAAGGACGCGCACAAAACAGCGCGACACTAGAACAACGTATTAGGCGAATCATGACCCGCCCGGAGTTCGCACACTCCAGGTTTGGTATCAAGTTCATTTCGGCCGATAGCGGAGATGTGATCTACGAGCTCAATTCTCCGCAACTGTTCGTGCCGGGTTCGACGACTAAGCTGCTTTCCGCCGGCACCGCTCTGGAACTCCTTGGCGCCGACTATCGCTTTCACAGCAAAATTTATCGCACGGGGCCAATTAAGAAAGACGGCACACTACAGGGCGACTTGGTGCTGGTGGCAAGCGGAGACTTGAATCTCTCCAACCGCATTCAGCCCGACGGCACACTGGCGTTTGAAGATGAAGATCATTCGTATGGCGGACTCGACAGCAAGGGACTCTCCGGCGACCCGCTGCAGGTGATGCGCGAGCTTGCGCGCCAGGTTTCCGCAAAAGGAATCAAACGAATCAAGGGACGAGTGCTCGTTGATGCAACGTTATTTCCCGAAGGCGAACGAGAATTAGGCACTGGCGTAGTGATTTCCCCGATTGTAGTCAACGACAACGTGGTGGACGTCATCGTCAGCCCCGGAACCGCCGAAAACGCGCCAGTGCAGGTGAAAATCGCGCCGCAGACTGCTTATGTCACCATCGTCAATCAAGCGACGACTGGGAAAGCCGATTCCAAGTTATCGATCAAATACGAAAACGAGAAACTGAATTCGGATGGGACGCGAAGCGTTGCGCTCACCGGTAGCCTGCCCCTTGGAGGCAAGCCCGCGATGCAATCGTATCCTGTGCCTGAACCGTCCCGATATGCAGCAACTGTTTTGATGGAAGCGCTGAAGACGGAAGGCGTGACCGCGGCTCTGGCCTCTCCGGCGGAACAGATTGATTTCAAGACGCTCGCAGCAAAATATACAGCGGGAAATATTGTCACCGAGCATGTCTCGCCTCCACTCAAAGAAGAAGTGAAGGTTACTCTGAAGGTCAGCCAAAATCTTCACGCCAGCTCCATGCCCTATCTTCTAGGAGCTCTGCTTGCACATAAGGACAAGGAAATCGATCAAGCAGGTTTTGACCTCGAACATGAATTTCTCACCAAAGCGGGACTCGACTTAGGCGGAGCGGCACAGAGCGACGGCGCTGGAGGCAACGCGTATTTCTCTCCGGATTTCATGGTTCATTATCTTCTTTACATGTCGAAACAGAAGGATTACGAGGATTTTTATCGCGCTCTGCCAATTCTCGGAAAAGATGGCACGCTCGTAAAAATCCAGGTGAATTCTCCGGCGGCCGGACACGTTCACGCCAAGACCGGAACTTACGGCGCTTACGATGCGCTGAACAAAAAATTGATGGTTAGCGGAAAAGGTTTAGCTGGGTACATGGACACCGTGGACGGTAAACATCTCATTTTAGCTTTGTATGTGAACATGGTTTCCGTTCCCATGGATGACCCGGAAGCCACTCAGAAAATCGCGGGTGAGGCTCTCGGAGAAATCGCGGCGGCAGCTTACGATGCGACGCCGGCTACTGCGCAGCCGGCTCCATCGGCAAGCAGCGACTACGATGTAATCATCAAGCATGGCTCCATCATCGACGGTTCGGGTAATCCCTGGGTGTCTGGCGACATCGCGATTCGCGGTGATCGCATCGCCGCAATCGGCAAGCTTGACGATGCTCATGCCAAGCGCGTGATAGACGCAACGGGGCTGGTCGTTTCGCCCGGTTTCATCGACATGCTCGGCCAATCGGAAGTAGCACTTTTGATTGACAATCGATCGCTAAGCAAGTTGGCGCAAGGGATTACCACCGAAATTACTGGCGAGGGTGGCTCGATCGCGCCGCAAAACGAGCTTACGCTTGCGGCGCTTCAACCGCAGCTGGATCACTACAATCTCAAAGTTAACTGGACGACGCTGGACGGCTATTTCAAGCGCCTGGAAAAATCAGGCACCCCGTTGAACATCGGCACTTATGTCGGATTAGGCCAAGTCCGAGAGGCCGTACTCGGCGACGTGGACCGGGTTCCGACACCCGCCGAAATGGAAAAAATGAAGGGCTTTGTCGACCAGGCAATGCGCGATGGCGCTCTGGGAGTTTCCACAGCGCTCATCTACCCGCCAGGACACTACGCCAAGACCGAAGAACTGATCGAGTTGGCAAAGGTCGCTTCGCAATATGGCGGCATCTACGGAACACACATGCGAAGCGAAGGGCAGACCGAACCCGAAGCCGTCGCTGAGGCGCTGCGCATTGGTCGCGAAGCGAATCTCCCCGTTGAAATTTTCCACCTGAAAGTTTCCGGCAAAACCCGCTGGGGCAACATGCCGAAAATCGTTGCCCAGATTCAGACGGCACGCAATTCAGGGCAAGACGTAACCGCCAATATGTATCCTTATATCGCTGGCGGCACTGCGCTAGCCTCCAGTCTTCCTCCGTGGGTTGCCGACGGAGGCTTGGAGAAACTTCTGCAGCGGTTGCACGAACCAGCTACACGCGCCAGGATCAAGGCGGAAATGGCAGCCGATCATCCCGAATGGGAAAACCTTTTCTTTGACAGCGGCAATGGCGCGGGAGTGATGGTCTCTGGAGTCGAAAATCCAGAACTGAAAAAATTCAATGGCAAGACCATTGCCCAAATCGCGCTTGCACAGAAAAAATCACAGCTGGACACTCTATTCGACTTCATCATCGCAGACAAAGGGCAGACCGGCGCCCTCTACTTCATCGCGAACGAAAACGATCTCGTCTACGGTTTGAAACAGCCCTGGACCAGCCTTTGTCTCGATGCGGGCGAAGTCTCGCTCGATGGCCCGCTCTATGAACCGCACACTCACCCACGCGCCTATGGAGCCATGCCGCGCTTCGTTGGACATTATCTCCGCGACCAACAAATTCTGCCGCTTGAACAAGGCATCCGTAAGATGACTTCCCTTCCCGCGCAACGCGAGCGCTTGGTCAATCGCGGCTTGCTGAAGGAGGGTTACTTCGCGGACGTCACCATCTTCGACCCAAGAACAATCCAGGACGTAGCGACCTACACCGAATCGTCACAGGTCTCAAAGGGCGTCAGATATGTTTTCGTCAATGGACAACTGGAGTTTGAGGATGGCAAATTGACTGGTGTTACATCGGGCCGTGCCTTGCGCGGACCCGGATGGAAGCCGGGAGCACCTGCGAACCACTGACCCGTTTCCCTTTCGTCTTATTACACATTCTGACTCTCCTTGGATCGAGCTTCGGCTGTTGCATGATTGAACAGCTGAATTCATCAGCATCACCAATGCTCGGCGTTTAGTGGTACATTCAGCGTAGCTCGGCGTCTCCAGAGATGTCCGCTGAGCAGTTAGACTACAGACCAGCTCAGAAATGTCCCGTCTGCTCGACGCTCACGGCAGGTAGTGCGTCCCTCCCGCGGCTGGTCGGGTGTATCGTAAGACGTCCGAAGGCTAACTATGGATCACGACCGCGCAACCAACGAATCCAGTGAATTGTTCCGCGTCGTTGCAGAGACTGCGTCGGACGCCATCATCAGCATCGATCAGGACAGCGTCATCCGGTTCGCGAATCCGGCCGCGGAAAGAATCTTTGGCTATCCAATTTCCGAAATTCTCGGACAGCAGATGACCTTGCTGATGCCGGACTGTTTCCGTCATTTACACAAAGCCTCGCTGCGTGCCTACGTGAATACGGGTAAAAAACATATTCCGTGGACCGGGCTGCAACTGACAGGCCTGCACAAAAACGGAGCAGAAATTCCTTTGGAGATTTCGTTTGGCGAGCACGTGCGTGACGGCAAGCACATCTTTACTGGGATTCTGCGAGACGTGTCGGAACGCAGTCGAATCGAACGGGACTTACGCCATTCACAAGAGAAATACGCCAAAATGATTCACTCGAGCCCCGATGCGATCACCTTGCGCAGCCTCCCGGACCGCCGGTACATCGAAATCAGTGAGGGTTTCACGCGGTTAACGGGCTACGCCGCCGAGGAAGTGATCGGCAAAACGCCCTCCGAAGTCGGTATCTGGTCGGATGATTCATCACATACGGAAATTCTTGAGAATATACAGCGCGAAGGCGAGGTTCGTGAGGTTGAGTTCGGTTTCCGAACCAAGAGCGGAGAACACCGCTACGCCACCGTTTCCGCGGTACGACTTACACTCGGCACCAACGATTACATGCTTTCGACCAGTCGCGACATCACCGAACGGCGAGCCCTCGAAAGGCAACTCCTGCAATCCCAAAAAATGGAAGCCATCGGCAGATTGGCCGGCGGCGTTGCGCACGATTTCAATAACTTGCTCGGTGTGATCTTGGGGCAGACCGAATTACTTCAGACCGAATTTGAGAATAATCCGTCCGTTCACCGAAGAGCCGAGGCGATCGAGCAGGCGGGACGCCGCGCCGCGGAACTTACGAAGCAGCTTTTGGCTTTTAGCCGTCAGCAGTTCATTGAACCTCGGGTGGTCGACGCCAATGCTATCGTTCGGGACATTGAGAAATTACTGAAAAAGTTGCTTGGCGAAGATGTGGAATTGACGGTTCACCTTCGGCCAGACGCCGGCAATATCAAAATCGATCCATCTCAACTCGAACAGATCCTCATGAATCTCACCGTGAACGCACGCGATGCTATGCCTGGCGGTGGAAAACTCATTCTGGAAACGGCATGTGTCGAGCTGGACGAAACTTATGCGCGACAACATCTGGGCGCTAAGGCCGGCGATTTTCTCATGCTCGTAGTCAGTGACACCGGCACCGGAATGGGTTCGCAGACCATGGCGCGGATTTTTGAGCCGTTCTTCACAACGAAAGTGGAAGGACGAGGAACCGGGCTTGGATTGTCCACGGTATATGGCGTGGTGAAGCAAAACAATGGCTACATCATGACCTACAGCGAGCTGGGACACGGTACGACGTTTCGAATCTATTTCCCGCGAGTGCGGGAGACTCCAGAATTGCAGGACAAAAAACCGCATCTAGGAGAATTCGCAAAAGGCTCCGAGACAATCCTCATCGTCGAAGACGAAGAGGCTTTACGCGAATTGGCTCGCGAGCTTCTCGAAGCCAACGGTTACAAGGTGATCGAAGCGGAACGCGGCGAAAATGCCCTTCGCTTGGTCGAAGGTTCTCAGACGCCCATTGATCTTCTCCTGACCGATGTCGTGATGCCTGGCATGGGAGGAAAGCAGCTGGCCAAAAGGCTGCTTGAGCTCCGGCCAGGTCTGCGTGTTCTCTACATGTCTGGCTACGCCGACGACGTGATCAACAATCGAGAGGTCCTGCCGGAAAGCACACTCCTGCTGCCAAAGCCGTTTACCAGAGCGGTTCTGCTGCGCAAAGTCCGCGAGGCACTCAACACGAAAATACCTTTGCGTTCTCTTTAATCTGACATGCTGTCGAGCTGAACGGAATCGGATCATCTCTGTCATTCGAAATTCGTAGGACTGCGAAAGCACAAAGAGATCCGCGAAGCCTGCTAAAGGAGCAGACGAGCGAGGCCGTCTGCCCGCCGCAGAGTGACGAATTAGGGTTACGTGGTAAGCGATTCTACCGGATATTGTTTCTTCGTCGCGGGGATGAATTGTTCGAGAAGAGATTTGAAGCGAGGCGTCAACTGCAGCTCTTGGACCGCTTCAGAAAACAACTTCCGAGGATTAGCAGCAGTCTTCAGGGCATACCGGAAGTACGACAATCGCATCAGCCATTCCGCTTGTTGCAAATCCTTCTCACTCCGAAGCCGAAATGTAACCCAGCCTGAATTGGGGACCCACTGATGCTCTTCAGCGAGTCCTTCTGCCAGGAGCGCATCCCGAACGGAACGCGGAAACGGAATGTCGACGATGCCGCCATTATGCACATGTCCGACTTCGCCATTTCCGAAGTGAAATTCCCTGCCTCCAAAGCGATGTGGATGAACAGAAATTTGAAGCCACGAGGCGACAATATCTTGCAAATTCTTCAGTTGCTGCATAGATCCGGCTCGACATGCGTTGGATGCACGAGCATATTCGCTCGGTTCATGCTTCATACATGCCGCTGGCGGCTGGTTTTTCACTTTGTCAACTCTTTGGCACCGGTCCCGCCGTCAATTATCTATTCTGCAGATGATCATTCCCCAATCTCGGCCAACCGCAAAAAGCAACAATTCGAATCCGTCAGCTCTTCTTGTCCGTAGCGATTGCAGTTTGAAGAATCGGCTTTGCCCACTTGGGCACGGAGCGCAGATCACACAAACTTACAATTCTTCTCTCTTTCTGATGAAGCAGTAGCTTCGGCGCTGGCGTTTGCCCTTTCTGCGGATCGCCTTCCTCGGTGTTGTCAAAGACCTTGAGCTCGGTGAGGTTTGGCTGGAGTTCGATCAGGTTGGTTCGACTGCGAGCATATCTTTCGCGGATCTTGGCCTCAGAAATGTCGTGTCCGCCGAGTTCAACCCGTGAACGCACGCGAGCGATGTGCAACTCCGGGCTTTCGA
>WNFR01002021.1_pt1 | contig 34924 bp, 30 predicted proteins | sample 5400221 | NCBI WGS metagenome assembly WNFR01 (sample SAMN13153357, study PRJNA577476) | soil metagenome | isolation source: 40 cm soil under Madrone tree | place: USA:California | collected 2016-06-14
TATCCTCGCGGCCGGCCAACGGTCCGTCGTTCGCGGGGTCGATAAAGTCCGGCACCACGTCATCCACCAGCCGACGCCACGCCGCGCCGCGGCCGGTCTCCTCGTACAAAGTCCGCAGACCCTGCATGACGGAGATGACCTGGTCCCACCAGCCGTGGGCGCGGGCGATGCGCCAAGCCACAAGCAGATTGTCTTCCTCCGCGGCAACGGCCGACAAGACTTCGCGGCGGCCGTCCTGATATGTCTCGGCATGATGGATGCCGAGTGCCCCAATTGCGTCAACGAAGGCGCGGCGGGCGCGGTTGGCGTCGCCGGTCTCCTCCGGGAAATCGCGCGAAAACAGCGCGCGAAAATACCAGGGCAGTGCCGGGTGGATGCCGTAATAGCCGCCGTCATGGGCGTGGAGCAGGCCGATCTCGGCGGCCCGGTCGAGCAGCGCAATGCCGCGTTCGCGGGTCAGCCCGCGCACCGCCGCAAGACACCACTCGGCCTCGGGGTTGCCCATTCCTCGCAGCACGTCAACATCGACGAAACCCTGGAACAGATGCAGCAGCGCCAAAACCCTGCGCTCGTCGTCGGTGAACGCGGTGCCGAAGCCATAGGACAGCGACGCCCCGAGCGATTTTGAGCGGCCCTCGCTCGCTTCGTCCTCGAACGCGACTTCGCCGCGGTGCAAGGCGGCAACAAACGCGTCGAGCCGTGCGGGCGTATCGATGCCCGCGCGCAGCGCCTCGCCCAGCGTGACGAGAATGGTCAGGGGGTTGCCGCGCGTGAACCTCAATAGCGGCGTCAGCTCCGGCAGGTCGGCCAGCCGCTTGCCGCGGCGTTCCACGATGGCGCCGGCAAGCTGCAGGCGTTCCTGCATCGGCATCGCCGGCACCTGCACGCGCCGCGGCAGTTCGCCCAACCACGCCGCTTCGTCGCGGCGCGAGGTCAGCAGGAATTTGGCCTTGGTCTCGCGCGCCGCGCTCAGGAACGCGCGCAACTCCTGCTGCTCGGCGGCGCTCCAGTCCGACGCGGTGCCAGCCGGAAAGCCGGTGACCGGCTCGACATTGTCCCAGATCCACAGCACCGGCACCTGTTGCAGCACTTGCAGGGCGATGCTTCGCCGCCGCGCCGGATCGGTGATGGCGTTCCAGTGGATGCCGTTCGCCTCCAACGCTTGGCCGAACTCCGCGCCGATCTTGTCGAGCACGCGGGCGAGCGGCAGGTGGCGCTCGAAGCTCGAAAACAACACCCGCCCCTCGACCCCGCCGGTCAGCGCATACCAGCGCGCGAACTCCGCCGCGGTCGAGGTCTTGCCGCTGCCCGCAAAGGCGTGCAGCAGCACGATCCGGTGGGTGTCGAAGGCGCGGTCGAGCGCATAGAGCGTCTCGTCGCGGCCGAAGAAGCCGACATCCGGCCGCGCCGGCAGCGCCTCATCAAGCACGCCCGGCGTGGCGCCCGCGCCGTCGTCGAGGGTGAACTTGAGCGACGGAGCGTCGGGCTTCTGCGGCCAGAGCCGCAGCGGCGCGCGCTCCCACACCACCGGCACCGACCAATCCTGCAACGGCCGCGCCGCATAGGCGATGCGGCGCTCGGGCTGATCATGCAGGTTCTTGCGCGCCCATGTCACCGCCTCGCCCAGCCCGCGGCCGCGCGCGAGCGCACCGTAAAGCTCGGCCACGAATTGCGCGGCGGTCACGACATAAACCGAATAGCGCATGGCGACCACGCCGGCGGCGCCCGCCTCCACCACCGCCTGCGCCAGCGAGCCGTAGGCTTCGATCTCGGCGCGCGCCGCTTCGGGCCTGGCCTGATCCGGTGCAGCCGGCGCCTCCGCAAAGGCGGATTGGCAGGCGTTGAGGACGAGAACAGGAACACCTGATGCCTTGAGCAGCGCCCCCAACCGGAAGCCATCGACGAACTTGCTGTTCTCCTTGTTCGCTGGGTCTTCGAACGCCAGGAAGCCGCGCCGGCCAGGGGGGCCATCGCCCTTGAGCTTCAGGTTGTTGAGAACCTTGCCGGCCTCGGCGAGGCGTTCTTCCTCGGCATAAACGCCATGGCCATCGAAATGGACGATGTGGTAGGGCCGCCCGCGCTCCTTGGCCAGCCGCAGCGTCTCGGCAAGTTGTTCGTAGGTCGGCGGACGCAACACGTCGAGGTCGAAGGCATTGCGGGCATCGTCGTTGAGCCGCGTCACCAGACGGCCGGCCACGGACCGAAACGGCACGTCCTCACCGCCCTGCGGCCGACAGATCACCAGCAGGATGCGAACCTTCTCCGCTTCGCCAGCCGGCGCGAGCGTGATTTGAGCCTCGCGCTGGGTGCGCACAAAGGATGCGGTGGAGAGGGCAAGGAACGTTCCGGTGTGCGGGTTGCGGATCAGTTCCCACGGGATTGCGGTTGCCTCGGAGGTGCCGGTCGTGACCTCGACCCGGGTTGCGGAAAGATGCGGCTCGATCATCGTCCAAAGCTGGATGCCCTGGTGCGCGCCTTCAAACAGGCTGCGAAACAGCCCGTCGCCGCATTCGGCCATCAACGCTTCGACACCTCTGGCGATTCGCGGCGCAGGGTCTTCGTCGAATTGGAGATAGTCCTCAAGATACCAGCGGATGCGCTCGCCATCCTGCGGCTTGAGCTCGAAGGCGATGTCGCGGCTGAACTGCAGCTGTGCAAAATTTGGAATATCGGTTGCGGTGATCTCGATCCGATAGCGATGAGGCGCATCGCCACGCTGTTGATTGATCCGCAGGACCGGCATGAAATCTACCCGCACCGCAAAGCATTTCACGAAATAATCTACTGAAAGTAGAAATTCTTGGGTCTACGTTGTAATTCTTGGGTCTGCGTTGTCAAGCCACCCCGGCGAAATGGCAGCTGGGGTCAAAACCAGCTGTGCGCTGGCGTTCTCATTCCCGACTGACACATGCAAGGCAGTCCGCTCGGACAATTCGTCGAAACCTCTGTGCAGAGGTACTAATGAGACGGCACATCGGCAAATTCCGCGCCCACTTTGCCCGTGCGCGAATGATCGGTCGCGATCAGCAGATAGACCGCCGGGACGACGAACAGCGTGAACAGCGTTCCGACCGCCAGTCCGGACGCGATCACGAGGCCCATGTTGAACCGTGACACGGCGCCGGCGCCGGTCGCGGTGATCAGCGGGATGACGCCGAGCACCATGGCGGCGGTCGTCATCAGGATCGGGCGCAGGCGGATGCCGCTCGCAAGCTCGACGGCCTCGCGCTTGGTCTTGCCTTGCATCTGCAGCTCATTGGCAAATTCGACGATCAGAATGCCGTGCTTGCTGATGAGCCCCATCAGCGTCACGAGGCCGACCTCGGTGTAGATGTTGAGAGTCGCACTGCCGATGCCGAGGCTGATGAAGATCAGGGCGCCTGCAATCGACATCGGCACCGAAACCAGAATGATCATCGGATCGCGGAAGCTCTCGAACAGCGCCGCGAGCGCGAGAAAGATAATGATCAGCGCGAATCCGAATGTAGTGGCAAATCCGGTCGATTCCTGTACGTACTGGCGCGATAGGCCGGCATAATCGACGCTGTAGCCTTGCGGCAGCGTTCTCGCCGCAAGGTCCTTCATAAATTCAATCGCGTCGCCGGCGGCGACGAACGGCATGGCAACGCCCTGAATCGTGGCGCTGTTGAGCTGCTGGAAGTGATTGAGCGATTCCGGAACCGTCTTGGTGGTGATGGTGGCGACCGTCGACAGCGGCACCGCGGCGCCGCTTGCGGTGCGGATATTGTAGTCGAGCAACTGCTGCGTATTGAGCCGATAGCGCTGCTGGACCTGCGGGATCACCTTGTAGGAGCGTCCCGCCATGCTGAAATAATTGACATAGCCGCCCCCCAGCATGGCGGCCAAGTTGCCGCCGACATCGCTCATTTTGAGGCCTAATTGTGCGGTCTTGTCGCGATCGATGGTGACGACGGCCTGCGGCAGGTCGAGTTTGAGGTCGGTATCGAGGAAAATGAACATGCCGCTCTTCACCGCCGCATCGAGGAATTCGCGGGCGACGTCGTTGAGCCGCTCGAACGGATCGGTGGTCTGGATCACGAACTGGACCGGCAGGCCGAAGCTGCCCGGCAGCGGGGGCGGCTGAAACGCCACGGTGCGGGCGCCCGCGACCTGGGCCAGCTCCTGCTGCAGCATGGGCTGGAGCTGGACAGTCGTCAGCTTGCGTTGGTCCCACGGCTTGAAGACGTCGCCGCCAATGTTCTGCCCGGGGACGTCGAGCTGGAAGACATGGGCGGTTTCCGGGTGCTTGGCGAAGATTTCGAAGATCTGCCGTCCATACATCCGTCGCTGCTGCAGCGTCGAATCGGGCGATGTTAAGGATGAGGTGATGATCACGCCCTGGTCCTCCATCGGCGCGAGCTCCGTCTTGGCACCGGCATAGAGGAAGTAGATGCTGCCGAGCACGATCGCGGCGAAGACGGACGTGACCGGCAGGTAGTTCAGGCTGCCATGCAGCATCGACAGATAGCGCCGGTGCAGCCGCTCGAATTGGCGATCGACGAACGCGACCAGCCAGCCTTTACGGGCATCGCCCGTGAGCAGCCGCGAGCTCATCATCGGCGACAACGTCAAGGCGATCACGCCGGAGACCGTAACGGCGCCGACCAGTGAGAACGCGAACTCGGCAAACAACGCACCGGTCAAGCCGCTCTGAAATCCGATCGGCACATACACGGCAACCAGCACCACAGTCATGGCGATGATCGGCCCGCCCAGCTCGCGTGCGGCTACGATCGCAGCGGGGATTGGCGCCATCCCGGCCGCAAGATGTCGATTCACATTTTCGACGACGATGATCGCATCATCCACCACGAGGCCGATGCCGAGCACCAGCGCCAGCAACGTCAGGAGATTGATCGAATAGCCAAGCGCCAGCATGACCGTGAATGTACCGACCAGCGACAGCGGGATGGCGATCGTCGGTATCAATGCCGATCGTACCGAGCCCAGGAACGCAAACACCACGAGTGTTACGATCACCAGCGCCTGAAGCAGGCTGCTGACGACTTCATTGATGGCGCTGTTCACAAATTCGGTCGAGTCGTAGACGATCTCGCCGGAGAGCCCCTGCGGCAATTGCGACACAATGCCCGGAAAAACGTCGCGCACGCCTTTGATGACGTCGAGCAGGTTCGCGGCCGGTGCAACCTGGATGCCGACATAAACGGCCCTCTTGCCGTCGAAGCCGACCTCCGATTCATAGTCTTCGGCGCCGAGCACGACGTTGGCGATGTCGCGCAGCCGCACCAGGGCGGTGTCGGTCTGCTTGACAACCAGGTTTTTGAATTCCTCGACCGAATGCACGCTCGTCGAGGCGGTGAGGCTGACCTGGACCATCTGGCCCTTGGTGGTGCCGATCCCCGAAATGTAGTCGTTGCTGGCAAGCGCCTGGGTGACATCGGCGCCGGTCAAGCCGTAGGCCGTCAGCCTGTTGGGATCGAGCCACGCCCGTAGTGCGAAAACCTTCGCGCCGAGGAGTTCCGCGGTCTGCACGCCCGGCACCGCCTGCAATTTCGGCTGCACGACGCGGATGAGGTAGTCGGTAATCTTGTTGGCGCCAAGCACGTCGCTGCTGAAGCCGATATACATGGCGTCAATGGTCTGGCCGACCTTTACGGTGAACGTCGGTTGTTGCGATCCGGGCGGAAGCTGGTTGAGCACCGAGCTGACCTTGGTGCTGATCTCGGTCAGCGCCTTGTCGCCATCGTAGTTGAGCCGCAGGTTGACCGTGATGATGCTCACCCCCGGCGTACTGCTCGAGGTCATGTAGTCGATGCCGTTCGCCTGGGCGATGGCGTTCTCGAGCGGCGTCGTGATGAATCCCGCGATGACATCAGGATCGGCGCCGTAAAACGTGGTCGTCACGGTGACCACCGTGTTTGAGGTGCGGGGGAATTGGAGCACGGGGAGCGAGTAATAGGACCGCACCCCAAGGACAAGGATCATCAAGCTGACGACGGACGCCAACACGGGGCGCCGGATGAAGATGTCGGTGAAGCGCATCGGATTGCTATTGGTCTATCGGAGTTGGGTTGGCGTCGGCTGTCGGTCGAATCGTGTTGTCGATCACGAGCGGCGAGCCGTTGCGCAGCTTCATCTGGCCGGCGGTGACGACGGTTTGGCCTTCCTCGATGCCGGAGAGGATCGCCACCTGATCTCCGCGCTTCAAACCGGCGGTGACGAAGATCTGCCGCGCGATCAACTGTGGCCGGCCTTGCGGGTCCTGCCCTTTGTCATCCACCACGTAGATCGTCTCCCCATAGGGATTGTAGGTGACGGCGGTCTGCGGAAGGGTGAGGTAGCGTTGCTTGCCGCCGGCTGCGACGTTGACGCTTGCATACATTCCAGGCAGCAGGAGCCGGTCTGGATTTTTCAATGTGGCGCGGACCTGGACGTTGCGGGTTGCCGAGTCGACCTTGGGGTTGATCGCCGTGATGGTCCCAGCGAAATCTCCGTTCGGATAGGTGTCGATCTTGATGGTCACAACCTGCTCAAGCCGGATTTGGTTGAGCGCCTGCTGCGGCAGAAAGAAGTCGGCATAGATCGGGTCGAGCGCCTGCAGGGTTACGACCGTAGTCCCGGCGCTGATATATTGACCGATATCGACGACACGCACGCCGAGGTGGCCCGCAAACGGCGCCCGCAGCGTCTTTTTGTCCACGACGGCCTGCTGCTCGGCGACCTGCGCCTTGGCGTTCTTCAGGTTTGCGGCGTCAGCATCGAGCGTCGCCTGGCTCACTGCCTTGATCTTGAACTGCTCCTGGTCGCGCTGATGGACGATTTCGCTGAGAGCGGCGGTGGCCTTGAGCGCTTCGAGCTTGGCACTATCATCGTCGGCGCGCAGCGTCAGGAGGATGTCGCCGGCAGCGACGTCGTCTCCCGATTTGAAATGCAGCTCCTTGACGATCCCGGACACCTCGAACGCGAGGTCGGCGCCATTGACGGCGCGCAGGCTTCCGACCGCCTCGATCTGCGGCTGCCATTCTTGCATCGCCGCCGTGACGGTGGAGACGGTCTGCGGCGGCTGCGGCATGGCGGACATGAACTTCTTGATCATGGCATTCTTGAAAATCTGAAAGCCAAAGACCCCTCCGAACACCAGTCCAACCGCAATCAACATGATGATCATGCGTTTGGTCATTCCACCCTCTCCTTGCGCGACCTACTGCCCGCCATGCCGGCTCCCCCGCTTCGCCTCCTCCCTACGCTCCCCGGCATTCGTGGGACGTAGGGCGCTTCATCCTTGGCCCGCTGCGACGGTTGCCCCCACCCTACCCTCCCCCGCTTGCGGGGGAGGGTAGGGTGGGGGCGTCACGTCGCGCCGATTCCACCACCCGCCGCCGAGCGCCTGAAACAGCGCCGCAGTGTCGGCGTAGCGGGCGGCCTGCGCCTGGGCGAGCCCGATCAATGCCTGCTGCTGGGTCCGCTGAGCGTTCAAGAGCGTCAGGTAGTTAATGGCACCGGTTCTGAACTGCTCGCGCGCCAAAGCAAGGCTGTCATTCGCCGTGCGCGCGGCACGCTCCTGGGCGCGGAGCGTGACGGCGTCGGTCTGGATCGCCCGTAACGAATCCGAGACATTGCGGACGGCGTTGAGCACGGTATCGCGATATTGCGCCTTCGCGGCCTCGAACGCTGCGATGGCCGCCTGCTTCTGATGCAATAACGTGCCGCCATGGAAGAGGGGTTGCGCCACGCTCCCGCCTATGCTCCAGACCGCGGTCGCGGGCGAGAACAGGCTCCCAAACTTGAGCGCCGTGCTGCCGTAGTCGCCGGTGATATTGAACTGGGGCAGCAGATTGGCGGTCGCTACTCCCACATTTGCGCTCGCTTGATGCAGCTGCTCTTCCGCGGCCCGAATATCGGGACGTTGCTCGACCAGACGGGAGGGCAGGCTCACCGGCAGGTTCCGCGGCAGCGTCAGGGAGGCGATTGTAAACGCCTCGCGGTCGGCCTCATTGGGAAACCGCGCCGTCAAGGTCGCCAGCAGGCTGCGCTGTTGCTCAAGCTGCTTCTCGAGCGGCGGCAAGGTCGCCTGAGTCGCCGCAAGGTCCGCCTCCTGAGCGAGCACGTCCGACCGCGGCACACCACCGAGGTTGAATTGCCCGCGCAATACTTCAAGCTGCTCACTCTGGCCCTTGATGATGTCCTGCGTTGCCTTGATCTGGCCGCGAAGCGACGCCTCCTGGATCGCTGTGGTGACGACATTGGCGGTCAGCGTCAGAAAAGTGGCTTCAACCTGGAACCGCTGATAATCGGCCTGCGCCTGGCTCGCCTCCAGTGCACGCCGCTTTCCCCCCCAGACGTCAAGTGCATAGGAAACATTCACCGTCGTGTTGAACAAGCTGAAGAGAAGCGGCGCCCCGCTCCCCCCGAATTGGGCGGGCGATATTTGCTGGCGGGCGCCTGAGCCGTTTGCATCGACTGTAGGCAGTAGCGTGCCGGCCTGGGCAGCGGCGTTTTCCTGCGCTTGCCGCAACGTCAATTGCGCGGCCTGCAGATTGGCATTCTCCGCAATGGCCCGCTCGATGAGCCGATTGAGGTGCCGCGAATGGAAGAGCGTCCACCATTCGCCGGGAAGGTCGCGGCCGAACGAGAAGTACTGAGCCTCGCCGCCCCTGGTCTCGGACGAGACAGTGGCCGCCGGCAATCTGGCGTCCGTATAGCGAGCGATGTCCGGCGGCGGCGGCGGTTCGAAATCTGGACCGACCGCGCAGCCGGAGACAAGGACCGCCGCGAGCATGCCGACCCCCTTGGCGTGGCGCGGCGCGACGCCCGCCGCCAACCGCAGACGACGACGAAATCCCCCTCGATACATGAGCCCCATCCTACATGACCGCAAACACGAATCACGGCGCGGTTAAACTAAACCGTACAGTTTTTCTGTTGCAATCGAGGCGATAGCGTGGCAAAGGAAAACGATTGGGGATTCGCCGCAGAAATGGTCACACATGCACAGCTGACGCGTGCCGGCGGCGTGCCTCAATATGGAGGCGTCCGCGACGCCGGCAATGCCCGGGGCGACCGCATCCTCGCGGCTGCACGCACGCTGTTCCTGAAGCTCGGGTACGGTGAAACGAGTATGGACGCGATCGCACGGCAGGCTGCAGTGTCGAAAGCGACGCTCTATTCGCATTTCGCCGGCAAGGACGCGCTGTTCGCTGCTCTCGTCGTGACGGAATGCCGGCATTTGTCCGATGCGATCGGCCGGCGCGCGCTCGATGAGCCTGACATTCGCGACGCGTTGCTGCGGGTGGCCCACGATTTCAACAACCTGCTGTGCACCGGCTACGGCCTGACGATGTATCGCATTGTGGTCGCTGAAGTGCCGCGCTTTCCGGAACTCGGGCGAATTTTCTACGATAGCGGGCCGACCATCATGATCGACCGCATCGCCGCCGTCTTGCGTCGGGCGACAGAACGCGGGCTTTTGAAGGTCCGCGATCCGCGCATCGCAGCCATCCAATTCATCAGCCTCGTCCGCGGCGAGCTCCACCTGACACGCGTGTTGGGCCTGAAGAAGACATCAAAAAACCCAGCCGACTATATCGAGGCGAGCGTTGACCTCTTTTTGGGGGGCTACCGCGCAGGTAAAATGCGCAAATAGCGCTCTGCAGGAGCCGAGCAGTGCCAGCAGCACGGTAAGACCGGAAAGTTAAACTGCTGCACTATATGTGCGCGCACGACGTCTGCATGAACGTCAACCTGACAGCCGCCGGTGCCACGGTGTCACCCAAGGAAGGTCAAACAGGCTAGGGGCGCGTTCCGGTCGTATGGAAGCGCCGTAGGCTGGGCAAAGCGCAGCGTGCCCACCAACGGCCGCGGCCCGGTGGGCACGGCGCGCAAGAGCGCGCCCTTGCCCACCCTACGAGCGATTCCAACCGATCGGTGCATGATGCCAGCGATACCGCTCCAGCTGCACGATTCATCTCAAATCGGGATCGTTCCATATGTCTCCGCGTTGGAAGCGTGGGTGTCACAAGACGTTGGTCTCGGCGGCGGCCGGCGGTGTTTCGACCTCCGAGGAAAAAGAGCATGCGTCTCAAGTTGACAACCCAAACCCTGGGGTACCGCGACGAATGCTGCGAGGATTGGTTTGAGGCTCAAGGCGAGGCATCCTGAGAACTTCTACGCCGAGCTGCAGGCTGCCCGAATGCCAGAGGTACCGGCAGAATTCTCTGTCGTACCGCGACATCAGGTCATCCCCGGCGCCATGCTCGCCGAGATATCCGATTTCATTCGCGCCTTTGACTGTGTTACCGCCCGCGGGGCCTGGCAGGCGGCAGCCTTGCGCGAGGCACCGCCGATCGGGCAGCTCAGGCGGCCGGAGATTTGCTTCTTCAGTGCTTGGGATTTTCATCTTCCCCCGGGAGACAGGTGGCAGCTTATCGAGTTCAACGACAACGGGTCGGGTTTCCTATTTGCCGCGATCATCAATGCCCTGTACTACGAGACAGCAGGACTGGAGCGGGATAAACGAATAGCGCCGCCTCTCCATCTGTCCGTGTTCAAACAACGCATCAGGGACTTCGTGGAGCGCGAGGCCACGGCATTCCCTGGCGAATGCCCTGGGGGTGTGTGTCTCATTCTCGATGATCCGGAATCGCTGCAACAAGGCAAATTTCGCAGAGAGCTCCAACTGCTCTGCGATCTGTTGCGCGAGGGCGGCTGGCGCGCCGAAGCCGGATGTCCCGCAGAGGCTAGCTGGGATGGACGTCGTCTGCTGTTCAAGGGACAGGCGGTGACTTTCATCGTCAACCGCTCGACCGATTTCTTCTGGCAGTCTGAGGATTTCTCCGCCTTGCGGATGGCCTATCAGGCAGGCGGCGTCTATGTCGCGCCGAATCCTTTCAGCTATGCGACGCGCAGCGATAAGCGGCTGATGGAATGGCTATCGCTGCCGGATTGGGACAAGGAATTGGAGATAGAGCCGGCAGAACGACAAATCTTGAGCGACCACGTGCCGGAGACGCATCTTGTGCGCACCGACAATTTGGCAGACTTGGCGGAAAGAAAGCAGGAATTTGTGTTCAAGCCTGTGCATGGATACGCCGGGCGCGGGCTGCTCGACAGCGCCGCCGTCGGCCGGGCGCGCCTGCACCGTCTGGTGACGCATGGCGAGGGCTATGTCGCGCAGCGAAGGGTTGCGAAGCGCTGCCTGGAAATCGATGGCGAACCCTTATGGACGGATCTCCGCGTGTGGGCTTACCGCGGGGATATCTTTCATCTTTCCGGCCGTGCGTCACGGCGGCCGGAGCGGCTGGACTTGACGCCGCCTGGCGGATGGGTGCCGACATATGCGTCGCTTTAGCCCGGTGGTCTAACCAGTCTCCGGCGAATGGAACGATGGTCGCCGGTCGGCATTGATTCTCTACCCCAGCGACCTGCTGTGGGCCGTTGGCAGGCCCCGTGCCCTTGACAATCGACAGGAGAGTAAATGGCCACGCCCAAGCGAGAGGCATTTCCGGAGCCGGCGCGTCGAAGCAGCCAGCCGTGGATTCATCAGCGCAGTCAGGAGATCCAGAGCTTCGGCACCGTGCGACAATTTCCCTTGGGGCTTACCTATAATGCCCGCCTGCTGTCCTGCGGGCGCCTGAACCAGATCCTATCGGACTCGCAGATCCTTTATGCGCTCTACAAGAAACATCATTGGCTCATGCGCGGACCGACTTTCTACCAGCTCCACCTCTTGCTGGACAAACACGCCGGTGAGCAGATCAAGCTGATCGATCAAATCGCCGAACGGATCCAGACGCTCGGCGGAATTGCGGTCGGAGATCCGCGTCATGTGGCCGAAATCACGCGGGTGCCGCGGCCGCCGAACGGTTGCGAAGAAGTGCCCGCCATGTTGTCGCGGCTGCTCGAAGCACACGAGCTTATCCTCGTCGACGCGCACGATGCTGCCAAACGGACGGCCGAGTTAGGAGATGACGGAACAAATGATCTCATCGTCTCCGACGTGATCCGAACCAATGAGTTGCAGGCCTGGTTCCTGGTCGAGCATCTGGTGGATACGCCGCTTGTGCGCGCATGACAGGCCGATACCAAACCGGCATTCCGGCCGCCGATCTCCAACCGCTGACGACTTCGCAGCAAGCGCTCCGATTCTAAACGCGCTCATGGTTGGCTTGTCGGCGATCGTCCCATCGTTGCGCGCGCCAGGCCTGATACTTCGTCAGCCGCTCCCAATACCGCCTGGGGCCCCCGGCTCGTCGCATTGAGATGAGTGCGCCCCGGCTTGACATCTTCCGGGCGCGCCGCCGTAGTCCCAACCGCAAGTGGGCGCCGCCGTCTGGATCATGCCCTCCACTTGCAATAGACTTGCCGCGGGCGCAGGGAAGAATTCTTTCAGCGGAGGACCTGACTTGCGGTTGATCTGGCCATGGCAGGATAGAAATCGCAGATTTTCCTGGCTCAAGGCGAGCGCGTTCGCGCTCGTTTTGCTACCGGGGATCCGGTTCGCTTATCAGTTCGGAACCGGAGAATATGGAACCCTCCCGATAGCGCTCGGCGGCATGACGTATTGGTCGGGCGTGTGGGCGACGGCCGTCCTGCTCATGGCTCTGGCGGTGACGCCGGCGCTGACGATATTGCGCTGGCCGGCGCTCGTCGACGTGCGGCGCATGGTCGGCGTGACGGCGCTCGCCTACACGCTCGCCCACATCGTCATCTATTTCGCCCTGCGGTCGTGGAACTTCGGATTCATCGTCAACGAGATGGCGACGAGACTAAGCATGATCGTCGCAACGCTGTCGACTATCGGTCTCGTGGCGTTAGGCGCCACGTCGTTGGATGCGGTAATCCGGTACATGGGGGCGAAAAGCTGGCAGCGGTTGCACAATGCGAACTACGCGATCAGCGGCTTGGCGGTCCTCCACGTTGTATTGGCACGCGGCACCTACGGGGAGCAATACATGCTGGCCGGAATATTTGTCTGGCTCATGGTCTGGAGGTTGCTGGCCCGCTATGGGCTGGGCGCCGACGCGAAAGCGTTAACGTTGCTCACCGCCGCCACGTGCGTTCTGACAGCGTTGCTCGAAGCCGGCTGGCTTTGGGGCCGCCGCGGCTATGAGCTATCGTGGACGCTCAGCAATAATTTCTCCCTGGCCGCTCTGGACGTTGGCGTACCGCCGGCGTGGCAGGTGCTCGCGTTCGGGCTCGTGTTCGCGCTCGGCGCGTTCGGCCGCGAAGCCGTCAGGGCGCTGGGCGCTGCGCCGCGCCAAGTCGAATCATGAAGGCCCCATGCGAATTTGGCTTTACCAATGCGGCATCGCACGGCTGATAAGTGCATCGACGTCAATCTTTGCGCCTAACGCTCCGCAGGAAAGACCCGGATGGTCACAGAGCCTGGTCGCACAGAACGCATCGGAGACAAAGCCTGGTGCGTTTTGAATCAGGATGGCGCCCTGCAACGCGAGCGCCATCGTCTCCGCCAGGCGGCGGGCGAGGGCCTCCTCGTGCTGGCCGGCCAACATTGACTTCACATCATCGATGGCGCGATCGAGCAAGCGGTTGGCGCCGCGCGATTTCGCCAGTTCGGCAACGAGTTCCTGTGCCGAACGCTGATCGCGCCGGATGGCGCGCAGAATGTCGAGGCAGACGACATTGCCGGAGCCTTCCCAGATGGAGTTGAGCGGGGACTGGCGATAGATGCGCGTCATCACCCCGTCTTCGACATATCCGCCGCCGCCGTGAACCTCCATGGCTTCGTAAGCGAGGTTCACCACGCGTTTGTTGATCCAGTACTTGCCGATCGGCGTCGCGATGCGCGCGAACGCCGCCACGCCCTCGTCTACGCTTTCATCGAAGCTCTTTGCGATGCGGAAGGTGAGCGCGGTTGCGGCCTCTGACTCGATCGCCATATCGGCAAGCACGCTGCGCATGAGAGGCTGATCTATCAGTTTCCTCTGGAAGGCAGTGCGGTGCGCGGCGTGCCATAAGGCATTGGCGACCGCCTGTCGCATGTAAGCCGCGGGCGCGAGGATACAATCGAATCGGGTAGCATGAACCATTTCGATGATCGTGGGCACGCCCCGGCCTTCCTCGCCGACCATCTCCGCGTAGGCGCTGTGATATTCGATCTCGGCCGACGCATTGGCGCGATCGCCGAGCTTGTCCTTCAGCCGCATCAGAAGGATCGCATTGCGTTCGCCATCGGGGGTCCATCGTGGCGCCAGGAAGCAGGTGAGGCCGTTGTCCGTGTAGGCGAGCGTCAAAAACGCATCCGACATCGGCGCCGAGCAGAACCACTTGTGTCCGGTCAATACGTATCCGCCGCCGTCGCGCCTGACCGCGCGCGTCGTATTGGCACGTACGTCCGAGCCGCCCTGCTTTTCCGTCATCGCCATTCCGATCGTCACGCCTGACTTGCCCTGCATCGGTTGGGAGGACGGGTCATATCGTGACGCAACGATCTTAGGCATCCACCTCGCCGCGATGTCGGGTTGGCATCTCAACGCAGCGGGCGCCGCGGCAGTCATGGTCATTGGGCAGCACACACCTGGTTCGGCCTGCGCCATCAAGAATTCAAGGCCGGCGTGCAGCACGTGGCCGGCCGCAGCGCCGCTCCACGCGGCCGACGAGACACCGGCCTCCACCCCAAGCGTCATGAGGCGGTGATAGGCCGGGTGGAACTCGACTTCATCGATGCGCTGCCCGTAACGATCGAACGCCTTCAGCCGCGGCGAATTTTCGTTCGCCTGCATGGCCCACGCAGCGGTCTCGGCGGAACCGGTTCGCGCACCGAAAGCGGACAGCCGCTCTGCATGCGTCTCCCCGCCTGCAGCCGCGACGGCAGCTTGCAGCGCCACGTCCGACGTGAACAGGTTTACGTCCTCGAACGGCGCAGCCTGGTTGAAGACGTCATGGGTTTCGAGCTGGCTGCGCGGACGTAAGGCGCTCATGCGGGTCTCCGGCAGGTGATGCGTTGGCTTTCGGCGCCGCTGGATCGAGCTTGAGCACGAGTGAATGCGCACAGTCTGCCCATGTGCGGGGGCGATATTCAGCGCGCAGCCGTGCCTCCCGCTGCCTCACATAGCCGGGCTCGAACAGCATCCTTTCGATTTTCGCCAGCGCGTCGTCGTCGTCCGACGGATCGAAATAGTCGATCAAGTCGCCGCCCACTTCCGGGATAGACGTGCGATTCGAAGCGAGGCAAAACTTGCCGTACGAGAGGCTTTCGGCGATCGGCAATCCCCAGCCCTCGCAAAGGCTCGGAAAGATCGTGAACAGGCAGGAGCGATAGGCCTCGTCGAGCTCCTCGTCCGATAGCCCGGGCCGATGCTCGATCTTGCCGCCCAGATAACCGCTCGCAGCAAGGTCCGCGAGCAGGTCGTCGACCATCCAGCCGATCTGCCCGGCGAAGATCAGGACCGGTATTTCGTCTGCGCCGTGCCGCGCCAGCAGCCGCCGCCACACGCGGACAAGCAACCCGTGGTTCTTTCTGATCTCTATCGTCGAAACGAACAACACATACCGCTCGGGCAGGTATATCTTTCTGCAGCCGCCGTTACTCGACCGAGGGCTCAACCCGCCGCCGAGCCTTACGACGTCAACGTGAGGCGCCGGCCACCCGGCCGCGGCGGCGAATTCAAGCAGAGCCTGCCGCGAATACTTCGAGATGGTGAGGATCGCATCCGCATTGGGCAGCGTTTCCTGGAGCCATTTTCGGAATTGAACAGCGTGCCGTCTTTCGACCAGAGTTCCATTTTCAATAGGAATCATATCGTGAATTAGGACTGCGAACCTGAGACCGTAGCGGGCCTTCGCGGCGGCCATATGCTTTGCATAGCCCGGTAAGCCCCAGGAGGCGCTCGGCGAGATGACAATATCCCCTGGCCGCACATGCTCGGCGAAACGGCGCGGCCGGACAGCCATGTCGATGAGATCGCGGACCGCGGTCTTTGATATACGGAAGAAAAACCTCGGATTGCGGATGATCACGGGCGCCATCTTGGCAAATTCGCTCAAGAGCTGCGCCGGCGCCCAAACCGTCTTCCAAGGAGCGCCAGCGCCCGGCGGGTTCAGATATGCCGACATGACGGCATCGAAGTCGATCGGCATTAACCGGTTCGTGTACAGGCTGAGCCGGCAAAACCTCACCCGGCCCTGGCGACCATAGAGCCTCTCGGCTTCGACAAAGATTTCGAACGCTGCCCGTTGCGACCCAGTCGGATTACGAAAGTGATCGAAATATCGGAGAAAATCCTCGACCTCGAACCACACGACCGGGCGACGGTTTTCGCCGACGCCGCGATCTCCTCTAACTGGTTCGTTGATGCCGGCCAAGCGGGTGTTTCCCGACTGCCGCCGGAACTTCGACGGGCAGACTAGTGGGTTCGGCGTCGGAAGTTATAATTTCCGAAGTTCGTCGTAAAGCTTTGGTACCCTCTCCCCCGTTCCTATCTTGCGGGAAGGTTAAAAGGGGAATGCGGCTAAGCTCGCACGGAGGGCCATCTTGCAGCCGCTTTTGGATGTCGGGCCTTATTGCCGCCGTACTTCCTAAGGCACAACGCTGTTATCGAAACCAGCCCCGGCGAGCTCTGGGAACAGAAGTCTAAACTTCAATCCAGGGGCGTTGTCGGCCATCTCGATGCGAGCGCTGTGGAGGCGGGCCACCGCGGCCACCAGACTGAGGCCGAGCCCGTTGCCGGGCGTGCGGCGGCTGCGTTCCAGTCGGTAAAAGCGCTTGAAAACCTGCTGGCTCTCGTTGATGGGGATTCCCGGCCCATCGTCGGCGATCGAAATGACGGCGCTGCAATTGTCTTGCGCCACCTCGACCGTTACCTGGCCGGCGTCACGGCCGTGCTTGATCGCGTTGTCGATGAGATTGGCCACGGCATCGAACAAAAGGTCCCGGTCGCCCGTAACAAGCACAGGTTGATCGGCCACGACATGGAGATGCGCGCCTTTCTCCTCCGCAGCAGCATCGAACAGCTCCACCACCTCACGGGCAATGTTGGCGAGGTTTACGGTGCGGAACGCCGCCGTCCGATCGTTTGCCTCGATTTGCGAGATTCGCATGAGGGAAGCGAACATGCGCAGAACCGAATCAAGATCTGCCATGGTATCGCCGATCAGCGATTGGTCGTGTTCGCCGTCGCGGGGGCTCGTATAAGCCTTTTCGAGCCGCCCGCGCATATGCGCCAACGGCGTCCGCAGATCGTGCGCCACGTTGTCGATGACCTGCTTCACCTCCCCCATCAACCCTTCGATGCGGTCAAGCATCAGATTGAGATTCTCCGCCAGCAGATCCCATTCGTCCCGTGTGCCCTGCCGGGGAATCCGCTGGCCGAGGCCGCTTTGCATGATGGCCCGGCTGGTCGCGTTGATGGCTTCGATCCGCCGTATGGTGCGCCGCGTCACGACGACGCTGGTAAATCCCCCAAGAACGAACGTCAACAGAATGCACAGCGCAAGGCCTATCTCTATTTTTTCCGCGAACTCACCAAGGTCATCGATGTCCTTGCCCACCAGCAGATGATACCCGTCCGGGAGGGTCTCAAACGACGCGCGGAGCAATGGTCGGTCCGCTGCATCCGGCTTCCATTCTGGCGCATTGAAGTTGCCCCAACCTCCGGAGCCCTTCAGAGCCGCCGGCCAGATCTTCAGATTGCCGGCGACCGAAGTAAGCGAAGCATCAGCGAGCAGGTAGAGGCCGCCGTCGAAACGTTCGTAGGCGAGGCGCTGTCCGATGGCGGCAATCAGCCCGTCTCGTCCGGTCAGGTCGTAGGCCTGCCGCAAGATGACATGCTCTGCCGCGATGGCACGATCTGATCGGCTGAGCACGTAGGAGGAAGTAGAGCAATAGACGAAACCAAAGAGCGCACACACCACGGCGCCGAACACTCCGACACAGATCAGCGCCAGCTTCAGAGTGGACGATCGTAACGTCTTAGTCAGGAGCACGGACACAAAACCCGACGCCGCGCACGGTGTGGATGAGCGGGCAGGCTTGTTGACTGTCGATCTTGCGGCGGACGCGTCCGACATAGACGTCGATGATGTTGGTCGTGGGGTCAAAATGCAAATCCCATATATGCTGCAGCAGCATTGCACGCGGAACGACGTGGCCTTCGTTGCGAACCAGATACTCGAGAACTTGAAATTCCCGCGGCAGCAGGTCGATGTCCCGACCGCCGCGCGTCACGGTTCGCGACATGAGGTCAAGTTTGAGATCGCCGACGCGCAGCACCGTGTCCTTGACGACGGTGGCGCTGCGACGCGCCAAGGCATCCACACGCGCCAACAGTTCCGCGAAGGCGAACGGCTTGACGAGGTAGTCGTCGCCGCCGGCGCGCAGGCCGCGCACCCGATCGTCGACCTCGCCGAGCGCACTGATGATGAGGGCGGGCGTGGTGACGCCGCCTTCCCGCAGGCGCCGGATGATCGCGATTCCGTCCACTCCCGGAAGCATGCGATCGATCGTCATCACGGCATATTCGCACGTGCGGCCACGGCTCAGCCCGTCGTTGCCGTTGACCGCGAGATCGACTTGATAGCCGTTCGTTGCGAGTGACTCCACAAGCTGCTCGGCCGTCTCCGGATCGTCCTCAATGACAAGAACGCGGCGCCGACCTCTCGCCATGACGGGGCACCTCCGACAGCTGCGACGGACTCGATCCCGCCATCCTACCATAAAGCCGGTCTTCAAAACTGACTTATTAGTCAGAAACTGACGCATAAGTAATTTGATTATTTCGGTTTCCGCGGCGATGCTGCGGTGTGCCCCTTGCGGTCGAGGTCCTGCGCGCATAAGCAACGCTCGCACTGACATTCCGAAAGCAGCGCGACCTGACCGAAAGAGAGAACCCCGATGTCCAAGCGCTCCACGGCGTTGTCCCGGTACGCAATGAGTGAGCACGAAACCCGCCCCGACGTCGCCACAGCCATCCTGAAAGCGGACGCCCTTCCCCCTTCCTATGCTCTCCAGCATACGGGAGACGGCAGGGATGGGGAGGGGCCTTCATGCGACGAGGGTCGCGTGCCTCCAAGCTACCGGAGCCGCGTCAATGTTATTTCACGCCAGCAGTTGCAAAATTGCCGGCATTGGCAGCGCGCGTTTGCGTCGCAGCACAAGGATCGCCGCTATTACGAAATCGTCGAGGACACCATCCACCCTGAATTCGACTATTGGTATTTCGCCATCCGGAATCATGAGGGCAAGATTCAGGCGATCCAGCCGTTCTTCATTCTTGACCAAGATATCCTCGCCGGAATTCATCGGACTTTCGGACGTTTGATCGATGCGATCCGGGTCCGATGGTCGCGATTCATGTTCATGAAGACCATGATGGTTGGCTGTGTCGCAGGCGAAGCCCACCTCGACGATGGAGACGATTCAACGCGCGCCGCCGCTGCCCGGTCCCTGGCGGGCGCGATCGTGGAGCACGCGCGGGCGCTGGGAACGCGGCTGATCGTCCTCAAGGAATTTCCCAATCAGTATCGGGACGCGCTGTCGTGCTTCATTCATGGCGGCTTCACCAGAATACCCAGCATGCCGCAGACGCGGCTCAACATCGCCTACGCCGACTTCGAGGACTACATGCAATCGGCGCTCAACAGCGCAACGCGCCGCAAGCTTCGCAAGAAGTTCAAGGCGACGGAGTGCGACGCGCCGATCGAGTTGAGCGTAACCAATGACGTCACGTCGATTATCGATGAAGTGTATCCGCTCTATCTTCAAGTCTATGAACGTTCAAAGCTGCGTTTTGAAAGGCTGACCAAGGAGTATTTCTGCGGCCTTGGAACCGCAATGCCGGATAGGGTGCGCTTCTTCGTCTGGCGGCGCCACGCGAAGGCGGTCGCTTTCGGCGCCTGCATGGTGCATGGCGATACGCTGTTTGCCGAATATCTGGGCCTCGACTACCGCGTTGCGCTTGAACTCCATCTTTATCATTACGTATTCCGCGATCTGGTTCGCTGGGCGATAGCGAACAGGTGCAGGTGGTTTCAGAGCAGCGGCCTGAACTATGACCCAAAGCTGCATCTGCGACATCGCCTCAAACCCGTCGATCTGTACGTCCGGCATACATCGCCCATCGTCAACATGCTCATGCGATTTGCGCTTCCGCTCCTTGAGCCGACGCGCCACGATGCGACGCTGAAGAAATTTCCCAACTACTTCGATCTTTGGGGCTCGGATTCCCGAGCCTCGCCATCGAGCAATGGCGCTGCGCGTTCCCGCTCGCTGGCGACTGCCGACCTTCGCAAAGGCTGGGGTGCATCTCGCAACTAATGGAGTGAACATCATGGTGCGGAAAATAGCGATGGCATTGGCCGCCGTGGCGGTGGTCACGGCCGGCTCGACTCTGAGTGCCTCCGCCATGCACGGCGGCCATGGAGGCGGCTTTGGTGGGGGGCATTTTGGCGGGCACTTTGGCGGCTTTGGCGGCGGGCGCTCCGGCGGCTTTGGTCACCCCGGGATGGCTGGCCCCGCATTCCACGGCAATCATTTTGTCGGCAACCGATTTGCCTTCAGGGACCGGGATCGGTTTTTCGATCATCGCTTTGCCTTCAGGGACCGAGACCGATTTTTCCATCATCGGTTCCTCAGACATCGGTTTGCCTTTTTAGGCGTGGGCTTCCCTTACGGGTACATCGATGGCTGCTACGCGCGCGTATGGACGCCATGGGGATGGCGCTGGCGGTACGTCTGCTACTGACAGCAACTGGCCAAAGGCCAATCATTTCAATGATTCGCCAGGAACATCCTGAGAACATCTGAAGGGTTCGACCCAATCTTGACCCAAGACCCCTTGGGTCAAGGTCCCAATAACGCCAGCAGCCTTCGCATCGGCCTTCTGGGTGCGTTTGGCGTAGACCTTGAGCAACATCGCCGGATCATGGCCGCAGCGCTTCGCCACCACATGCACCGGCACCCCCTTGTCGAGGAGGATCGTTTCGTGCGTCGCCCGGAGGTCATGGAACCGAAGATCCCAGCCCAGCCCTATGGCGTAATCGTGAAACACGGTCGTCACTGCGTTGGGTGGGCGAAAAGCGGTTAGGGCCTCGCCCACCGCAGGAAAGGCCAACGCCTCTTCGGGGAGTTTGACAAGCGATAGATCGACTGGCGCACCGTCAGGCACCCCCGCCACCCTTCTTTGGTCCTTTGACCCGCCGCACCATGCGGTCATCAACCTTTACCCGTTCGATGCTGCGGGTGATTAAGATGGTGCGGCGATCGAGATCGATATCCTGCCATCGGAGGGCAAGGATTTCACTGCGTCGTGCGCCAGTGTATGCGGCAGTCGCAACGATCGGATAAAGCGAATGCCCTTCGAACGCCTTGACCAGCTTCTCTAGCTCCTCCTCCTCCATGACCGTCCCCGCTTCTTCGTCTTCGGCGCTGGGCCTCTCTGCGTCTTCGACCGGATTGGCGGCGAGGAGTTTCTTCTTAACGGCGGTCCGGAAGCACGATTTCACAACGATATGGACAAGGCCCATCGTCCCCCCCTCGCGGCTCAGGTCGCTCCCGCAAGCACGCACAGACTGTCGAGGTGCTCCCGCCGTCGGCGGCCGAGCGGTGAGGGAGCGGCAGGCCGCCAGGCGCTCTACCGCACGGACCTGGAGGCGCTCTCCGAACTCGACACGCCCGACGAAGACGACATGAATTACGTCGCCGAGCATCGCGCGAATCTTCAGGCGATTGCCGCCGCCTGATCCACCGCCGCACACCAGCCGGCGGCGCAATAAGGCGTCGCCGGCAAAAGGCCGCACAACATGCACACTCGCAACACCGCGGGCCCGCTGCAACTCCGCGCCTTCCCGCAGGATGGTGTCGACCAATTTGTCCAGCGGAACGGCGCCTATTGGCAGGTGGTCACCTATCGCATGTTGCAAGCGGTGGTGCCGGCATGAGTGCGGAATTCAACGACATGGGTAGCGTGCCCCCCGATGGCTGGTTCGCCGCAGCGAAGCACTATTGGCTAACCGGCGAATGGGATAAACGCTACGGTCCGGTGCCGATCCACCCCGACACCCGCGTGCCGCGCGAGGTGCGCGACAGGATCGGGATCAAGATCGACCCCGACGTGACAAAGCCGCGGAAGGCGAACGGCCAACCGCCGCAGCCTCGGCCCGAGCAGCCGCGGGCCGACGACGAGCTTCCCGAACTGCCCGCTGCGATCCGCGATGGGATCGATATGTGGCACCGAGCGATGCTGAAGCGGCAGAGGCTTCCGACCGAGATCCTAGAACTTGCCGCGCATGATCTCTTCAGCCTGCTTAAGCATAGTACGCTCGAATATCCGCATCTGGCGGATAGAGCGCATCAGGCCGTCGTGGACGGGCTGCAGGCAATGGCCGAGGCCGCCGGCATCCGGGATGACGAAGCCCAGAAAATCATGACGGAGGGGAAGTACGCCGCCGACAACGAAGGCGGTGCCGGCAGGCGCTCAGGTGCTAGTGGGAACGAAACCTGGTCGGACCCCGACTGGTCGATCCTCGAAGACCGCCGCGGCGAACTTCCGCAATTTCCAGTCGAGAAAATGCCGACTGACATGCAGCAATGGCTCGTCGATGCAGCCCACGGCGCGGGGGTCACCCCCGCACATGTTGCGGTGCCGCTGCTTGGCGTTGTTGCTAGCATCGTAGGAGCGGCTCGTCGCGTTAAGGCATCGAGTAGCTGGTCCGAGCCGCTTACCCTGTGGGTCGCAGTCGTTGGCTTATCTGGCACAGGGAAGACGCCAGGGATCGACGTCTCCAAGCGCGGGCTGTCGTCCGTCGAGCGCGGTCGCAGAGGAAAAATAGCCGAGTTGCGGCGCTTGCATGAAACCGCCTCCGAGGCGGCCATGGTGACCCACAAGCGCTGGAAGGACGAGGTGAAAAGCGCGGCGGAGAACGGACGGTCTCCGCCGCCCATGCCTGTGGAGGCTGCCAAACCGGAAGAGTTCGTGGCACCCCGGCTTTGGGTTTCGGACGCCACAATCGAACGCTTAGCTGTGCTTCTGCGGGCCCGGCCGAGCGGCCTACTTATGATCTGTGACGAACTTGCCGGGCTATTCCTCAACATGGGCCGGTATAACGACGGTCATGACCATGAGTTCTGGTTGGAGGCCTGGAATGGCAAACAGTTCGTGGTCGAGCGCATGGGACGCCCGCCCGTCGAGATCGAGCATTTGTTAATCGGCATAGTCGGTGGCTTCCAACCGGATAAACTCGTGCGTTCGTTCGAGCGTGACGACGACGGCATGTACGCGCGCATGTTGTTCGCCTGGCCGGATGAGCCCGCATATCAGAGACTGAGAAACGATGTGGACGAGAACGACCCGGCCATCCATAACGCAATTGCATATCTCGTCCGTCTTACAGAGACCGCATCGTCAACTGCAGAAACTGCAGAAACCAAAAATGTCGCAGGTTTCCGCAGTTCCTGCAGTTTCTGCAGTACTAAAGCAGTCTGGCTCTCCGAACAGGCGGTGAAGAAATTTGAGGCATTTCGGCTCCTCATCCATGAAAAAAAGGCAGAGCTCGACGGAAGGGAAAGGGAATGGCTCAGCAAAGGTGGAACGCACGTTCTGAGGCTCGCGGGTGCTCTCCAATATCTTGCATAGGCTTGGAAAGGCGGAGATGAGCCAAGCGAGATCACTGCGGAGGCGGTTCAAACCGCAATCGATCTGTGGGTATCCTATTTCTGGCCCCATGCCAGAGCGGCCTTACGTCAAGTCGGACTGAGCGAAAACCACACCAATCAACGTCGGATCTTGCGTTGGATCCGGGGAAACCAGAGGAAAGAGATCTCTGTCCAAGACATTCGTCGGAATGCTCTAGCTGGTGCCCTTGATGCCAAGAAAACTGAAGAGCTCCTGTTCGCATTGGTCCGATCTGGTTGGCTCAGGGAATTGAAACCCCCAGTTGGTCCAAAAGGGGGGAAGCCACTGAAGAGGTGGCTCGTAAATCCAATCCTATTCTCAACTGCAGAAACTGCAGAAACTGCAGAAACCCTCTCACGCTGATGCCACGTGCGGATCACCCAGCACGCCAAGCTCCGCCGTCCATCAAGTTCACAAAGGGAAGCTTTTCATGATGTCACTGCCTAACCCGAGCAGATGCACGCCACCCCACTTCCAGGCCCACGTGCACCGCCAGAAATGCGGGCCATTGCGGGACAAATGCAGTGGGTCACCAGGCTCATTCCGGTTCGGACGTGCACCCACAAGAGATGGAGAGTGAGAAAGACAAAGAGATCACCGCGCCGGTCCGGATGGCCGGCAATTCAGCAGAGAGAGGGACCAACGATGAACGATAGACCAACAGTCACCCTGATAATTTCAACGAATGGAGCGCTCATCGGTTGCGCCCCCTTCGGGGCCGCAGTCACCAACCGCAACAAGGCCCTGTCCGAAGAGGTCCGCGAGCTCTTGAAGAAGTATGGCTACAGCGAATGTGAGCTCGTTCTCGACGCCAATGAAAGCCTTGAAAGGCACGAGGCACCAATACCGCTCTAACGCGACGGGTTCGCGGGGCCCGCCTGAGGACCATGACGCGCCGGCCGGCCGCCGGCAGCACCAAAACCAAGATGAAGGATCTCTATGAAGGTGACGGAATGGATCGCTGAGTACGCCGACGCCTTAGAACCTTTGGTTTCCTATGCATTGCATCATGCCGGCGAAGACGACTGGGATCACCGTCTACGTGACAAGCGCGTCCATGATCTAACAGCGGATGAGCTTTGGCTGCTCCGAGATTTCAACGCCGCGCATGGTGGCAATCCGAGGGTGTTCATGAAAATGTGCCTCCCCTGGATCCCTGCGCGCTCGGGGGAGCAGGACACCGATGAAATGCGGGTGAGTGAACTCGTGTGCATCTTACAGTACGCTCACACCGCGGCCATTGGGCAGATGCTATTCGAGAGGCGGGAGAACAAGAACGCCACACCAGCGGATTGTGTCAGTGATTTCCTTACCGGGTTCTTCACCCGTCCGCGCCGATGAAGATCGGCACCACCACGTAGAGCTCACCATGAGCACCACCGCCAAGCCGCCGAAGCCGATGCGCCTCAACCAGCGGCCCAGCTTGTGTGGGCTGCGCAGTACCTGATGTCTTGGCTGTCACACGCGTCTCGCCGGATTGTTGGACCGTTATTTGAGTTTTTTGCCGTCGTGTTAATTCAGCATTACACGCTGGCCGAGGGAACAATATGGTATCCGCGGATTCTGAACAGGAGCGAGAAGATGCGCTAACGATGATCGCAGAGCGTATCGATACAGTCGCCAGGGCTGTGTGCGAGAGGCACTATTTGGCCCCCACACAAGAACATCAATTGTCTGCCAAGCTCGCCGAGGCAATCGAGCGTGAGCTTGTAGGTTTCAAGGCTCGTTGGTTCACGATGGGAGTAGCCGCGCAGGATTTCACGGACAAGGGAAGGGGATCTTGGGAGAGGCCAACCGGCGCCGATCTTTACATTTCCATTGTTCGTAGCGATCAGGACGAAGATAACACTTTCAGCAAAGGAATGCTCGTCCAGTCAAAATGGGATCGCACTTTCTTTCCTAACCGCGAAGAGTTGCAGCAGCAGTGCGAGCGGATGTTAGCTCGATCTAGGTCTTCATATGTTTGGGTCTTCGGACCGAATGAGGTTTTGAGCATTGACGCCAAAGACGTCGTCTCATCGATGCCACTCCATGGCCAGACCGTCGGGACGCAGATCGCTGACGGTCTGCGCTGCCATCAGGGTGATGTTCGTATCGGACGTGATACATCCAAGCCACTTGATCGTGGGCTAGGGGACATCATGCGCGCCTTGGCGGCGGGGGATTTTTTTGTAAACAAGGGCCTTGCCATAACGTTGGTCAAACGCCAGCGCACAGGTAGGCCACGGCGTACCAGAAGGAGATAGTGGCGCCAAGGCGCCGTTCAGCGTGATCGGGCCCGCAAGCTGGTGAACTGTCGACGATTTTGCCGAACTGAATTCACGTGAAACAACTCGCCAGGCCGCGGTCGTTGTTCTCGACCATGGCGAGCTCTTTACCCATGGTGAGGGTGGCGTAGTATTCCTTGAAAGGCGCGCCGCCACATTTGCGGAGGGCTAACCCGATGCTTTCCATGACTTTCTGGCATTGGATGGTAGTGATCGTCGTCGTGCTCCTGCTGATACTGAAAATGAACCGATATTTTTAGAAGGCTCTGCCCTCCGTGGGCCGCCTAATGGCGTACCATTGCGGCCATGTCGGCCGCGCCCGCCGAGGATGCGCTTTCTGAGCAACGGTGACTACGTAGATGAGGCAGGAAATGTGCTGGGAAATTTACTGGACCACCTGCCATGATAGCGACTCACGCGCAGCGTGAAGGTGCGCGCCTGCCGATCCGTGCGGCGGTTCGAGCACTGTTATATTCGGAAACGCTTGCACCCGAAGAGATAACTTCTCGGCTGGATCTGCAGCCGACGAAGACAGCAGAGAAGGGTGTCAAGTACGGCAAGCGAACCGGAACTCAATACGATGTCCCACGCCACATGTGGCAGCTATCGTCCGAATCGCACGTATCAGCAGTCGATCTGACCAGCCATCTCGATTGGTTACTCTCAAGGTTGTTCCCGATTCGCGAACGGCTCCGAGTGCTTCGCGACAGTGGCGATGACCCAAAGCAGTCATGGGCCTGGGAGCCGAGTTGCAAGCATGAGAGCCACAACTCCTTGGTCCGCGGCCTATTCGATCACCACGTCAGCGCTCGCAAGTAGTCTGGGAGGCGCATGGATTGACCCTCCAGCCAGTGGTATTCAATCAACCGCGACGTTCCACCCATCGACATAGCCCTGTTCATCCGCCCGCATCGTTAATCCGCATCTCCCGCCCGGCGCCGACGGTTCCGCCGCTTCGTTCCCGAAAGCTTGAGGCCAAAATTCAACTGATGTTTGATCATTGACTGCATCATCAGGTATCTTTCGACGATCCTCGCTTTCGCTGACGGAGTTTTGCCATGGCCAAGAACGGGAAAATCCAGGTATCCAAATTTTTTGCCCGGAGAACCGAGGCTCCCAGCGACGCGGCTTGGACTGTCCTCGCGGCCGTTGTTTGCGCCGGAACGGCGGCTGCGCAACCCACGAGCCCGCCGAATCTTTCACCGGACAATGTCACCGGGTGGGTGCCTTTGAATTATGGCGACAGTTTTGTTTCGCCAGCGGACGGACCCGGCCCGGTCGTGGACGACCCGCGCTACCCTTTCGTAAGCAACCAAACATCGGCACGCACGGGAAAGCGATCAACATTCCACATCGCCGACTTGAGCAACCCGATCCTCCAACCCTGGGCCAAGGAGGAGCTTCGAAAGCGCAATGAATGGATACTTTCCGGCAAGCCCGGCTATTCGGTTCAAGTGAGCTGCATGCCCTTGGGGGTGCCGGCATTCGTCCTCCACCCCGTTCAGCCCCTTTACTTCATACAGACCGCCGACATGGTCATCATGATCAACCAGGAAAGTCTTGACGGGCGGCGGATTTATCTGAACGTGCCGCATTCGGCGAACGTCAAGCCGACCTGGACTGGCGAATCGGTCGGGCACTACGAAGGCGATACTCTCGTGGTTGATACGATCGGCATCAACGACAAGACCTATATCGATAATTTCCGCACGCCGCACACGGAAAAACTCCATGTTGTCGAGCGGTTTCGCATGATCGATGACGGCAATATATTGGAGGCGAATATCCGCATCGAGGATCCGGGCGCATTCGTGATGCCGTGGAATGCCGTTCAACGTTGGCGTCGCGTACAGCAAGGCCCCATGTACGAAAGAGTTTGCGCTGAGAATCCTTTCGATCTTCACATCCAGGACACGGAACCCGTCCCGCACGCGGCCACGCCGGATTTCTAGTGTCGCTGGTTGCGGGCCCATGAAGCGCATTGTTCGATCTTGGATGGGTTCCACGGCAGAGCGAAGCTGACCACTGCACCGGCAGCCTCGGCAGGGCCTCCCGGGAGAAATCCGAGGATGTAGTTCGCGGCCTTGCTCGCCTGCGACGCCGCGCGAATAATGGCGCGATTGTCCTCGCGAAGCTCGTCTAAACAGCGCCGAGGTAATCGGCGTGGCGCACGGTCGGCACGATGCCGAGCGAGGCGGAGCAGAATGCGGCGGGCGCGTCGATGGCGGAGCCACGATGGGGATCTGAGAAAGGCCACGATGAGCGCCCAAGGGAACGAGCGCATGGAAGTAGTTCGGCGGAGGTTTGAATGAAGGTCATTCTCTTTGGCTCTACGGGCATGGTGGGGAAGAGCGTCCTTCGCCAGTGCCTCCTCGATCCCGACGTCGAATCCGTTGTCTCGATCGGCCGCAGACCTTCCGGCGTCTCGCATCCGAAGCTGCGTGATCTCGTCCGCGCGGACATGTTCGACTTCAACGTGAATGCGGGCGAGTTGAACGGCTACGACGCGTGCTTCTTCTGCCTCGGCGTGTCCTCCGTGCGCATGAGCGAAGCCGAATACACGCACGTCACGTACGACCTCACGATGGGGTGGGCCCGCGCGTTGGCACGCGTGAATCCCGCGATGCGATTCCTCTATGTCTCCGGCATGGGCACTGGCGGCAAGGCGATGTGGGCACGCGTGAAGGGCCGCACGGAGAACGATCTTCTCGCGCTCTTTCCCGCGGCGATCATGATCCGCCTCGGCGCATTGCGCCCAATGCACGGCGAGCGCTCGAAGGCGCCCGGCGGCGACGTGCTGCTCACGGTGCTGTCGCCTCTCTGGCCGGTCCTCCAATGGCTCTGGCCCAGCGGCGTCATCACGACCGAGGAGCTCGGCCGCGCCATGATTCTCGCCGTGCGCAGCGGAGGATCCAAGCGCGTGCTGGAGAGCGCCGATCTGGTGGCCTTGGGGCGGAGCGACACAGCCGGCATGAAGGCACAGTTAGGACGCGACGCGTGAATGAAGCCTGCGGAGCGCGCCGCGTTCCCTGGAAACGCTCTGATTATGCCAAACACCGCATGGCGGATGATGAGCGTTGTCGCACATTCATCGCGCCATGCGGCATAATCGTTACAGGACCGCCTGACCACTATTTCTAGATCATCGGGTTCTGTAGCGCGTGGGATCGGGGTTGCCGCCGGCTGCGCGGGCAGCGAAATCGACGAAAGTGAGCCAGCTGTTCCAGCCGTCCGGCACCGGTCGTGGTGGTCGAACTCAAAAATCGAACGTCGACCAGAGCACGGAAGCGAGAGTAGGGCTGAGGTTGCTGTAGCACTCGACCAACGCGGAAAATCCGGTGACGGACTCTTGAATGCCCGGAGGGGCACGGGCGGTCTACTTGAGAGAGGAGTCCCGCAAAATCCCGCGAGGGCGTCTCACAGCGCCGGCTCGGCGCGTTCAACAGACTGTCGCGACCACCCCCTTCGGGGTGATAGGATCAAGTAAGCGCTATATGCCAGGAGGAAGGCTATGCGATTTATGACAAGAAATTACTTCCATCGCGCAGTTTTGACATTGACCTTTGCCGCAACATTCGTCTGGCCTGCGTTTGCGGCGGAGACAGCTCCAATTCCTAATTTGTCGGGCATATGGGGACGCTGGTTCAATTTCGAACCGCCGTCGTCAGGACCAGGTCCGGTTGTCAGCAAGCTTCGGAGGTCAGATGGGAGTATCATCCACAGCGTGGTTGGCGATTTCACCAATCCGATCTTGAGGCCGCACGCCGCAGAGGTCGTGAAGAAGAATGGCGAACTGGAGCTAAGCGGCATTGTTATACCCAATCCCCACAACCAATGTCGGCCGGAACCGACTCCGTTCGCATTGAGTATTCAACTCGGCATGCAAATCATACAGCAGAAGGACGAAGTCACTCTGCTGTACCTTTCGGACCATCAGGTGCGCCACGTGCGCATGAACGTGCCCCATTCTGATCACCCGACGCCCACCTGGCAGGGCGAGTCCGTAGGCCATTATGAGGGCGACACGTTGGTGATCGACACGATCGGCCAAAAGGTGGGGCCGCTCTCGATGGTCGATCGGTTCGGCACTCCTTTCAGCGCCGCGCTGCACGTGAGCGAGCGCTTTCGGCTGATCGACGGGACAACGGCACGCGACCTCCAGCTGAAGCACGAAAGCACCTATTTCGGCGCCGGAAAGTCGAGCCCTCCGAACAATCCGTACGGCCGGGGCGATATCGACCCTGACGCGACGAAGCCGGGATTGCAGGTCGAGATCACTGTTGACGACCCCGCCGTCTTTACGACGCCATGGTCAGGCCTCATGACTTATCGCCATGTGCAGGGCGAGTGGCCCGAAGCCGTATGCGCCGAGAACACGTACGGGTCAGGGACATCATCGGTCAGCACCTCATCGTCCTCGACCTGCATCTTCAGCAGCTGCTTAGTGCCTGAGGCTGATCAGTCGGATTTCTAATTAAGTCAGGGGGTGCCGTCGGCTGCGTTCGGCACGACCAAGCGTCCGGCCGCGATAGATCGCCCGCCACTTCCGTTCTGGGCCCGCTCCTTCCGTAGCCGCCATCCGACGTGTATGGAAGCTATCGATGGGTAAGCTGCCGTCCCCGCAGATGGAGCACTACTGGCGAATCTGACCCATAAGAGACCCTGCCTTGCTCGTAGCCGTTCAAAGCGATCAAAAGCCCGGCGAATTCGCGACCGGCATCGGATATTCCTGAAGCTCGAAGGCCTGCTCGTAACCTAGATTGTTCTCCGCGCAGGCCCATTCGGTGATTGGGCGGTTGACCTTCTGCCAGCGGATCATGCCCGACCAAGGCGCCTTAAATGCGCCAGGGGCGTCAACCGTGACGGTCGCGTCGAGCGCATTTCCGTCATTGCTGATCTTCCAGCGTTCCACCACGTGCAAGTCCTTGGTGTGCGGTGTGGTGAAATTATCCACGAAGCTGTAGGGATGCTCAACGAAACCGATGGTGTCGATGACAAGCTCGCCGTTCTCGTAGTGGCCGACGGATTCGCCGAACCAGGAAGGCTTGGGATTCTGACTGTGTTCGCGGTTGAGATAGACCCGGCGCACCTGATGGTCGCGCTCCCAGATCATCCAGACCTCTTGCGCCGTCTGGATGAAATAGAAGGGCTGAAGAAACAGCAATTGACCTGGGGTGCCGCCGGGCCAACAGCGGGATTGGGCAGAGAAAGCGCGATGTCCCTTTTTTACCATTTCGTTGTGCATGCGCATCTGGGTGGCCGCCCAGGGGGTTAGATTGGAATTCTGGTCATCGGCGAGACGCTCGACACCGGAGCACAGGGCCGCGTCCGGTCGGTGCAGCCTTCCCCTCGACCCGCTGAAAGATGAGGCCGAGCCCGTGCTGCCAGCCGAAATCAGCGGATGCCAGGTTCGGAATGGCGCTTTCGTGCGTTTGGGCTTGTGCAGCGGCGCCCACCGCAAGAGAGGCAATCAGCACAGCGCTGCACCGCAAAGCTGTTTTGGACATCGCATCCTCCTCGGTCACGAAGTTCAAGAGTACTGTTTGGCAGATGCCGATCTGCCTACCGTTCGAGTGCCTTTGTACCACCACGCTCTCCCGGCACGATACCCGCTCGCTCAATGCCGACGTGGTGTCGAGGGCGATCGGATGGGAGACAGCGGAGCCTTCGAGCATCGGGGCGCCGCGGTCCTATGACGTGGCTGGACGCGAAGAAAACGTCGCGATTGCCGAGTAGCCCCGGGGAATTCCACCGCGAGCCCCTCACAGAACCGTACGTGAACCTCTCGATTCATGCGGCTCGTGCCACCGCGCGAAGGCTGCCGCCTTCCATTGATCATCGGGTTCTTCGTAGGCCGCGGCAGGCGATGATCGGTGCCCGCACGCCGCGCCGGCGGGAGGCTGAGACCTCCGTCGAGGTGCTCGAACGCACCGCCATCTCAATTCAACTTGCCGCCCTCGGCGAGCGTTTTCATGTTCTGCAGCGCCTGCATGAACCTGGTGCGCCGTCTTTCCTTATCCGCCGCCCGCGCCGCATCGTCCGGCAGCATCGAGTTGTCGAAGAACAGAGTGTAGACGATCTTGGACGTAGTCGGCGTCACCGGTCGCGCTTCGAGCGTGCCGTGATAAAGGTTGTACGGCGTGCCTTCCTTCGGAGTTTGCGCATAGGTGTAAGAAAGCTCGGTCCGGCCCACGAGCACCTCGGCGCCAACGGTGCGAACGGCGCCAAACTCGCCGTCTGTGCCCGATGTGATCTTGCACCCCGCCGGAATCTGCAGCCATTCGCTGATGTCGCAATACTTGCCGATGCGCTTCCACACCTCCGCCGCCGAACGGTTGACCGTGATTTCCATCGCAATGGAAATGTAGGCGGGGGACGCGACCACCACCGAGCCATTTGGCGCGGCCGGCGCTGGTGCCTGCGGGTAGGCGGCCGAGGGCATTCCGGCGACCGCGAGCACGCAGCCTATGGCGATCTTCCCGAACTGACTACGCATGTAATTCCTCCCAGTAATTCAGCTTTGACGAGTTACAAGAACACCTGCGCCGCCACGGTATAGGCGGCGCCCACCCGGTAGATATGGCGGCGCTTCCGCCATTGAAATATGAGACGTCGGCAGGGTTTGCCGTCGTTCCAGATATTGGTCGCGAGCTTCCACTCGCTTCCGACCTTCACCCACGACGACATGCGCTTCACTGTCCTCCGAACAAAGCGGCCCAGGCCGACGCCTGCGTTGGTCCGGGCCGCAATTTCCGCGTAAGGACTAAGCAGTCGCTCAGGGCACGACGTCGCCGCGGCCGACATCGATGCGGGCGGCAGTGAAGGTGCCGTCCGGCTGCTTGGTCGCGGCGCCGGGCGCGACGGCGGCACCGGATTTAAGCTCGCTCCTGTCGGCGATCTCCAAACGTAGAACCGGCACGCTCGGTCCGACGATGAGCTTCTTCTCGCCGTCCCGATATTTCACGGTGAGGACTGGGCCGTCCACACTGCTGACGGTCTGGCCGACCGCGCCATTGGTCATGGTGCCGTTGGGGGCGCCCGGCCACCCCGGCCGATGTCCGTCGCCGTTGCCGCGCATGCTCTCGTGGAAGATGCGCAGCTCCACTGCCTTCTGAGTGCCGTCGGGCTGCGGAACGCCGCCGCTGCCGATATAGTCACCCGCCTTGATGTCGGCGGCCGTCGCCTTCACCCGGGCGACGATCAGCGCATTGTCAGCGAGCGTCAGGGTGACAGGGCCGCTGGCCGACTTGATGTACAGCGTTTTGCCCTCGACCTTATCAATGGTGCCGGCAACGCGCTGGGTCTGCTGTTGGGCCCACGCGGTGGAAACCGCAAATACCGCCGCAAAGGCGGCGGCCGCCATAATCCGCATTGTTCTCATTTCTGACCTCCCAAAGGGGTAACGCGCGGGCTAGTCTAAGCATACAGCCGTCAGCCCGGATGGCGAAGCAGGCGCAGAAGGGGGCGCGCGAAATTTCTAAATGGTCGCGATTGATTTGTTGGACATGGCGGTGCTCCATTTGACACTCGCCTCATCCCAGCATCGTTCGCCGTTGGGGCAGGAGCACGGCCGGACCATTCCATTAGCGCTCATTCAGTGGTTCGCCCTACGCCATCGGCGCGACCGAGTGAGAAACGCTTTTGTCCGTCGCAGTCTTGTGCCACAGTCGCAGCCCTCTGCCACATTCGAGTGTTGGCTCGTATTGTCCGCGTTCCAAAGAAGGGAAGAGACCGATGCGCAAGAGAACGTTTCGCAATCTCATCGCGTGCGCAGCACTTGCCGCCGCTTCGGCTCTAATACCGTTGGCCGCGTCTGCGCAGGCGCCCGCTTCACCTCCGCCGGCCCCGCTGATGCCGCCGTCGTTGGTGCCGTCCGCCACCGTCAACCTCATGACGGCGGAAGGTTCCGCCGCCTTTGGCGCGGTGTGGCGAACCGCTGAGGCCCGGGTCGTTGAAGTGGAGCCGATGGCGGGCCGTATGCCCGGCTACGACAAGACGTTCGACATGCAGCCCCACGCAGGCGAAGCAAACTTCGATGATTCGAAATGGCAAGTCATCGAACCCAAGGGCCTGGCTGACCGGCGCGGAGGCGGCAAGTCGTCTTTCCTGTGGTATCGCACGACCCTGACAATCCCCGCCAAGGTCGGCGACTTCGACACCAACGGCGCTAAGGCGGTGTTTACGGCCTATGTGGACGATTATGCGGAGGTGTGGATCAACGGCCAGATGCCGCGGCGCAGTGGCTATCCGAGCCCCGCCACTATCCAGGGCCTCAACATGCCGAACCGCGTCGTGCTCGCCGAAACCGTTAAGCCCGGCGACAAGTTCCAGATCGCGGTATTCGGCATCAACGGTCCGATCTCGGTCGCGCCATCGAACTTCATCTTCTTCCGTGACGCCAAGGTGGAGTTTTACAGATAGCCGAAGCCCGTCCGCCCGCGGCAAAACCGAAACAGGCAGCGTCGGATAGGTTTGCGCCTCGACACGGCGGCAGTGCGAGCGGTTTCGTTCTGTGGCCCGCCTCTGCCGACTTGCGGTGCAGAAAGTCGACAGCTATCGGTAAACCGGTCGTGATGCCAACGTGGTCTCAAAAGCGGCTCATGACCCCAAGCGGTCGGCCGGCGGGGAAGGAGTCCGCTACTTGAGCAGGAACCCGCCGCCACGCCCATTTGGCAGCGGGGCTTATTCTGATCGGACGACGTCGCGGCCCTACAGCCCGAACACGTAAAGCACAGTCGCCTGAGACATGGCGCGCAGTTCGGGAGTCCTGGCAATCCGTGCCTTGGAATTGGCGATCTGTCCCGACGGCCTGACGCAGCACGCACCCGATGCGATCGCGATGAATTGCTTGCCGTTAACCGCATAGGTCATCGGCGGTGCGTTCATGCCGGCCCCGAGATTGATGCGCCACAGCACATCCAGAGTCTGGTCGTCGAAGGCGATTATCGAGCCGTCAAGCAGCGCCGTAACTACGATGCCACCGGCGGTCGCGAGCACGCCGGACGAATTGGGATAAGGCAGTTCGACTCGCTTTCTGATCTCGCCGGA
>WNFR01003622.1_pt1 | contig 34923 bp, 31 predicted proteins | sample 5400221 | NCBI WGS metagenome assembly WNFR01 (sample SAMN13153357, study PRJNA577476) | soil metagenome | isolation source: 40 cm soil under Madrone tree | place: USA:California | collected 2016-06-14
TTCTGAAGCTTGCCGTCTTTCGAGACTCCCCCAACGATCAGCACAAGACCTTCCGTCAACAGAGTCGCGGTGTGATAGGCGCGAGGCGTGACTGTGGATCGAAGATTGAGGTTGGAGGATGGATCCGATGCGTCGAGGAGTTCGAAAGTCTGTGTCTCAGGATCGAGGATCTCTGCTGATTCCACGATCTCTCCCTCGCTGCCGATTCCGCCGACAACCAGGACCTTGCCATCAGGCAGAAGCGTCGCGGTGTGCCACGCCCGTGGGTGGTGTAGTCCAGTGGATAACGGAACGATCTCATTAGTGCCAGGGTCTTTGATTGCGGCGGTTGACTGCGGCCCATCCGGACAGATTCTAAGTTTGGGGATGACCAGTGTGACCATAACCAACAACGATGTGTCTGTCATTAACCCGGACGGAACCACCCTGGTCGCTCCCGGGTATATCGCGTCGGCGACAGCTTCAGAGAGAATCAGCGTCAGGTTACCGGTTCTAACATCTCTGGGGGTTTGTCTGCCGTGCTGATCGTGACAACTCTGCTCCCCCCGATAACCATCCGGCCCGTGTATTCCACACTTCACCAGGATCGTGTACGTTCCCGTGGCTGGTAATGCCGGAGGGACGATTGCCGTTGAGCCGACGCCAACAAACGAAGGTGCAACGAGGTTAGTCCCGTCACGATTATAGAGACCCCGAGACTCACGAATACCGGCAGCATGACATTGACGCTCTCAGAAGAGATCACCGGCACTATAAATGGCGAGGGAGCGAAGAAGAAATCTCCAGCTGCTTGGCAATGCGGAGACGCCGTTAAACGTGACTGTGCTGGTTCCCTGCGTAGCGCCGAAATAGGAGCCGCTAATAGTGACCGAAGTACCAATCAGTCCCGAAGAGGGCGACAGGCTGGCTATTACAGGCGGCGGCGAAAGAGCCGCATTAACTGTCGTAGTCGCGCCTGCCGCGACAGAGATTCCGGTTATGAGTTGTGTCAGATATCCGGTCGCTGACACTCTAACGTCGTACGTCCCTGCCACGAGATTGGCAATCGAGTAGGCGCCGTTTGTGGCAGTCGTAGCTGATCCTTTGACTACGCTCGATTGGAGCGCTTCAACCAAAGCTCCGCTTATTGGAATTCCGTCACCGGAGCGCGTGATTGTTCCAGCAATGGTTCCTGGGACGATTACTGTAAAAGTAACGCCATTGCTTGCTGCTCCTGCCAGCGTGACAACTGCCGGGCCGGTGCTCGCGCCCGCTGGAACCGGCGCGACCACGCTGGTATCGCTCCAAGTGGTAGGCGTAGCTGTTGTGCCGTTGAACTTGACTGTGCTTGTTCCTTGTGTAGCGCCGAAGTTCGAGCCGCTGACAGTAACTGATGTCCCGACCTGACCTGAAGTCGGTGAAAGACTGCTGATTGATGGTGGCAGCGGCGCTATGACCAGGGAGTCGTAATTCCCGTTGAGCGTCCCTTCTATGTCGAGTTCCGCCTTTACGCTGTGGTTACCGGGGCTGCCGGTCACATTGACTCCGGTCCACAGATAGAATCGGTCTGCGCCAGCCATCGAGATGCTGGAGGACGTAGTACACGTGAGCATGTACTGGCCCAGAGTTGTAGTCAGCTCTGACGAACCTGTCGCCATGCATATGCTAGCGCCGGACAAGCTATTCAGATTCAGCTTTGCTCGCGGGTTCACATGGTTCCCTGGTTTGCCGTCTTTTTCATCCAGAGTGTAAAGGTGACTGTAGACCCAGAGGGAATCGTGCCGGCGGCATTCGGTACCCCAGCCTGCGTATCAAACGTTCTGATGAAGTACTCGCCTGTGGCCGCGTTCTTCAGATCGGCGCTTTGAACAGCAACGGTTGCCGTATCTGGACCTGTCGTTTTTAGCTGATAGTTGCCAGGCGTGGAGGAGGCTTCGTTGTGAAGATGGTAAGTGGCGGTCTGGGCTTGGACCTGAGTTGCGGGGACGAGCACAGCAATAGAAGAAAAGAGAGCCTTCGTGCCAGATGTAACATAGACCGCACCTCCGGGAGATCACCCTAGCGAGTTGGAAGGCAGCAAGGGCTTCTCCTTGGATCGACGGACCAACAAACCCCGAGCTTCGCCAGCAGCGAGCATTTGTCGCTGGACTAAGCCGTCTTCACTAATCCCCAAGTGAGAACGGCGCGTAAATGAACTTTGCCTGATCGTAACCTGCCAGAAACGATGGTCAAAAACTGTGAGGTTGAGGAAACTGAACTTGAGTGAACTTTATCTCCGAAGAGGACGCGCGAATAATATCACAAAACTTCGGGCCGTCAACAAGAATCGTCAGATCCTTAAGCGTGCCTCGGCGGAAGGGAGTAAGTGATTAAGTGATTAGCACTGGTACACTAGATCCAGATGTCGCGACGACTCATAGTGAGTTACAGCATCGCTCGGTCCGGCTTGCCAAAACAGGCTTTGCTCGTGCTCTTACTTGTAGCGACCAGCGTACACACAACCGGTGCGCAGGAGAGCCGATCGAGCGTTGTGCGGCTGTTTAAGCTCGACGGAAGCTTCGGCACGGAACTGCCTGCGAAAACCAACTCAGCGGACAAATCAGAAGGCTTCGGATTCACCTTGCGCAGCGCGAGACTTGAAGCGGAAAGCATGGGGTTTCTTACACGTCTTCGATCCGTGCTCACGGTTGCCAATTCTGATAACGCTCGCAGGATCACCGAAGTGGAATGGCGGCTTGATGTCTATGACGAGGCGCTGCGCTCTCTCAGTCAGCGCGTCCTCCAAACAGACAAGGTCAGCATTTATGCCGGCGAAACGGGGGTGGCTTCTGCAAAGTTTGGAGCCGTGCTGCCCGACAGGATGGTCGTCTTGCTACAAATCATCAGGGTTTCGTTCGTTGATGGTTCAGCGTGGTCGCCGACTGAACAATGCTCGTTAGGAGAAGACCTTCGAACCGTCTCCTGCAAGTCCAAATGATCGGACTAACTAGTCGCGCTTGTCTCCAAATCTGAAGACGACGCCGACTCCGACGCGCGCATTGTGTTGAATTGCCTTTCCGGATGCTGCTCGATTGAATTTCGACAGGACGTATTCTGCTTGAATGACGCGGACGCCGAAATGCGGAGTGACATTAACGTCAACGCCGCCGCCGACTGCGACGGCGAAGGCGTTACCGTGCGTCGTGAAGTGCTCGGTCAGCGTGTTTAGTCGTTCGTGTTGGTGAATGCCGCCGAACAGTATGTGGGCGAACGTCGTTGCGTACTCGTTGCGCGCCGTGAATCGCGGCCCAGCCGCAAGCGAGAAAAACCTTGACCGCTCAATGATGTTGTCCTGGTAATGCCCACTCGCGTCAACCGTGAAACCAAATATCTTATTGACGTTTACGCTCAAGGCCCCGTTCCAGCCATAGAGGTTGCGGTTGTCGCGCTCGTCGCCATCAATTCTTGCATATGAGAATCCGCTGTACACCTCAACCAGCGGGTGAGTGCTCTGGCCAAAGCATGGGGCAGAGATCAATAACAGTAGCAGCGTTGCCCTTGTTTTCATTCCGTTGTACTCCTCGGAGGCCGTTGTCCTGTCCGGTTTCGATTTGAATCATACCTGCCGGCTATTGCAACCCTGGGGCTAATACATCTAACGAAATCATAGCTCTGCAGAAACGTTCGAATAAGACACTAACAACGTTCTACGGATTCTTAACGGTCGGAGGCTGGGCTTGCAGCGGATCTTTGTTGTCTCTGGTCAAGGCGTAGGCTATACCGGCTGCCGCCGCTGCTCCGGCGACAACGGCAATCGCCCAGAAGCTGTTCCGCGGTGCAGTCTTGGACGTAACCGTCACTTGTCCGGTCCACGAAACTCTCGTTCCCTCAACCGTCGCTGAAATCGGGCTTGAACCTGCCGTGTTACGCGCGACGAATTGGACTGCTGCCATCCCCTCGGCGTCTGTAACTACATTCGCAGTCGTTCCAGATAGGGTCCCTAAACCCAGAAGACCGATGACCGCTCCTGATGTGTCAAGCGCAAACAATACTCCGACACCGGGTACCGGCTTATCATCTTCGAGAACCTGAACTTGAAGCCGTTGCAGTCCACCGGCGGGAACGCGGATGTTTGAACCGTGCCCAACCGGCCGGATTTTGTATTGATGTTGAGCTCCTTGCCCCAGAGTCCGGACCTCTCCAAACTTGACCGCTATGGAGGTGCGCCCATCTCGAACACTGGTCAGAAACGCCGCTCCATCTGAAGAAGCGTACTCTGCTCCCGCGGCTCGCACGTAAGCGTTCGCTGCACGCTCGAGTTCTACAGTTATCTCCCCTTGTGCCAGCGATGCAATCAGAGTCAAGCCATTCGCGCCGTCATCGTGAGTAGAATGCTTCGCCGCGAGCCGTACTGTGGTCCCCCCCGCCAGCCTGACCTCCCCGATCGAGTCGAGCGGCACACATGCTCTCGCTCCCGCACCTGATTGAAGCAAATCGCCGGACCAGACGAGCTGCCCCGCGGAGGCAGTATGACCATTAATCGTCAACGAACCTTGCGTAACAACTCCGCTTGCCATCCTGCCGATCGGACCCTGGGACGCCATGGCATATAGGTGGATCGGTCGATCCGCTTCGTGATTGCCGGTGTCCGCGCGCGCTGATCCGGGTGCAAGACAGACCGACAAAATTATTACCCCGGACAAACCCGTTGCGATCCAATTGCGTATGGTGATGCTCCTCATTTCTTCCCCCTAATCCGAGTGACTGGCTTGGCCAGCCATGCTGAACCTGTTAATGAGCCCGCGGGTTCCCCTCGGGCAGAGCAAGCTCTGGTACAAACAACTTAATCCCGACGAAACTGCGCTCGCTCAGAGCCTGTATGCGGATCGTGCCGAAAGTCGACGCCGAGGTGACGGTATCACTGGATTCGCCGTCGGAAACAGTAACCTCGACACCGACGATTTCCGGATGATTCTTTGCTCCGGTAATCCTCTGAGCTATGGTGAAGCTTTGGCCCGTTACGAACCCGGTTTGCCGAATCAGTGCAGTAAGATCGACGGTTATGGGTTGGCCTACCGGACGTTTCTTCTTGTCGAACAATTGATACGTGGCCTTGCTGACGTCCAGGTTCGAGTCGTAAATCGAATACTCGATTATGAACTCGTCCTCGACCCGCGAGAATGCGATAAACGGCGGACGCCGCGGGTCCACCGGATCGATCAGAGTCAGCGCGGTGTCGATGTGGCCAACAAGCCTGATCCTCAGTGCCGCTCCTCCGTTCTGAGTAAACGTCAGCACCGAGTTAATCAAGTCTGGCAGCGCGTCACGCGCTGAAAGACCCCGTGTTCCCTTCGCTACTGCCGGTATCAGCGGATTGAACCGTATCTTAAAGTTCTGCTTTTGGCCGGCGCCGATCCGAACGTCGGTCAGGATGTCTAAGGGCGTCTCCGTTCCGGCAGCGTCGACGATGCTGAGGTTGAAGAGCGCCCTGTCATCCGGATCGCTGATAAAGCCGCGGTCAACGTCGACTCCAGTGCGCAGCAGCGAATCGAACGTCAAGATTAACTGCGTGCAGCCGATGTTCTCGATAGTGAAGGTCCGAACGGGCTGCTTCTTCAACTTCTTTATTTTTCGAGCGGCGGACACAGGACCGAATTCGAGCGCCGCTCCATTCCCCTCGAGCCTCACCACGGCTTGCGGCGTCCCGATGACTGTTACGGTGAAGACGCATGTTGCTTGAACGCCTTTCGCGTCAACAGCCGTGCACAAAACGCTTGTGACGCCCAGGGGGAACGCCGATCCCGACGGCGGGGCGCAGCTAACACTCGAGCCCGGGCAATTATCTATCGCTGTCGGACTCGAAAAATTCACCACCGGCGAGCACTGCCCGGCCGACGCTGTGACTGTCACATTCGCCGGACAGAAAACAGCGATGCGCTCGATATCGTTAACCGTCACCGTGAACGAACAAGTAGTTGTCAAGCCGCCCCCATCCGTCGCAACACAGGTGACCGTTGTAGTCCCGATCGCGAAACTAGAACCGCTTGGCGGCGAGCAAACGACATTAAAGATCGGACAGTTGTCTGCCGCTATCGGAACGAAATAGTTCACCGTAGCTGTGCACTTGCCCGGATCGTTTGCCTGGGTGATGTTTGCCGGACACGTGATCCTCGGCGCAGGATTGCTAGCGATTGTCGTCGCGGTCGCTACGTTGTTGCTCGGGTTGGGATCCGGCGTTGTAGAGCTGAAGACCGTCGCCGTATTGCCGATGATCGATCCGTTGGACACCGAGCAGTTCACACTGGCTACGATCGTTATCACCGCGGTTGAGCCGGATGCCAGCGATGCGAACGTGATTGTCCTGTTGTTTCCTGATCCGCCGCACACGCCTCCGCCCGTTGAATTGCACGAAACGAAAGTTGTGTTGGCCGAAAGCACGTCGGTAACCGTTACCGACGCAGCGGTCGCAGGCCCCGCATTGCTGACCACGATGGTTTTGGTGATCTGCGAACCGGTCTCCACGGGATTGGGTGCGATACTGGCGATCACCGACAGATCCGCGGGTGTACCCCCTGATAGCCCTCCCACCTGAATGCTCTTCGAGAACTCCGACGTGTTGTTTCCTGGATCAGTCGCTGTCGCCGTGATGATCTGTCCCGGCGCGACTGTGACGGGAAGAGTTGGGTTGAAGGTGGCGTTGCCGGAGGCGTCGGTAGTGACAAGGGTCGCGGGGGGGATGAAGGTCTGGCCCTCACCGAATCCCGAAGGATTGCTGACCTGACTCGCAAAGAATTCTATCCTAAACAAAGTATTCGCGGTGCTGTTGAGCGTTCCCTGAATCGTCGTGCTTGTGCCCGCGGCATTCGCCGAGTTGAGCACAGGGAAGTTTTGAAGATTATTTGCGCCGCTGTCCCCGTCCCCAGGATCGTTTAAAGTCACACCTGTTGGTCCCAGATCAATGCCAAGTCCTCCGTTAGAAAAGATAGAGTTGGTGAGTATAGGATTGCCGGTGCCCGAGACTACCGCGACGCCGGACGCGCCATTAAAAGCAATCGTGTTGCTGGAGGAGGCTGAATCGGGCGCGCCGACCGAGTTGCCGGAAGAGCCACTGATTAGGACCCCGTTCGCGGAATTGCCTACGCCCGCGGTCCCCGCCGCATTGGTGCCGATGAAGTTACCGCGCACCTGATTCCCTGTTGCCGGCCCGGATACTTGAACGCCGTTTCTATTGCCTGAAAGAACATTGCGCTCCGCGGGAGTTGTACCGCCAACCGTGTTGCCCGATCCGCCGGAGATTAACACGCCATCCAGTGAGTTGCCGAGCGCTAAGCTCCCCGTTGCGTTCGTGCCGATGAAGTTTCCCTTAACCATGTTTGCGGTTCCGTTCAATACAATTCCATTGCCGCTGAAGCGATTGATTACCAGACCCTTCACCAGACTGTTGTTAGTGCTCACATTCAATCCATTTGCGCCTGCGCCCGCACTGGCGCCATTCAATTCGATGACAGGAGTGCCCGCGAAATCCGGCTGGCTAATGATTCCATCAATGGTCACCGGATCAGTAATTGTCGGCAGAGGCACTGGAGGAACGATTGTGTGCGGCGCGGGTCCGAGGATGGTAAACACAATCGTATCCAAGCCTGGATTTGCGTTGGCCTGTATGATCGCCTGTCTTAGGGAACCTGGTGTTGGATTCATGTTGTCACCATTGTCGGCAGTCGTGGTTACGGTAAAGGTCAATATCGCTTGGGTTACGACTGTCGAAGGCGCCCTGTTGCCGCTTCTGAGGATTACAAGATCGCTTAGTGCGTCCGCGTTGAGATGCATAGGCAGCACCGCTCCTGGCTCACCGTCTATGTCGAGCGATACGGAGACGCGACTTTGAAAAAGTGGAAGCGTTGACGAATCAGCGATGGTCGTGTCCTCTACCAGCACGTGCAATTGATGGTTTGTGGGATCGACTAACACCAAATCGTCAGCTTGACTGCCTGAAATCCGAGCTCGGATAAGCTGAGTTGACCCTGGCCAAGCTCCCAACGAGAAGGTCTCTCCACCCCAGGCGCCGTTCAAGCCGCCGGAAGTTTCGGTAAGGAGGCTGACCGTACCGTCTGCTGTTAACACCGCGACGTCTGAACTGTGGCCGCTAACAAAACTCCCGACAGCTACCGAATTAATCACAGACGTGAAGATCCAATGCTGAATCGAACCCGTGGCCGCTTCGGCGTTCCCGCTGTCCGAGCGCACGACCAACAACTCACGACCCGCACCTATTAACACGTATGCCGGGCTCCTCGAATCCGCTCGCCTGAACGCAATCGCTGTCGCAGCCGCCGGTAATCGAATGACCGCGGGTTCAGCTCCGCTCGCATCGTCGAGCGATCTAAGAAGCAGCGCGGCAGGACCTGACTTATCAACTATTCCAATCCCTACGTACGCGAAACCGGCAGTATCGCCCGTTTGAGTAGCGCCAACCGCCGTGACTCGCCCAGGTAGCCCAATCTTTTTTATCGAATTAAAGTCGCCCTGCCCGTCACCCGCCAACAGATAAAGCGCATCGCCGCCTCGCGCGGCCGCTGCCACGTCCAGATGTCCATCGCCATTGAAATCGCCCGTCACCAAGAAGTCCGGCGCGTCAACGAGCGGGAATGAACTTAACGGAGACAGAGCAGGTGGCTCGTTCAGTTTGCTTAGAGATCTGCGCTCTCGTGCTCCCGGATTCCCGGGGTATACCGCGTCCTCGTTACCTCTATATAAGCTCAAAGAAAAATCGGGTGGTCCGGCATGACCAATCACTAGGTCCGGGACGCCGTCTCCATCAAAATCCTCCGAGGCCATCGATAGCGGGGCGCCGGGGTTCCAGCCGGGTACCGGCAGTTGAGTGATTGCTGCTCGCCGACCCATGCTTGCAACACGCGCAGCAGCCGAGTTGAGGTTTTGCGAAGATCCTTCGCCACCGCCGGCAACCTGCTGAGAGCCGGTGAAACCGGCTGACGTTTGCGCGCTGCGCCTCGGGAACGCCAGAAGGCACAGAGCTCCTAGTAGAACACAAAGGACCAGTCGAGGTGACAAGAATCTGCCTGAAAAGACTGTGTTAATTCGAGAAGCTGACATGGCGGCGTGAACCTCCATACGTCGTGCCGTGCGTCAATTGGTGTCTAGCACGTGCCTACACAACAAAGCAAAATCGCCGGCATTCGGCCTGTCACAAAACAGGCGACTGCGCCGAAGCCCGATGTAATCATTAAAAACATCCAGCGGTTAGCCGGTCGGGGAGAAGGAAATCCAAATAACATAACCGCCTGTCGTGTAGTCGACCCTGCCGCCAAAGGTGCCGTCGCCATTCCCAAACATTACTGAAACGCTTCCTCCAAAATCGTAGCTACTGTTGAGAACGGCCATGTCGATCTTGCCATCACCATTAAGATCACCCAGCGCAAGTGAGTGAGAGGCACTGCCGGTCATATAGCTGGTATTGGCTTCGAAGGCGCCGCTCCCCTTCCCGAGAAAAATGGAAACCGAGCCAGACTCGCCCGGATGGTGGCCCCCATTCGCCACCGCAAGGTCTTCGATACCATCCCCGTTGAAATCGGCAGCCAGGACGGAGCTCGGTCCTTTGCCGGCGAGATATTCGCGTCGTACCCTCGGGTTGCCATCCTCTCTGACCAGTTGTATGGAGACCAGGTAACCGTAGCGGTGGAGTTCCACCAGGCCGGGCCTGCCGTCGCCGTCGAGATCGCTGATCACCACGCCGAAACTTCTCTTCGCCTTCGCATAACGCACCCTTGGGCGGAACGTGCCATCGCCGTTGCCGGGCAACATCGAGACGATATGATCGAAGCAACTTGTTACGAGAAGGTCTTGCCTTCCATCCCGGTTCACGTCGTCGAGCACGGCGGAGTAAGGCAGGCTACAGGTGGCGTAGTCAGTCTTCGCGTAAAATGTCCCGTCCCCTTTACCGAGGAGGACTGAGACCGAGTTGCCGTAGCGGTTGACAACCACCAGGTCAGGGCGGTTGTCCCGGTTGAGGTCGGCGACCAGGAGTGCGCAGGGCACGGCGCCAGTATGACAATCTTTTCCTCTAGTGAGACTGCCGTCCCCATTGCCAAGGAATATGGAAACGGTGTCGCTGCCTGAGTTGGCAACTACGATGTCGGGTTTGCCATCTCTGTTGAAATCACAGGTCGCGACTGCCGACGGCGCGAGGCCAGTCGCATACCTGCTTTTGAGCGCGAAGCCTCCGTTGCCGTTGTTGAGTAACACAGAAACGGTATTGGTATGCCGATTAGTCACGACAAGCTCCGGCCTGTGGTCATGGTTGAGATCGACGATAGTAATAGAAGATGGGCCGTCTCCAAGATCATATGGAAGCGAGTCACCGGCCGTCTGCGGATCGATTCCGGCCACAGACTGGGTCGGGGTAGCAACCGCCACAAAGGCCAAGAGCAGTTGCAGTATGAGCAGCACCTTCATACTTATCGTCTCGCGAGCGCCCGCATACTATCACAGGTTTTGCGATTCTTTCGTCAAGCATAAAACCAGGTTCCTTGAGAATTGCCTCGGCCGTTTGATATTGTGGCGCCCGGTGAGTGACAAAGCGCACCTGACGAAATTGGTTCTGGTCCTGCTAATAGCTGGAGCTTTTCTGGTTTATCTTGCGGCGATAACCCCTGAGAGCTTCGGCTACTATCACGACGACGGAATCTACGTGACGACCGCCAAGTCGCTTGCCACTAATCACGGCTATCGGATCATCAGTCTCCCGTATGAACCCGCACAGACAAAGTACCCGCCACTCTATCCATTCCTGCTCTCGCTGATCTGGCGGGTGTATCCGCATTTTCCCGAGAACCTGACGCCGATGATGGTGATGTCGGCGCTGGTGACGGTTGGGTGTCTGCTGCTGACGTGGTTCTATCTCACACGGCGAGGCTATGCGTCGAACTGGCAAGCGCTGGTCGCGGTCGGGCTGACGGCGTTTAACTGGCGTACGGTGATCGTCAGCACGGGCATATATTCCGAAATGTTGTACACGACGCTGACTATCGCGGGGTTGTATCTGGCAGAGGAGCAGGAACAAGAGGAGAGCGATTATCGGAAAGCGGCAGCATTGGGCGTTGTAGTGGGACTCGCTTTTCTTACTCGCACGGCCGCAATCGCATTGATCATCGCGGTCGCCGTTTACTTCCTCATTCATAGGAAGCTCAAAAGAGCCCTTCTACCGGTTGCCATCGCAAGTAGTTTCGTTGCGGCATGGTTATCTTGGGCTCACTTCAGCAGAACCCCAAGTGATGCCCTAAACGCCGCGTACTACACGGACTACTTTCGGCACCTCAATAATGTTACGAGGGATCTGCAGCAGCAGCACGGCGACAGTTCACGGCTAACGATCATTCTCAGAATCATCGGTTGGAACGCATACACTCTAGTGCTGGTTATGATTCCGCTGGTGTGTTTGGGGATGGGTTATCAAGAACCCGCAGCCGACCAGGCTATCAATGTCCTATGGCTCGGGATGATCTCCTCGATTTTTTTTCTCATCGTCTCAGGCTTTCGGAGAGGTTTGGTCAAACGTATCAGGCTCTTGCACATCTATGTCGTCCTGTATCTGGCCATGCATTTGCTATTGCCGTTCGGAGCGTACGATCGCTACCTTATACCACTTTTGCCGTTTCTTTTGGTGTTTCTGATTACGGAGATCACGTGGCTGGCGAACCTGGTGCGAACTGAAATGAGAGCGCGCGGTGAATGGGCGAGAAGGGTCAGCGCCGGTTTCATAGCGCTACTTCTGATCGCGATCACCACTGTCACGCTGCGCAATTACTTCGAAGGTGTTTATCGTGGCGTATCATCGTCAAAGAGAGCTTACGTCGATCGGGCGTCACAGGACGCACAAGCGATACAATGGATCACCGAGCACGCAGACCCCTCCGACGTTCTGATTTGCTATCGTGACCCAATGTATTACCTGTACTCAGACCACAAGGCGACGCGCTATAGTGCCTTCAAAGCGGGGTTCTCAGTTCCAAATAGTCAATCTGGCCACCAGGAGGAGACCAGCATTTTCCGGATCATAGCTGAAAGCAACGCTCATTATTTGATCATCACTTCTACGGATCTGGAGCAGGACCCCGACCCCGAGTCGCGCCGAGGTCTCTATCGGACCATTGCGGAGCGCTATCTGCAAGTCTTCGCACGCGTATTTGAGTCTACGGATGGATTGTGCAGCATCTACTACACAAACAAGGAAGCTATACCCGCCCTTCAGTAGCGCAGCGCACTTCTTGCGCGGCGTGATCGTGGCTGCAGGAACACGAAGATGAGAAAGAACTGCTCACCGGCGAATCATGTTCTGATTGCTGTCCTTGCAGGGTCTTTCGCGCTTTACCTTTTTGCCGTCACGCCCGACAACTTTGGCTTTTATCACGACGATAGCCTATACGCGGTGTCGGCTAAGGCCCTGGCGACTGGTCAGGGATATCGAGTCATCAGCCTTCCGGGCAACCCGGTGCAGACAAAATCGCCTCCAGCGTACCCCTTCCTGCTCTCGCTGATCTGGCGGATTTATCCAAGCTTTCCTGAGAACGTGAAGGTGATGATGGTGTTGTCGGTCCTCGCGACGCTTGCCAGTCTGACCATCGCCTGGGCATACCTGACTCGCCGAGGTTATGCCTCACGTCCGCTGGCAATGTGTGTCCTGGTACTGACCGCACTCAACTGGCGCACGCTCGCTGTCGGGACTGCACTGTTCGCAGAGATGTTTTACGCAGCGCTTTCGATCGCGGCATTGTACCTGGCGGAGCAGTACGACCGTGCAGAGAGGAAATGGCTCGCCGGCGCGGGGCTTGGTCTATTACTGGGGCTTGCGTTTCTGACGCGAACGGCAGGGATCACTCTTCTTATTGCCGTTGCCGCGTTCTTCGTCATGCGCAAGCAGACAAGACGAGGCCTTCTCCCGATCGCAATCGCAGTTTGTTTCGTTCTGGCCTGGGTCGGCTGGAGCTATGCCAATCGCCCTGGTACGGAGGGGCTCAATACCGCATATCATGAAAGCTACATACAAACCTTCGACAGGGTACTCACCGAATTCCAATCGCACAATCACGTCTCGAGAGCGTCTGCAATTCTCAGCGTTGTGGGAAAGAACGCCTGGAGACTGATACCGGTCTCGATACCGCTGGTGTGCCTGGGCATGAAGTACGAGTGGCCCGCGAGTATGGGGGAAAACTGGTTTCTTCCTATTGTCGGTTTGATTCTCTTTGTTTTTGTTCTCACGGTCGCCGCTTTCTTGCGACTGTTTCGCGGTGGTCTAAAAAACATCCCCCTCTTGCCAATCTACTTGACTGTTTATCTGATCTTTCATCTCGCATGGCCATACTACGGACACGATCGGTTTCTGATACCACTCCTACCGTTTCTGCTGGCATTCCTGATTGGTGAACTGGAGCGGTTGCGGGGGATGGTGGTCAAGGAGCTGACCGAAAGAGCGGACCTCGGCAGGATGATGAGTGCGGGCCTGATTGGGCTTGCCCTTCTCGGCATTGCGAGTATCGGGCTGTACAATTACGGCCTCGGCCTTAAGCGGTCTCTGATTCAGACTAAGAAGGACGCCGCAATGCGAACATCCGAGGACATCGAGGCAATTCGTTGGATTAACGCAAACACCGATCCCTCGGATGTCCTGGTCTGCGCGCGCGATCCGATGTACTACCTTTACACCGAGCGCCAGGCAACAATGACTTCTTCGCTGACAGAGGGTGGAAAGATGGATCACGATGCGATAGACGCGGAGGAACGGTCATCTGAGATAATGCGCATCGTCTACGAAAACAGAGCCCGGTACCTGATCTTAACTTCGAGCGAACTCGATCCCGAGGATCAAGATGACCCATATCACATAGCATTTGCAACTCTGCCAGACCGGAATCCCAGCGTCTTCGTCCCCGTCTTCAGATCATCAATCGGCAGAGGTGCGATATATCGGATTGATCTCGAAGCACGATGACGCGCCAGTGTTTCGAACACCAAGCTAGTGTTGCCGTACCGTTCGATCAGCTCGTGATTTTCGGGTATGTCCTTGAGAAAAACATTGGCGATGGTGTCCGCGTAGATCAGCCTCCACTTACCGCTCGCTGACAGGAGTTGACAAAGGGCAGTGTCGTTGTTGTAGATCACCCAGGTTACGCCATATTTGTCGAGCACGTCCTCATAACCGAGACTAGCGGTTGAGACTTTGACGTACTCTTTGACCAGCGAAACGCCGTACATATCTGAACGACCGTCCAGGAATACTCTGTACGTGGGGTAGGCATGATAAATCATGTATCCACCCCAGCCGTCGTTGTTGAACACATTGCCGGAGATGTGATTGGCTAGGGCGAAATCCAAAGCATCAACCGGGAACTCGGTCTTGTTGTGCCCATATTCCATCACCTGAGCCTTCCGTACCCTCCCGCCGTTCAGACCGATCATCAGGCAAATGGCCAAGGCTGCGTAGACCCACAGGTGGCGGTTGAATCGTGTCTCCAGGGCGGTTACGTTCTCAGAAACAGCTCTTAGAATATCACCGATAACTTTAACTGCTTTCATGGAACCCCGACGCTGGACAGCGCTCTCAAGAAGGTCGCCGGCGCGCGTCGCCGCCATCGGAGTTACTGCAATTGAAAACAAGGGGATAAATCGTATGGAATAGAGTGACATATGCGTCAGAAGAAGCGCTACGATCCCTTCGAAGACATCTATTTTCTTCCTCGATAGCGCGAATATGGTTACGAACAATAGTAGCGTGACCTCGAAGAGTCTGTACTTGTGAAAGTCCGGAGAAAGCCACTCTGCCACTGTATCTATCAAGTAGGCACGTCCGAGGTTATGAAACGGGAAGTACAGTATGGCTGGCCCGTGGGGATTTACAAAAGTGGCGAGGAGGGTGACAAAGGCGATAACGCCAAGCGCTCTGAAAGATTTTCTTGCCTCACCATCTTTATCGGGAGTTGTGAGCGCCAGTAGAAGATTACCGGCAGCATAGATCGAAACCAGTATGAGACCTAGTATGTAGCCTCCGTGAAGATTAACCCATAGGATCATCAGGGGCGGAAGCATCTTCAGGTGATTCACTTTCTCTCGTTGATACATCTCCAGGATGACGATGAAAGCAAGAGCGAGAGGGAGCGAGAAGATGTGGGGCCGCGCAAGCCAGTGAAGCGAGGAAGCGAACGCCGCCAGGATGGTAAATGAGACGGCGACCAGGGAGTTGATTCTCCTGCGAAGCATGAAAAGGTATAGAAAGAAAAACGTGAGAGTAATAACAGCGGCAGAAACCAGCACGACTCCGTTCAAGCCCATCAGCCGATGAGACAAACCGAAGATCACTTCCGCCAGCCATTCATGGGTTGTCCAGGGCGCTCCCGGCGCCGTGTGAGAGTACGGGTCGGCGAAGGGTATTTTGAATGTTCGAAGAATGCTCTCCCCAGTGACAATGTGCCACCCTGTGTCCCCGTCGTTTAAGAGGTCAGACCCGTTGCTGAGAACTTTGAAGAATAAGCTCAAGAACAACATGTCGGCTATGGATGGCATGAACCAGTCACTACGTCCTTCTCTCATAGATGCGCTCTCGGACCTCTTGTTTTCTAGCTGCCGTGAGCTTCCAGGGCCTCTACTGTGGCGAGATACCTCGGATGATTTAGTTTAGTTTCCCTGATCCTTAGGGATGAAGTTAGTACCTTTATACCTTTCAATCAACTCATGATTCTCGGGGATATCCTTGAGAAGAATATTTGCTGTATTGTCCGCATAGACCAGCTTCCATTTGCCTCTTGCTACTAACAACTGACAGATCGGGGCATTCGCGTTGTGCAGCACCCACGTAACGTCATGCTTGTCGAGCACGTCCTCGCAGCCGAGATGCGCGCCTGAGACTTTCAGGTATTCCGTTAGCAGGGACACTCCGTACATGTCACTGCGACCGTCGATAAATACTTTGTACTCAGGATAGCTCTCATAGATTATGTATCCTCCCCAACCATCGTTGTTGAACATACGACCGGTAATTTGATTCTTCAAAGCAAAGTCCAGCGCATTTACGGGGAATCGTTCGGCATTATGCCTGTAGTCCATGACCCTGGCCGACCCCACGTTTCCACCATTGAGCGCAATCAGCGTACAGACTCCTATTGCCGCGTAGATCCATACATGACGTCTGAAGCGACCTTCCAACTCGAATAGGTTCTCTGAGATGTTCTTGAATATGTCTGTGCCAGCTACCACAACCTTGATGGAACTCAAGCTCTGCGCGAGGCGGTCGAGCACCATTCCTGCTCTTGCCGCTGCGATCGGAGTTACCGCTACGGCGAGCAGGGGTACATACCTGACCGAGTAAAGCGACATCGACGTCAAGAGCAGCGCGACGGCGCCCTCGATAATATCCGGCTTCCTCCTCGACAGCACAAACGTAGCTATGAACAGCAGGAGCATCAGCTCAAACAGACGATACTGGTGGAAGTTCGGAGATAGCCATTCCAGAACGTTGTCCATTATGAATTCGCGGCCGACCAGGTGAAATGGGAAGTAGAGGATTGCCGGGCCGCGCGGATTTATGAAAGTGGCAAGCAGAGTAAAGACAGCAGTAACTCCCAGTGTCTTGAACATCCGCTTTGCTTCTTCTCGACCCCCCCGCGCGGTATAAACGCGCACCAGATTCCCGCCTGCATAAAGGAAGACAAACACAAGCCCCAGAATGTATCCCCCGTGAAGATTAACCCATAGGATCATCAGCGGTGGTAGAAGTTTCAGGTGATTCACTTTTTGTCGCTGGTACCTTTCGAGGATCACGATGAATGCAAGGGTGAGCGGGAGCGAGAATATGTGCGGTCGCGCCAGCCAATGAAGCATCGACGTAGCCGCCGCCAGAATGGTGAACGAGCCGGCGATTATTGCGTTCGTCCCCCTGCGTAGCATGAATAGATAAAGGAAGAAGCACGTCAGAGTGACAATGATTGCGGCCAGCAACACCACTCCGTTCAATCCCATCCAACGCCAAAACAAGGCGAAGATGACCTCGGCCAACCATTCGTGGGCCGTCCAGGGCGCACCAGCCAACGTGTGTGAATATGGATCGGAGTAAGGGATCCCGAAGGTCTTCAGAATGTTTACCCCGGTCACTATGTGCCAGCCGGTATCGCCATCATCCAGCAGGCTGCTGCCGTCCCGAAGTAGTTGAAAGAAAAAGCTCAGAAACAACACATCGCCTATGGACGGCATAATCCAGTCTGCTGCTGCTGCTCTCTTCTGCATCGTTCAGGATCCCCAGGTCTCGTCGAGAGGTGAAGAGTGTTTCGGATCACAACTGCCGTCGATGCAAGAAAGTCGCCCAGGCTTCTCGTACTATCGGTCACACCCCACCCTGCAACCCTCTGCTGGCCCAGATTTGCGCCTGAAACACCTCGGCGCAAAAGAATACCATCGCAACGGACATTGAAGCAGTCTAATTTTGGTCCTGATCACCTGGGTGCAAGTTCTAAGACTCGGTACCCCCAGGTGGGGGACACAAATGGTTATAGGCACACAAATGGTCATTGACACTGTTCGCATACTGTAGTAACAATTAACGGCTTTATGTTTTGATGGCTTTATGTTTTCGTTGTCCGCAGTTGAATCTAAACCCCAGTCGCAACGGCCTGACACGACGACTGGTCTCGGGTGTTTCGAGAAGACCGCTTTGTCGGGCTAACACACGCCCCCGAAGTCATCGCACCATCGAGATGGAACAACGATGCCATAAAACATTTCATTTGACATAGGTGGGACAATGCGCCCCGTTTAAATTGGAATAATAACCGTGTTCAGTGTCGAATCGCAGACGGGTGATTATTCAATACAGGTTGGCAAAAGTGCTAAATGGTATTTGTGTCGCCTGAAACTTTAGTTTGAGAACAGGAGGATCCCTGAATGTTAATAAAAGAAGAGCTCAAAAGGTTCGTATCTGAGGAATCGGGTCAGGACATCGTCGAATATGCTCTGATGCTTGTCCTGGTGGCGCTCGTTGTTGTTGGGGCCGTACCCAGCATCAAAGACGCCGTGAGCAAAGTCTTCTCCAAGGCCGTTAGCGCGCTTAGCTAATAGCATCTTCTTAAGTCGGAGGCTCGCTGAACGGTCGAAACTCTCCTCGAACGACGTCAGGTGCTTCTCGGTCGCAGCTTGCTTTGCAAAAGGAGATTGTATCGATCATGAAGACTCAGCTTAAACGATTCATCATCGAAGAATCCGGCCAGGACATCGTCGAGTACGCCTTGATGCTGGTACTGGTCGCTCTGGTTATAGTGGGAGCCGTTCCCAGTATCAAAGACGCCGTCAGCACGGTGTTCTCGAAGGCTGTGAGCGCCCTATCCTAACCCCCATCGTATTGGAGGCAGCCGCTCCTACGGCTGCCTCCAATACGTCATTTATATGACTAAACTCCCGATCATGCTGGACGTCATTATTCTTGTGGCCGTCACCACGGCGGCTTTCTTTGACTTTCGATGGAAACGGATTCCGAACTGGCTTGTCCTGGCGACCATGTTGGTTGCACTGATCTGGCACACCGCGACCGATGGGCTGACCGGACTCTGGATGAGCGCGGCCGGGTTGCTGGTAGGGATTGCGATCCTGCTTCCGTTTTTTCTGGTCCGAGGAATGGGCGCCGGAGACGTGAAGTTTTTTGGGGCTCTCGCCGCCGCGGTTACTTACAAGTACGTTTTTACCGTTCTGTTCTTCGCTGCAATGATAGCCGGCGCGATGGCAGTGGGCAGAATAATCTGGGAAAAAGCGGTCATTGTGACGCTGCTCAGGATGGTTGACTTGTTCAATTGGTTTGGTCGAGGCAACCTCAAGGCTCATCCGATCATGAGCGTGGCAAACACCAGCGCACTGGCAGTTCCCTTCGGCGTGTCGATCGCCGTCGGAACCTGGCTATTCATTTTCTTCGGCATGCGATGAAGCTATCGCCAACAGCGCACGAGCAACGAGGCGCCGCCGTAATAGAGGGCGCGCTTATCCTGCTTGCGTTCCTTACCGTGTTCTTCGGGATCTGGGAGGCGGGGCGGCTGATGAATGTTCAACAGTGCGTTACTAATGGAGCACGGGAAGGCGCCCGCTTCGCCGTCACTCCGCTGACCCAAACAAGTTGCTTACCCACCGATACTGCGATTCGCGATCGGGTTAACATATTCCTTCAAGCCGCAAGCATCAATGGTGCTACTATCACCATCAACAGTGGAAACGGGATCGGGACACCAACAGTCGTAAACGGGAAGCAATACACGCGCGTGAGGGTCACTTACGACTATTCATTTCTGGGTATCCCGCTGCTTAACGGATTGACCACCACACTGCATGGTGAAGCGTTGATGAAGAATGAGGCCCTATATGCGTGCCCTTAGCCTGCTCATTAAGGAAGACTTCACCGGCTCCGATCGCGCGTCGGTTATCGTGGAGTTCGCCTTGATGCTCCCAATCATGGCGATAATGCTCGCCGGCATCATTGACATGGGTCTGGTTGTCCGCGAGCATCAGGTCGTTCAGAACGCCGCGCGGGAGGGAGCGCGGTTCTCGTCGCTTCCCGAAAACCAGGTGTGTGCTACAAATCCTGGCGCGACTATCCAGGCGGTCAAGGACCGCGTGACATTCTATATGGCCCAGGAGAACTTCACGGTGGATTCAAGCAGTGTTACTGTCACTCAGACAAAGGCGATGAACATGAGCGGGGGTATCACCGCGTACGCATCCGAGGTGACGGTTTCTTATTCTCGGTCTATGATGTTAGTGGGTGCTCCGTTTCTCTCCTTTGGCAGCATCACACTTAGCGGAAGCGCCGTTTTTCGTAATCTGTACTCACCATGCACCTAGCGGTGAGGTCCGCGAATCTCAAAAATCGCGGCAAGTGGGAAAAAAGTTATGAACAGAACCCGAATGCTTGTCATTGCGTTTTTTGCCGTAGGCCTCAGCGTTCTGGTCGCCTATCTAGCCTACCGGACTCTGAGCAGACGACTGAGCGCCCCCGATGAACTAACCCAGATCGTCGTCGCGGTGGAGAAGCTTCCACTTGGGGGCCGGGTCACCGAACAACAGGTGCGCCTCGCCTCGTGGCCAAAAGCAACCCTGCCTCAGGGCAGTTTCGAAGATCCAGCCGCCATTGTCGGCCGAGGCGTGGTTGTTTCGATCGCTCCCAACGAACCGATCCTTGAGTCAAAGCTTGCTCCACGAGAAGCAGGGGCAGGGTTGACGGTGACAATCCCCGAGGGAATGCGGGCGGCCTCGGTAAAGGTGAATGACGTCAGCAGCGTCGCCGGCTTCGTCACGCCCGGAACGCACGTGGATGTCATTGCTGTCGGCTCGCCCACCGGATCAGGCAACGCCGAAGTGTCTAAGGTCTTTCTGGAGAACGTACAGGTTCTGGCCGCGGGTCAAAACGTCGAGCGCGACGCCAACGGACAGCCGCTGCAAAACGTAACGGTTGTCACCTTGCTGGTGAGCCCCGAAGATGCGCAGAAATTGGCGCTCGCTTCTTCCGAGAGTCGCATCCAGTTCTCGCTGCGCAACCCGATGGACCAGCAAGACGCCAATCCTGTCGCCTCTCGGAGATCAGCGCTCTACGGTCCATCCAGCGGCTATAGTGAACCCTCGCCGGACCAGAATAAACCGAGAGTTGCGAAGTATAGACCCGCGCGGCCACCGGTCGTCGCGGCACCCCCCGCAGTCGTCACGGTACCTCCTCCTCCCCCTCGCGTAATCGTCGTGGAAGTGATCAGAGGCGACAAACGGGAGTCTTCGAGCTTCTCCGAAAAACGGCCCTGATCGGTAACGCAGGAAACAGCATAGAAGAGCACAAGGAAAGATGATGAAAACCAGGCCTTGTTTTCTCACGTTCATCCTGCTAGTTGTCTCCGTCACCAGCGCTCACCCACAGGTGACAGGATCTTCAAACGGTCAGGTTGCCATCCGGCCTCGCACCGTTGTCCCCTCGAACTCCGACGGGTTGGATATCAGCCGGCAAAACCCCGATGAGCCCGTGACGCTTCGCATCTTCGCGGGCAGGTCCACGGTCCTGCGATCACCTGAAGAGCTTAAGCGAGTCTCAGTTACCGATCCTACGATTGCTACCGCAATAATAGTGTCTCCCAACCAGGTGCTGGTTCATGGAATCCTACCAGGTACGGTCACCTTGATTCTTTGGGACGCCCAGGAGCGGACAAGAACCTTCGACCTCCAGATCGAGCTTGATATCAGCGGCCTGCGCGATGTCATGAAGCAGGTCTTCCCCAACGAGAACATACAGGTGAATGAGACCGACTCGTCGGTTGTGCTGACTGGCACGGTCTCATCCAAAGAGGTAGCGGACAGGGCGGTGGCGCTAGCCCAGACAAGAACAAAAAGCGTCGTTAACGCGCTCGGCTTCAGAGAGTCGACCGGCGAGGTTCTTTTGCAGGTCCGGTTTGCTGAGGTGGATCGCGCGGCTCTTCAGCAGTTGGGGCTCAATATCTTCAGTACCGGCGCCGCGAACACTCCGGGATCAATTTCGACTCAGCAGTTCGGCGCACCGCAGGCCGGAAACGCCCGCGTCACCAGCGCTATTCCGGGTGTGATAGAGGGCTTTACGAGCAGCTTCAATCTGACTGACTTGTTGAACATCTTCGTGTTCCGGCCGGATCTCAACCTTGGAATCACTATCAAAGCCCTCCAACAGAACAACGTGCTTCAGATTCTGGCCGAGCCTAACCTGCTTGCGTTGAACGGCCGCGAGGCGAGCTTCCTGGCAGGCGGCGAGTTTCCCTTCCCAGTGGTCCAGCCAGGAGCCGGGTTCACCGCGGTTACAATTATCTTCAAGGAATTCGGCGTTCGGTTGAAGTTCACGCCCACCATTTTGGCTGACGGTACGATCCACCTAAAGGTGGCGCCGGAAGTCAGCGCGCTGGATTTTACGAACGCGCTCACCATTTCGGGCTTTACGATCCCCGCTCTTTCCACGAGGAGAGCGGAAACCGAGGTCGAGCTGCGTGACGGACAGAGTTTCGCAATTGCCGGTCTGATCGACAATCGGTTGACCGAGAACGCAACAAAGATTCCCGGTTTAGGTGATATCCCGATCATCGGAAAGCTATTCAGGAGCCGCTCTCTAAATAAGACCAACACCGAGCTGTTGGTGATGGTAACGCCGAAACTCGTCAAGCCGCTTGCTCCGGGCCAGGTGCCGACAATGCCAAGCTTCGAAAAGCCATTCCTGGATAAAGATAAGTTCGACGGAAAGTCTGGAGAGGCGCCGGCTAAAAAGAAGAACAACTGATCAAGGTGCAATTGGGAGGTATCAGTTATGCAACGACACCAAACAGCAGGAGAAGAAGGCTACACGATAATCATCGTTGCGCTGGTCTTGTTTGTCTTCCTGGGCTTTTGCGCACTGGCAGTCGATGTAGGAATAGCCGACAGCGCTCGAACCTCTGCCCAGCGCGCTGCGGACGCGGCTGCGCTTGCTGGCGCGTTTACGTTTGTGACGAACCCGACCGATCCGCAGCCTGCTACGGCTATCAATCGTGCGACTGTTACAGCACAACAAAACAAGGTCCTCGGCACGGCCGTGGCTGCGGGTGACGTGACAGTGACGGTGGACACCGCAAACCGTCGAGTGACCGTCGCGGTGGTGCATGCTCAACCGGCGTACTTCGCTCGCGCGATCGGACGGGACAGTGTAACAGTCAGCGCGACTGCGATTGCCGAGGCCTCTATAAGCGCCACCGGAACAGGCTGCCTTACGCCGATCTTCATTCCGAACACTGCTCTTTTTGATCCGGGCGGGGGAGGCGGTAGTCATGATCAATGTGAGGCGTGCACAGCGAGCCCTCGGCAAGTCCTTGTTGATCGGGTGAACGGCGTGCCGCAGGTCACAAGTTGGGCGATGACGCAAATCCAGAATGGAACTAATCAATTTACGCTCAAGCCTCAAGATCCGCATCATGCTTTACGTCCTGGGGATTTCTACCTGATCGATGTGCCGGGCTACCAACCTGGTGACTTAGACACGCTCATTTCAACATGCATAACCGGCGGCTTTTGTGCCGGCAATTTAGCCGTTGCCGATTTGCTGACGGGTAACCATGTCGGGAAAACGAGATCCGGCATCCAAACCCGAATTGGCTGCCCTAACATCGACGCCTACGTTGGCCCCGGCCAGTACCAGCGACCAAACGGAGGGCCGCTGGTCGATACCAGTAGGGCATTGATCTCGTGCCCGATCTGGGATGTTTGTAATGCTACGATTGGGGGACAGCCCTTTTGCCCTGCGGCAGATGTCCCTGGTGGAACCCAGGTGTCATTGCAGGTTGTCGGCTTTGCTCTCGTCTTTGTTGAAGGATTCAGGTCGGGAAACAGTAATACTGCCCCTGATTGCAATGGTAACGACGCCGTCGGGCGCATAATCAATGTGGCCGCGTGCAGCGGAACGGGCGGAGGCGGAGGCGGAATTAACCCAAACGAGACTGGGCCGTTCGCAATACCTGTTCGTTTGGTAAGGACGCCATAAGGTAGCAGTAAGGAAGTAGAACAAGGGTATGTCGGATCCTGGGATTAAAATAGGCATTCTCTCCCCGTCTGCGGAGACTCGCGAGATGCTCAATCTGCTCGTGGGCGCGACGGGGTTGGCATCGATCGATGTCGAAGTAGATCAGTACTGCTCGTCATACGGCGACCGTCCGGCGCGCAGGTTCATCGAGACGCGACCCGACATCATTATCGTCGACTTGGAGGACCCGCGCTGTGGAATTCAGAGCATAAGCGTACTGCACACTGCGCTGGCTGACGCCTGGCTGATCGCAAGTTCCCGGGGCAACGAACCGGAGCTGATCATCGAAACGGTCAACGCCGGAGCGCGTGAGTTCTTACCCGCGCCGATCACCCCAACATCCCTGTCAAAGGCGCTCAGCCGCTACATAGCCGAAAAGCAAAAACATCAAAGGAACGTCGGAAGGATCTACTGCGTGACCTCCGCCAAGGGGGGAGTCGGCGCTACCTCGCTGTCGATCAACATGGCTACCTCTCTGGCGTCGGTCGCGGGGGCTCAAGTTGCTTTGATCGACTTGAACTATCCGATGGGGGACGTGGCGCCACAACTGAACCTGCGGTCAAAATTCACCGTCAATGATGCCCTTTTAGCGGCCTCCCGCCTCGACTCCGTCTTGCTCGAAAACTACATGGTCCATGCACATGGTGTTGCGGTTCTGCCCGGACCGAGCGAATTCAAGCCTTCACAGATTCCCGGCGCGGATTCGCTGGCGCGAATGCTCGAAGTCATTGCGCAGACATATACCTGCGCGATAGTTGATCTCGCTTCTTCGCTGGACAAGGAACATTTGCAAGTTGTCACGCAGATGGCAACCAGCGTGATTGTAGTGGCGGTCCCCGAGCTGCCTGCGCTCTGGCGCACTGAACGCATGCTGCGATACCTAAGCGCCTGCGGCGCCGGGGACAAGCTGCGTCTGGTGATCAACCGCAGCCGCAAAAAGAGCGACATCCCCGATGACCAAATCGAGCGGGTGTTGAAACATCCCCTCTACTGGAAGCTGCCAAATAACTACGCCGGCGTAATTGCTGCGATAAATTCCGGCCATCCGGTGGTGACTTCAAATCATTCGGATCTGTCGCGCTCGTATCGGGAGCTGGCGCACCAACTGACAGAAATCCCGCTGCCCGAAAAGCCGCGAGGGTTCTTGAAGCTCTTCTCATCATGAAGTTTGAGGTGGTTTTAGATGTTTGACGAGCAATACAGGGAACTAAAAACAAGCTTGCACAAGAGGGTGCTCGACGAGGTCGACCTCGAGAGTCTGAATCGTCTTGACGAAAACATAGCGCGCGACCAGGTGACCCAAATCGTCCGCGAGATGCTTCAACGCGAAAAAACGCCGCTCGCGCTGGCCGAGCGCGAGAAGCTTGGAGTGGAGATTCTGGATGAGCTGTTTGGCCTGGGACCCATACAGCCGTCAGCATCTGATGCAAATCATCGAGAGAATCGTGTCGAAAATAGGGCGGCGTGTAGACGAATCGTCTCCGATGGTGGACGCGAGGTTGCAGGATGGCTCGCGCGTCAACGCGATCATTCCGCCACTCGCATTGGACGGACCGATTCTATCGATACGCCGGTTTGGCCGCGATCCGCTTACTGCCAAGGATCTGCTGGCTAACAAGACCTTGACCCCACAGATGGTTGAGCTGTTGCAAGCAACCGTCAAGGGAAAGCTCAACATACTGATATCGGGAGGGACAGGCGCGGGCAAGACCACCATGCTGAATGTGCTGTCGGCCTTCATTCCCGAACAGGAGCGCATTGTCACGATCGAAGACGCAGCGGAGTTGCAGCTCAAGCAGCAGCATGTGGTGCGGCTCGAGACTCGCCCGCCGAACATCGAAGGGAAAGGCGCCGTCAAACAACGCCAGCTTGTTATCAACTCGTTGCGTATGCGGCCCGATCGGATAATCGTGGGCGAGGTGCGCGGCGAAGAAGCGCTGGACATGTTACAGGCGATGAACACCGGCCACGAAGGCTCGATGACGACCATCCACGCAAACGCCCCACGTGACGCGTTGAGCCGGTTGGAGACGATGGTGGCGATGGCAAACCTCAATTTGCCCGACAAAGCGATTCGACAGCAGATCGCCTCGGCGATCAACGCGGTGGTCCAGATCGCTCGCATGGTTGACGGCACACGCCGAGTCACAAGTATCTCGGAGATCACCGGAATGGAGAGCGATACGATTACTATGCAGGACCTGTTCGTGTACGAGCGGCAGGGCTTCGACGCGAACAACAAGGTGCGTGGCCAATTCAAGGCGACGGGGATACGGCCCCGGTTCAGCGAGAAGCTGTTGGGTCACGGCATCCGCTTATCCATAGATATGTTTGATTCGAGCGCCTCGCACGCTGCCGACTGAGGACCTCGCAAGGGTAAAGCTATGATGCTCTATGTTCTGACAGTCATGATTTTTCTTGTAACACTTGGACTGGTGATCAGCGGAATCTATTTCCTTGTTGAGGCGCCCGCGTCCCGAAAGAGATTACGCTTACGGCTTTCAGCCATCGAAGAGTCGGCGGTTCAGCCGCTCGATGATCCCGAGGGAAGTCTCCTTCGCCAGGAGCTTTTCAGCCAGATTCCGGCCGTTCAACGGTTGTTTGTGGGAATGCCGCTGGCGGGCAGGCTGCACATCTTCATCGAGCAGGCAGGCATGAAGATAACCGTCGCGATGCTGCTGCTGATATCGTTCTCTCTCGCGTTCTTTGTTGTCCTGTTGGGGCTGGTCCTGTTTTTTCCCTTTCTGGTTGTGATCCTGGTTGCCGCAGGCGCGGCAGCGCTCCCATTTCTGGTCATTGGCTTCAAGCGGCAGCGTCGGTTTGCGAAGTTCGAAGAGATCTTCCCGGACGCGATCGATATGCTCGCGCGCGCGGTACGCGCCGGCCACGCTTTCACAACCGGGCTCGAGTTGATGGCGAAGGAGATGCCTGACCCGCTCGCCAGCGAGTTTCGCCTAACGTACGAGCAGCAGAATTTTGGGATGCCAATAAAGGAGGCACTGCACAATCTATCCGTGCGGATGCCGCTTCCTGATGTGCGTTTCTTCATCTCGGCGCTTCAGATTCAACGGGAAGCCGGTGGAAATCTGGCCGAGATTCTAACCAACCTCGCCCAGGTCATTCGCGAGCGTTTTAAGATATTGCGTCAAGTGAGGGTATTCACTGCCCAGGGCCGCATGACTATGTATATCTTAACGGCGCTGCCGCCGGCGTTCGGGCTGATCGTATACTTTGCGAACCCCAAATACATAGAGCCTCTTTTCACCGACCCGCTTGGCCGCTGGGGGCTGTTCTGGGGTGTGATCCTCCAGGCAATCGGATTTGTCTTGATCCGAAGGATAATCCGCATAAAGGTCTGAGGAGAGCGATGAACATACTTGCCGTTACTATAACGATTGGGGCCCTCATCTTCATAGGCGTGTTCGGCATTGCTTACGCGATCTTCTTCAGGGATCGCACCCTCGAGGAGCGCGTTTGGCAGCCCGTGAATCCGGACGAAAAGCATAAGTTCACCTGGCGCGATCTGTGGAAGAGGTCGGAGCGGGTCTTCAAACCGGTGGGCGGCATACTGCCGCGCTCTGCTGATGAGATGTCGCGGCAGCAAAAGCGACTGTCTCGCGCCGGAATTCGGCACAAAGACGGACCGGTCCTGTTCTATGGAGTGAAGCTGAGCCTTGCAATAGCTCTTATGATCGTTTTTTTGCTGCTTGGCTACCTGCCTGACAAGCCGCTTCTCTATATTGTACTCTCGGTTTTTTTTGGCGCGCTGATTCCTGATATCTGGTTGAATCGGAAAGGAAAGAACAGAACCGAGAACATACAATTAGGGATTCCGGATGTGCTGGACCTGGCGGTTGTTTGTGTTGAGGCGGGGCTTGGTTTGGACCAGGCGTTGATGCGGATCGGTCAAGAAGTCCGGAGGGTCCATCCCGCGCTGAGCGATGAGTTGCGGCTGTACAACCTCGAGGTTAACGCGGGGCGGAGTCGAGCGGATGCGCTGCGGAACCTTGCGGCACGCGCAGACGTTGACGATCTGAAGTCGCTGGTGGCCGTTCTGATCCAAACCGATCGCTTTGGGACAAGTATCGCCCAGTCGTTGCGTACTTACTCCGACTCCCTGCGCACTAAGCGAAGGCAGCGAGCGGAAGAGCGTGCGGCCAAGACAACCGTCAAGATGATCCCGGTGCTCGTTTTTTTCATACTCCCGGCTATCTTTATTGTGATACTATTGCCGGCGTTCATAGCAATTGTTCGCCAACTCCTGCCGATGCTCGCTGGCGGATAAGAACAAATAAGCAGGAAAGACGGCCCCCAAGGAGATAGTTAATGGATACTTTCAGGATAGTGGTGTTTGCTCTTGCCGCAGTTGTCGTGCTAATCATCGTTCTGCGGCGCGCGAAACGAAAAAAGTCGTAGATGTTTGAATGGAGACGCGCTCGTCCGGCGACAAGTACCGTGTCTTTAACCTCACGAGGAATACGGTGCTTGCTTCTGAGGTTGAACTCGTGGACACCGAGTGGACGCGAATAAAAGGCTTGCTGGGTCGAAGGGCTGTCGACTTCGCTTCGGGCAAAGGCCTCTGGATCGTCCCGTCTCAAGGCGTCCACACGTTGGGTATGGCGTTTCCGATAGACGTGGCTTATCTCGACTCGGAGTATCGAGTCATACACGTCTGTCACAAGCTGGCCCCGTTTCGAATCGCTGCATTGAAACTGAAAGCCCGCAGCGTTATTGAATTACCAGCAGGGACTCTGGCACAGACCGAGACTTCTATCGGCGATGTGCTGGAAATCAGCGCAATCAAGGCTGAGAAGGATTAGTCATGCGCCGATACTCAAGTTTGATTCTGATCTCAGTGCTGGTAGTAAGCTTTCCTGGTTGCATGCGCCAACGCTCGGTCCGAGTCGCACCGGCTAACGGCTCTGCGAAGGATTCGACCAGTTCCGGGTCGACCACCGGGTTGTCGAACTTTATCCAGGCTACCCTGAAGATTTCTCGAGAGAACACTGCCGCCGCCGAAGACGCGCTCAACCAACTACACAAGCGAAGACCATATCTGGCGGAGCTGTCCAGCCGTATCGCCGCGAACGGAACCGACATTGATTCGCGCCGGCTGCTGGCTGAAGCTTATATGGACGAAGGCCTCCTGACTTACGCTTTTCAAATGTATCAGGAGATCCAATCAATCAAGCCTGACGACTCGCTTGCAGAGCTAGGCGTCGCCCGGCTCTGGGACCGATGGGGTGATTACGGTTTGGCGTACCAGCACGCCGAACGCGCCGTCGTGCTTGACCCCAAATCGGCGGAAGCCCTGGAGGCGCTTGGTAGAGTTCACTTGCATCGAAACCAGATTGATCAGGCGCTGTCTGCGTTTCTCTCCGCGGTCGAGATCAAGCCTCAAAGCGCGTCGCTCCTATCCAATACTGGATATTTATTCCTCAAGCGAGGTGACTTGCAACAGGCTCGAGTTTACCTCGAGCGGGCGGTCGCGGCTGACGATTCTCTCGTTGAGGGGCGTAACAACCTCGGCATTGTATTGGCTCGACTCGGAGAACCCAACCACGCGCTTGAACAGTTCATGTCGGTAAATGATCCCGCGGCGGCTTTCAATAATCTAGGTGTCGTCTACCTGGATCAGAGACGATGGGCTGATGCAAGAGAGGCGTTTCGCCGGGCATTGGTTCTTGATCCGGAACACAAGAAAGCCCAGACTAACCTCGCGGAGGCGGAAGCGCATATGCCGCGACCGACTATGATCAACTTGCCGCCCTTCAAAGAAAAGAACGAAGTCGCTGCCGCGCCAAAGAAATCCGATTCGCGCAAACCTGTTGCGGCTCGGGCTGAGACAAGCGGTTCCGTAACCAAGAGAGGCTCCAGGATATCGATTGCGTACAAAGATGCGCTCGATCGCTTTCGAGGGAGGCGGTACAATGAGGCGATCGACATACTCCAATGGCTCTTGCAGCAGTACCCGGATGATACTCTGGCCAGTAATTGCGAATACTGGATCGGTGAGAGCTATTTCGGTCTGACCGACTATAAGAAAGCTTATGCTGCTTTCAAGCGGGTTACCCTATACAACGGCTCAGCGAAAAGAAATGACGCAGTCACTATGATGAGACGAGCTGCCGTCAAACAGCGTCAGGGCGGTCGAACGAAAGGGATAGCGTAAACATTGATGAGATCGCGCATTGCAACATTCTGTTTCTGTCTTTTCTTGACTCACGTAATGGTAAGGACTGCTGAGGCGCAAGCTGATGTCAGTTCCTCTGCCTGGCAGGCCACTGTGAAGATCGAAACAGCGGATTTGTATTCGGGGGTGTCCGTTTCAACCAGGGTTGTTACGCAACTCAGACGAGGCGATACCGTTGTCATAGGCCTGGAAATCACCGGCGCGGACGGAACCTGGTATGCCGTTACGACAGCCGGGCAACCTCCGGCCTCGGGCTACCTTAACAGCAAAGCCCTCGAGGCTCAGGAACCTGTGGCGCTCGCCCAATGGGACTACCAGCCGCCGCCCGAACCCGCGCCCGCCGCGGAGACGGAGTCCTCGGACTTCGGGATGAAGGCTATCGCGGCGGCTTCGAGGGGCAAAATAGAAAGCGATATCAAGAGCTTCTTCATTTCGAAGTTCGGCCGCACGTTGCCCGTGAGCGCGTTCGGTCAGACGCGCCTGCACAGCCGTTTGGGATTCGACCATCGTAACGGCATTGATGTCGCATTGAATCCCGACAGCCAGGAGGGGCGCGCACTGCTTGGCAAGCTCCGCGGTTTTGGAGTACCTTTCATCGCCTTTCGCAGGGCGATTCCTGGAGTAGCAACCGGGGCCCACATCCACGTCGGCAGACCTTCACCAAGAAGGTAGAAAATATAGGACATATAGGATACATAGGACCTATATTTCTTTCGGCCTCATTCCCGCCCACGGCTTTGCCTTCTCAAGCTGACCCGCCAGCCTCAGCAGCGTCGCGTCCTCTCCAAACCTTCCTGAAAACATCACTCCGATCGGCAAGCCATCCGCCGACCAGTGCAGCGGGACGGACATCGAAGGCTGACCCGTCACGTTGTAAATCGCCGTGTATGGACCAAACTCAGTGACGTCTTTGGTGTATGCCGCAATGTTCGCCGGCGACAGGCTCAACACGCCTAGCGGCACCGGTGGCTTTGCAAGTGTCGGGCTCAAGATCACATCGTAGCTCTCCTGAAACTTCGCCATTGCCAGCCCTACCTGATGCAGGGTCGCGATCGCTCGCGAATAAGCGACAACGTTAACCGCACGCCCCGCTTGAGCGAGAATCCAGGTCACCGGCTCAACATCTTTTTCGGTCACCGGACGGCCCAACGGCTTAGCCGCGTCGTCCAGTGTTCGCGCCAACGAAACTCGCAACACCGTCAAGAAAGCATCGCGCATCCACGCGTCTTCTATCGGCGGCTGGGCTTCTTCGACCTTGTGACCCAGGCTCTCGCAGAGCTTCGCCGCTTCGGTCGCAGCCTTCCGGCACTCGGGGTCGAGCGGAGTTCCAGCGGGAGTCGCGACAGCAAGAGCGATGCGCAGCTTGCCCGGATCGGCGCCTACTTCTCTCAGGAACGGCCGCTCGGGCGGCGGTGAAAAGTAAGGCGAGCCCGGCTCCACGCCTCCGGAAACATCCAACAGCGCCGCGCTATCTCGAACAGAGATGGTCAGCGCGTGATGATGAGAGCATCCGTTCCAGCCTTCGAATTGAGTCGGACCCAGAGGCACTCTTCCGCGCGTTGGCTTCAAGCCGAACAGCCCGCAACAGGACGCCGGAATCCTGATCGAGCCACCGCCGTCGCTTCCATGCGCCATCGGCACTACGCGGCTGGCGACCAGGGCGCTCGAACCGCCCGACGATCCGCCGCTAGTGCGTTCAAGGTTCCAGGGATTGTGCGTCTTGCCGAACAGCACCGACTCGGTTGTGGTCGTGAGTCCAAACTCCGGCGAGGTTGTCTTTGCGAATATTACAAGGCCGGCTTGCTTGTAGCGAGTGACCAGCGTGCTGTCGAAGTCCGGCATGTTGTCCTTGAACACACGGCTGCCGTAGGAGGTGATAGTCCCCGCGAGTTGCTGCCCGAGATCCTTGAGCACAAACGGAACGCCTCTGAAGGGACCTGCCGGCAGCCCCTGTTTGATCTGGGCCTCGGCTTTGTCAAAGAAGACTTGTGCGGTGGCATTGAGCTTCGGATTGATCGCTTCGAGTCGAGGCTTTACAGCGTTGAGCAGCTCGAGCGGCGTGACCTGACGTTTGGCAACAAGCGCTGCGAGCCCGAGCCCGTCGTATTGATCGTATTCGGCTGCGAGCCCCGACAATCGCGGCGGTTCGTTTAGCGGGTCGGTCGATGCGTGACTGGATGGTTGATCGATTGTGTTCACGATAGCTCCCACAGTTGCGGCGGCGCCAAGCTCGAGCAGTTGGCGCCGGCTGAGGTGATTGTTTTTCATCGCGATGCTCCCTCCTCCGAGGAGCGTTCAAATGTCTTCAAGTCTCATTCTAGCTTCAGTGCATCGAATAGGCGTGGTGATCTCTAAATGCATAGCATCTCATCGAGAGCCCTATTCGGTGCTCGCGTGGGCTTTTTCGGCAACCGCGACAATTGCGTCGAGCTTTTGGCGCACCTCATCATCAAGTTCGTCTTTTGAGACAAGGCGAGCGAGGACGTGATAGTCCGCTTTGCGGAATTGAAGTGGGAGACCCAGTTTTGCAAAGTACTTCTTAAACAGAGGATCAAGAAATTCGTCGGAAGCCTTGATATCGGCGGACCATGGGTCAGCCTTCCCAAGAGTTCTTAAGGCTTGAGTGACTTCTGCGATAGCCTCGCGCATCATATTTTCCCGCCGTTCGCTCTCGGCTCTCCCGAATAGATCATCTGGCTGGTCGTATCGCGCATAGGCGAGGAGTACATCCTCTTTGCACAAGTAGTTTTCAATCTCCTTTGCGCTCCACATTAGTTCCGTGAGCGCTTGGTTTGTATCCAACTGCTTATCCAGTCGATCAAAGATGGCAATTCCGACTAGGTCCGGCTTAGCATCTCGCAAACCATAGAAGTGGTGCCGCGCCCGTTCCGGAAGGTTTGTCTCAACATAGTGGACGAAAGGGGCGTCCAGTAACTTCCCCGCTGAGTGATCGAGCACTTCAGCGAAAGCGCGCAATATATCTAGGTCTGTAGAGTTCTCTACGTATAGGACCCACCCGGTTTGCTCGGCTTGATAATACTGGTCGAAGCCAATGTCCCGTAGCGCCTTGAGAACCTGACTACGCCGATTATCGATGGGGTGCGGCTTACCGACGAAGGAGATTACAACATCTCGTTCGGCCGCTTCGTTGAGCACGACTTCTGAGTGACTAGCCGCGATTATCTGAGATCCCTGCCGCTCAGCAACCTTAACGAGGAGATTGTATGTCTGGCGTTGGCGCAGGATCTCAAGATGCGCGTCTGGTTCATCGAGGAGTAAGACGGCCCTTGGGTTGGCGTATAGGTGCGCGAGCAAGAGTAGCGTCTGTTGCAAGCCTCGCCCTGACGATGACAGATCGAGGGTGTTACCGCGTTCGTCTTGATAGCCCATCGTAATTTCGCTGCGTTCCGCGACGTATAGTGGCTCAAGGAGCTCGACGCCAAACAGGTCCCGAATGTGGTTCACGAGGTCGGGCCAATGGTTGAAATCAGGGCTCTGGAGTATTTGAAAGCAGAGGTTGCGTAACACCTGTGCCGTTTGACCCTGGCCGATGAGCACGCCGATCTCGCCGGGCTGTTTGAGGAATTCACGGTCAGCGAGTCCCGACATCGGTGGAAGAAACGCAACGCGGACATTCTCGACATCTTGGGGAACGGGCATCCTAGCCCGTTGCCCGTTCACAATCCTCAAAGGCCGGCAATAGAACGACTCTTCGTTCGCATAGTCAAATTCGAGTCCACAAGACCATTCCCTTCCGTTGGCGATACCGTCTACGATTATGTCCACTCGGACATTTTCAGTCTTTTGCACTCTCTCGCCGTCAGCTTCAGTCCGACGAATATCTCTAACGTGAAGGTTCCGCCACAAGAGGTTTGCGTTGGGAACAGGTATCGAGACCAAGTCACGCCTGTTGACAGTCACGCCAGGTCTCTTTTCTGGCAACGACTTTCCTTTCCACTTCTCGTTCCACCGTCGGATCCCGATGTCCCAAAGAGCGAGCGCCTGAAGCGCCGTGGTTTTGCCACAGTTATTTGGCCCGATCAACACCACTGCTTTCCCGAGTTCGATACTGACGTTCTGGAAGCGCTTGAAGTTTCGAATCGTGAGTCGTGTCAGCATTCCGGAAGGGTATCTCCTAATCCAGTACTTCTAGGTAGTCGGGCGGCTACCGTTGTAGTCTATACGGCTGCGCGGAAGAACTCGACGCGCGAGCCGGACTTGGTTAACTGAATCGATTCTCTTCGATACTATCGCGTCCACTCGTACAAATCTCGCTGCTTAGGTGCGACGAATTCCCTGATTCAGGTGAGTTACGTGCACCTCTCAGGCGCAAGCGTAACAGGCCGGCGAAGAGAAGGCCTACTTGGCTGGTTCTGCTAGGTCTGAACGCAGGAACTGATCCAGCAGCTCGGCGTACTTGGCGCTGCGCTCGGCTATCTCTTCTTCGGTCTCTTTCATTTCGCGGCGTGACTGATAAAACTCATCGGCAATCTGAATCGCCGCAAGTATCGCGACGCGAAGCGAGTCGACCGTCATCGTAGCCCGAGCGATTTCGTTCATGCGTTTGTTGACGTGCTCGGCCAGTTCCTGAATGTATTCGGAGTCGTGAGTGCTTCGAAGGGTGTAGGTCTGATTGTAGATGACGACCTTGTGCGATTGGCTCGGATTGTTGTCCATACTCATCCGCGCGCGCCGCAGGCTTCAAGAATCAAGCCGACCACGCGCCCTCATTTCTTAGCTGCTTCCGCTCTTCGCCGCTTCCACATCAAGCACGGCGATGGCGTCCAGCATGCCTTCTACTTTTAGCTTTATCGCGTCGCGCTCCGTGAGCAACCGTTCGACCTGCTGTTCGAGCCGCTCTTTGTCATCGCTCACCCGGCTCATCTCGCGCCGCAGGCTCAACACTTCGCGCTCGAGCGATTCGCGTTCCTGCCGCTCGCGTTTGAACTGTTCGATCGTGCGGTAGATTTTGTCTTCGAGGTGCGAGAACTTTTCCAGACCGTAGATTCCGCTCACCTGGCCTCCTGCCGGTTTCTGGTTCCTGGTTTCTAGTTGACAAGTGCCACGACGTCGGTAACAGGTGTATGTGCCACGACGTCGGTTACAGTTCTTTGAAAACTCATATGTAAGTAGACTTCGCCTACAGATTTTGATTCAAGCTCGGCAGCTTTTTTTGAAAGGAGCTGCC
>WNFR01000855.1_pt1 | contig 34921 bp, 24 predicted proteins | sample 5400221 | NCBI WGS metagenome assembly WNFR01 (sample SAMN13153357, study PRJNA577476) | soil metagenome | isolation source: 40 cm soil under Madrone tree | place: USA:California | collected 2016-06-14
TCCAAGGTCGAAGAGGCCGTGGAAGCCAAGAGCTAAACAAAAACACTTTGAAAGAGTGAGACGCCCGCTGCGATTATTCGCAGCGGGCGTTTCCTTTTCGATAGCCACACTTTCAAACGCGGACGACAAAAACAAAAAAGTTCAGCTGAACTTTCGCCGCATTGACTTCTGTCCCCGCGCCATATTAACGTCGCTTCGTGGTTAGAACGTCGCTGTCTGTTAGCCTCGCGGCACTCCCTCACCTTCTCGGCCCGCCGAAAAAATCCTATAACTCCTTTACATTCTGCACTTACGAAGAACACGCCTGTAACCTCTTTAGAATCTGCAGTTACAAAACATTAGACTTAAACTTAAAGTCCTTTGTAATCTGCAGTTACGAAAAAAGGGGTATACACCCCCTGTTTGGACCCAGTACTTGCTGGCGGCCAATTCGGCCGATGGAGAGTGAACCGTGGCGATGACGATTAAGGATTTCCGGAGGATTGCGCTGAGTTTTGAGGGTGCGGAAGAAGGTTCGCACATGGGCGCCGTGGACTTTCGCATGGGCGGAAGGATTTTTTGCACGCTGGCGCATGCGAAGAAGGGATACGGGAATTTGATGCTGAAGCCGGAGCAGCAGGCGATGTTCGTGGAAGAGTTGCCGGAGATTTTCTTGCCGGTTGCGGGCGGCTGGGGCCGGAACGGAGCGACGCACGTGGTGCTGGAGAAGGCGAGCGAAGATGTTCTGGAAGGCGCGATTCGCACGGCTTACAAATTGCGCGTGGAGGCGAATGCAAAGACGAAAAAGCCAAAAGTGGCCGCGACAAAGGCAAAACCGAAAAAGAAGCGATGAGGCGGATTTATTGGAGCCGCTCCGGCGCAGAGGTGGTCCATGTCACGGAATTCTTCTGAAGAAGGATGAGGAGAAAATCTACCGGAACAGCGGCGCCAAGCGGGCCAGTGTAGCGTTCGGAGGTTCCGCCGTTCTTTGCCGGCAGAGAAAATGTGCTCGGACGGAGCCAACGGCCGTCCACGAGGCCGGCGACTTCGTGAGATGAGGCTAGCAAAACGGGCGAGCCGCTTTGGCCGAGTTGGACCTCGTGGCTGAAGAGAAAAAGATCTGTCTCGGGAAGACGCGGATCTTCGCGGGTTTGCACAAAGCCGAGGACTTGTGCGGGAGACCAATCCTGTATGGGCATTTGGTAGGTTGCGGCGGTTTTAATGTTGGCGGGATGAAGGGCGGTGGCGACGACGGCATCTCCAGCGACGGGGCGACCGCTAGCCAGCTGAAGGAAGGCGACGCGAAATTTTCCTTCAAAGGGATTGGGAGTGGCGCGAAGGACGGCGACGTCGTGGGTCCAATCGATGGCGACGATGTTTGCTTTCAGAGTTTGCGGCGGGGCGTTGGGCCGATCAACGAGGATGTATGGCTGGCCGTTATCTCGAAAGGTTTGGAGAACATGAGCCGCGGTGACGAGGTAGCCCTGCGAATTGATGAAGAACGCGTTCCCGAAAAAAGTGTAGCGAAGACCTTTGGACCCAGAGACCTTGTCATAAGGATAGACAATGGGACAAATGGCGCCGCGAAGCGAGGTGTCGGGCTGCGTGGAAATTTTTTCTTGAGCGCAGACCGCGAGAGCAGTGAGCGCAAGAAGAACAAAAGCAAGGCCGCCCAATTTTGAGATGGATCCATCACCGAAATGTTTTTGAATGAATGACATTGAAAGCCGCCCAAGTGCACCGCAGATTCAGAGTAGCGCATGCTGAGTACCCTAAGGAGCAGGCCGTCGCGAAATGCAAGCAATTCATTACGGGGAAACCCGGATTTGGCGCGCAGCTGTGGCCGGCGTAGAGAAATTGAAAGAGAGACTACCGGAAGGCCCATGGATGGAGGGGCGCTTGATAGGTGGAATGATCTTGCGCGGGAATAAGGGCAGATAGTTAGCGAGCTTGATGTCTCCTAAATCGATCTCGGCGCGCGTCACGTACTGAAATTTGAGGCTTGCGAAGAGGAATTTCGTACTAGGGCAAACCGGCACGCTGGATTTGAGGTCCTCATAGGCATGGCGGCGAGAAAAAGAGAATTCGAACTGATGAATAGGGCTGAAATCCATATCGGGGGTCGGATTTTGGCTGAAATCAAAGTAGGAAGCCGGGAGCGGAGCCCAGGGATCGCGAGTCTCATCGGAAGATGTCTGGCAATCAGAATTGGGAAGATCCGAAAATATCGCGAATCCCTCGGGACCTTTGAGAGCGGAAAAACATTTGACGGTGCTCCCAGTAGCATTGATCGAGCAGCGCGAGCCATCCGCGAAATGTAGTTTCTCCTCGTCAAAAGCAAGGGCCGTACCGCCGCCAACGCGAAAAACATTGAGCGCCAGCGAAACGTGGCCATTGATAAAGGTATTTCGAACGGGATCAAAGACGGAGCGAGGAACTTCAATCGAGGGCCACGTCCGGGTGCGACCGGCTTCGATATCCTCGTAGATAGAGCGCCATCCGGATGTCCAATGCTGTGCCGCCGGCAGGCCAAGATCCAGCCTGATTGCGCGGATTTGCACGACCGTGTTGTCCGCAAGGCCGTCAATGAGAAAGGGAAGTTCGAGATTTACACTCTTCCCATAATATTTCTGTTGCGGCTCGTGGCCAAAAACAACTTCGTGATCGAAGGTAAGTTTGGCGGGCAGCGGGTGTTCCTTTGTAGGAGCGGGCAAGTAGTAGCCATCGATGATTTTCGGTGACAACGAAAGGAGCATAAGGGTGGCAATACCAACCAAGGCGCCAACGAACAGCAATCTGCTGAGGAGAGTCTTACGGAAAATAAACTGCACGAGAGTGACTGCGCTGCCAGTTGCAATCAGCAAGAGTCCAAGCTCGGTGGAGAAAAAATCGGAAGTGAACTCAACGCTTGGGAACACGGCGAACAAGGTTCCAATGCCGATGAGTCCCAGAACGAGCAGCAGGACAACGAGCAGCGCCTGACCGATTCCAGCACTGATGCTAGCGACCGCGAACGCGTACATCGCCATGGAAGCGAAGAGCATAATGTGAACGCTCAAAAGGCCCGGAACAGATGCAAAGACGGGGAAAAGAGCGACCTTCAAAAGAACGATTTGAATAATGAAGAGGGGCACGTGCACGAAAAACACAGCCATCAGTACTTTGGCGGCAAACAACTTGTGTCTTTCGTAGGGGCGCGTATTCCAAAAATGACGATCCCCGACGAGGGGTTCGCCGTGCACGGTGCGAACCAGCAAAAACATCCACGTCAGCACCAGAAGAAAGGGAACGGAGTTTAGGAAGAAGTTCAAAAGGCGGTTTTCGGCCTCATGTCCGGCCCAACGCCGTGGTTGATCCCACGCAAAAACCGATAAGAGCGCGAGCGAGACGAGGATTTCCGGCCAGTGATAGCGGACGTCTTTTTTGAAAATGTGGAAGATGATTTTCAACGGAGTACCCTGGTCATGAGGGTTTCCTGGTGCTTTTGGCGAGAGCGAGAAAAATGTTGCGGATGGTCATTGGCGAGAAGGTTGCGTTTTGAATGGAACCGAAACGGCGAGAGATTTCGGCACGCAACGCGTCCTCTTGAAAGGCGGAGTCAATGAATTTGAAAGTGGAATCGGAAGCGGCAGGTTGGAGCCATGTAGATGGAAGGTGGGCCGGAAGGCCGACGGGAGCCGAAAATGTGAGTTCCACTTCGCGGAAACGCGCGCGCATGGAAGGAAGATCTTCGGACAGGCGAAGGCGGCCGGAATCGAGGTAGTTGAGATGGGTGGCAAAAGATTCAATTTCAGCGAGGTCGTGAGAAGAAAGAAAAATCGTAGAATCCCCGGCGCGATCCAGCAGCGCATTGCCAAGCTCGTCGCGGACCATAGGATCGAGTCCGCTGAAGGGTTCATCGAGAATGATGAGCTTCGGGCGAAAGGCCAGTGCGCTGGCGAGGCATCCATTGCGGGAGTTTTTGATTTTCTGAGACATAACCTATGGAGGCAAAGGCTTTGCCGGAGATGGAAGTGGACTTCACGCCGAGGACCAAAGCGGAACCGCTCGAAGCGCGGATGATGTTCATGAGAATTTTGATGAGAGTGGTTTTGCCTGCGCCGTTGGGGCCGACGAGAGCGTGAACGCCGCCTTCCGGTATGGAAATGCTCAGACCGTCCAGCGCTTTGACGCGGCGGCCATAGTTTTTCGCGAGGCAATTGGATTGGATGGCGGCGGTCATAAGGGGGCCGCAAATGGTGAAAGAGAACAAGAAGCGCTCATCGAAGCAAGAATAAGCAGCCGAAACGGGAATGTGGTCCGAGGTTCGACGGCGGGCCGAAGGGAAGTGATCACACCCTTACTATATCAAGCACGAAACGAAAACATGACAGGAAGATGCGGGCAAAATGTCAATTCGAGGGAGTTGGGACATTCTTCCGGCGGAAACGGAACCCTAGGAAGAGGGCGAGGGAGGCGACGAAGGCGCCGAGGGAATCGAGGAGAGAGTCCCTGGGAGAGGCGGTCCGGCTCACGACGAAAGCTTGGTGGATTTCGTCAAGCGCGGAATAGCCCGCGGCGATGGAAAGGGCGGCGAGCGCCCAGGTCCAGCGCCAGCCAATGCGCGCGCCGCGCACGCCGCGAAAAAGAAAAATGTAGAAAATGAAATATTCCGAGAAGTGTGCAGTCTTGCGGACGTAATGGTGAATGACGTCGAGTTGATCGACAGTCAGAGAGCGGAAGAGCCAGTGAATAATGGGGATGATAATCCGGCTTGTGTTATCCGAAGAAAAGGGATCGGTGGAAAGAGTGAAGATGCAACAGGCCCAGACGATTGCCGGCCACCAGGCGCGTAACCGAGCGGGAATGAAAGGCACGCGCTGGCGGAGTTCGTTGAGTTCAGGGGCGGGGCGAGGATTGCGCCAGGGTTGTTCGGACAAGAGAGGCTCCAAAAAACTTTTGTAACTTGCTTAAATGCGGCCCGCTTCAGTCCCTCGTCTTCGTCGGGATAAAGAGCGGGCCCTACAACGGCATGCTACTCCATGCGATAGTTCGGGGCTTCGCGCGTGATGACGACGTCGTGAACGTGCGATTCGCGAAGGCCGGCAGCGGTGATGCGAACGAACTGGGCTTTTTCCGCGAGTTCCTTCAGCGAAGCGGCGCCGACGTAGCCCATGCCGCTCTTGAGGCCGCCGACGAGCTGATCGGTGAGCGCGCCGAGCGGACCTTTGTAAGCGACGCGGCCCTCGACGCCTTCCGGCACGGATTTCCCGCTTTCGCTCGCGTCTTGCACGACGGAGTAACGATCCGAACCGGCGTTCATCGCGCCGATGGAACCCATGCCGCGATAGGACTTGAAGGTGCGGCCCTGATACAGAATTGTTTCGCCGGGAGATTCTTCCGTGCCGGCGAAGAGGCTGCCAATCATGACGCAGGACGCACCTGCGGCGATAGCTTTGGTGATGTCGCCGGAATATTTGATGCCGCCGTCGGCGATAATGGGGACGTCGGTACCTTTCGCGGCACGCGACGCTTCCATGGTCGCGGTGAGTTGCGGAACGCCAGCGCCGGTGACGACGCGGGTGGTGCAGATGGAACCGGGACCGATACCGACTTTGAGGCCGTCAATGCCGAGCGCGATGAGATCTTTTGCGCCGTCGTAAGTGGCCACGTTTCCGGCGATGATTTGAATTTCCGGCAAGCGATGGCGGATGGCCTTGATGGCTTCCATGACTTTTTCTGTGTGGCCGTGCGCGGTGTCAATGGCGAGGACGTCGGCTTTGGCGCGGGCCATTTCGATGGCGCGTTCGAGATAATCGCCCGTGGCTCCGACGGCGGCTCCCGCGAAGAGGCGGCCGTGGCTGTCTTTTGAAGCGTGAGGGTATTCGAGTTTTTTCTGGATGTCCTTGACGGTGATGAGGCCTTTCAGGTTGAAATCCTGATCCACGACGAGAAGTTTTTCGATGCGGTGTTTTTGCAGGATTTTTTCGGCTTCGTCGAGGGTGGTGCCGACGGGAACGGTGACGAGATTTTCTTTCGTCATCACGGCGTTGACGAGCTGGGAGTGATTCTTTTCGAAGCGAAGATCGCGATTGGTGAGAATTCCCGCAAGGCGAGTGCCGCGAGTGACTGGCAGGCCGGAGATGCGGTACTTGGTCATGATTTCGAGGGCCTGGCGAAGCGTAATGTCCGGGGAGATGGTGACGGGGTCGACGATCATGCCGGATTCGGAGCGTTTGACGCGGTCAACTTCTTCACCCTGGCGATCGATGGGCATGTTGCGATGGATGATGCCGATACCGCCCTGTCGCGCGATGGCGATGGCGAGGCGCGATTCGGTGACGGTGTCCATGGCGGCGGAAGCGAGCGGAATGGCGAGTTGGAGCTTGCGCGTGAAATTCGTGCGAGTGGTGACTTCGTTGGGCAGGACGGAGGATTTGCCTGGCACGAGAAGGACGTCGTCGAAAGTGAGACCTTCCTGAATGGAACTTTCTGTCATTCGCTCCTCTTTGGGGCCCTCTTTTTGCGGCTAACCCCATGATGAAAAATAGCGCTATAAAAACAGCGCAGCCCGGCAGGTGGCCGCCGGGCCGGAAGTAAAATTCATAGAATCGAAAAAATGAATCACTGTGAACTTATTATTGTAGGGGCGCGGCGAGACTGGGTCAAGTTTGTGCGTCGTTTTGCAGGAGGGCGTAGAGCTCGGTGTAGGTGGAGTTGAGATATTTGTTGAGCTGCGCGGTGCGCGCTTGGTCGTGTGAGCGGACGATCATGATTTGGAGGATGGGCGCGAGGAAACGGCCATATTTAGCGAGAGTGGCGTGGTCGCCGGAGGCGAACGCGGTTTCGACGGCGTGCTCGGTTGCTGGTGTGACGATTTCGATGCGGCCGACGAAGACGCGGGTGGTTTTTGCTGGGACGGGATTGATGGTCAGCGGAAGAATGGAATCTACGAAAGCGCGAGGAACGATATGGAACAGGCGCGCGCCCTCTTCGAACCAGGAATCGTTCCAGGTTTGCAGCATCGCGTGCGCTTCGTCGGCGTAAAGACCTTGTGCGACGAGGATTTTTTCCAGTTCGATCGAGAGGGAAGTGATGTCCGAAGTGAGTTCGGGCGATTCGACGATGGAAGAGTTTCGAACGGGGCCGAGGACGCGATAGCCGATTCGGTCTCCGCGGCGTTCGAAGAGAATTGCTTGCGGAATTGTAGTTTGCGTGAGATTCGAAACGAGAATTCTGCCGCCGTTCATCGGAAGCGCGGAAACAGGAACGGCGAAGGAAGAGACTCCTCGATAAAATAGGAATTTCTCGTGCTGCCGGCCTGCACGCGAATTCACGCTAAGCGATGACGCGGAAGTTTCGCGCGCGGCGTAATAGCGGCTTGCCCCATTTTCCTTTGGAAGTTCCTTTGGAAGGTTCTGTGTGTCATTCGGATCCACAGAAACGGAATTCCAGGACAGTTCTCCCTTAGAGGATCTGAGATCGAGAATCGGTTCGGAAAGTTGCCGAGGTGTGAGCGAACTGACCGCGTGCGGATACCATTCGGTGAGAAGGCCTTGCGCGAAGGAGACGTGCACGGAGACCGTGGCCGGGTGCGTTGCGTAGAAGTAGAGGATGGGAGTTTCCATGCGAACGGAACCTTGCAGGCCACCTTTCGTACGGCTGTTGCGGAGATGCTCGACGAAGCCGGGCAAATCGTCGCGCTCGGCTTGCGGCATCCAGGCGACGGCTTCGCCCTTGGCGCCGGCGATAGAAGTGAAGGTGCCCCACTCGTGGACGGAGAGGCCGGGGTCCGTCGGCGGCTCTTGCGAGTGACCGGCGGACACGAGGAAACAAAGAGAAGCGACAGCGATGAGGCAGCGCGATTTCATGACGCTACTCTTTGGCCATTTTGGTGGCAGTTTTGTTGTGCGAAATCATTGTGGAAAGTGTTTCGCTCTGCGCGCCGAGAAAGCGGGCGGAGAGATTGCGCGCGAGCAAGGGATCGTTTTTTGCGCCGGCGATGGCCTTTTGCGCGTGGTCCTGCGCATCGATCCCGGACTTGTCGACGGCGATGAGAGCTGCGGCAAATTCCATTTGGGGATCGTTGCCGCGGCGCTCGAGAGCAAGCTGAACCAGCGCGTAGCCATCGAATTTCTGCGCCGGATTTTGCTCGCCGAGCCATTGCTTGTAGGCTTCGGTGAGGTAGCCAGCGTCGAAGATGGCGAGCGCGTTGGACTGCGCAGGTGACGCGGACTTTGTGCCTTCGGCTCTCGCCATCAGGCGGGTGATGAGTTCTTTGGCTGCGACGCGATCTTTTCGCGCGTAAAGAGTGGCGCGCCGTAATGTCTCCATGTGGACGAGGGTGACCTGGCTGGAGTCAAGAATGGCGACGGTGTCGGTAGCGAGCTTTGAAGTGTCGTAGCTTTCGCCGCCGCTGAGATTCCAGTCGTGGCTAATCCAGGGCAAGGATTTGCCGTCGCCGATGTCGAACGAATGGCAGATCAGGGGCGGACCGGCCAGAGCTACTGTAGCTAGAAAAGAGAGCGAGAGAACTGCTCCCAAAATAAAACGTCGAGAGATGAGAGTTGCGAATTTCATTTTCTAAAACCTCCTGCAAAAGAATTTGCATTCGGTTTGAAAGACGGCAGGGGCAGGGGAAGTGTTAACGAGCTTGTTTGAGCACGGCTTCTTTCTTCTGAAGAAGCTGCGAGTTTGCGGGAATGGCGCGATCGGGCGATTGCTCCCAGAAGCGCCAGATGGAAATGTCGCCGAGGCCGAGCGTGTTCCACCAGAGGTCCAACTGGTGTTGATCGAGGCGGAGAATGCCTTCGCGCGTAACGCCATCGGGTGGCGGGACCAGCTTTGCAAAGCGATTGAAGACTTTTTCGCGGTCGGCGCTTTGAGTGCGAGAGAGAAGATGCCAGAGTGAGAGTGCGTCGTCTTTGCGTGCTTGTGAAAAGACAGTTTGCAAAGCGGCAGAACGCGATTCTGGAGTGAGTGTAGCGAAATCCAGTTGGCCAAGCGCATTGCGGAAAGATTCGGATGCGTCTTCGAAATAAGGAGTGCCGGGGCCGACATTGCGATGGGTTGGGCAAACAGCGCCGGCGGGGATGAAGGAGTCGCGGCCGTTTGAATGAAAACCGACCCAACCGAGCGTGGTACGGAGGAGGCCGGAACCGTCGGGAGCGACGTGCAAGGTGTATCCGCAGCCAAGGTCGACGGCAACGGCGCTTGGAGTATCCACGACAAATTCGCCAGGCGGAGCCCAGATGGCGGCGTGAATCGTGCCTTCTTCGAGCGAGATGCGTTTGCGGTCACGCATGGTTTGGAGAAGGCGGACGCGCGTGCCCGGGTCAACCTGAATTTCGCCGATTTCGGCAACGGTGATTGTGGCGCGAGAACTGGCGTTGGTGACGAGAAGTTGTCCGACTTCGAGTTTGCCTTTTTGGGATTGAATAGAGCGGGCATTTATTGTGGGAGCACCTTCTAGACGCGCGACCTCCCAGCCCGGACGCGGAGCAGTGGGTGGCGCGGGACGCGAAATTAGAAAGGATGTTGCGACTGCGATTACAGCGATTGCCGCGACGGCGGCCAGACGGCGCGGCCAAAGCAATTGCAAGAAGCCAAAGGAAGAAACTTTTTCGCCGGCCCAAATTGTGACAGGAAACGCGGGCGGTTCGCCTTTGTGGCGGAATTGCGCGAGCGATTTTTCGAGCCGTTGCACTTCAGGATCGGGTTCGCCGGAACTGTCCCACAAATAGCGATTGACCAAATCTTCTTCGGGCATTTTTTGTTTGCTCATGGCTTCACCGCCGATTTCGTGCCGGCATTACCGCCGCTCAGTGTTTGCCGCAACTGCTGCATGCCGCGATGGAGATTGACGCGCACAGAGCCGTGAGTGAGGCCGGTGCGAGCGGCGATTTCGGGACCGGTCATTCCCTCCACGAGGCGTAGGATGAGCGGCTCGCGATAGGCTTCGGGCAAAGTACGAATTGCGGCGAGAATGGCGTGCGCTTCCGCCTGGTCTGAGCTGCTGCCTCCTTTGCAATCTTGTTCCGAATCTTCTGAACCCTTGAGCGGCACAGTTCCCGCCGTCGAATGCCGGAAAAAGTCGGCGGCGCGATTCCGAGCGATGGCCGCGACCCAGCCGCCGAAATGATCGACTTCACGCAACGTGCTTACGCGCGGCATCGCCCGCAAGAAAACGTCCTGCACAAGATCTTCGACAGCCGACGGCGGAACGCGGCCAAGCAAAATGCCGTGGACCATGCGCGCGTAGCGTTCGTAGAGTAGGCCGAATGCGGCGCGGTCGCCCGATTGCGCGGCTCGGACGAGATCCTCGTCGGAAGGATCGCGCGACGCAGACGGATTCACGGCCGCGCGATCCGCGAGCGAGAATTGGAAACTGAGGGGCGTTGCCACGAGCCGGCCATCGCGCTCCCGAACGAGATTCAAGGTAATAGACGCAGAAGAGCCGCGCAGTGTTAACAATACGCCTAAATTGCCCGTTTGCAGTAACTTGCCCGCAGTGTTGCAGTCCTTTAGAGTGCTGCTATGGGTCCAGACGGAAACAACTTTGAACCGCATCCCTTATTGAAGAATGCGCATTTGATGACGATTGCGGCAGCATGGTGGATGAGGAAGTTTACGTTGCCGAAGGCGGAAGAGCGGCTGTTTGCGGTGGATGCGGAGTCGAAAATTCTGGGGCACTGCCATTGGCAGGAAGGAAAGCGGCGGGACACGCCAGTGATCGCGCTGGTGCATGGCTTGGAAGGATCGAGCAATTCGAACTACATGCGCGGAATCGCGGAGAAGGCGTGGGCGAACGGATTTCATGCCGTACGGCTCAATCAGCGGAATTGCGGTGGGACGGAATTGCTTACGCCGACGCTCTACAACTCCGCGATGAGCAGCGATTACCGCGCGGTGCTGGAAGAGCTGGTGGCCGACGGATTCGAACAGGTATATTTTGCGGGATATTCAATGGGGGGAAATCTCGTCACGAAAATGGCGGGGGAGTTCGGAGAAGGCGCGCCGCGGCAATTGCGAGGCGTGTGTGCGGTCTGTCCATCGCTGGATTTGGCGGCTTGCGCGGATGAACTGGAACGCTGGGACAACTATTTTTATCAAGCGCGATTTGTGCGTGGGCTGCTGAAACATTATGCAAGGAAGGTGGAGCTTTTTCCCGGGCAGTATTCAAAGGATGGGTTCGGGCCGATTCGAACGGTGAGAGAGTTTGATGATGAAATTACGGCGCCGCGTTTTGGATTCAAGGATGCGCAAGAGTATTACGAGAGAGCAAGCGCGAAGAACGTGGTTGGGCAGATCCGTGTGCCCTTTTTACTGATTACGGCCCAGGATGATCCGTTTGTACCGTACGAAGCGATTCGCGCGGCGGCGGTGAAAAATTCCGCGATTCGATTCATTGCTCCGGAACATGGCGGACATTGCGGATTTGTTTCGAGACATGGCGGACGACAGAGATTCTGGGCGGAAGAAAGAGTTGTGAGTTTCTGCCAAGAGCAACTGCGAGATTAGGCTCGCGAATAGATCAGCTTACTCAGCCAAAGGGTTTTTCTAGCGACGATTGAAAGCTCGGGCTGAGAATTTGCGCGGGGCCGTCGGCAGTGATGACCATGTCGTCCTCACAGCGGATGCCGAATTCGCCCTGGATGTAGATGCCGGGCTCGTTGGAGAAAGTCATGCCAGGGGCGAGAACGGTTTTGCTGCCGCGGACGAGATAAGGATGCTCATGGCCATCGAGGCCGATGCCATGGCCGAGGCGATGCGCGAAAAATTTATAGTCGGGGCCGAAGCCTCCGGAGGCGATGATGGCGCGGGCCGCGTCATCCACAGTACCGGAAAGTTTTCCTTGGCGAGCCGCGTCGAGAGCGGCGTTCTGCGCGCCGCGAACGAGATCGTAAGCGCGCAACATTTTTTCTGACGGCTTGCCGAAGATGGCCGTGCGCGTGATGTCCGAAGAGTAGCCCTCCAGTTTGCAGCCGCCGTCAATTAGAACGACGTCGCCTTCCTTTAGAGATTGCGGCTTGATGGTGCCATGCGGCAGCGCCGCGGATGGGCCGAAGAGAACCAGAGCGTCGCCGCGCAAGCCAATTTTTGAGAAGCCGGATTCGACGAGCTTGCCTATATCGGATTGCGTCATGCCGGCTTGAAGCGAGGCAAAGACTGCGCAGAAAACGTCGCAGGTCAGTTCGCAGGCGAGGTGCATGAGTTCGAGTTCATGCGGCGATTTGACGCCGCGGCAGCCGATGGTGACGGGATCGGCGGAGAGACATTCGAATGAGAAAGCGGCCGCGCGGAAGTGATCGAAAAAAGTGAAGTCGGTGGTTTCATCGATGCCGATGCGGCCGGTGCGGAGGCCACGGTCGGCGAGCGCTTGGGAAGCGAGTTTTGTGGGGCTTTCGTCTTCCTGCCAGACACGGACGTCGGCGGGGAAGCGAAGCTGCTCCCGGAGGCGGCCTTCTTCGAAGGCTGGGCAGACAAAAATGGGATCGCCGGCTCGCGGAAGGAGAAGTGCGAGAAGGCGTTCGCTCGGCCACCAACGGATACCGGAGAAATAGTAGAGCGAAGTGCCGGGTGCGATGAAAAGCGCGTCGAACTTGGGCGAAAGATCGGACATTAGTTGCTGTGCGCGGGAGAGGCGGGCGCGGAACTCGTCATTGGAGATGGGCTTGACGCGGGAGCCGAGGGGTTTTAGTGCGGAGAATGCAGGGGGCAACTTAGCGGCCTGCTCTTGCGCGGAAAGGGTCTCGATCGGTAGGAGCGACGTTGTAACGGATAGCGCCGCCCCGCTCAAAAAGTCGCGGCGATCTTGCTGGATCGGTGAAGACAGACGAGATTTTTTCATGGCGGAGAGAGAGTGAACCGGACGGCGAATGCTGTCAAGAATTTGCAATGATTTGGGTTGAAGAAGAAATGGCAGATTGTTTTCGTGGAAATCCAGTTCGGAAGGTTTGTATACTCCGCTCAGCCTACTTTATGAAGCTCTCTGTAAGTTTTTCCTTACTTCTCTGTTTTTGTGTCTTTGGAGTCCGTCCGGAGACGCGCATTGCGTTTACGCCCTACGAAGAAGCGAAGCCCATTCTCGAAACACTGGCCGAAATTATTCCGGCAGAGCTTCGCGATGCTAGAGCAGGAACTCGTGAAGAGGTGTGGAACGCGTGGGTGATCAAGCGCGACAAGGAGATTCGTGCGCGGTTGGCGCAAGGCGATGCGGATTCAGTTGTAAATTTCTTGATGTTCGGGACGAGCTTTACAAGCGCGCCGCGACTCAATGGCGAACAGATACGGGCACTCACTACGGGAATGCATGAGACACGCGAAAATCACGATGCCGCTTCCGGCCGTGCACTCTTGGAAAGACGCGAATTTGATTTGGCGCGAGGAATGATGGCGCCACGTGGAAATGAGCGACTCGATTTTGCGCGGAAAACAATCGAAGGGGAAAGAATTAATTTCTCGCAACCGGAGGCGCTGCAAAAAGCACAAGAGTATCTGCACGAGAATGTGGAACGCGTCCTTCGGGAACAGGCCGGATTCGAGCAGGCGATGCTCGAAGCGAAGAATTTGAATGATGCCACTGAGGAATTCGCCGAGATTTCGAAGCTGTATAAGGACCGCGGATTATCTCTTGACACATCCATGCCACCGAACTTCGCGATTGAGGAAGCACTGAGGGACATGCGGGAAAAAGGGCTACTGGCGAAAGACTCGATAAAGAGAATTGGCGTAATCGGTCCGGGGCTGGATTTCACCGACAAGCATGAAGGCTATGACTTTTACTCTGTGCAGACGGTCCAGCCATTCGCCGTAGCGGACACGTTGGTGCGATTGGGACTCGCGGAAGCAGATGCATTAAAAGTGGATGTCCTGGATTTGAGCCCAAGAATATTGCGCCACACGGAGCAAATGGCGGACGCTGCAAAACAGGGCCGTGGGTACGTCATTCAGTTACCGATGAATCCGGCGCGTGGTTGGCAGCCGCAGCTAGTGGATTACTGGAAGCACTTTGGGGATCAGATTGGCGACGTCGCAAAGCCCACAGCGGTGCCTCGTACATTGCAGGGAATCCGACTCCGGGCCGTTCGGGTTCGCCCGCAATACGCGAGACAGATGAAAGCCTACGATGTAAACGTCGTGTTGCAGAGGGCAGAATTCCTGGGAGATGAGGAAAAGTTTGATCTATTGATAGCGACAAACATCCTCGTGTATTACGACACATTTGAGCAATCATTGGCACTGGGCAACATAGCGGCAATGCTCAAGCCGGGCGGATTTCTTCTAACCAACAACCTGTTGCTAGAGCTTCCGGGCTCACCGCTGAAGTCAATGGGGCATACGGCGATCCAGTACTCGGCCGCCCAGGCCGACGGGGATACGATTGTTCGATATGGGCGGATTCGGTAGAGATTAGCTTGATGACGCGAAGACTTCGCTCGATTCCTATGATATTTCATATTTAAGTACCATACATTGAATCCCTTAGTTCCCTCTTGCCGGCCGCAAGAAGCCCGATAATCGGCAAGGTTAAGATAAATAAAGAATTAGGACAGGTATGCTTTATGTAAATTAGTGAAACTTTTGGCGTCCGGATTGCATTTGGAGGGGCACGGTTAGTGGTTGCTGCTCAAGTGGTTAGTTCCAGTTCGGGGGATGTTTTTCTAACAATTCTGGAGGACGAAGTGAAACAGGGCTTAAGAAAGCTTCCTGCATTTTTGTGCTTGCTTGTTTTGGCATTGACAGTAGTGGTGGCGCCTGCGGCTTTTGGCCAAGCAGAAACGGGCACGATCAACGGCACGGTTACCGATCAGTCCGGAGCTGTGCTTCCGAAGGCCAGGGTCGAGGTACGTAACTCGCAAACAGGGGCGGTCCGCCAGCTTGAGACCGATACCAATGGTTTTTATAGCGCGTCAAACCTGCTTCCGGGACTTTACAGTATCTCGGTGGAAGCTCCGAATCTTGCAAAGAAAGAAGCGCGCGCGCAAGTCACAGTAGGCGCCCGCGTCGAGTTGAATTTCCAACTGACGGTGGGGACTGCAGTCACAACGATTGAGGTTTCCAGCGAGGGTGGCGTTGCTGTGAACACGGAGACGGCGACGATCGGCACGGTTGTTGACGCGCAACTGGTCAACCAGCTGCCTACAGTGAACCGGAATCCCTACACGTTCGCGGCGAACGTCGGAACCGCCTCGGACTCTGACCCCAGCGGTCGCGGCGTCGGCGTTTCGTTCAATGGGTTGCGCTCGGCGGGCACCAACGTGCTGCTCGATGGCGCGGCGAACAACGACGAATTTACGGCGTCGGTTGGGCAGACCATTCCGCTGGACTCGGTTGCGGAATACAGCGTTCTTACGAACAACTTCACCGCGGAATATGGCCGTGCATCTTCCGGCGTTGTGAACCTCGCAACCAAGAGCGGCAGCAACGCATTCCACGGCTCGGCGTATGAATACAATCGCGTGTCGGCGCTCTCCTCGAACAGCTTTTTTGATAATGCCAACGGTAATGCAAAAGCCCTCTTCACACGCAACATCTTTGGCGGTTCCGCGGGCGGCCCGATCAAGAAGAACAAGCTTTTCTTCTTTGGCAACGCGGAATGGAATCGAGTCCGCAGTTCCGCGAACAACACCGACTACATTGTGGATCCTGCATTCGTTGCTCTTGCCAACGCAAATACCCAGGGCTACTTCTCGACGTTTGGTAAGTTGCGCGACAATGCTCGGTTGACCGGTGATGTTATTACTTTGGGTGGTTCCGGTAAGTGCACGAGCGGAACTTGCGCAGGATTGAATCCCAATACGCCTTTTCTGGATCGCGTTGCTTATAGCACGCCGTCAGATAGCGGCGCTGGCAGTCCTCAAAACCAGAACCTGGTTGTAGGCCGTGTGGACTGGAACGTCAGCGACAAGACGACGGTCTATGCCCGCTATGCCTTGAACCGCGACATCTTGGCGTCCGGCACCGTGTCGAATAGCGCTTACACAGGCTATGACACGGGCGAAAACATCCAACAGAACAACATGTTGGTTTCGATGACACACTCTTTCAATTCGCGCTTCACCAGCCAGTCAAAGCTGGTCTTTAACCGCTTGAACGACTTCCAGCCGCTGGGCAGCGCGGCTATTTCTCCTGGCCTATATTTCAACCCGACCACTACCACGACGTTCAACGGTATAGACGTGATGTTGCCCGGCTATCTGCCTCTAACTCCCGGCAATGGCATCCCGTTTGGCGGTCCACAGAACTTCGTGCAAGCGTACGAAGATTTGAGCTACGTCAAGGGCAAGCATACGTTCCGCTTTGGCGGTTCCTATGACTATCAGCGCGACAACCGAACGTTCGGTGCATATGAGACGCCAGTTGCTGCGTTTTCTACCAGCGGAAGCATTGCGAACGCCTCCATTAACCGCTTCCTGAACGGCACTCTGGGAACCTTTACTGCGGCGATTAATCCTCAGGGGCAATTCCCCTGCCCGTTCCCAATTACCGCCGGCCAGCCTTGCACTGATCCTTCTACAGGGCAGATTGCTGCAGTTGGCAACGTGACGACTCCTGTGGGGCAGCCCGTATTCGCGCGGAGCAACCGGTACCACGAATTCGCTGGTTACCTTATGGACTCCTGGAAGGCTTCAAGAAAGCTAACGCTCTCGCTTGGCGTTCGCTGGGAATACTTCGGAACACAGCACAACAAGAATCCGGAGCTTGATTCCAACTTCTATCTCGGTTCCGGGGGAAGTCTTTTCAGCCAGATCCGAAATGGCAGTGTGGCGCTGACGGGCAATAGCCCGATTGGTGGCCTCTGGGCCAAGGACTGGAACAATTTCGCTCCGAAGCTCGGCTTCGCGTACGACGTCACCGGCAACGGCAAGACTGTGGTCCGCGGCGGCTACAGCGTTGCTTACGAGCGCAACTTTGGCAACGTCACGTTCAACGTGATTCAGAATCCGCCGAACTACGCCGTGATTAACCTGCAGGACGGTGTTGACGTTCCAGCAGGTGGACTTCCAGTTACGACCGATCCCGCAGGTCCACTTGCAGGCTCCGGCACTGTGAAGGCATTGCCTAAGGTCAGCTTGCGCGCGGTGAATCCGAATATCCGGACTTCCTACGCGCACCTCTACAGTTTGACCATCGAGCATCAGTTTGCGCACAACCTTGTGGTCGGTGTGGATTACTCCGGGTCCTACGGCGAGAAGCTTTACGATATCGCGAATATCAACAAGCCAGGCCAAGGTAACGTGTCTTTGGGGGATTCGTGCACTGCAGTATCCAAGCTAGACGCCTTCAATGGACAAACCTACACCATCCCGGCCTATCCATGCTTTAATTCGGTTACATTCAATGACGGTAGCGCAAAGGGTTTTACCGTTTCCAAGAATCAGCTAACGCGGCTGATTAACTCTCGATATTCCAGCATTAACTTCCGTGGTGACAGCGGCAAATCGCACTACAACGCACTTGTGGCTCGCGTGGGCATGAAGAACCTGAGCAACACTGGGCTCTCCTTGAACGCGAATTACACCTATGCGCACACACTGGATGAATTGAGCGATACGTTCAGCAGCTCGGGCAACCAGTTTAACCTGGGCTACCTGAACGCCTTCAATCCCAAGACGGACTATGGCAACTCCTATCTCGACCTGCGCGGGCGGTTCGCGTTGGAAGCGGTTTGGGAAACGCCCTTTGCTAAGAACACGCACGGCATCGCCCGCCAGGTTCTCCATGGCTGGACGGTGGCGCCAATCTTCACGGCGGAGACGGGTTCTCCCTTCTCGATCTTTGACTGCACGAACGCAGTCACCGTGTGCATGTACGCTGTGAACGCGGCTGGCACATCAGGTATTCCGCGGGCACACTCGGGCCCACTGGTTCCGACTGGATCTGCTGACAACTTCGTCTTTATTCCGTTTACGAACACCGATTCAAGCTTCGTAAATCCAATCGCAGGTGTCTCTGACTTCGGTCCTTATCCGGCGGGCATGAACGCGCGCAATGCGTTCCGAGGCCCGGGTCAGTGGAACCTCGACGTGGGCGTTTACAAGTCGTTCACGATTACGGAACGCTATAAGCTGACGCTCCGCAGCGAGTTCTACAACGCCCTAAACCACGCGAACCTCTTCTTGCAGGGTGGCGATGCCGATGTATCAGGAGGCAGCTTCATCGACGCCTTCAAGAACGGCCGCCGCACGCTCCAGCTCGCGATTCGTCTGGAGTTCTAAGACGAACGCAACTACAACGATGTGAACTTCTGCCCGGGAGGCTTGGCAACAAGCCTCCCGGTTTTTTTTTCGCTTTGAGTCGCTTTGGATGTGATAAATACGTGCCCAATCAGGGAGTTCATGCTATGAGTGGAGCAGCGAACTTTGCCGAGTTTTGGCCGGAGTATGTACGGGCACACAGTAAGCTGTCCACGCGCGTCGTGCACTGCGTGGGAACATTGCTCGGCTGGATGACGCTGGGCGCGGTGCTGGCACTGCATCAATGGTGGTGGATTCCGTTGGCTTTTGTGATTCCTTACGCACTAGCGTGGATTTCGCACTTTTTCATCGAGCACAATAAGCCCGCATCGTTTGGACATCCGCTTTGGTCGTGGTGGGCGGATCAACGCATGGTTGCGTTGATGCTCATAGGAAAAATGGATGAGGAAGTCAGAAAGCACACGGCGAGCTAGGCAAGCCCCAATAGCTGGAACTTCTGGTTGGAAATACGAAAACTATTCCATTCTCACCGCAAAAATATTTTTCCCTTCGATTTTGATTTCAATGCCGAGAGGCGGACGCAGATCGGATCCTTGCACGATTGCTCCACGCACCCAGATGTTCCCCGGCAGATTTGTCATCTTGAGTGGGTCAAATATCGTGCGGGTGCACGGATTGCCAACCATTGGATGCCGGGCCGTGCGGAATCCATAGTCTGTTTTAAGCTTTTCCAGATCAGCCACGAATTCGACTTCGCAATTGTTGTAAGGGGCCTTCAGATTCATGGCCCAGTAGCCGCCCGGTTGCATTGCGGAGCCCGCCGGCAAACGCAGAAGAAGCGCGGGGACTCTCTCTCCCGAAAGCGGGTCGCGATAATCAAATTGAACGGATGACCAAGGCTTCGCCAGTTCATCAACGGTGGCGATGCCACGATTCGCTGGAGGCACTTGCGGGGGAGGATTACCAAGATCGGGGGCGGGTACTTCGACCTGAGCGGACGGATCTGCTGCGGGGGCATTACGATGCGAACGGCTGACCATCCGGCCAATGACGACCACTGCCAAAACCACGGCGATCAAACCTCCGATAACAAGGACCGGGGCAGGCAAACCGCCCGGTCGTTTACCACTGCCCGGGTCAATGCCCGGAATTTGCGGCATATCGGCTTTGAATCGATCGCCGTGGACGGGGGGCTGGTCCGCCATAAATTAGGTTCCGCTCCTCTTCGATGCGCGCCAAGATGGATGAAGAACCGGGCGCATGCCGGGGGCCAAGGCACAAACAAAGGTCATTGTATGTCCACAAGACGGAACGGGCAACTTCGGAAGCGAGAAATTCCCTGTCTGTTCAGCGGGTTTGACGCGTCGCGGGGCCCAGGAGTTTCCGCAGATTCGTGTTGGTGAGAAGAGTACAATCTTCATCGGGAATCTTGTCTCTGTTCGAGACACGCACTAGTGTTGTAGATAGCCAGGACAAGGCGGGGCAGGTCCTCGCCACAGAATATGAGCGACACAAGAGCGGCAGCGCGGCAGTTTGTCCGCAGCCTGAATATTTTGCTGAAGTTCGCGCGACTGTATGAATTCGGTCATGTGCGCACTGCTGCTCAATTTGAAACCACATGGAAAGAGTTGCGGGCCGCGCTAAATGAGAGCGGCGAGAGCGGACTCTTGCTTGGAGCTTCCGGGCAGCAAATTCTTCTTGATGGCGTGCCGCTTGGCGCTGCCGCTGCGGAACGCAGTTTCGCGCTGCTTTTGTCGGCCTCTGGAATTGCCAGCATTCACTTTGCTTCAAATCTTGGGCAGGCTCAGTTCGCACGATTTGTCCGTGCGTTTCCCACGGGAAACGCAAAACCGACTTCCCTCGCAGAACAATTAAAAGCTGCGCTCGCCGGCGAGACCAGTATCAAGGTCAATGAGATCCGGTATATCGCGGAGGACTCTTCCGTTGCCGGAGTTAAGGTAGCCGCACAACTGACCGCAAAAGTTTTGGGAGCGCAAGGCGACAAGTTTAAAGATTTCTTTGATGATCCCAACAAACTACTGCAGATGATTTTGGCTGCCGAAAGCAACCGTGGCGGAGGCGGTGGTGGAGTTGGTGGAGGCGGAGGACCTGGATTTGGTGGAGGAGGCGTTCCTGGCGGCGCGGGTTCCGGAGGAGCGGGCGGAGGCTCGGGTGGCGGCAGTGGCCTAACCTCGGTAACCGGTACCGGTCCGGGCGGAAGTCTTTGGGAAACCGGCGGCGGCAGTGGCCCCGGAGGTGGATTGGGGAAAGGTCCCGGTGGCGGCGGTCCCGGTGGCGCAGGAGGCGGCTTTGGAACCGGATCCGGAGGCGGGCAGGGTGGCCCCGGAGGCGGCTTTGGAACCGGGTCCGGAGGTGGGCAAGGTGGCCCCGGAAGCGGTGCCGGTGGCGGATCGGGCGGTAGCGGCGGTCTAGGAGGCGGTGGCACAGGCGGCGCTGGCACCGGGGGCGCGGGAACCGGCTCGGGCTCTGGAAGTGGGTCCGGTGGCGGCGGTTTGGGTAGCGGCTCCGGTGGTCCGGGCACTGGCACAGGTATTGGTGGGGGCGAAGGGTCCGGTGGAGGACCCGGCACCGGCGGCGGCTCGGGAAGTGGCGCAAGTGGGGGTACGTCTGCGGGCGACGGACCAGCGGGCAAATGGATGTCTGCTTCCGCTCTGCTTCGAAGTGCCACCATGGGCGGATCAGGACTGCCTGGAACCGGCGGACAGTTTACGGTCGCCGAAGAAGAAGTACGCTCGATGCTCTCGCTCTTCGCGCAACTTGGAAAGTCGCGCAAGGATCCCGACGCGCGCATGGATGCGCCAACATTTCAATCCAGATTGAGCTCACTCCCTGTAAGGGCGCAATACACGCTTCAGCAAGCGCTGGCGGGGCTAGCCGCGCAAGCTCCGACGGAAGCTCCAGACAAGCCCATGCTTCTGAAGCTTGCTGAGCACGTGGCTATCCGGTTTGCGCTCGACAGTTATGAGCGCGGCGAACTGCGCGTAAACGCGGTGAAGCAGTTGCTTGACCGTATGAACACGGAAATTGAAGCTCTGCGCAAAATTCTGGGCCAGCAGCAGCAGCAGATGGCCAGCGCAGGCATTTCGATGGAGTCGTACACGGAACTGCTCGATCAGGAGTTTTGGGCGCAGGTTCCTGAAGAGAATAAGAAGGAAGTTCTGTGCTCGGAAGAATCCTGGTGCGTGCCGCCAAGAAACGTGCGCGGATTCCTCGAAGAAATGCTTCGTCGAGGCGAACTCAAGACCGTCAACGAAATCTTGATGCGATATGTCGGTTGCATCGGGCTGGACGCACCGGAGGCGCGCCGCACCACCGCGATTGGCCTGGGTGAATTGGCAGAGCTATACGGCAGCGGCGATGGCAGCGCGTTGATCGAGGCGATTCGCCGCGTCGGCAATCAACTGGCGGTCGAACGCGAACCCGAACTGCAGACGCTGATCAGTGCTGCGTTTGTTCGTATGAGCCAGGAGGCAGCGTCCAAGCGATGCTACCCGGCGATGCAGCAGGCCTTGGCATCTCTGGACAGTGTTGAAGCGCAGCGGCCGGGCTCAACACAGAGCTTGCGGCCCAGAATCGGCGCAGAAGATCGCATCCCGGAATTTGTGGAAGAAACAGTCCGCACGGGCCAGATCCCCGACGGGCTCGTGGATATTCTCGGGCTCATGCCCAAGGCAACGGTTCATTACGTTATGAATCGCTTTGGGCATTCGGGATTCCGCGAAGATTGCGACCTGCTCGTGGAAATTGTTCGAGGCTTGGGCGAAGAAGCGATCAACCAGTTAACTGATATTCTGCAGTCATCGCCGGCCACGGAAGCGGCGGAAGCCATCGGCATCTTGAGCCAGCTTGCGCCGGACCAAGTGAGCCGTCTTTTGCCAGTTCGTCTGTCGCAATGGCCGCGCTCCGCACATGACCGCACGATCCGACAGCTCTCTTCTGCTCCTGCAAGGCAGCGCGCTTCGCTCCTGATCGCCCTATATGATTCGCTTGACTTGCTGATTCGCCCGCTGGCGATGGATGAAATGGGTATGAGCGGGAGCCCGGAATGTATCCCCAAGCTGATCGAGGTCGCGAGCAGCGAGGCGAACTCCGGTTACATTCGATTGAAAGCGGTCGAGGCGTTGGGAAGATTGAAAGCGACTGCGGCCAGCGGCCTGTTGCAGCATTTTCTGGATGCGAGACAAGTGTGGCGCTGGCAGTTCGCAGGCGAACTGCGAGTTGCCGCGGCGCAAGCATATTCGCGGATTGATCCCGTGGTGGCGCTGGAGAGGATTGCAGCCAGCGGTATTGATCGCAGAGAACTCGTGCTGGAGCCCACTGATCCCGACTCGAATGTTTCCGTGATACGCCAGCGGCGCTATGCGAGATTGAAATTGTCGCGCAACGTGATTTTCCATACGACGAATCTGCGCGAGAATTTTAGGCTGACGGTGCCCGAGCTGAATCTCGGCGGCGGCATTGGCGCCGGAGAGCGCCATTTGGCTCCCGGCTCGTTGCTTGCGCTGAAAATGACATCTGGCGTCCGCACCATCAAGGCTCAGGCAATCGTCCGCGGCGCGCGGCCACAGGCTATGGCGTTCGAATTTGTCGATATGGATCTGGAAGATCGGGGCCGACTGCGAAGAATTCTGCTCGAACTTGGTGGTCTCCCGCAACTTTCAAATCCAGGTAATCGCACGCGGCGGCGCGGCCGAATTGCCGTGACGAAATAAAAACGCCGGAAATTGGCGCCGAATTCAGAAGGTCAACTCTCCCTACCTGTCCTGAAAAAAAACGAACCTGTCCGCTAGTGCAGCATTGGAAACCGGCCATTTGGCGGTTGAACCGCTGGACACATGGAACCTATGTACCATTGCCCGCCACGCGGGCCAGGCCTAGCGTACTAGAGAAGGAGTCCTATCTTGGTCTCCTGCGGCACACGATGAAGCCGGATCCAAAACTTGCTGCGGGCCGGGCCTTCGTTCGAAGCCTCAATATCCTTCTGAAATTTGCCCGTCTCTACGGCTACGATCACAGTCGCACGACCGAACAACTAGGCATCGCTTTCGCTGAACTGCGCACGGCAATTCCGGAAGGTGGCGACTCAAGTTTGCTTCTAGGCGCCACAGGCTCCGAATTGCTTCTCGACGGAGTGCCACTCGAAGGTTCCCCCGCCGAGAAGCAGTTCGCGCAGCTTCTTTCCGCAGCCGGGCTCGCGAGCGTGCAATTTTTCTCCGGCGTGACGCAAGAGGAGGTCGCAAGATTTGCGCGGTCATTCCCCGCGGGCAAAGCAAAGCCGTCGGAATTGGCACAACAACTGAAAACATCGCTCGAAGGGGTGCGCCGCATCCGGATCAATGAGGTTTGTTTCGTCGCGACCGACTCGCGGTTGAAGGACGCTACAAGCGTTGCAGCGCAGCTCGCTGCAGCTTCGTTCGGCGATGAGAATGAGCAGTTCAAGCAATTACTGAACGACCCCCAAAAGCTTCTCGAATTGATTGCTGCGGCAGAAGGCACCAAGGGTGGCCCGGGCGGGCCGGAATCGGGAGCAGGTTTCGCGAGCGCGCCCGAGGATAGCCCTGGGACTGGCGAGGGCGCGAATGCAGAAGCCGCTGGAGAACAAATTGGAGGATCCCCTTACTCGGGAGCGCGGCCTTCCAATTTTTCAGCCTCAGGCACAGATATTGGACCGATTGCGCCCAGTGGCGACGCTACACGTACCGGCGCGGGCGTTGGCACAGGTTCGGGCGGTAGTGGTAGCGGAATCGGGGCGGGGAATTTCGGTGTGCTTGGTGGCGGCGGACTGGGTTTGGGGGGATCTGCTCACGCGAGGGGAACCGCTTCCGCGGGCGAAGGCGGTGGCAAAGGCGGATATGGGCGCGTCATGTCGAGGCAGGGAACTCCATTGCGCCCAGGTGAAGTTTCTGAAGAAGAGATTTTCAAGATTTTGAGTGCGCTCACCAGCTTTGGAAATATCAGCACAGGTCAGGCTGGCATGACGGGAGCTGCCGCCTTCCAGACACAGGTTGCGGACCTCCCCGGTCACGCACAGGCCACATTGCGCGAGGCGCTCGCAACCATCGCCGCGCAAGCGCCTGGCATAAAGACCGACCAATCCGTGCTGATACGCCTTGCGGAACATTTAGCGATTCGTTTTGCGCTGGAGCGCTACGAAAAGGGCGAAGTGAAAGTGAATGCCGTACGGCAGATGCTCGATCGCATGAATCAGGAGATCGACAATCTGAGAAAGATCCTCGGCACGCATGAAGAAAAAATGACGGACGCCGGAATCCTGGTCGAAACCCATCGAGAAATTCTCGACCGGCAATTTTGGGCTGCGGTGCCGGAAGCGGGGAAGCGCGCCGTGCTGCTTTCGAATGAAGCGTGGTGCATTCCCGCACGAAACGTTAAGTCCTTTGTCTCGGATCTGATCAAGCGCGGAGAAGTCGCCGAAGCGAATAGCATTCTGCTGAACTATGCGTCATGCGCGGAAAGCGAAGATGCCGATGCGCGAAAGCGCACTGCCGCAGGGTTGTCCCAGCTCGCGGAGCTTTATGCGAAAGCCGATCCGCGCCTGCTGAACCAAGCATTACGCTGCCTCGGTGTTCGCCTGAGCATTGAGCAAGACGCGGAGCTGCAGGGACTGGTCAGTGCCGCGTTTGTGCGGTTGTGCCAGGAGGCGGCTTCCAATCGCTGTTTCTCCGCGATGGAACAGGCGTTGGATCTCGTCGCGGGAATCGAATCGCAGCGGCCGGGAATCGCGCGCGAACTACGCGGAAAAATGGGAATCGAGCAACGCGTGCCGGAATTTTTGGAAGAGGCGTTGCGGGCGAGGCAAGTCGCCTCCGGCTTGACCAATGTGCTGCGCCTTGTTCCTCAGCAAGCGTTGGAACATCTTGCTTCGCGTTTCAACCGTTGCCAGCTGCGCGATGACGCGGAACACGTGGCCAACCTCGCGCACGATCTCGGCGAAGAAGTCGTGCAATTCTTGCGGAGCGCCGTGCGCGGCGGCACCATCACCGAATCGGTCGAGATGATTGGGCTGCTATGCCGTCTTGATCCGCAGGCTGTGGAGGTTTTCCTGCCGACGCGCGTCAAAAACTTTCAGCGCGCGGCGCAAGACCGCATCATTCGCCAAATTTCCGCAAGCGGTGCTCCTTCACGTTGCAGTATTCTGCTCAAGCTTATTGACCACGTTGATCCGATTTTAATGCCGCTGGTCGTTGACGAAATCGGCGTTACGGGCGATCGCGACGCTCTCGGCCGCCTCCACACCATCATTGATGGCGATTTGCCGGCTGGCAGCGGGTTGTTTCTTCAGGTGAAAGCGATTGAGGCCATCGGCCGGATTCACGCGCCGGAATCCGCGCGCAGCCTAATGCGAATCCTCGAAGCGAGAAAAGTTTTTGGCTGGCAACATCCGCAGGAACTGCGCATCGCTGCTCTGCAGGCGCTCGAAAAACTGAATCCGGAAATGGCCGCGCAATACCGGCCAAGCAGCGGGCTCGATCAGGCAGATTTGACCCTTTCTCCCCTCGATGTTCCGGCAAACAGCAAGTTTGTGCGCCAGCGCCGCCATACGCGTGTACGTTTGCGCAAGCCTGTGGCCGCGATTAGTACGAACCTGAAGGAAAACTGCCGCATGGAAATCAGAACGGCTAGCCTTTCCGGCGGGATCGCAACCATAGACCGCCACATGCATCCGGGCACGCCCGTACAGCTCAAACTGCAAGTCGGCATCCGCAGCCTTCAAGCAACCGCGCTCCTTCGCGATTACCGCGCTCAGGACATGGCTTTCGAGTTCGTAGACATGCCGCTCGATGAGCGCGTTAAGTTTCGTCGTCTCCTTGCGGATAGTCTTTCCTCGACGCCGGCCGACCCGGAGCCCGCTCCCGAAGCTCTGGAACCCAGCGGAAAAGGCTAAACAGCGGCAATTTGACGCTTGCCCCCGCCGCAGGCAATGACAATTGGCGCGGCAACTCCTAAACCGCTAAAATAATGGATTGTGCTTGTAACGCCAGGTCGCGTTGACGTTGCAGGCTTGCACGCATCTAAGTTCTGAGAAACGGCGAATCGTTCCATGGATGTAGCCAAAATAATGGACAGCGTTCTTGCCCGCTTCATCGGCACGAAGCATGAGCGCGACATCAAGAAACTTCAGCCCATCGTGGCGCAGATCAACGCGCTCGAGCAGGAGATCCAGGGGCTCAGCGACTATGAATTGAAGACGCGCTTTGCGAAACTCAAGGAAGAAGTGCAGGAGCGTCTAAAGGATGCTGATCCCGCGGAAACTTCCTACAAGGACGCGTTGCATGCCGCGCTTGAGCCGGCAGTAGTACCGGCGTTTGCATTGGCGCGTGAAGCCGGTCGGCGCTTTCTGAATATGCGTCACTTTGACGTGCAGCTTATTGGGGGCCTTGTTTTGCACGACGGCAAGATTTCGGAAATGAAGACGGGCGAAGGCAAGACGCTCGTCGCCACGCTCCCCGCGGCATTAAACTCGCTCGCCGGCCGTGGCGTTCACATCGTTACCGTGAACGACTATCTGGCGCGTCGCGACGCGGAGTGGATGAGCGGCCTCTATCGCGGGCTTGGTCTCACCGTCGGCGTTATTGTTCATGATCTCGACGATACGCAGCGGCGCGCCGCGTATGGCGCGGACATCACCTACGGCACGAACAACGAATACGGGTTCGACTATCTGCGCGACAACATGAAGTACGATTTGTCGCATTGTGTGCAGCGCGGCCACCAGTTCGCAATTGTTGACGAAGTCGACTCGATCCTGATCGACGAAGCGCGTACGCCGCTGATTATTTCCGGTCCCGCCGAAGAGTCTACGGACAAGTACTACCGCATCGACAAGATTATTCCGAAGCTGATCAAGGACATTGACTACACGCTGGATGAAAAGCATCGCACTGCGACACTGACCGAAGAGGGCGTCAGCAAGTGCGAGCGCCTGCTTGGGCTCGGAAATTTGTACGATCCCGCGCACATGGAACTGATTCACCACGTCTACCAGGCGTTGCGCGCGCACACGCTCTACAAGAACGATGTGGATTATGTCGTAAAAGACGGCGAAGTCATCATCGTTGATGAATTCACGGGCCGCCAGATGCCCGGACGCCGCTGGTCGGACGGTCTGCACCAGGCGGTCGAAGCCAAAGAAGGCGTGAAGATCGAGCGCGAAAATCAGACGCTTGCGACCATCACTTTCCAGAATTATTTCCGCATGTACAAAAAACTTTCCGGCATGACCGGCACTGCGGAAACGGAAGCCGCCGAATTTGCGAAGATTTACAACCTCGACGTCGTCGTGATTCCCACCAACCGTCCGCTCATCCGCAAGGAATACCAGGACGTCGTTTATCGCACCGAAAAGGAGAAATTCGTGGCGGTCGTGAATGGAATTTTGCAGGAAGACAATTCCTACGCCAACGGCCTGCGCCACTACCACGAGCGCGGCCAGCCGGTGCTGGTCGGCACAATTTCGATTGAAAAGTCGGAAGTCATCGCCGATCTGCTCAAGAAAGGCGGCATTCCACATCAGGTTTTGAACGCAAAACAGCACGAGCGCGAATCGCGCGTCGTTTCACAAGCAGGCCGCAAGGGTGCAATCACCGTTGCAACCAACATGGCCGGCCGCGGTACGGACATTCTGCTTGGTGGCAATCCCGAATTTCTGACGCGCGAGCATTTCTTGAAGAATAAGCTGGCGATGCCGTACGCGCAAGCGCCCGCCGTCATCGGCGCGGAACCCGCCGACGGCGCGAACGGCGCGTCCAGCACGCCGATGGTGCTTTTCCAGTACGAGGGCAAGATTTTCCAAGTGCCTTCCGACCAATGGAAGCCCGTTTACGATCAGTTCGCGGAACAATGCAAAGCCGAACGCGATGAAGTGATTGCGCTTGGTGGCTTACACATTCTTGGTACCGAACGCCACGAAGCGCGCCGCATTGACAATCAGCTTCGCGGCCGCGCCGGACGCCAGGGCGATCCGGGTTCCTCGCGCTTTTTCCTTTCGCTCGAAGACGATTTGATGCGCATCTTCGGCGGCGAACGCGTGAAAGCGCTGATGTACCGCCTCGGCATGACCGAAGGCGTGCCCATCGAATCCGGCCTCATCTCGCGCAAGATCGAGGGCGCACAGAAATCCGTTGAAGCGCAGAACTTCGACGCGCGCAAACACCTGCTCGAATATGACGACGTGATGAACAAGCAGCGCGAGACGATTTACGCGATTCGCCGCTCCGCGCTGGAAGGAAAAGATCAGCGTGATTACGTCCTCGGCATCGCGGAAGATGTTGCGCGCGAACTCGTGGACACGTATTGCGCGAAGGAAGTTCACCCCGACGAGTGGAACGTTACGCAATTCCTCGCGGAAGTGAACAGCCAGTTCGGTGTGGATGCCAAAGCCGCCGGCGCTGATCCGGCTTCTCTCAATCACGATCAACTTGCTGAGGGGACCGTCGAGGCCATTCGCAACAAATACGAGGACAAGGAAAAACAGCTTTCGCCGGAACTGATGCGCTGGCTCGAGCGCCGCATCATCCTCGACGTTGTGGATTCGCAGTGGAAGGACCACCTGCTTTCTCTCGACCACTTGAAGGAAGCGATCGGCCTGCGCGGTTATGCGCAAAAGGATCCGCTTGTCGAATTCAAGAAGGAAGCGTTCGTTCTTTTCGAAGACATGATGACGCGCATTGACAACGAAACGGTGCGCTATCTGTTTCATGTGCAGATTCAAATTGAGGGTCAGCAGCCTGGCGGCGAGGGCACGCCTCAACCTTTGCCTCCGACCCCGCCCTCCCCGCGGCCGATGGCCGCTGCCGCAAGCGCCGCCGCACGAGTTGCCGACGCGCCCGTTCAGCTTCCATCATTCGCGCGCGACATGGAGCGCAAGCAGCAGCGTCAGGAAAAAGAATTGCAGTATCAAACCGGCGCAGCGCAGGCCGAAGCGCCGAAACCCGTTCGCGCGGGCGCGAAGGTTGGCCGCAATGATCCCTGTCCCTGCGGCTCAGGAAAGAAATACAAGAAGTGCCATGGCGCCAACGCGTGAGCCAGTTCGCGCGACAATTCAAATTGCGATTCGTCTAGGACAACGTTCATGCCTCCAGCACCACAACAAATGCCGCAACGCCATCCGATTCCCGGCGTGAAAAATCTTATCGCCGTGGCCAGCGGCAAGGGCGGTGTCGGAAAGACAACCGTCGCCGTCAATCTTGCGCTCGCGCTCACGAAACTCGGCCACAAAGTCGGTTTGCTTGACGCGGATGTTTACGGCCCGAACGTACCCATCATGCTTGGCTCGCAGCAGGAGCCCGCTGCCACGCCCGACCAGCACATCGTTCCCGTGCAGGCGCAGGGCATCAAAATGATTTCGATGGGTCTGCTCAATCCCGGCGACAAACCCGTCATTTGGCGTGGGCCAATGCTGCACAGCATCATCACGCAATTCTTGCGCAGCGTGGAGTGGGGCGAGCTCGATTATCTTGTGATTGACCTTCCGCCCGGCACCGGTGATGTGCAACTCACGCTCATTCAAACCGTCGCGGTAACCGGTGCGGTCGTGGTCACCACACCTTCCACCGTCGCGCTCGCCGACGTTCGCAAAGCCATCGAAATGTTCCGCCAAGTGAACGTGGATGTGCTCGGCGTCGTGGAAAACATGAGCACCTTCGCCTGCCCGCACTGCGGCAAGCCCGTGGATATTTTCGGCCACGGCGAGGGAACAAAAACCGCCATCGCGTATGGCGTGCCCGTTCTCGGTGAAATTGAAATTGACCCGCGCATCCGCATCGGCGGCGATTCCGGCAAGCCGGTCGCGGCAGCAGGCGAAGCGGGTCCCGCCGCGCAAAGCCTTTACAAAATAGCTCGCGCTGTCACCGCGCGCGTCGAAGAGCTTAAAGCTGTGGGCGGCGCTCCTACTGTTCAAATCGACTAACGCAATTCAAAGCAGGCGGCGTTCCTTGTCAGTGAGCCGCGCGCAGTGTAATCTTTCAAAGATTCGCTGTGGCGTTTTTTCTTCGGAGGGGCACGATATATCGTGCCCCTCCAATAAGTTACGGACGGTCGCGCTTCCTCTGGCGGCTCGGTGATTGAGAATTCTTGAGCGGAAAACCGGACATTCGGCCCTACAAAGGGAAGTGGCCGCAGATCGCCGCTTCGGCGTATATTGACGCGTCGTCGGTGCTGGTCGGCGACATCGTCATCGGCGAGGATTCGAGCATCTGGCCGATGGTCGTCGCGCGCGGCGACGTGAACTACGTTCGCATAGGCGCGCGCACCAACGTGCAGGACGGTTCCGTGCTCCACGTTATGAAAGACGAATGGCCGCTGATTTTGGGCGATGATATCACCGTCGGCCACGCCGTCGTGCTGCACGGTTGCACCATCGAGTCGCGTTGCCTCATCGGCATGCGCGCCACGATTTTGAACGGCGCGGTCGTCGGCACGGGCAGCATCATTGCTGCGGGTACGCTGATTCCGGAGCGCATGGTGATTCCTCCGGGCAGTTTGGTGATGGGCTCGCCTGGCAAAGTAAAGCGCGCGGTCACGGACGAAGACCAAGCCTCGATCGATCGCTACGCCAAGCGCTACGTCGAGTACAAAGACATCTATCGCCAGGAAGTCGCTGAAGGTCAAGCCACCGACGGCCTCTTGTAGTGGCGAGTGGCTGTTGTAGGGTCCGCTTTCTGAAGCGGACCGTTCTTGAAGTTGTAGCGCTGGCTTCCAGCCGGCGGGTTTTGAGGTTGTGTAGGGGCGTCGCTTTAGCGCGCCCTTTTGAGAGGATCTCGAACTTGTCTGACGCCGCGCCAAAAAAAGAACAGCGCCGCAAATTCCAGGCCATCCGCGGTACGCGTGACCTTCTCCCGCCCGAGACTGCTCTCTGGAATCACGTCGAACAAACCGCCCACACCGTCTTCGGCACTTTCGGCTTCGGCGAAATTCGCCCACCCATTTTTGAGTCAACCGAATTATTTGCTCGCGCTGTTGGCGGCGACACAGACATCGTCTCCAAAGAAATGTACACGTTTGAGGATCGGGACGAATCAACAATCAGCCTGAGGCCTGAGGCTACCGCGTCGGTCTGTCGTTCCTATATCGAGCATGGCATGCAGCAACTCGCGCAGCCAGTGAAGTTGTACTACATCGGTCCGATGTTCCGTCGCGAACGCCCGCAAAAGGGAAGATACCGCCAGTTCTATCAAATTGGGGCGGAAGTCCTGGGCGGCGTTGATGCACCGGCTATCGACGCCGAAGTCATCGAAATGGTGATGACTTTTTTCGATCGTCTCAAGCTCCCGGGCGTGCAACTCGAAATCAACTCCATCGGCCATGCCGCCGAAAACTGCCGCCGTGGTTACGTCGCCAAACTCAAGGCCGAACTCGAAAAAGTAAAAGACAGACTCGGCGCCGATTCGCAACGTCGCATCGAAACGAATCCTTTGCGCGTGCTCGATTCAAAACTCGAACAAGAACAACCCATCATTGAAAAATTGCCTCGCATCGCCGACCATCTCTGCGACGATTGCAAAACGCACTACGCCGCCGTGAAGCGCGAACTCGAACGCCGAGGTGTCCTCTACAAAGAAAACTGGCGCCTTGTGCGCGGGCTCGACTACTACATGCGCACCACATTTGAAATCACCGCGCAGGGCCTCGGCTCGCAAAACGCCGTCTGCGGCGGCGGCCGCTACGACGGCCTCGTCGAGCTCCTCGGTGGCCCGCCCACGAAAGGCATCGGCTTCGCCATCGGCGAAGATCGCCTCATCCTCTCGTTGCAGGAAGCGAAGGATGCCGCGCTGGCCGCCGGTAAGCAGTCCCCTTTCGTCTACATCGCCTGGATGGGCGCAAACGCCTGCGCCGCCGCAGTTCACGCCGCAAAAGACCTGCGCGCCGCGGGCATTCGCGCCGAGCTGCCGCCCGTCGAACAAAAATTCGGCAAAGCCCTCGAGCGCGCCAGCAAGCTCGGCGCGCATTACACCCTAATTCTCGGCGATAATGAAGTAGCCGAAGGCACCTGGACATTAAAGACGCTCGCCGACGGCACGCAACAAAAATTCACCGAGCCGCAACTGCTCGAATTTCTTAAGAAGTTGTAGTGGCGGATCTGTAGATTCGCCGGTTCCAGCAAGCGAAAGGGAAGAGGACCGTGCTCGATTTTCTCGGCAATCTGAAACGCACACACTATTGCGGAGCTTTGCGCGCTACCGACGCCGACCGCGACGCCATCGTCATGGGCTGGGTACATCGCCGCCGCGACCTCGGCAATCTTCTCTTCCTCGACCTGCGCGACCGCACCGGCATCGTCCAGGTCGTTTTCAACAAAGAAACGCAGCCCGAAGCGCATGCCAAGGCCGAACACGTGCGCAGCGAATTCGTCGTGGCTGTCGAAGGCAAAATTGTAAAACGGCAGAAGGCGAATCCGGAAATCGCGACGGGCGAAGTCGAACTCATCGCCGCGAAATTGCACATTCTGAACAACGCGAAGACGCCGCCGTTCCAAATCGAGGAGGAAATCAACGCGGCGGAAGAAACGCGCCTGCGTTACCGCTATCTCGACCTGCGCCGCCCGAAGCCGCATAACAACCTCGCGCTACGCCACAAAATTGTTCTCGAAATCCGCCGCACCATGGACGAAATGGGCTTCATCGAAGTCGAAACCCCCATGCTCACGCGTTCCACTCCCGAAGGCGCTCGCGACTTTCTCGTTCCGAGCCGCATTCATCATGGCCAGTTCTATGCGCTGCCTCAGTCGCCGCAAATCTTCAAACAAATCCTGATGATTGGTGGCCTCGACCGCTATTTCCAGATCGTCAAATGTTTCCGTGACGAAGATCAGCGTGCCGATCGCCAGCTCGAATTCACGCAGCTCGATTTGGAAATGTCATTTCCACGTCAGGAAGATATTTTCGGCGTCATCGAAAAAGTGATGGTGAATGCCTGCGCGGTCGCCGGCGTTAAGGCGACCGCGCCGTTCCCGCACATGCTCTACAAAGACTGCATCCGCAAATACGGTAGCGACAAGCCCGACCTGCGCTTCGGCATGGAATTGCACGAAGTCACCAATTGTTTTCCGGAAGAAGCAAAGACCAAACTTCAAATTGAAGGTAACGTCTTCGCGCTTGCAGCGCCTGGTGCGGCGAGCTACTCCCGCAAGCAGCTCGATGAACTCACCGAAAAAGCAAAGTCGCTCGGTGCGCGCGGCGCCTATTTCGTGAAGCTTGCTCCTGAAGGCGCAACTTCAACCGTCGAAAAACTCGTCGGCGCGGAAAATGTGAAGAGACTTGCCGAAGCGTGTGGCGCAAAAACTGGAGACCTTGTCGTCGCCGTCTCCGCCAAAGAACAAATCAAAGGCACGGAAGCCGCCGCGCTCATCGCCGGACAACTTCGTCTGCAACTCGGCGAAGCGCTCGGCGTCATTGACAAACTGCAGTGGAAATTCCTTTGGCTCACCGGCTTCCCGCTTTTCGAATGGAGTGAAACGGACAAAACCTGGGTCAGCGCGCAGCATCCTTTCACGGGAATTGTGGACGAAGACCTCGACAAGCTCGAATCCGCGCCGTGGGAGGTGCGTTCGAAGGGTTACGACCTCGTCCTCAACGGCTACGAACTCGGTTCGGGTAGCATTCGAATTCACCGTCAGGATATTCAGGAGCGCCTCTTCAAAGCGCTCGGCCTTTCGGAAGAACAGCTGCGCCGCCGTTTCGGCTTCTTCCTCGACGCGCTGACGTACGGCACTCCGCCGCACGGCGGCATCGCCCTCGGCATTGACCGCGTCGTCATGCTCCTCGCCGGCGAAACTTCCATTCGCGAAGTCATTGCCTTCGCCAAAACCACCAAAGCACAGGATTTAATGGCCGAATCGCCTTCTGAAGTGGATAGAATCCAACTGGACCAGCTCGGCATTGCCATCAAAAACGTCGAAAAATAGATGAGCCGCATTCGCATACTTCCGGAAGCCGTCGCCAACAAAATCGCCGCAGGCGAAGTCGTCGAACGTCCCGCTTCCGTCGTCAAGGAACTTCTCGAAAACGCACTCGACGCGGGTGCGCAAACCATTCGCGTCGAAACAGAATCCGGCGGGCGGCGCATGATTCGTGTGACTGACGACGGCCATGGCATGACGCACGACGACGCGCTCCTCGCCTTCGAACGCCACGCCACCAGCAAACTCCGCAGTGCCGACGACCTTCTTTCCATCGCCACGCTCGGTTTTCGCGGCGAAGCGCTTCCCACCATCGCCGCAGTCTCGCGCCTGCTCCTCGAAACGCGCGACGCCGCAGAAACCGAGGGCACACGCGTCGAATTCGCCGGAGGCAAACTCGTCGGCGTCAAACCGGCCGGCCTACCTGCTGGTACGACGATCAGCGTCGCCGATCTTTTCTACTGTGTTCCCGCCCGCCGCAAATTTCTGAAATCCGATACCACCGAACTCGGCCACATCGCCTCCCTCGTCACGCACTACGCACTCGCCAATCCCGATAAGCAATTCGTCCTCACCACGCCGACTCAAACCATCATTGACTGCCCGCCCGCTGAAAAACTCGCAGACCGCGTCTACCAACTCTTCGGCCGTCAAGCGCTCGAAGAACTTGTCGAGTTGCAACCCGCCTCCGCGGCGTTCCGCTCCGCCATCACCGAACCCGAACTCGAGCCCGGTGAAGAAAAAGCCACGCTCACCATCACCGGTTTCACTTCACGTCCCGATGTGCAGCGCCCAAATCGCAACGGAATCTACATCTTTGTCAATCGCC
>WNFR01000673.1_pt1 | contig 34916 bp, 30 predicted proteins | sample 5400221 | NCBI WGS metagenome assembly WNFR01 (sample SAMN13153357, study PRJNA577476) | soil metagenome | isolation source: 40 cm soil under Madrone tree | place: USA:California | collected 2016-06-14
GATAAATGAGGCCGACACTGATCCCAGCCTCCGCGCTAATATCGTGCATACTGGCCTGGTGGAAGCCTCGCTTGGCGAAGCAGACCAGGGCCGCATCGAGGATTTGGGCGCGTCGATCGGGACTCGATTCTATCTGGGGTTGTGACATAAGGCTAGGAAGATGAATGAACGTTCATTCATTGTCAAATCGCTCTCCGCAACGACTCAAGCAGGCTACGAGTCGACTTTCCTTCAAGATCCTCGATTTAGCCACGATCCGGCCTGATGATGTGACATCTGTGGGGCCAGATATGGCCCCGGCATCGGTGCATCAATCGGCAGCCGATTGGGCTGCTCAACAAACTGCCAGATCGAAATAATCGCGCTCAGGCCGAAAAGCGCGTAAACGACAGTTTCCATGATGCCCCGGCCTTTCTCTTCCGAGCGGACCAGAAGTGCGTAGCTGGATTGATGTTCTTTGTTCATAATTTCTTTATCAAGACGTCGCCAAGTTCTCATTTTGTTTAAAGTTTGTTGATCGTTCATGACTGCTTTTAAAGTTGGATGCAGCTCCGCCGTGAATTGGATTCAAACAAAGACAAATTTGTTGCGCAGGTTCCCGCCTGGCGCGCACTATCTTATAGGGGTTTCCGGCGGGCGCGACTCAGTCACGCTGCTGGATGCGCTCGTCGATCTTGGTTACAAGACACTGATTGTCTGTCATTTGAATCACAAGCTGCGAGAAGCGAGCGACGCCGATGCGCGTTTTGTCCGAAAACTTGTGACAACATACAACAAAACAATTGTAGGGCAGGCGCATGTCAATCTTGAGCTCGGCTCGGCCAACGTCACCGCGGTGGCAAAGAAAAAAAAGATGTCGATTGAAACCGCCGCCCGCGAAGCGCGCTACTCATTCTTTGCCGGAGTGGCCAAGCGGCGCCGCTGCTATACAATCTTCCTCGCGCATCATGCCGACGATCTTGTCGAGACTTTTCTGATCAATTTATTCCGCGGCACAGGTATGACTGGTCTTGCCGCGATGCGCGAAGTAGCCACGCGCGGGATCGACGATGTCGACCTTACGATTGTGCGTCCACTACTTTCAGTCTGGCGTGACGAGATCGACAGCTATGTGCACGAACATCGCCTGAAATTTCGCGAAGATGCGTCCAACAAGAATGTTGGGCCCCTCCGAAACAGAATTCGCCGCCGCGTGATCCCGTATTTGGAGAAAACGTTTGGCCGCAACATTCGCCAGAATATTTGGCGAACAGCCACGATTGCCGCCGAGGAAGAAAACTGGATCGACAATCAAGTGCGGGTTCCTTCTCATCGCGAAGACCATCTTAACGCGAAAGAATTGCGCGCCCTGCCGGTCGCGCTCCAGCGCCGAACGATTTTGAAATGGCTGCGCGCGCAAGATGTTTCCGGAATCGGATTTGAAACGATCGAGCGCGTCCGCTCGTTGGTCGGTCCAGCCGCGCGCGTCGCGAAGGTAAATCTGCCGCAAGACCGGCATGTCCGTCGCCGCGCGGGCAAACTTTTCATCGACCTGTAGCCGTCGCCCTCCCTAGGCGCGCCGAGCTCAGCGAAGGTGGCTGGGCGACGCTACGCGCGCATGTTAAGCACGTCAGCGTCGCGAGGGAAGCGTCTACAGCAATCTCTGAAAATCTGTGTAATCTGTGGCTGAATTGATTTTCCAATGAATCCCGAAGTCCGCGTCCGTTTTGCCCCCTCGCCTACTGGTTACCTCCATATTGGCGGTGCGCGCACGGCGCTTTTTAATTGGCTCTTCGCGCGACATCACAGCGGCAAATTCATTTTGCGCATCGAAGATACCGACAGGACACGCAACACCGAAGAGGCCGCCGCCGCGATTTATGAAGGATTGCGCTGGCTCGGCCTCGAATGGGACGAGGGTCCGCATGTCGGTGGCGATTTGGGACCATATCTGCAAAGCGAGCGAACGGAAATTTACGAACGCTATCTAAACCAACTTCAAGATGGTGGACACATTTTCGAAGATGCGGGGGCACTGCGATTCCGATCGCCGCGCGAGCACGTCCTTGTCGATGACATCGTCTGCGGGAAAATCGATTTCGACCTTACGAATCCTGGCACGCATCCCGACATGACGATCCGGCGGCCCGACGGCTCGTGGATTTTTCATTTCGTGAATGTGATCGACGACATCGAAATGAAGATTTCGCACGTCATTCGCGGTGAAGACCATCTTTCGAACACGCCTAAACACATTGAACTTTATCGCGCGCTTGGCGCGACACCGCCGCGTTTTGCCCACATTCCGCTCATTCTGAACCGCGATGGCTCGAAGATGAGCAAGCGTGACGAAGGCGCGCGCCTCGCCACTTACATCGAGCAGGGTTACGTGCCGGAAGCAGTGCGTAATTATCTTTGCCTGCTGGGCTGGTCGCCCAAGGACAACCGCGAAAAGATCGACATCGACGAGGTAGCGAAACTTTTCGAGCTGGAAAAAATCAACCGGCGTAATGCAGCGTTCGATCTCGACAAATGTTTTTGGCTGAACGGCCAATACATCACGCAAATGTCTCTCGATCGTTTCATCGAATTGGCACAACCGTTCTTGGAAAAGGCTAATATCGACGTGTCGGACAAAAATTATCTGCGTGCGGTGCTGTCGATTGTGAAAGAGAAGATTAAGCTTCTCAGCGATGTATCGGAATGGACTCGCTACTTTTTCATCGAGGATTACGAGTTCGACCCGGCAGCAGTCGAGAAAGTTTTTGGCAAGCCCGAAGGTGCGGAACGATTGATCGCGTTACGCGCCGAGTTCGGGAAGATCGAGATTTGGAATCTCGAGGCTCTTGAATCGACCCTAAAAAATCTTGCTCAAAAGCTCGGTTGCAAGACCGGGGATCTTGTTCATCCAGCGCGTGTCGCGGTAAGCGGTCGCAGCGTCGGCCCCAGCCTTTATCACATGCTGGAAGTCATGGGCAAAGAGCGCGTGCTGGCGCGGTTCCGACGGATGATCGCACAGCTGGGAGCGGAATGAAGAAGACTTGGAGGGATGCGCGCTATCGTGTCCGGTTTTTGGGGTACGAGTCGCTGCAGCGACAGTGCTCCGCCGAATGAAAAAAAAGGAAGCTACAACCGAACGCTACACGCTCGCTGACCTCGAAAATTGGCGGGAAGCGACGCGCGATGTCGATCCGCCAATCCGTCTTGGCGTCTTTGGCGACCCGGTCGCGCATTCCCTCTCGCCGCAAATGCAGAATGCTGCGCTCAAGCAGTGTGACATCGGCATGCAATACGCGCGCTTTCATATTCGAGCGAACGAATTGAGATCTGCACTGCGCTTTTTGCGTGAGCTCGACTTCATCGGAGTCAATTTGACTGTGCCGCACAAAATCGCCGGGTTCGAGCAGATCGACGAAGCGGATGATCGAGCTACGCGCGCCGGTGCGGTGAACACGATTCGCCTTCAAGATAAAAAACTAATTGGCTCGAACACGGACGGTGAAGGATTCGTACACGCCATTCGCGGCGAATTCTCAGTCGATGTTCGCGATCTACGGGTGATGTTGATTGGCGCGGGCGGCGGGACAGGCCATGCAATTGCATGGCAGTGCGCGCTCGAGAATTGTGAACGTCTCGTCCTGGTCAATCGCACTCTGGAAAAAGCGAAAGCGCTTACGGAACGATTGGGACCGTTTTTTGCTGGACCACGGGTGCTTGGTCCTGTGGCGCGCCTCGAAGCAGTGCTGTGGGATGAAGCGGCATTGCGTGCGCAACTTGCGCATGTCGATCTTATTGTGAATGCGACACCGCTTGGAATGAACCCGAGCGATCCATCGCCGATTCCGGCGCGGTTGCTCGCGCCGCATCACATAGTTTTCGATACGGTCTATGGCCCATCGAGAACGTCTTTTCTTCGCGCAGCCGATGAAGCCGGCGCGCGCGGCGCGAATGGATTATCGATGTTGCTACACCAGGGCGGGCTGTCGTTTTCGATTTGGTTCAACCGCGAAGCGCCAATTGCTGCGATGCGCGCCGCGCTCTTGTAGGGCGGCTGTATCAGCCGCCATTGATCTTAGTTCGGCGTTTGACAGAAACGCTCTGCAATATCTACAGGCACGTTTGTAAATCCGCGAGAAATCGCGATGTTAGCAGATGGTAAGCGTCGGCATAAATTACGGTGATCCGGTCCGGGCCGGCATTGATCTCGCGGAAAATCTGCAGGAGCTTAAGCACGAGCGGAACGCAGTGATCCTGGCACATAATTATCAGGTGCCTGAGCTGCAGGACGTCGCGGATTTCGTCGGCGACTCGTTAGGTCTGAGTTATCAAGCAGCCAAAACCGACGCGGATGTAATCTTGTTTTGCGGCGTCCATTTCATGGCCGAAACCGCGAAAATTATTAATCCGACCAAGCGGGTGATTCTGCCAGACCTCGATGCCGGTTGTTCGCTTTCCGAATCATGTCCGCCGGAAAAACTGGCGCAATTTTTGCAAGAGCACGCCGACAAGAATTACTACGTGATCGCCTACATCAATTGCAGCGCTGGGGTGAAGGCGCTCGCGGATGTGATTTGCACGAGCGGTAACGCGGACAAAATCGTCAGGTCAGCGCCGGCTGATCGAAACATTCTTTTCGTGCCCGATCAGAACCTGGGCGCTTGGGTGACGGAACGGACCGGTCGCAAAATGGATTTGTGGCAGGGCACTTGTTATATTCACGTCGAGTTCACGGCGCGCAGCATCAACAAGATTCGCGAAGAATATCCGGACGCGCCGGTGGTCGCGCATCCGGAATGCACTTACGCCGTGCGCATGCTGGCGGATGAGGTTTGTTCGACGGAGAAGATGGTGACATTCTGTAGAGAATCGCCTGCGCATGAGATCATCGTCGTCACCGAAGCCGGCCTGTTACATCGGCTGCGTAAAGAGATTCCGGACAAGACATTCATTCCCGGGCCGACCGACAACTGCTTCTGCGGCGAGTGCCGTTTCATGAAAATGAACACGCTCGAGAAGGCGTACGATGCGCTCTTGAACATGGAGCCGGAAATCACTTTGCCGGAGCCGGTGCGCAAACGCGCGGAGGCACCGATTCTGCGGATGCTCGAGCTGAGCAAGTAAATCTTTAGCAGCGGCTGTGTCAGCCGCGCCGAACCGCAAAGATTGATCGTTTTTGTCTTGCCAAGTTGCCAAGGCTTTTTCAAACTCGGCGTCGCCAAACAGATCTGGATCCGGAGAAGGATGCTTCTCCTGGACGTTTCTTCCCCTCTTTCAGACCTGCAGCTCGCAGGATTAACCACCGGGAGAAAGAAGAAAGACCAATATGAATCCATCAATCCAGTTCAAAGCGACGGTTCCAAACAATCTGATTCGCCACTTGCCTTTGGTGCGCGCTTTCCTTCTCATCTCACTAGTGGTCGGCTGTTTTGCGCTTTCACCGATGGCTCGAGCGCAGCTTAGCCCAGAACCGGACGGAGGCTATCCCAACGCCAACACGGCCGAAGGTGAAGATGCGCTCTTCAGCCTCAGCATCGGCATCGACAACACGGCGATTGGTTTTGATGCGCTCTATAACAACACCACCAGCAGTGGCAACACAGCCATTGGTTTTCAAGCACTCTATCACAACACAACGGCCGCCACCTTCGGTGCCGGCGGCGCCAACACGGCCACCGGTGCTCAAGCGCTCTATTTCAACACAGGCGGCGTCCTGACCACTGCGACTGGTTGGCGCGCGCTTTATAACAACATAACCGGCATCATCAACACGGCCACCGGTGCTCAAGCGCTCTACAGCAACACAGACGGCATCGGCAACACGGCCACCGGTTTTAGTGCGCTGAATTTTAACACCACCGGCAGCTACAACACGGCCAACGGTGATGCTGCGCTCTATAACAACACAGGCGGCAGCTTCAATACGGCCGATGGTCGTGATGCGCTCTTCAACAACAAAACCGGCAGCAACAACACCGGATTGGGCTTTGGAGCCGGTATTAATCTTACCACGGGCGATAACAATATTGATATCGGCAACGCTGGTGTTGCTGCCGAGGCCAACACCATCCGCATCGGCACACAAAGAACTCAAACGAACGCATATATCGCCGGTATTTATAACGCAACCGTTGCACGAGGCTTAGGAGTGGTTGTAGATTCCACAGGTCACTTGGGCACGAAAGGCTCCTCGGCCCGTTTTAAGCAACACATCAAGCCTATGGACAAGGCGAGCGAAGCGATTCACGCGCTCAAACCAGTCACCTTCTGCTACAAGCAGGAGCTTGACCCCGAAGGCATCCCGCAATTTGGGCTGGTAGCCGAGGACGTGGAAAAGGTAAATCCCGATCTGGTGGCTCGCGACGACCAAGGGAAGGTCTATACCGTTCGCTACGAGGCGGTGAACGCGATGTTGCTGAACGAGTTCTTAAAAGAGCACCGCACAGTGCAGGAACAGAAAGCGACCATCGCGCAATTAAAGGAGGATTTCCGAGCAACCGTTACGCAGCTCACTGCGCGTCTCAACGCGCAGGATTCAAAAATCGAGAAAGTGAGCGCCCAGCTCGAAGCGAGCAAGCCGGCGCCGCAAATCGTCGAGAACAATCGATAGAGCCGTAATGATGTAGCGCCGCTCGCCGCGGCGAGCGCCGGAGCCAATAATCAGGCGGCTGGCACAGCCGCCTCTACAACCAAGCGCGGACGGCACCCGCAAGGGCGCAAGGCTTCAACTGGTCTCTCCTAACTTTTGTCTCTACAATCAACATGTGGACGACACGGAGGTCGTCCCTCCAGTTTTCTATCCGTGACATCTGCGTAATTCGCGGTTTTGTGTCGAACAATGGCCGCTACGAAAGAATCGATCGAAGAACGAATCGATCAGCTGCACGCGGATGGAGTTATCGATCTTCATTTCGACTTGCCGATGGATTTGTACGAAAAACGCGGCCAGGAAAATGTCTTGGAGACCGACTTCTTGCCAGAACTCGACGCCGGTAACATCGGCACGGTTGGCGTGGCAATTTATATCGAAGATCGCTACATGCCTGAAATGGGTTTACGGGTGGCGCTCGATCAAATTGCACGGCTTTATGCGGAGACGGCGGCGTGCGAGCGCTTCGCCATTTGCAAAAGCTATCAGGAGATTGTTCATGCGCGCAACGCCCGCAAAATCGCGCTGGTGATTACAATGGAAGGAGTCGAGCCGCTGGGCACTGATTTGGAATTGCTTCGCGTCTTTTACGAGCTTGGCGTTCGCGTGATTGGGCTTACTCACGCTCGCCGCAACGCTGCGGGTGATGGCGGAATTTTCGCGCCAACTGGTTCTCCGCGCGACGGCTTGACTGCTTTTGGCCGCGATGTGGTCCGGCAATGCCAAGCACTCGGTGTGATTGTGGATCTTGCCCACATCAGCCCCGCTGGTTTCGAGGATATTCTAGCAATCACAACGAAACCTGTGATCATCTCACATACCAACCCGCGGCGTTACTACGACATCGAACGCAATATCAGCGACGAGCAGATTCGGATGATCGGCAAGCAGCGCGGAGTGATTGGCGTTAATTCCGTACTCGTCAGCTCGCGCGAAGACGAGGCGACTCTTGATCACTACATCGATCATATCGAACACATCGCGAATTTAATTGGTATCGAATGTGTCGCTATCGGCTTCGATTTTTTTGAGTTTATCTACCGTCAGTGGCCGGCGTCAGCGCAAAAAGAGCTCGCCGCGAAATTCACGACTCCGCATTTCATTCCCGACCTCAGGAATCATTCCCATGCGCGAAATCTCACTCGCAGACTGATCGAGCGCGGATTCAGCGACGAGCAGATCGAAAGAATCCTGCGAGGGAACTGGATGCGAATTTTCGAAGAAATATTGTAGCGGAGCTCGGTGAGCGCGGGAATTAAAGTCACGCGATTTTGCAAATTGCGCGCCTGCAAGATCGCGAGTTACAAACTTACACCACGCAATCGGCGGTCACAGATCAGACAGCCGCTACGGTTTAGATTTTGTCTTGCTTGTACACCGCTTTAACGCTTCAACGGCTTGACGCTTCGACGATCTTGAAATTCGTTAACCTCACTCGCCGCACCGAAATCGGCGCAAACTCATATTATCTAGAGATTGGTCGTCATCGGCTCATGCTCGATTGTGGAATGCATCCAAAGAACACCGGCGAGGATGCGCTGCCAAATTTGAAGCCCATCGCGGACCGACGGATCGAAGCGATCCTGATCTCACACGCCCATCAAGACCACATGGGTACGTTGCCGGTGTTAATGCGACGGCAGCCAGACGCGCGCATTTTCATGACTGAAGCGACCGCGGAAATCGGCAGCACCCTTTTACATAACTCGGTCAACGTAATGACGCGGCAGCGGGAGGAGATCGGCGCGACGTTCTATCCGCTTTTTTCACATCGCGAAATCGATCGCGCGTCCAAGCTTTGGCATTGGTCTCCATTGCGGGAACGCCTCTCGATCTCCGGAGAGCGGGCGCCCCAGGGAAAAACAAACGCACTGACATTTGAATTCTTTGATGCGGGCCACGTTCTCGGCTCCACCGGAATTCTCCTGCGGACCGAAGGCCGCACGATTTTTTACACGGGCGATGTCAATTTTGACAATCAAACGATCATGGAGGCAGCGATTTTTCCGGAGGAAAAGATCGACATCTTAATCATGGAATGCACGCGAGGCGATCACGCCAAACCTGCAAATTGGACGCGTGCCGGGGAGGAACGCCGCCTGGTGGAAACAATTGATAAAGCTTTTACGCGCGGCGGGTGCGTTCTGATTCCGGTTTTCGCGCTTGGAAAAACGCAAGAGGTGCTTGCGATGTTCTATAGATTCCGCCGCGAACAACTGCTGCCGGAATTTCCGATTTACATCGGCGGCCTCAGTTCCAAGATGACCGATATTTACGACCGCCGTTCGCACATGAGCCGGCGGCAACTGCCACGTTTGCAATTAATGAACGAAGTGGCGCCGTTTGTTCTGAATGGTCAAACCATTCTTGATGCGCCCGTCCGCGCCGGTCGAATTTACGCGCTCTCAAGTGGAATGATGACCCCAAAAACTCTCTCAAACATTTTCGCACGGCGTCTTGTTCAGAATCCGCAGCACTCGGTTTTTTTTGTTGGCTACGCCGATCCCGAATCTCCAGCAGGTCTCCTACGCGATGCACCTCCTGACGAGGAAGTGACCCTCGATCCGGACGAACCGGCGCAGCGTGTGCGTTGCAACATCGAGCAATTTCAATTCAGCGCGCACGCAACGCGCGAGGGGTTGGTCGATTACGCAAAAAAGCTTTCTCCAGCAAAAATCGTCCTCGTGCACGGCGACCCGCGGGCTGTCGAATGGATGCGAGCGACATTGATTGTCGATCTTCCGAAGACGGAAGTCATCGTGCCCAGCCCGGGCATTGAGATTGACCTCTAGAGGGACTCTATGACGCCGACTATAATTTTGGGCCGGTAATTGGTCCGATGGTCATAGACCGCCGCTACGGCGAATGATGAGAGTCGCCTCCTGGAACATCAATTCATTGCGCAAACGCCAGGACCGCTTGTTTGCGTGGCTCCAGGCAAACAAGCCGGACATCGTTTGTTTGCAGGAAACGAAATGTCGGGACGAACAATTTCCAGTGCTCGCTTTGCAAGCAGCTGGTTATCATTCGGTTTACCACGGAGAGAAATCGTATAATGGCGTTGCGATTCTTTCGAAAAACGAGTCGCGTGATGTGCGTCCATCGCTTTGTGATGAGGTTGTCGATCCTCAGGCACGCGTTATTGCGGCAACCGTCAGTAATATTCGAGTCCTTTCGATTTACGCGCCGAACGGACAGGCGGTCGGTTCACCGGCTTACGATTACAAATTAAATTGGTATGAACGGTTGCGAGCGTGTTTGTCGAAAGAAGAATCTGCCGAACTGATTGTCTGCGGCGATTTCAATGTTGCGCCGGAGGATGTGGATGTTCACGATCCTGAGCTGTGGCGCGGGGCGATTATGTGTTCTGATGGCGAACGGACAGCGTTCCGCCAATTGTTCGAGGCCGGGTTCACTGACACGCTGCGACTGCATCACAAAGAAGGCGGGCTTTTCAGTTGGTGGGATTATCGGATGCTTTCGTTCCCGAAAAATCGTGGATTACGCATCGATGCAATTCTGGCGAGCAAATCACTGGCGAGAAGGTGTACCGCCGCCGGAATCGATCGGGAAATGCGCAAGGGCAAGGAACCTTCCGATCATGCCCCGGTCTGGGCGGAATTTGATTTGTAGCGATGCTTCAATGAGCATCGCATACTCGTGAAAATAAGGGCGACGGGCACGGACCGCTGCTAGAGAAGAATGCAATGAAGACGCAATCGGATTTGCGTGTCACCAATCCGCCAACGAAGCCGCTCATGATTTGGGACGGCGAATGTCATTTTTGCAGGCGCTGGATCGAGCGCTGGCGCGAAATTACTGCGGGCGAAGTTGATTATACCACCTATCAAGAAGCGGCACATCGATTTCCGGAAATTCCTCTCGAACAATTCCAGCGCGCGGTTGCTTTCATTGAACCAGATGGCCAAACTTTTTTTGGCGCGGAAGCAGTCTATCGCTCGTTGCGATACCAAGGTTCGAGAAAATGGCTGGCCTGGAGTTACGATCGGGTCCCCGGGTTCGCGGCGATCTCTGAGACTGCGTACAACTTCATCGCTCGCCATCGGGGCCTCGGATCATCCATTACTCGATTGCTCTGGGGAAAAGACGTGCGGCCGCCGACCTACTTTTGGGCGCGGCGCTGGTTTCTTCGCGCGCTTGGCCTCATCTATCTGATCGCATTCGTGTCGTTTTGGGTGCAAGTAGACGGGCTTGTTGGCAGTAACGGAATATTGCCCGTAAATCAGTTCCTGCCGACAGTTCGCGAACAACTCGGACAAGGCGCCTACTCTCTTTTGCCGACGCTTTGCTGGTTCAACGCAGACAATGCCTTTCTTCATTTCCTTTGCGGCGGTGGCGTTGTTCTTTCGTTGTTCTTGATTTTCGGAATCGCCCCAGCCATTTCGCTCTTCGCGCTTTTCGCTTTTTACCTGTCGCTTACCATTGCTGGACAAGTGTTTCTCAGCTTTCAGTGGGACATTCTCCTGCTGGAGACTGGCTTTCTGTCGATATTTCTTGCGCCGTGGCAGCTTTGGCAAAAACGTGGACAAGAACCGCCAGTTTCGCGCGCCGCTCTGTTCTTGCTCAAGCTGCTTTTATTCAAATTGATGGTGATGTCGGGCGTGGTGAAACTCACCAGTGGCGATGATTGCTGGTGGAACCTGACGGCACTCGATTATCATTACTGGTCGCAACCGCTGCCGACGATCTTCGGCTGGTGGGCCGATCAGCATCCGGAATGGTTCAAACATTTCTCAGTCGGATTTTGCATGGCGGTGGAAATCATCGCCCCGTTTTTCATCTGGGCGCCGCGGCGTCCGCGACTGATTGCCGCTGGATTGATGATTTTTCTCCAACTTGTAATCGCGCTGACCGGTAATTACTGCTTCTTCAATCTGCTCACGCTCGCGCTTTGCTTACTCTTAATTGATGACGCGGTTTGGCGTCGAAACGTAAGACAGGACAACCGGGCGGTTCGCGCTTACTCGTCCGGCGCGCCCAGCGATCGCGCCCTACCATCGCGCCTGTTGATGTACGGCGCGATCATCGTGATCATCGTTTCTTTGCCGATTAATGCATGGCTCGTTTTCACTGCGTTTAAGCCGGATGCGGAGTGGCCACGCCGCCTCGCGTTTGCTTACGAACACCTCGAACCCTTCCGGATCGTGAATGGTTACGGCCTGTTTCGCGTAATGACCAAGGATCGCCGGGAGATCGTGATCGAAGGGAGCGCAGATGGCATCGATTGGTTGCCGTACGAATTCAAATGGAAACCGGGCAACGTAATGCGCGCGCCAGGCTGGTGTGCGCCACATCAGCCGCGACTCGATTGGCAGATGTGGTTCGCTGCGCTGGGAACTCCAGAGCGAAATCCCTGGTTTATCCGGCTCGCCATTTGTTTGCTCGAGGGAAAGCCGGATGTCATTCGATTGTTTGCCCATGACCCATTTCCAAATCAGCCACCGCGCTACGTCCGCGCAATCTTGTATCGTTATCGATTCACAACGGCGAAAGAACATCGGCAAACTGGCGCATGGTGGAAAAGCCAGGAGCTTCGGGAATATTTGCCAGCCGTCTCGCTGGAGCAGCTGCGCTAAGATCAGAAATTTACTCCGCCAGGGTCGCGTACCCGCGGCTATGTCGCTTGAGAGATGCGCGTTCGCGAATATATTTCGGCGCGATGCCAAAGGAAGAACAGATCGTGACCGAAGGCACGGTGACGCAGGTGTTACCGGGTACGATGTTTCGTGTCGATCTTTCGGGACAACGCAATGTGCTTGCCCATATCTCCGGCAAGATGCGCAAGCATTTCATCCGGATCGTGCCAGGGGATAAAGTTTCGTTGGAACTTTCGCCTTACGATTTAACCAAGGCCAGAATCATTTTTCGCGAGCAGTGACGCGGAGGCGTTGGCGAGACCTAGCAGCCCCGGTAGAATCGCGTTTTCAATTTGTTCACCGTCGCGTTTGCTGAAAGGCAGAAGCGCGCGGATAATGAGGGACAAAATTAACTGGAGATTAGCAATGCCTGAAGAGAATAAAGCAGAACAAGCCGGGTCTGGTATGACAGACGCGCATGACAAATTACAGAGCAGTAAAACCCACGCACGCAAAGCTGCCGAGGATTTGCGATCCGCAGCCGGCGATTTGAAGTCCGCGGCCGGTGCCATGGCGGGAGAGTACCGCGGGAAGGCCGAACAAGCCTGGGGCGATGCGCGGGGCAAAGCAGAAGAAGCCTGGGGCGATGCGCGGGATCGCGTCCGCACATTTCAGGAGGACGCGGAGCAATACGTGCGCGAAAACCCGACGAAGGCGGTCTTCACAGCGCTCGGAATCGGGTTCGTCCTGGGCCTGATCTTCCGACGTTAACCGCGCTGCGGTCGAATGATCAGTGAGACCACCCGGTCCCGCAATCCTGCGGGACATGCAGGTTTACTGCAAAACCTGCTGGCACTTACGGGCGCACTGGCGGATTTTTTCGAAAGCCGCTTTGCCCTTCTCGCCGAGGAATCGAAAGCGGCCCTTGTGCAACTACTGGTGCTCGCAAGTTATCTGCTTTTAGCGCTCGTCCTTTGTGCGTTTGGTTATGTGTTCCTGATCGCAAGCGCCGTGGTCGGTCTGGCACACCTCGCTGGGATTTCGTGGTTATGGACCGCACTGATGGCTGCAGGGGCGCATTTTATAATTGCGCTCGCTTTGCTCCTGGTCGCGCGCAGTCGAATGAGTAAGCCGCTCTTTCGCGCGACGGTATCGGAATTAAAGAAAGATCGCGAATGGCTGAAAAATCTGGACGCAACCGATCAACCGGCGAGCTGAGGGCAGAGATCGCCCATTCTCGTGAGTGTGTGGCACGTGATTTGCGTGGCCTGCACTATGAGCTGGATTTTCCGCGAAAGCTCCGAAGATCGTTTCGAGAACAAACCGTTTCCTGGGTTACAGCCGCAGCCGCTGTCGGCACACTGATTGTCCTGTTGCCGGTGCGAAAGAAAAAAATCTATGTCGATGCAAAAAGGGCTGGAAAACGCCAGAAGAAATTTCTCGAAGCTGGATTTATCCTGGGTGTATCGAAAATCGCGGCAAGCGTACTCCGGCCCGTGGTTGTCGATTTTCTGAAAAATCGACTGACAGATTATGCAGGTCGGTCGCGTGGAGCAAGAAGGTAGAAGGCCTTAAACCCAACGTTGCAGCGCGATTTACCCTGATCCTCGCCTTCCTGCATGGAAAATCGAATCCTAAAACTGCTTCTAATTAGTTTGTTTTAGGATTTACGCGCGCGCCCCTTCGCATAATCATCTCGACAACACGCAATGATTGCAAAAGTTCCGAACATTCCAGTCACATCGCATCCGCTGGGACATGTGGATGAATATCTCGAGGTCGGGCAAAAAGCCGGCGCGTCCGATGTCCATCTGGCTGTGAACGCGCAGCCGATCTGGCGTTTGCACGGAACCCTACAGGCGATCTGGCCCGACGCACCGCCACTAACCGGCGAACAAACCGCGGCCCTGGCCGAAAGCTTCGTTCCTGATGCGTATAAGGAGGAACTCAAGACGCGCGGGGATTCCGATTTTGCGTATGCAAACGAGTTCGCCCGCTATCGCACAAGTGTGGTCCGGCAGCGGCTCGGGATCGAAATTGTTTTCCGCGTGATCAACAGCAAGGTGCGGACGATGGACGAACTTGGGTTGCCCGAGAATCTCAAGTTACTCACCCGCTATCAAAACGGCCTGATTTTAGCGACAGGTTCGGTCGGCACCGGCAAATCGACGACGCTCGCGGCGATGGTCGAGCAAATAAATATGGAGCGGCGCGATCACATCATCACTCTCGAGGATCCGATCGAATACATCATCACGTCGAAGAACTGCCATGTCTCACAACGCGAAGTGTTCACGCATACCGACTCTTTCGGCGCGGCCCTGCGTGCTTCACTCCGGGAAGATCCGGACGTGATCATGGTTGGCGAGATGCGCGATTTGGAAACGATTTCACTTGCCATCACCGCGTCCGAGACAGGGCATCTTGTTTTGGCAACACTGCACACGAGCAATGCTTCGCGCACCCTGGATCGATTACTCGATGTGTTTCCGGCCGATCAACAGGAGCAAATCCGGGTGATGGTAAGCGAATCATTGCGGGGAGTCATTAGTCACCAGCTGATTCCGAAGGCCGATGGCACCGGCCGTGTGCTGGCGCTGGAAATTCTCACGAATACGCCGGCCGTAGCCAACGTGATTCGCGAAGCAAAAACATACATGTTGCCCGGCATTATTCAGACCGGCAAAAAACAAGGCATGCGTTTGATGGATGATGCGCTGATCGATCTTTACGACCGCGGCCTGATCAGCAAAGAAGAAGCTTACGCGCGCGCCGACCAGAAACACATAATGCGCCAGCACCTTAAAATGTGACCTCCGACTTTTTACTTCTTACTTTTTGCCTTCTTCTCACATGGCCTATCTCGATCAATTTCTAAGTGTAATTGTCAAGCACGGCGGGTCCGATCTGCACGTCGCCGAAGGAGAGCCGCCGAAAATGCGCATGCATGGCGATATCATGCCCATCCGCGCGGAGCCGGTGAAACGCGAGGAAGCCGTGTCGATGCTGAGCGAAGTTTGCGGACCTCACAACTGGGAAATTTTTGAGCAACGTGGAGATCTCGATTTCGCTTACGAGATGGATGAGGCGTCTCGATTCCGCTGTAATTATTTCAAGCAGTCGAATGGCTACGGCGCGGCTTTTCGTCTGATTCCCACCAAGATTGCTACGCTCGAGGAGTTGGGGATTCCTGTGGTTGTGAAAGAATTTGCCAATCTGCGCGGCGGCCTTGTCCTTGTTACCGGCCCGACCGGTTCCGGCAAAACGACGACCCAAGCCGCGCTCGTCGACTACATCAATCAAAACTTTTCCAAGCACGTCGTTACAATCGAAGAACCGATCGAATTCGTGCACGACAATAAGCGAAGCACGATCACGCAGCGGGAAGTGCCTGGGAATTCGAGTTCGTTTGCCGCTGGGCTTAAGGCGGCACTGCGCGAGGACACCGATATTGTGCTCGTGGGGGAAATGCGCGATCTCGAAACGGTCTCCCTTGCGCTCACTGCGGCCGAGACCGGCCTTCTCGTGTTCGGCACGTTGCACACGAACAATGCTCGCAAGACGGTTGATCGTATGATCGACGTCTTCCCAGCCGACCGGCAATCACAGGCGCGCGCGATGCTTGCAAACTCACTTCGCGGCGTTGTCGCGCAATTGCTTTTAAAAAGATCTGACCGGCCGGGCCGAATCGCAGTAAACGAAATTCTGGTGGCGAATGCTGCTGTCGCTGCCATCATTCGTGAGGCAGCGACGCAAAAGCTCCAGGATGTGATCGTTTCTGGAAGGGCCCAGGGAATGCAATTTATGGACGACACCATCTGGGCGTTGCTCGAGAAAGGCATTGTCTCCGCGCACGAGGCTTTCATGAAAGCGATCGACAAAAACCGGTTCAAACCATTTCTCTCAGCGGAGGAAGAAGCGCTTGCCAATGCTGCCGGCGCAGCCCCAAACGATGAGAAACGCGCGCCCGGCGATTTTGTAAAAGTGGTCCGCGCCCGCGCGGCGAGGTAGAAGCGGAACCTGCCTTTGTCGGTTCCGGTTCGAGTTCCCCCCAGGCAGACTTGGGTATTGCCCCACCCACAGCTGGCTGCGATTACCGGTTTACGCTGATGACGTCAGGAGCACCGCGGCCCCGTTGAGCGTGCCAGCACGGAATCGATCTAGCGCGGTGTTGGCCCCTTCAAGCGGAAAGATTTCAGTCTCCGTTCGCACTGGCACGCGCGGGGCGATCTCAAGAAATTCCTCACCATCACGACGGGTCAAGTTCGCAACCGAACAAATCGCGCGTTCGCCCCAAAGATCGGCATAGGGAAACGATGGGATATCGCTCATGTGAATCCCGCCGCAAACCACAATTCCGCCTTTCGCGAGGGAGCGCAATGCTACCGGAACAAGCTCACCAACCGGCGCAAAAATAATCACGGCATCGAGCTTTTCCGACGGCATCTCGTCGGAACCACCGGCCCACTTCGCGCCCAATTTTTTTGCCGCTTCCTGTCCAGCCTTGTCGTCGGGTCGCGTGAACGCAAAGACTTCCCGGCCATGATAAAACGCAATTTGTGCGATCAAACGCGCGGCATTGCCAAAACCGTAAATGCCGAGGCGATGCGCGTCGCCCGTCTTTCGATACGAACGATAACCAAGCATTCCAGCGCACAGCAGCGGCGCAAGGTTGACGTCGTCGTATTGATCGGGTAAATGAAAACAAAATCGCGCATCCGCGACAACAAACTCGCCGTAACCGCCGTCGATGGTGTAGCCGGTAAAGCGCGCCCGGTCGCAAAGATTTTCGCGGTTGGATCGACAATAAACACATTCGCCGTCGGTCCAGCCAAGCCATGGAATGCCAATGCGATCACCGATTTTGAATTGTGGAGTGCCGACCGCGGATTGCGGATTGGCGCCTTCGCCGACCTTTTCGACATGGCCGACAATTTGGTGCCCCAAGATCAGCGGCAGTTTCGGATCCGGCAATTCGCCATCGACGATGTGAAGATCGGTCCGGCAAACCGCGCACGCGCTCACACGAACGAGTAGTTGCCCCGCCTTGGGCTTCGGCTTCAGCACATCGCGCAGCACGAGTGGTTGCCGCGCTTTCTCAAGGACCATCGCACGCATTTCGACCAACAGTACCTACGTCATGCCGCGCCCGCAGGCATCGGCTCGCGCACTTCACCGTCGCCGCCTGGCTTGGGTTCACCTTCGTGATGCATGTGCGCGCTGCGCAGAAACGGCACTTTATCGAGAACGTGCTCCTGGAACCATTCCAGCCAGAGATAAATCACCGGCGTCACAAAAAGCGTAATCATTTGTGAGAAAATCAGGCCGCCGACAATGACAAGACCGAGCGGGCGGCGCGCCGAGGCGTCGTGGCCGAACCCGAGCGCAAGCGGCACGGCGCCCATGAGGGCGGCAAGAGTGGTCATCATGATGGGCCGAAAGCGCTCCAGACTGGCTTCGTGAATTGCCTCTCGCAGGCTCAAGCCCTCGTCGATTCGTTTGAGCGCGAAATCGACCACCAGGATTCCGTTCTTCTTTACGATGCCGAGCAGAAGAAACAAACCAATAACGCTGTAAAGAGACAAGCTTGATCCAAAAGCCCAGAGCGTGAATAAACCCCCCACGACCGCCGGCACGATCGCGGGGAAAAGCACTGTGATCGGATGAACGTAGCTTTCGTAAAGAATTCCCAGAATCACATACATGACAAAAATCGCGGAGAGTAGGAGCAGCGGCAGCGACTTAAAGAGTTGGCGAAAGACAAGCGCTTCACCTTGAAACGTGGCTTGCACACTGGGGAGTTGCTGGTGCACTTGTGCGAAGCTGTCTTCGATGAATTTCGTGGCATCACCGATCGCAACGTTCGGCAATAGATTAAAGTTAATGGTCACGCTGGTGAATTGGTTGAAGTGATTGACCGCCTGCGGACCAACGATTTGCTTGGTCGATGTTACGGCACGGAGTGGGACAAGGTTTGCGGCAGTGCCGGTAGTGGTCGTGATCGTTCCACCGCCTGCTCCGCTCGCGCTGAAGCTGCCGCCCGTGTTACTGCGCACATAGAGATTATTGAGATCGGCCGGCTGAGCGCGCTCGTTGTCCTTCACCTCGAGAATTACCTGGTATTGATCCTCGGGTTGTTTGATTAAATAGACGTAATTCTGCGAGTAAGCCGTGCGCAACAAACTCTGGACGGCGGAAGTAGAAACACCATAAGTAGCTGCGCGCTCGCGATCGATGTCGACGGTGAGATTCGGTGTGCTGTTGTAATAGTCGGAGCGGACGGAAGCGAAGCCTTTGAAATCCTTCAGCTTCGTCATCAACTGATCAGCGGCGGCGTAAACTTCATCGGGCACAATGCCGCTGAGTGTATAGGCGTATTGTCCCTGCGTCTGACTGGTCGCGCCGACGTTGATTTGCAGCACCGGGTTTGGCTGCAAGACCGCGGTTATGCCCGGAATTGAGCTGATCGATTTCTGCAACTGCGGGATGCACTGCTCGATTGGCAGGCGTTGACTTCTGGGTTTGAGAAAACAAAAAATCAGACCCTGCGACGACGAAGTCCGAGCGGCGAAGCCTGCGAGGGTGAAAAACTGTCCGATGTTTTGATCGTCCTTGAGTTTCTGATTCACCTGTCGCTGATAGGCACGCATTTGCGCGGGTGAAGAACCTTCTTGCGCGATGAAAACTCCCCTGATGAAACCGCTGTCTCCAGGCGGCAGTAAGGTGAACGGCAAATGAGTGAAGAAAAACCAGAGGCCGAAAATGCATCCGAGGAGGATCGGAACGGTTAACCAGGCGCGATCGAGAAATTTGTCCAGGGCCCTGCCATACGCTGCAATCACGCGTTGGATGAAATCGCTGGTCCATTTTTCCATGCGCGCACGTTTATGTCCGGCTTTGCGTTCGCCCAAAATCCGCGCGCACATCAGCGGAGTGAGTGTTAACGAAATAAGTCCCGAAGCGAGAATGGCGACGATGATCGTCACCGAGAATTCACGGAAGATGCGACCAAGTAAACCGGGCAAGAACACCAGAGGAATAAAAACCGCACCCAGCGACAGCGTCATCGACATGATGGTGACGGAAATCTCGCCAGCGCTATTGAAAGCGGCTTTCAGAATCGATTCACCATGCTCCGCGCGACGCACGACGTTTTCCAGAAACACAATGGCATCATCGACCAAGAATCCGATCGCCAATGTCAGCGCCATCAAGGTCAAATTGTTGATGGAATAGTTGAGCGCGTACATGACAGCGACCGTGAGCAGCAAAGACAACGGAAGTGCAACCGCGGGAATTAGCGTATCCGTGGCGCGTCCAAGGAAGACATAGATCACCATCACGACCAGAACGAACGCGATCATGAGCGTGAATTGCACATCGTGAACGGAATCGACGATGCTCTGAGACCGGTCGAATACCGGGACGAGTGTGATCGATCCCGGGAGACTCGCGCGGATCTCGGGAAAGAGTGCCTTGACCGAGTTCGCTACCTCAACCGCGTTTGCTCCTGCCTGTCGCGAGACTGCCAGCACAACGACAGAGCCGGGCGGATTAAAACCGCGCATCCAAAATGTGCGGGACAGTCGCTCGTCCTGCACGCTTTGGTAAACGTCAGCTACATCGCGTAAATAAACCGGCGAGCCATCTTTGTTCCGCGCAACAATGAGATTGCGATATCCGTCCGCCTGATCGATTTGCCCGTTGGGCAGAAGAACGAACGTACGGTGCGCCCCGTCGAATTGGCCGGCGCCAGCGTAAACTGTCCCCGCTTTGATCGCGCTAGCAAGATCGTCCATGGTCAATCCGCGCGAAGCGAGCCCAGCGGGATCGGCTTTGATTCGAATCGCGGCCTGAACGCCGTAGATGTTTACCTGTGATACACCAGGAAGGATGGCGATGCGTTGGGCCACGGCGGTTGACGCATACTTGTAGAGATCGCCATCGGTCAGCGTATCGGAAAGCAGACCGACCAAATAAATCGCCTGATCGTTCGGATTTGTTTTTGTGAACGTCGGCGGGCTGGGCAGATCGAGAGGCAACTTCCCGGTAGCGCGCTGGATCGCAGCTTGCACGTCTGTGGCAGCGTCAATGATACTTTTGCTGAGAACAAACTGGAGCGTAAACGACGTGTTTCCCTGCGTGCTAGCGCTCGTGATAATGTCGAGCCCTGGAATTTGCAGGAATTGTTTCTCGAGCGGGGTGGCGATGTTGTTCGCCATGGTGGTCGGATTGGCGCCAGGATAGGAGCAGGTGACCTGGATAACCGGGTAATCAACCGCGGGCAGATCGTTGACCGCGAGCTTGCCGTAAGTAGCGATACCGGCGACGATAACCGACAAGGTCAACAGGACCGTCATCACCGGTCGGCGAATGAACGGCCCCGAGAGTCCCGAGCCTGTAACCTGAATCAGCTTGTCGCCTGCTTTGTCTTGCGGTGGCCCGCCCGTTTTTGCCGATCCCATCCCCTGTTGCCGATCACGGGCAGAATGGAGCGAATCATGCTCATGGTCCCCCGCCCCGTCGTGTTGCTCGTCTCCAGCCATATCGGGAACGCGATTCTACATCGGAGCCTTCGCAGCAACCTGACCACCGTTGGGAGGACCGGGAGGATTGTATGGTTTTGGATCGACCTTTGTTCCGGGTGCCAGCGCCAGTTGTCCAGTAACGACGACCGTCTCTTCCGCCTTGAGCCCGCTTTCAATCACTATCGTATCGCCCTCTTGACGCTGACCGGGTTTGACCTGGCGCAGATCGACTGTGTTGTCCGGATTTAACACGAAAACAAACGGGCCACTCTGGCTGATTTGCACCGCTTGGGACGGTACAAGAGCCGCATCTTTCAGCTTATCCAGAATGAAGCGCACGCGCACAAATTCCGATGGCCAGAGAGCGTGGTCCGGATTCGGCGTAACGGCGCGCGCCTTAACGGTGCCCGCGCCAGGTTGAACCGCGGTGTCGATGAAATAAAGATCGCCGACGCGGGGCGGAAGGTTCTCGTCCGGTGAATTCGTTTGCACTTTCACATTTGGCCCGCCGAGATAACGACGCACGAGTGGCAAGTCTGTCTCAGAAACGGTGAAGTCCGTGTAGATCGGATCAAGTCCCTGAATTGTGAGCAGCACCGCGCCGCCTCCGCCGCCGTTTCCGCCGGTCACGACATTTCCAACATCAACAAGTCGCAGTCCTGCCCGGCCATTGATCGGGGAGCGGATGTTGCAATAATCGAGGTTGACCTGCGCAGCCGCCACTGCTCCTTCCGCGGTTTTCACCGTAGCTTCATCGCTTTTTACCGTCGCTTGAGCAGTGTCGAGATCTTGCGGCGAGATCACATTCCGGGCGCGCAATTCCTGCTGACGTTTAAGGGTGATCTGATCGAGAACCAATTTCGATTGCGCTTGCCCGAGCTGACCCTGCGCCTGCTCGAGCGCAGCTTGGTAAGGCCGCGGATCAATCGTGAAAAGCAAATCGCCCTTCTTCACGTCAGCCCCATCTTGAAAATTACGGGCAATGATTTGGCCGCTCACCTGCGCCTGGACCTGAACGGTCTCATACGCGGCACACGTGCCGATTTCATCAAGATAAAGGGGCACATCCTTTGTGATAACTTTGGCGACAAGGACTGGTCGCACCGGCGGCTGGGCAGCTTTGGCTTCGCTGGCTCTGTGCTGAAAAATCCGATACAAGGCGAAGGCGGCAAGCACAATAAAAAGCAGGTATGCCCATCTAGGAATAGTTTGATTCGTAACGCGCGCGCGCTTCATAGAAACCTCCGTTGGGTGCGGCGGAGCGCCCCTTTCTCTGCAATCGGATGCCGCTCTCTGTTCTGGCCGTTGCCACCCGGGTGAACTGGAGGCAGTTCATTTCGCCGGAGTTTATCCCGCTTCTCAGCTTTTCCGCGAATCTGTGTCAACACCTTGATGCAGGTTTGCAGTTCAGATGCCGAGATATCAGAAAGCAATTGATGTCGGAGTTCGTTCGCTGCTGCGTTGATCTGGGTAATGATGCGCTGAGCGCGTCGGCCGAGATACACCACTTTGCAACGGCGATCATGCGGTGAACTTCTGCGCGCGACCCATCTTTCGCTTTCCAACCGATTCAACAACGTGACCAATGACGGCTCTTCGATACCCAGTCGCGCCGCGATCTCGGTTTGGGTGAGCGTTCCTGGAGCAAGCGAGAGATGCAACAAAGTGCGCCACTTCGCCTGGCTCAACCCCATTGGCTTGAGCCGTTCGTCGAGCTTTAGTCGCCACGCGCGGGCGGTCCCATGTAGCAGGGGGCCAAAAGTCTCGTAGTCCGGTTCCAGCATACCTGATTCGTTAGTATGCTAACTAATTGCGCTCTGACAATTCGTCAAGGTTCGCGGAAGAAGCTCCAATGCCTCGGAGCGATCTCTATTGCCGCATCAAAATGATTTCGCGGTTGCGGTAATCTTTGATTCGCAGCGCTGGCGAGGCACGATCAAGCGCGGCATGCTCCAGTTCCGGCTGAACCAGGAAAAAATGAGCGTCCGCGGGAAGTTCATTCAGGGTCCCGACGTAGATCAGCTTTCTCTCCACATAGAATAAGATTGGCTGATAATCCGGATCGACCGCGTAAAGACTTTCGTTCACTGGAATGAGATCGTCGATCCTCGCCGCAATCGTCCTCAGTTTTTGCCGTGATTGCAGGTGCGGAACGATGGCGAAGGCGTAAAGCAAAATGCAAGCACAAGTCGCAATCGTGACAAACGCAACCGCGCGGACTCGATCTTTCCCCTGGAATTGTTTGCCGGTCAGCCAACTCGGCCACGTCAAATTTTCCGCCGTCAGTGTTTCAGCAAGCAACCACGCAGCCGGCGCGAGCAGCGGCATCGTGTAGCGTGGAAGCGATCCGGGAATAAGATCGACGATCACCAACGGAATTACGATTCCCCAACTCAAACCACCGGCGATGTTGATCTTGCGTTCGGAGGAAAACTTCGCGTTGAGCAGCAACGGCACCAAAAACACCCAGGGCAGAAAGTAACCAAGACTGCGCGGAATGTTCAGTGCCCAACTTTGAAAATTAAAGCCTTCTCCGGCGAGGCGCCCGGAAAACTGTCGCGACCAAACGTGAGTGACGTGGGCAGCGCCCGCTATCTTCGCGAACGGAATCGCCCACGCGGCAAAGATCGACATCATTATTATGAGCCCAATCAAGTGTGGGATGCTCCAAATTTTGCGCAGTTCACGCGAACGCCATAAGACTGCGATTACGATGGCGTAGAAAAAGAAAAGATGCGTCGGACCTTTCGCCAGCCAACCGAGCCCAAGGAAAATCCATGGAAGAATCCAGGTAAACCACAGTGATCGTCTCTGTGCCCACCCACTGATCCAGCAAATGAAGGCAATCGCAAAAAGCGAAGCATAAAGGGCTTCGATCTCAATCAGACGCCCCTTCTCAATCATACCAAAGTTCGTCAGCCAGACCAGAGCAGCAATTGTCGATCCGCTGGCGCCGAGGCTGGCGCGCGCGACCGTGATAAACGCGATCGCGACCGCGAGTACACAAAGCGCTGAAGGTAACCGGGCTGTCCATTCATTTCGGTGTCCAAAAATCTTGAATGATGCGGCCACCAGCCAGTTGATCAGCGGTGGTTTGCGCAAATACGGTTCACTGCCAACCTGCGGAACCATGTAGTCACCGGTCTCGAGCATTCGTACCGCCGGTAAAATCCGTCGTCCCTCTTCTCCTTTAATCGCGAGAGAACCAAGCGCCGGGAGATAAATCGCCGCCCAGACGGCCAGCACAAGTAGAATTGCCGGCACGCGCGACATCGGCTGATTCTCACGAAGGCCAGTCTTCATGCAAATGCATTTCGTGAGAGCGTTTAAGAGTTAAAGCCAGCCTTAGACCCGACGATTTAACATTAGCTTCCTTCATCGCCGACGTGAACCCGTGGCTTGACGATAACGCTTCACGACGTTAATGTGAGCGTCTAGTCCGCGCGCTGATCGGAGTGGGAACTGGTGTCCCACTCTTTTTAGTCTGCGGGCTACATGTTTTTATGAACGCGGAATTTATTGCCATGCTCGATTACCTCGAACGAGAGCGCGGGATCAAACGCGAAATCCTGCTCGAAGCGGTCTCAAACGCGCTGCTTTCGGCATCAAAGAAGAGCGTTGGTGCGTCGCGTGATCTGCGCATCGATATCAACCCGAAGACCGGTGAAATTCGCGCGCTGGCAAATTTGCTAGTGGCCGACCACGTCAGCAATCCACAGGACGAGATCGAACTTTCAAGAGCACGCAAAATCAAACCGGACGCGAGTATCGGTGACACGGTCGAGGTGGAAGTGACGCCGCGAAATTTTGGCCGCATTGCTGCACAGACTGCCAAGCAAGCGATGATGCAACGAATTCGCCAGGTCGAAAAGGAAATGATTTACGAGGAGTTCAAAGATCGTGCCGGCGAAATCGTGAGCGGGACGGTGCGTCGTTTCGATCGCTCCGATGTCATTCTCGATCTTGGGAAATTTGAAGCCATCATGCCTCAGCGTGAACGCGTCGTCGTCGAAGATTACAATGTCGGCGACCGGCTTCGCGCCTACGTCGTCGCGGTGGAAAACGGCATTCGCGGCCCCGAGATCATCGTTTCGCGTAGCCACCCAAATTTCGTGCGCCGTCTTTTCGAATTGGAAGTGAGCGAAATCGCCGATGGCACAGTCGAGATCCGTGGCATCGCCCGGGAAGCCGGTTATCGGACGAAAATCGCGGTCTGGAGCGCGAACGAAAAGGTAGACCCGGTTGGTGCTTGCGTCGGAATGCGCGGTTCACGGGTCAAAAATATTGTCCGCGAACTGAACAATGAAAAGGTGGATATAATCCGCTGGAGTTCCGACCCGAAGGAATTTGTGCTCGAAGCGCTTAAACCTGCCAAAGTGAAGAACCTTGTTTTCGATACGGAGAAGAAGAGCGTGCAGATCTCCGTCGATGAAGATCAACTTTCGCTCGCGATCGGAAAAAAAGGACAAAACGCACGTTTAACTTCGCGGCTCACTGGGTGGGAAATTAACATCGGCAAGGACATTTCGGCCACAACTGCGGTCGAACAAAAAGTCGCGCAAGCGGCGCAGACACTCGCGGGCGGCTTGCCAATTACCGAAGAACAGGCGCTTACGCTCGTGAAATCGGGCTTCACTAATTTAGAAGGATTACGCGACGCGGATGTGCAGGATTTCGTCGATATCCTGGCGGTGGACGAGACGAAAGCGCGCGAGATTCACGAGGCGGTCCATCAAAAGGAAGTCGCGCAGTAAATATATGGCTCTGGTCTAACCCGCTCGAGCCATGAGCGTAATTTTAGAAGAACAACAATGGCAACAAAGACGAGCAGCAAGACCGCGGCGCGCAAACCGCCCGCCCGTAAGACTGCTATTGCCCACAAGCCGGCTACGCCGAAAGCAAAGGTTTCGAAGAAAAAACTAGAGACTGGCACCGAGTCAGCGCATACGCAGGCAGCGGCGCGGGCGCAAACGCACGCTCAGCAGCCAGCATCACCGAAAACCACGGCGCAACCTGCTCCCGCGCTGCGACATGAAATCGAGAGCGTGTCGCTCATCGACAGGAAAAAGGCCCGCAAAAAAACTGAGCAAAGTGAAGTAAAACCAAAGCGCCAGTTTCTGCCCCCAATTTCCCGCATCCGAGCATCGTTGGAAACGCCGGTTGCTCCCTCAAAGGCGATAGCGCCGACAAAGCCAGAACCAACGCCTCCAGCAGAACCGCCGAGTACTATTATTGCCGATGGTACAACTGCGCCGCCGGCAGAGGCCGAAGTGGAGCCTCAGAAAGTCATCCATATCAAACCTCCAATCATCGTCAAGCAATTGGCAATCGAGCTTGGACTAAAACCGCACCAGCTCATCGCCGAGCTAATGAGTTTCAACATTTTCGCGAATATCAACCAAACAATCGAGCCGGATATTGCGTCGAAGATCGCCGAGAGCCACGGATTCGTTTTGGAAAAAGAGCGCCGTGAGAAGGGCGCCGGTGTTCACAAGATCGAAGAGGTTATCGTCGCGCCTCCTCCGCCGGTCATTGAAAAGGAAGAAGAACTCAAGCCACGCGGTCCCATCATTACCTTCATGGGACATGTTGATCACGGCAAGACTTCGCTGATGGATGCGATTCGCAAGACGCGGGTGGCCGCAGGTGAAGCTGGCGGGATTACACAACATATCGGCGCCTACAGCGTCGATCACAAGGGAACGAAAATTACCTTTATCGATACTCCGGGCCACGCGGCTTTCACCGCCATGCGCGCGCGGGGTGCTAACGTTACCGACATCGTCGTGCTGGTGATCGCAGCCGATGATGGCATCATGCCGCAAACGATTGAGGCGATCAATCACGCCAAGGCCGCACCCCATGTGAAGATCATGGTTGCACTGAACAAAGTCGATCTTCCCTCGGCCAACATCGACAGGGTGAAGAAACAATTGCAAGAACGCGAGCTCACGCCGGAGGATTGGGGAGGCGAAACGATCGTTTGTCCAGTCTCCGCAACGAAAGGCACAGGCATCGATCAGCTGCTCGAGATGATGACGCTGCAAGCCGAAGTGATGGAACTGAAGGCGTCGCCAAGTGCCACTCCGCGCGGCACTGTGATTGAAGCGCAAATCGAAGCAGGGCGTGGTCCCACTGCCACCGTTATCGTGCAAATGGGAACGTTAAGGAGCGGCGATCCTTTCATTTGCGGCGATTACAGCGGCAAAGTGAAATCGCTCCTGGACGATCGCGGCCAACCGATCAAGAAAGCTGGTCCCTCGACGCCGGTGAAAGTGCTCGGTTTCACGGGGCTGCCAAACGCGGGCGATGAACTTCTCGTCATGGATTCGGAACGCTCTGCGAAAACTCTAAGTGAGGAACGTTTGCTCGCGAAGCGCGCCGATAAATTGACTGTGCCACAGCGCGCCACCCTTGAGAGCCTGCTCGAGGCGGCCGACGGGAAAAAAGTTTTACGCATTGTTTTGAAATGTGATGCACAAGGCTCGCTTGAGGCGTTGATCGGTGCACTGCAACAGATCGAAAGTAAAAAGATCGACTTGGAGATCATTCACTCAGCGGTCGGACCCATTTCTGAATCGGACATTTTGTTGGCGAGCGCATCAAACGCGGTCGTGATCGGCTTTAATGTGAAGGTTGAGAACATGGCCGTCTCCGCGGCAAGACGGGAGGGCGTACAAGTCAAGCTTTACAGCATCATCTACGAACTGCTCGATCAAATCAAAGAAGCAATGGCCGGCCTGCTCGAGCCCGAACATCGAGAAACGGTGATCGGACATGCCGAAGTGAAACAGGTTTTCGAACTGAGCAGGGGTATCGTCGCTGGTTGTCTCGTCACAGATGGTCGGATAGCCCGCGCCGCCCGCGCCCGCGTACTCCGGAAGCGGCAGCCCGTTTACGACGGCGGCATTTCAACGCTGCGCCGTTTCCAGGATGATGTGAAAGAAGTGCGTTCAGGCCTTGAATGCGGCATCAAGCTTGGCGACTTCAGCGAATATCAAGTGGGCGACATTATCGAGTGCTACCAACTCGAAGCGATCGCCCAGAAACTCTAAAGAAAAAGTGGAGAGTCTCTAGCTGAGAACTGCGAGATTCGTAATTACCCGTTTCTTTTTCCCCAACCCTCAACACTCAACTTTTCCAAGAATGAAACACCGTATGCTCCGCGTAAACGAGCTCTTGAAACGAGAGCTGAGCGGAATCATCGCACGTGAAATGAGTTTCGAAGGCGCACTGGTCACCATCAACCATGTCGATGTAAGCGCCGATTTAAAGAATGCGCATGTGTTTGTCAGCGTTCTTGGATCGGATCGCGCCGAGAATGTCATGAGCAAACTCGCGTCTCATCGTGCAACCTTGCAGGCCGAGCTTGCCCGTCACGTCACCATAAAGTACACGCCGCATCTCGTTTTTCATCTCGATGATTCCATCGAACGTGGCACCCGCGTCATTGAGATTCTGCAAGAGATCGAAACGCCCCGCAGCGATCACGAGTGAGCGCGGCACAATCCAAACTCGACGAAATCGGACGGGTATTGCGGGAACATGAACGTTTCGCGGTCTTAAGTCACATTCGTCCCGATGGCGACGCACTTGGCAGCCAGCTCGCGCTTGCACTTTCGCTTCAGCAGCTCGGAAAGAAAGTTCGTGTGTGGAATGAAGATGGAATGCTTGAGAAGTATTCCTTCCTACCGCGTGCGGATTTATTAACCAAGCCGCCCCACGCTGGGGAAGACGTCGATGTTGCGATCGCGCTGGACACTGCAATTCAAAATCGGCTCGGGACAGCGTTTGTAGCCGTTCGCTCAACGGGAGTTTGGATTAATATCGACCACCATCTCAGCAATCCAGGATACGGCGACCTTGTTTATGTTGATCCAACCGCACCGGCCACCGGCCAAATTATTTTTGACCTGATTAAAAACCAGGGTTTCCCGTTCAATCGCGAGATCGCCGAAAATCTTTACGCCGCGATCTCCACCGACACCGGATCTTTCCAATATTCCAAAACGAGCGCGCGCACTTTCGAAATCGCGGCGGAGCTCGTCTGCACCGGCATAAATGTTGGGCGGTTAAGTCAGCAACTCTATGAGAACTATCCACGACGCCGAGTAGAACTATTGCGAGAATTGCTGCGTACCATGCGTTTCGAACGTAGCGGTCGCGTCGCAAGTTTTAGCCTGACCTTGAAAACGGCCGCAGAGCTGCAGGTTCTACCGGAAGACAACGAGGGCTTAATCGATCACCTTCGCGCGATTCGCGGCGTTATCGTCGCCGTGTTTTTCGAAGAACTGGCCGATGGCAAGGTGCGTGTCAGTATGCGCTCGAAAAGCGATGCCGTTGATGTCTGTGCCATCTGTCAGAAATTTGGGGGCGGGGGCCATACACTTGCGGCGGGGGCGCGCGTGCGCGGAACACTCGCCGAAGTTGAAAAGAACGTTCTGGAGGAAATTTGTGACGTCGTTAAGCCCGACTCCTGACGGCGTCCTGCTGGTCGATAAGGCCGAAGGGATGACTTCGCATGATGTTGTCGCACTGGTCCGCCGGAGGCTCGAGATCAGAAAAGTGGGCCACTGCGGAACACTCGACCCGATTGCTACCGGCTTGCTTCTCTTGACGATCGGACGTGGAACCAAAGTCCAGGATTTGCTCATGAGCGAGGATAAGGAATATGCCGGTACGCTCACACTCGGAATCACGACAAGCACGCAAGATCGAGAAGGTAAAATCGTGGATCAGCGCGACGTGCCGTGGATCGGTGAGACCGCCATCCGCGCAGCGTTCGAAAAATTCCGGGGCGACTTTTATCAACTGCCCCCGATGGTCTCGGCGAAAAAGCACGCAGGCGTTCCGCTTTACAAACTGGCACGGCAAGGTCGCGTCGTTGAGCGTGAGCCACGCCTCGTCCACGTGTATCGCTACAGCATTAAGCGAATTGCGCTCCCGGAAATCGATTTTAGTCTTCTCTGTAGCAAAGGTTTTTATGTGCGCACGTATGTTCACGACATCGGCGAGGAGCTAGGTTGTGGCGCGCATTTAAAATCGCTCCGGCGCCTGAAGTCCGGACGTTTCGATGTTGATCAAGCGATCGGCGTCTCACAGATCAAAGATGCTTCGCGCGAGGAGATTCTGAACCGCATCCTTAGCCTGCCGGAAGTTTCGCGCATGCGCGGTGCATAGATTGAGAATGGAAATTCTTCATTCAATTGTAGAACTGGACAGCCTGCGCGGACCACTTTTCCTTGCGATCGGCGTTTTCGACGGCGTCCATCTTGGTCATCAGGCCGTCATTTCTACTGCGACGAGTCATGCCCATTCGGCAGATGGGACTCCGCTCGTTGTGACTTTTGATCCGCACCCCGTCAAAGTGCTGCGTCCGCATCACGCGCCTCATTTGCTCACTGCTACGCAGCACAAAATCGCCTTGATTCGCGACTTGGGCGTTGAACACCTCCTTGTAATCAACTTCGACAAGAAATTCGCCGCCACTTCGCCGGAGAAGTTTGTCGGAGAACTCCTCGCACATTCAAGACCGCTGCGCGAAATCTGCGTCGGCCACGAATGGTCGTTCGGGAAGGATCGAAGCGGGAATCTCGATCTTCTCAAAAGTCTTGGCGCACAATTTGATTTCAATGTCGTCGGAATTGCGCCCGTGATGGTAGGTGGCGAAGTGGTTAGCAGTACCGCCATCCGGCAGGCGGTGGAAAAAGGCGATTTCCCGAAAGCAGCGGAAATGCTTGGTCGGCAGTACACCATTCTCGGCACGGTTACGCGCGGCGACAATCTCGGAAAAAAAATCGGATTCCCGACTGCGAACCTAAGCGCACACAGCGAGCAGTTTCCGCCAAACGGCGTTTATCTCGCCGGAGCATGGATCGGCGGCGTTTCATATCACGGTGTTATCAATCTTGGCTATCGCCCGACGGTTAGCAGCGGCAAATCCGAACGTGTGCTGGAAATTCACCTGCTCGATTTTAACCGTGACATTTATGGCCAAGACGTCGAGGTGCGATTCATGCGCTACCTCAGACCGGAACAAAAATTCGACAGCATGGAGACGCTGGCACAACAAATCGATCTTGATGTCCGGCGGGCGCGCGAACTTTGCGTGCCCTGATGCCGCGCATCGGCCTCGCTTGCGACCTCCGCAAGTCTGCAAGAACGATGACGCTAAGCTAGGATTTCAATTCGCTCGCCTTCGCGATGGCAGCGATAACCCCGGCAGTCATAACCAGGATTCCACTGCCAAATGCGAGCGCAAAAAGCCACAAGGCCGGCAGCGCCGACAGACGTTCCATCGCGACCACGACAAAACGCCCTCCATCCGAAGCGAGATAAGCCAGGGCGCTTGCGAGTAACGTGGCTGCCAAGAGGATTGCGCCGCGAAGCGACCGGCGTGGACGGCGCGGCGCAGGTAATTGTTGCAAGACACGCGCCGTAAAGCCGTTGTCATCTATGTATGGCGCCGCCTCTCGCAATTGTCGATCCACTGGATCTTGCTGGCTTATTTCGTTCATTTTAATCGGGTCCCCACGCAGCGAGCGTGCGTTTCAGTTTCTCGCGGCCACGCAAGACATTGGTTTTCACCGTGCCAAGCGGAATGTCGAGGACACGCGCAGCTTCATCATGCGATAAACCATTCTGGCAACAAAGCAAAACCGCCGAGCGTTCATGCAGCGGAAGCAAACTCAAGGCGTGCATAAGATCATGTTTTAGACCGGGATCGGACACCTGAGGATCCTGCTCGGCCTGAAGTTGCTCCTCATCGATTCCAACAAACTCTTTGCGCCGTCGCGCGTCTTCTCGAAAGCAGTTGTACGCGATCCGATAAAGCCAGGTGGAAAGGCGCGCTTCACCACGAAAGCTGCGGATGTTCTTGTAAGCTCGCAAGAACGTTTCCTGTGACAGATCATCGGCGAGCGCGACGTCCGTTCGAGTGAGGTGTCGCAGCAGGCCTCGGACAGTCGATTGATGCCGCCGAACCAATTCGCCGAAAGCGTGTTGATCATCATCAACAAGAACCCGCGCGACAAGGTCTGCATCGGTTAGCTCCACGTCCGCAGATTATTCGACAGACGAGGGGTTGTCCTTTCTGCCTTCCAACTTCCATACCAGCAGGTAACCCGCGCCAATTAGGGCTGGAATCATGCCAAGGGTCCACACACCGCTGTCCCAGTCGGCAATCACCCCTAAAAAAACCACAAGACCGAGCCCGACCATCAGGAGCAAGACGCCACGACGCATGTCCGATCGTTGGCGCTGCGCGGGCGGCGGATTCAATAGGGCCGCAGGTACTTCCTGACCCTTTTCGACCATCAGACGGACAGTGCGGTGCAAAGCTCGCGTCTTTGAAAAACCAAAATACATGATGACCGCGACGATCAAAACTGGAGCGCCAAACACAGTCAGCATTGTAACCACGACAATCGGGATTACGCGCGATGGAATATCATCGCCATACGAGTCGGTATCTTTGTCTTCAACTGCGTCCTTGTCATTTCCGACTCGAATGTGGGCGCCTTTCTTGAACTTCTTATCGAACCGCCGTCGAATCTGATCGCCGAGATCACCTGAGGCCGGCGTGATCGCGCTTGGCGCAACCGAAACGGCCGGTACAGATTGCGCGGGGCTAACCGCGGGGGAAACGGCTGGGACTTGGGCGAAAGCAGTGACCGCGAGCGCAACCGAGCAGGTATAAACAATTAACAGGGGTTTCATAAGGATCCTTTGAAGATGAGATGGAAGCCGAGTCCTATTTGGATTCAAGAATTTCACGATATTTGGATTAGTCCTGGCAATTAAAAGGTTGCGTCGCGACGACCGCTAGACATTATTGCTTCCCTCTCAAAAAACGCGGGTGTAGCTCAGTGGTAGAGCACCTCCTTGCCAAGGAGGACGTCGCGAGTTCGAGCCTCGTCACCCGCTGTTCTTCAGGATGAAGCCGAAGCGATCCGATATCACAAAATCGCATTGCCCCGGCCGAGCGCGTGGCTGTACAATTTGGCACTATGAAAACCACGTCCCTCTTCCTCTCGTCGTTTGGTGCACTTGCCACAGGGTTTTTCTGCTTTGGTTCCGCCGTGTGGGCGGGTGATCCACCGAAAGACAAAACTCCATGGAAAATTACCGGCCAGCTCGAAGAAGCTTGTTCCTGTGACGCGGCTTGCCCATGCTGGTTCGATTCCAAACCCACAAAAATGACGTGCGGCGGCGGCCAAGTGCTCTTCATTGAAAAAGGCAACTATGGGAAGGTGAAACTCGACGGGCTCGCGATAGCAAATATGGGGCAAAGCCCTGAAGGCCAAACGATGATGAATTCATTTGGCAACTGGAAATTTTCTTATAATTACATTGATGAGAAGGCGACATCTGAACAGCGCAAAGCGTTGGAAGCGATTGCCGGGAAAATTCTGCCGGGTAGTGCCTCGAAAAAAACTGAAATCCGTTACGCGGCGATCACGCGCAAAATTGATGGCAAAGATCACGAGATTACTCTCGGGCAATATGGCAGTTTTCGCGGTCATTTGATCGAAGGTGGGCTCGGTGGTTCACCGAAAATTGTGAATCCGCCCGGGGCGGATCCACTGCATCACGAATATGCACAGGGGCGGACTTCGAAGATGGCATACAACGATGCCGACCAGAATTGGTCGTGGGAAAACTCGAACTACATGTACGGGACTTTCACGGTCGATAACGTTCAGTACGAGAAATATGCGGCTGGTCTTGCGCAAAAGATGGGGCAAATGAAGAGCGAAAAGGCTACCGAAAAACAATAGCGCTCAGTCCCATCCATTTAAAAAGTAGGACGACATTGGAGGCCGTCCCTCCAAAAGGATTTGACGCGACGGATAGCTGATAGCTACGTTCCGGCAGCCTTTGGCGGCTTCGGTTTCTCTGCATAAAACGCGGTTTAATCATAAGCCGCTCGAGCACCCATGCAGCCCGAAGAACTTTCCTACGCCATTGTCACTCCTCATTCGATGCGCAAATCGCGCACCGGTGGGATTGTTGGGCGGTTAATTTCGCGCACGGGGCTCGATCTGGTTGGTGGACGGATGTTTGCGCCAAGCGCGGAATTAACAAAGCGCTACGCCGAGACAATCGTAACGGAAGCCGATGCGCGCCATCGCGCGACGCAGGAATTGCTTCGCGATTATGTGCTAAAAAATTTCACCGGGAAAGTAAATGGCCAGCGGCCGCGTGTATTGCTACTGGTTTTTTGCGGTCCCGACGCGGTGGAAAAGGTTCATCGCACGGTTGGACACATCGTCCACGAGCGGACTAGTGGCGAGACAATTCGGGACACATTTGGCGACTACATCACGGACGACTCAGGAAAAGCAACCTACTTTGAGCCCGGAGTTCTTACGGATTTCGATCCAAAAGGAGTTGAGCGCGATTTGAAGCTATGGGCGAATTTTTCTGATCATGACGGCGGAATCCTCGACCAAGTCATCAATTTCCCGGGTGAAGCAAAAGTCGAGAAGACCCTCGTCCTGATTAAGCCGGACAATTTCAAATTTCCAAATTTGAGACCGGGCGGCGTCATTGAAGTCTTTTCTCGCTCCGGCCTACACATCATCGGCTTCAAGGTTCATCGGATGAGCGTCGCGCAAGCGGAGGATTTCTACGGGCCTGTACTGCCAGTTTTGGAACAGAAATTGGGACCGGCGAGTGGCCGCGAAAATTGGGAGAGCATTGTCGAATTCATGGCGGGGCGGAAGCCGACCAAGTGTCCACCGGCGAAACGCGACTCGCCTGGGACGGAAAAGTCGATCGCCATCGTTTACCAGGGTGTTGACGCCGTGCGCAAAATCCGCGACGTGCTCGGCCCAACGGATCCAGCGAAAGCACCACCCGGGTCAATCCGGAAGGAATTTGGCCAGACCATCATGATCAACGCCGCGCACGCTTCCGACTCCGCTGAGAATGCGAAACGCGAAATGGCGATCGTCCGAATCGACGAGAACAATTTCAAACCTCTGATTGAAAACTTCTACCGTCACCGATAACTTGCGCTCCCATTTTGAACAACCTCATAACTAGTCCTACTACCATGGAAATTTCCACCCGCGCCGCTCAACTCAGCCCTTCGCTCACGCTATCAATTGATAGCAAAGCCAAAGCGATGAAAGCCGAGGGTATCGATGTTTGCGGCTTCGG
>WNFR01000683.1_pt1 | contig 34898 bp, 27 predicted proteins | sample 5400221 | NCBI WGS metagenome assembly WNFR01 (sample SAMN13153357, study PRJNA577476) | soil metagenome | isolation source: 40 cm soil under Madrone tree | place: USA:California | collected 2016-06-14
GGGGTGCCGGTAGCGCCGGCCACTAGCGTGGAGAGGCTGGCGCAAAGCGCTAGCGCCATCAAAATTCTTGCCATTTAAGCAACCACCTTTCCTGTCTACGTGAAAAATCTGGGCAAGGGGGCGGAACTGTCGGGCGACATCGCTCAGCTCAAACGCTCAGTATACTGCCTATACTCGGTAAGGGGATAAGATATTCCCGGGGCGGCAAAATAATTTACATTTCCCTCACGCGAAGCTCCAGTTGGATCTCGATCAAGCCTTTTCAATCCTGAAATCATTGGTCTCGATCATCGCGATCCGGGAAGATCAGGATTACTGAAATGGCGCTCATAAGAGCTATTGAACTGAGACGGCCTAACTGATGAGATTGACCGACTGCCGGCGCGATCGGGCTTATGCTTTGCTCGGATGGTCCAGTTTGAAGTTCGCTTATCAAGAAAATTGTACAGGAGGAGAGAGAGGGCAGAAGCCAGAATCAGCCAAAGGCTGAACACGCGCTGGAGGCAGTCGAGTTGATCGCTTTCAGTTTGCTTGAGGCAGAATTGCTTGAAGCATCGGTGGTGATGGAGATAATCCCGCTAACTTTAGGTTGATTCCGGGAGACATTGTCGCAGCCTGGCTGTGATGAGTTTGTTGCCGGAGAAGACAACGCATTTTCAACCGAGCTTTGTGCAGTTGCGACTTGGACGTGCCCACCGAGCAGCCCAGGATGTGTGCGATTTCGGTGTGTTGTAGTCCTTCAACATCGTGAAGCAGAAAGACGGCGCGATATCCAGGCGACAGTTGGACAATTGCTTCGTCCAACGCAAGCCGATCGAGCAAAGGCATGCTCGTAAGAACATTTCGACCTTTAATTGCCAGCTCAGGCATTTCACCGTCTTCGGTTAGGTGCTCTCGTCTCCTGCGAGTTTTGCGAAAGTACATAAGCACATGATTAACGGTCAGGCGGTGCAACCATGTCGTGAAAGCACTTTCACCACGAAAGGTTTCCAACTTGCGAAATACCTGGATAAAGACTTCCTGCGATAAATCCTCCGCTTCCGCGGTGTTTCCGGTCATCCGCAAGCACACAGAATAGACTCTTCCGTTATAGAGCTTGAAGAGTTCCTCGAAAGTCCGTAATTCGCCACGTACTGTACCCTCGTCTTTGACAGGATTATTCATTAACATAATTCCCTCTCGACCGGCTTGAAGTGGGGATCAGCCATAATTGACCTCCCCATGGCCCTCTTTCACTCTCGCTTACAGCTGTAAGCGCGCCTTTACAATCCTATACCGCAGTTCCACGATCAATATTCCCGCTCAAGAAGTGCGTAAATGGAGTAAGACCGGGAATAAAAACGGTGGGCGACCGGTCTTAAATGGTTGTTGGCGTAGTGGTAAAAAACAGGAAGAGCGATTGCAAGGGCAAAACAAACTCGCCAGTTTTGAGGAAGCAGTCTTATCGCATCTGGACGCCGCTTATAACCTGGCGCGATGGCTGACGCATATTGACACGGATGCTGAGGACGTGGTGCAGGAGGCTTACCTACGGGCATTTCGGTTCTTCGGCGGTTTCCACGGCGCGGACGGGCGCTCCTGGCTCTTGGCCATCGTGCGGAATACCTGCTACACGAGGTTGCAGCATAACCGCTCGCCCGAATTGACGATCCCATTGGATGACGAACTGCACAAGATTGAGAGCAAAGATTTGAATCCGGAAGCTCTCTTACGGCAAAGCGCAGACCCCCACATGGTCAGACGGGCGCTGAAAGACCTGCCGGTTGAGTTTCGCGAGGTACTGGTGTTGCGCGAATTGGAAGAAATGTCTTACAGGGAGATCGCCAGGCCGGTTTAGCCCCCGTGCTCGCCAGCCTCGATTCAACTACCTCGTTCCCTTCGGCTATCTATTCCAACCAAGCCGCCGAAATATTCCCGGCCAGGGCATTTCATCTTTGGACATAAGACTCGCTCACTAACCAATTTATTCTTCGTACTGAATCTCATCCACCCCTGGAATTTTTTGCGTGCTCTCGCGGTATGGAGTAGCAGAAGGCGATACGAGCTTGTCAGGCTTGAAGACAACTCGTTGATTAATAGCCGCCTGGATCATTGCATGGAGAGAACCAACTTGGCTCTCGAAAAGGTAAACATAGGTGGGCGCGGTTTGGGGTAGTCAATTGGGCGCCGCTCGCCGAAAACAGATAAGGGGGATTATATGGAAGGGAAAGTTATCAAAAGGCTCACGATGCTGAGCCTGGTTTCGATGTTCACACTTTGCGCGGCGGCCGTATCCGCGAACGCGCAACTTAGTAATCCAATCAGGGCTAAAATCCCGTTTGACTTTAATGTCGGCGAGAACAAGCTTCCGGCTGGCGAATATACCTTCAGTCGTTTATCGGGAGACTATAGCAAAGTGATTTCTGTCAGCAGTGCGGATGTCAGGGCACATGTGTTTCAGTCGACCTTTGCGGCTAGCATTCATACACCTAAGAACGAGTCGACTCTGGTTTTCCACAAGTACGGCGACCATTACTTCCTTGAACAGATCTGGTCGGGTGGTGAACAAGAGGGAACGCAAGTGCCGGAGTCTCGCACTGAGCGAGCCCTCCGGCGGCAATTAGCACAAACCCAACAGAGCAATATGTCTGGGGAAATGATAAGGGCTGAGACGGTCGACATCGTCGCCACCTTATTTTGATTATCAAATTAGGAACCACTCCGGTTGGGGCGAAAGCGGCTCACAACCACATAGCCCTGACTGGAGCGACCTAATCCAAGTCGCGCGTAACGGACAGAACACTCCAGCAGCCTGAGGTGATTCTAATTCGGAGATCTGTGCTTGGAATCTAATGGTGAGAAAACAATATGAGTCGTAGATTGATGCTTTTCGTTTTCATCCTTTGCTGCTCAGGAATTTCAACGCGTGTGACCGCTCAGCAGATCAGTGAGACTTATCGCAAGGTAAATCCATCAGTCGTTATAGTTCGCGTACAACAGAAAGCGCCTTCTTCTGATCGGCAGACAGGCCAGGTCAGTTTGCCGAGCTTTGGATCCGGTGTTTTGATTGCAACGGATGGCAAGATATTGACAGCCGCACATGTGGTCAAGGCGGCGGATCAGATTTGCGTTGAATTCTTTGATGGGCAACTTATTCCTGCCCGTGTGATCGCGACATCGACTTCAGCCGATGTCGCACTCGTACAACTTGAACGAGTACCAACAAATGCCGTGATTTCAGTCGTTGGCGATTCAAACAAGGTTGATGTGGGTGACCAGATTTTCATTATTGGGTCACCTTACGGACTCAGTCATTCACTCACGGTGGGCCATGTAAGCGCTCGTTACGCGCCGAACAGCATCTTGAGTCTCCCCGGAGCCGCGGAGCTACTACAAACAGACGCGGCAATCAACAGCGGAAATTCCGGCAGCCCGATGTTCAACATGAAGGGCGAAGTGATTGGCGTAGTCACCAATATTCTAAGCCGCTCCGGCGGTTCAGAAGGATTGGGATTCGCCGTGACGTCAAAAGCAGCGCGTCAGGTTCTGCTAGAGCAAAAATCCTTCTGGTTCGGTCTCGATGGAATCCTGATCGAGGGCGACGTTGCTAAAGCACTGAATCTGCCTCAAGCGGCAGGTATTGTAGTGCAACACGTATCCGAAGGCTCACCCGCATGGCGTCAAGGTGTGCGAGCAGGAACTTTGCGCACATCGGTCGACGATGAAGATTTACTTCTTGGAGGCGATGTTCTTCTCGAAATAAATGGGATACCGGTGACCGCGGCCGAAGGTGCTGTCGATCAAATTTATGCCAGTCTGAGCCAGCTCAAGGCGGGCGAAAGACTCAGAAGCAAAGTACTTCGCGCCGGACAAGTAATCGAATTATCAACGGTCATAACGTCCCAATAGATAGCTGGTCCAACTCAGCTTCGGCGCGAGCTTGATTGGTACGGTTTCACGTTGCAGGAATTGGGATAAGGACAGTAGTGGGTACGAGATATCGAGGGTGGTGAATAGGAGAATTATGAGGGCTCAAGGTTGTCAGGCCACCCTGGTCAACGGGTTACTACTTCTAGCTGTCTTCTTCGCGCTGTGCTCGCCCAAGGTTATGAGAGCCCAGAGCACCGATGCTAATCCGTCATCAAAGACGCATTCGCAACGAGCTCAGCAGATCCTGAATCCGGGCGATGACCGCGTCCTCATTAACACGGATTTGATCTCCTTCAACGTCACAATCACGGACCAATATGGTCGATTCGTTAGTGGATTACAGCAGAGCGCCTTTACTGTCTTTGACGACAAACAGGCCCAGGAGATTACCTTCTTCAGCGATGACGACGCTCCGGTAAGCCTTGGCATCGTCTTTGATCTGACTGGCTCGATGAGCGGTAATAAAGTCATGAGGGCGAAGGAAGCGCTTGAGCATTTTTTTCAAACAAGCCGCGATGGAGATGAGTATTTCCTCATCACTCTCCAAAACGGACGCGCCGCTCTCGCGCTCGATAGCACGCGGGATAGTCAGGCTGTCTTAAACAAACTTACCTTCGATCAACCGCGCGGAACCACAGCCTTCTACGATGCTTGTTATTTAGGTGTCGACAAGGTCACCCGTGGCACACATCCCAAACGCGCTCTCCTGGTGATTAGTGATGGACAGGATAATAACTCGCGATTCACTTTCAACGAGTTACGGCGCCTTGTTAAAGAGTCAGACGTGATCATCTACGCGATCGGGATAGAAGAAGAAAGAGACGAAACGCTCGCCTCTGATGGCCAATCGATCCTCGATGATATTGCTGCCGTATCTGGTGGCAAAGCTTTCTTCCCGCAGAACTCCGATGAGATGAATGATATTTTCGAGAGTATTGCTCTGGAACTTCGTCATCAGTACGCGATTGGATACCGGCCGCCTAATTTTAATGCCAACGGAAAGTGGCATCACCTCAAGGTCAAAGTCAGCCCGCCCCGCGGCCTTCCTCACCTCTTCGTGCGCAGTCGCGACGAATACTACGCACTCACGAACGCGCATTGACTGGCTTGAGATCTGAAAGACCTACGGATTTGAATCTTTGCCATTGTTTTGAATCTTTGCCACTAGCTTATGGACTTTGACTAAATAACGTAACGGTCCAATTGGCTGTTTAACCGAGCTTCTCGATTAGGCTTACGTGGAATAGTGCGTCAATTAGTCAAAGACCGTCATCGCTGGGTGTCCTCTAAAACAGACTCCCAGTCCCGGCAGGGACTGTTCAAAATAGCCCGATTACAGTCTTTGACGAAATAACGTAACGCTCCAATCAGCTGTTTAACCGAATTTATCGATTAGGCTTACGTGGAAAGGTGCATTAATTAGTCAAAGACCATTAGCTAGTGGTCCCCGTTCGGCCGGGGCCGTGATCCAGGTCAACTCGTCGCGATTCCATCCAGCGATAACCGGAATGAGATGTTGCCGAAATACACAACACAAACACAACACAAAAAGGAGAGTTTTCCATGACCACAAAGTGAACACTTCTAACTACTGTTTCCCGACTTTGTCGAACTTGCGTCTCGACTAGGCACACCGAGTCCTGGAGAATCGGCCCCGACTGCATTCCTCCCGGGTCGGGCGATACTCTTTCTGGGCAGTTCCGATACAACGCTTTTCCGTGATCACTTTCGCTTTCGCTAATCGCAGTCGAATTGAGAAAAAGCTGGAAGACAAATGATAGGGGCTGGTCTTAGCATCTCGCACTCAGGGAAGCCGTGATTCTCGGTCCCGATCACGATACCTGGAGATTTCTGGCAATGACGCGACATCCTGCAAATACGCCGATCGCAGGTTGTCCCGCTGAATTAGTGAATATCTTTCGCCGATGCTTATGACCTAAAAAGGCATCGGCTCACAAGGAGGAGGCGATGAAATTGAAAATTCTTGCAGCGCTGGTCTTGAGTGTACTAGTAATCACCACGGCCTCAGCACAATACGTCCGCACCGATTTAGTCTCGAATCAGCCGGGTGTAGCGCCTAATACTAACCCAGATCTTGTCAATGCCTGGGGACTCGTTTCACTCCCCACCAGCCCCTGGTGGGTCGCCGACAATGGCACCGGATTCTCCACCCTCTACAATGGAGCCGGTGTGCAAGTCCCACTCATCGTATCCATACCGCCGGCGCCAGCCAGCCCCGCGGGGACCCTTGGCACGCCGACCGGTCTCGTCGGAAATATCAGTACCGTCCCGACCGACTTTTCGATTACGGAAAATGGCGTGACGGCCCGATCGATTTTTATCTTCGCGACATTAGACGGTACGATCAGCGGTTGGAATCCCGCGGTTGACGGCGTTGATCCGACGACGGGTGCCAGTCATGCCACTGTCGCAGTTGACAGATCAAATGTTGGTGCGGTCTACACGGGCCTGGCTACCGCGACTAACGTAGCAGGCCAAACATTCCTCTACGCTGCCGATGATGGCCCGAACCGCAGAGTTGACATGTTCGATGGCACATTTACGCTGGTGAACTCGTTTGACGACCCGGCTATCCCGAGAAACTTTACCCCTTACGGAATTCAGGCCATAAATGGCAACATTTGGGTGACGTTCACAGCCCTGAACAAAGCTCAGAGTGGCTTCGTGGACGTTTTTGACACAGCGGGTAATTTGTTGAGGCACTCCGCCGTCCGCGGGCCACTCCATTCACCCTGGGGCATTGCGCTGGCGCCAGCCGATTTTGGTCCCATGAGTAATGCCATTCTGATTAGCAACAACATTTCCAGAGGCCGAATCAACGCGTTCAATCCGGAAACGGGTCAATTTCTCGGCCCCCTTCGCGACGCGAATGGCAAGGCTATTGAGGTCGACAATATTTGGGCCCTGGAGTTTGGCCACGATGGCGCCAATAACGTGAACGGTGCGCACAACCAACTCTTCTTTACAGCGGGCCCGAACAATTATGCAAACGGCCTTTTTGGTGTGATCTCGTTCGGACCCTAACAGCGCCGCAATTCAAGTCGCGCAGGCCGGCGAGTTTTGGGCCAGGCAGTCGGTAACGAATGGGAAACATTTACGATGCGGAGCCTCATCTGCTCCGCATCGATTGTTCCAAATTTGTTCCACTCTGAAGGGCCGACCAATGTATCCACTGCCTTCTGCTTAGTATCAGCGGGCGCGTGTGTAGTCGTCCGACATGGCCGTGCTGGTGTGACTCATCAAGTCACGCCGCGTCGCTGAGTTGAAGCCGGCCTCGTTTTCCGGACCGACTCTAACCCCCAGACATCCAACGAGATCAGCTTAGCCACACCCCCTTCCACATAGAGCGCAAGTCCGTCCGCTTCCGCGTTCGGGAAAATCTGGTCCGTGATTACCGTTCGCCCGTCATTACCGAACACTTCGACCGATGACCAGTCTACGAACAAGTGCAGCTTGATGCGGCCCCGGTCGGCGGGCAACGGTCCACTGTGCTTGCCCGGGAAGTGCTGATCGAAGGCAACGTTGCCTGACCGGCTCCGGTCTATAAAGAGTTCAGCGGCTGTCACGTCGTAGCCGACCACCGTCTCTTCCTTCGCACTTTTACGTACCTTCAGCCCGAACTCTGTGGCCGTGCCCGGCTCAAAGGTGGCGATAATCTCCAGCGTTTTGCCTTTGATCCGCTGTCCTGTAAGCGGATCACTCCCCGCCGCGATCAACTTGTTGGAAAGCGTGTAGTGCGATTGGCGCAGGCTCTGCAACTCCATGACCGGTGATTGCACCAGGTATAGGCCATCGCTATATGTTTTCAGTTGGGCCTCGCGTGGAATACTTTGCGCGCTGCGCCAGGGCGAGGTAGGTATCTCCTGACCGTACTCCCAGTTGTTCATCCAGCCGATCAAGAGCCGTCGCCCATCCTTCAAGGGTACGTTCGACCAGGAGACGACTGCATAGAAGTCCTTCCCGTAATCAACCCAACGGGCAGTGTCCTTAACTTCATCTAAGGAGAAACGCATCCCGTCGAACGAGCCGATAAAGTATTGAGCCCCTGAGCCACCCGCCACGCCGCCCGGATTGACGTTAACTATCAGCCCCCACTTTGTCTGGCCGGGTTTGCCGTCCACACTCAGCTCAAACAGGTCCGGGCATTCCCAGGCACCGCCGATGGCCCCCGCCGGACCGAAATCGCTCAAGTGTGTCCAACGCTTGAGGTCGGGGGAAGCGTAGAAACTAACCTTGTGCTCGGCAGCAAGCACGACCGCCATGATCCAACGCTTACCGGGTTCGTACCAGAACACTTTCGGGTCTCGGAAGTCAGTAGACTTGATGTCTATGACAGGGTTGCCGCTGTACATTGTCCAGGTCCGACCACGGTCCGTGCTATAAGCGATGCGCTGGTCTTGCCTGCCGCCTGCGGGATGGAATCCGGTATAGATGGCGACGATCGGAGGCTTGCCGCCGAGCCCAAATCCGCTCGTATTCTTTTCATCAACGACGGCGCTGCCGGAGAAGATCATCACACCGTTCTCTTCGGGCAGTGCTACTGGCAGGTGCTGCCAATGCACCAGGTCACGACTCACCGCGTGTCCCCAACTCATGTGTCCCCACTTAATGCCGAACGGATTATATTGATAGAAAAGGTGGTACTCGCCGTCGAAGTAGACGAGGCCGTTAGGATCGTTCATCCAGTTCTTCTCTGGCGTAAAGTGAAACTGTGGGCGATAGGTTTCCTTATACGATAGGGTGTCTGAACCCTTCTGCTGCGTTGGGCGGCCACTAATCGTCGGTCCGATGCATAGAATCAGGGCCAGCATGACTACCTTCAGTGCGACCAAACAACCGCGCGCGCTTATGACAGGTCCGAAATGGATATCGTTCATTTGATTTGCTCCAACACGGACCGTTTTCTTGCCGCGTCAGCGGCAGCTGAATGTAGACGTGGCTTTCAAGCCACGGTAGCGTTAACGCCCATCCCGCGTCGCGTCAGCGACGCTTGAGCAGGTCCTTCAATCCAATAGATTCCGCTCACCAGTTCCATCTGATGCTCATTAAGGAATTGATCAATGCAGTAGCGATTGGCACGTATCCAGCGGTTTTCAAAACGAAATCTCCAATGGTAATTCTCAACCGTCGCTGACGCGACGAAAATCTGTTTACGTCAGTTCCGTGGCTTGAAAGCCACGTCTACATTCATACTGCCGCTATGCGGCGAACACATAATGCGTTCTGTCGCGCAGACGTGACCTGAAATGCGAGTGTCCCAATGTCGCGTGGAACTATTTAGATCTGCACACCCTATTCTTTCGCAACCGGACGGGGATCAACCTGTGTGCTGCGTCCCGCCTGAATATGCACGATCTGATTCTCGGCCTGCGTGACCGCTTCTTTGCTGTTCTTAAGTGAAAAGGCGATGGCGAAATGACGGCTCTGGCCAGGGCTTAGCTTGGGCACGCGCCCGAACGCCCGCTCGATCCGGCGGGTGTAGGGAAAGCCTGTACCTGGCTCTAAACCGGTGACGTACCCTTCGCCTGCCGAGTTGGTGTTCTTCCACAAAGTGAAGAACGGTAATTCGTCTATGGAAAATGTCAGCGTGACGGCCCGGTCACCTACGGCATTGCGCAGCATCGCCGTCGTCCGACGACTCTCATCAGCATAAGGGTAAATACAATAAACTTGCTCGATGAACCCGCGTGTGGGGCCCGGGTAAACAGGATACTGGTCAATCCCTTTGGCCGCGTTGTCGTTGAAAGGCGTGACTTGCCTCACTGCACCCACAAACCTGGAACCTTCTCCCAGCAAAGGCGGGCCATAATTCGAGTGATAAATCACCTGAAACTCCTGCGGGAAATCGCTCAGGTTCGTGACCGTGTCCGCAACTTGCAGCGTGTCGGAACCGGGTTCGGTGGAGACCTCTGTGAGCAATTCCAGCTTGGGCCCATAGAACATTCTTTCGACGACCTTTCCCCGAATGGAGATGCGGTGTCGCGCTTGACGGTCGACGATCACTTCCACTTCGGAAGCAGGAATGTTAGCGATCTTCCCGTGGAGGGTAAGGTCCATCTCCGCTTCATCACCCACGTTGTTGATGAACTTATCCTTACCCGGGTGCCCGGCGAATTCCAGTCCGCAGCGGACTAACCATTCATTGAACCCTTCCAACCAGCCCAGTCCTCCTCGGCTCTCCAGGTTGATGAATTGGGGATGAACCACCTCCTTGACGGGTGAGTCCCAGCCCAATCTGAGATCGCCCATTTCGACCTTGAGTATTCCCATCCCTCGCGTCGGGATGACTGTGAAACGGAGCTTTCCATTATCTACAATGATGATGTCAACTCCCTCTTGTCTGCCGCCGTGCAGTGTGAGTTTCCTGATGGACCATTCCGGGCCGCCCTGAAGTTTGAGATCCCTACTTGTGCGTTGCCAACTGTCCAGGTGGATGCCACTTTCGGCGCTCGTTAAAGTCTGGCGGAACTCATCATCGCCGGCAGCCATAGAGGTGAGAGTTAAGAGTAGAAAGAGAGTTGCGAGAATGACGGCCTTGAAGGTGTGAACCGCCAGGTTTGACAGTGCCAGGCAGGTCATTTCGTTTGTTCTCGGCATAAAGAACAACTCCATACGCGAGCAGCGTTTAAACAGATGGTCATGAAGGTCAATACATTGACTCACCCCATTTCCTGGATCGTGATCTCATCCATCAACACATTGATCCTGTCTCGGGAACTCAACGCGGATGTATTTCGAGTGAGGGCATCGAGCGCGAAGGCGCTTGCCAGCCGGGCGGACTCAAGCAAGGACATGCCACCGAGTTGGCCGGCCAATATCCCTGCGACCATCGCATCACCCGCCCCGACTGTGCTGCGAACCCCCACGTTCGGAGGGCTGGCCAGGACCGCATGTTCATGGTTGACGAACAGCGCGCCCTCAGCTCCCATGGATACAGCGGCAAGCTCAATCCCCTTTGACAGGAGCAAGCGAGCAAATTTGACTATCTCCAGAATCGTAGACAGCTGCTTGCCTACGAGTTCTTCCAGTTCATGAACGTTGGGTTTGACGATATGCGGCCCGGCATCGAGCGCGTGCTGGAGCGCTTCGCCGCTGGTATCGAGCAGGACCCGGCACCCGTCCGCCTTGAGTGTGTGCACGAGGTCGCGATACATCGTTGCGTCAACTCCCGGCGGGAGGCTCCCCGCCAGGACGAACCACGGCAGGGACTCCGCAGCCAACGTTTTCAGCCCCCGCAGGAGCAGCTCGAAATCGCCGGTAGAAGGTGTCTGGCCGGGAAAGTTGATGTCAGTCGTCTGTTCCAGTGCGGGATCGAAGACCTTTATGCCAATACGCGTCTCGCCGGCGATGCGTATGAAGTGATCCTCTATCCCTTTGTCCGAGAACAGTGCCTCGAAGGGACCGCTGTTCTCACGCCCGAGAAATCCTGTGACAGCGACCTTGTGGCCGTAATCGGCAAGCGTCGCAGCGACATTGACGCCCTTCCCTCCCGGCTTAGAGTGCTGCTCCTGGACGCGATTGACGATGCCGGCGCTGAAGTTAGGAATAGTCAGCGTCAGATCAATCGCCGGATTCGGCGTTACGGTGACGACCTGAACGAGTTTGTTGTTCATAAGAATGATGCCCCCTAGCTCAGGGCAGAGGCAATTGACGCACCTCGCACGCGCTCCCGCACGCAAGCGCACGTCCCGCGAACACCTTCGCCTGGGCCAACGAGTAGCCGCGCATGGCAGCTTTCACGGCGGCGATGCTAGGCAGGCTCATGCTTAACTCCGTCACGCCGAGTCCGGTCAGGATCAGTGCGCCGACTGGGTCGCCGGCGACGCCGCCGCAGACGCCGACCCATTTTCCAGCCTTCGTCGCCGCCCGCACCGCCAGATCAATCATCCGCAGAACCGCAGGGTGCAATGCGTCCACCTGGTTTCCCAGCGTCGGGTGCATGCGGTCTATGGCGAGCACATATTGTGTGAGGTCGTTCGTGCCGACGGAAAAGAAGTCCACCTCGCGCGCCAGTTCGTCCGCGATGATGACCGCCGAGGGGACTTCGATCATGATCCCTATCTCGACGGGCGGAACCTTCAACTCCTGCCGCACCTGCTCGGCCACCTGCTTTCCCGCGCGCAGGTCTTCGAGCGTCGCGATCATCGGGAACATGATCTTGATCGGCCCTGTCGTCGAAGCCCTGTAGATGGCGCGCAGTTGCGGGATAAAAAGCTCCGGCTTGCGCAGGCACAGGCGAATGCCTCGCACCCCAAGAAACGGATTATCCTCTTTCGGCAAAGAGAGGTACGGCACGACCTTGTCGCCGCCGATGTCGAGAGTTCGGATGATAAGCGGCAAGCCGTTCAACGCGCGCGTCATAGCAGTGTACGCGTCCAACTGCTCCTCTTCCGTCGGCGGCGTATCGCGATTGAGAAACAGGAACTCCGTCCGCATCAGGCCGACCCCTTCGGCCCCGGCCTCGACGGCGCGCGCGGCCTCCGCGGCACTTCCGATGTTGGCGACGACCTCGACACGGTGGCCGTCTGTGAGGATGGCCGGCTCATAACGTGTCTGGTATTCCTTGTCGCGCTGGCCCTGTAGATCAATCTGGAAACTACGCGCCGATTCCAGGTCGCCCGCGCTCGGCTCCACGTAAAGCCGTCCCGACGTGCCATCGAGCACGCAGATAATCCCATCGGTCTGCTCCAGGACCTGCGAGCCCGCGCCGACCACGGCCGGGATGTCGAGCGAACGCGCGATGATTGCCGTGTGTGATGTCGGCCCACCCGACGCGGTGCAGAGACCGAGAATACGCTTTGGATCGAGCTTGGCCGTGTCCGATGGCGTGAGGTCGTCGGCAATGAGAATTACCGGCTCGTCCGGGAGATTGGCCGCGATGTGTTGTGTGCCGGCGAGAAGGCGCAGAACCCGCTGCCCCACGTCGCGCAGATCGGCGGCGCGCCCTGCCAGGCGCTCATTATGTACTTGCTGTAACTCCGCCACGCGCTCGTCGATGGCTCGCTGCCAGGACCAGGCGGCGCTGTGCCGACCCTCGATGAGGGTGCGGACTTCTCCGTAAAGGTCTTCATCCCCGAGCAATGCCTGGTGCGCGCGGAAGATGCCGGCTTCGCTTTTGCCGGCCCCTCCTTTGCCGAGTTGCGCGGCGACCGCCGTATAAAGTTCCGCGAGTTGCTCGCGGGCAGCTTCGATGGCCTGTTCAAGATGTAGCTTTTCGGCCCGAGCATCAGCCGTGGGACGATCAGTTACCACAATCCGCGTCGCCTGGAACTGGAACAGCCGACCGAGAGCGATTCCGGGCGAGGCTGAGACGCCCATGATTGCGCGCCCGCTCGATTGCGGCTGCCATGCGAGGGTTGCAGCAATGGGCGCTTCTTCCTCTTTAGTCTCTCCGAGGCCGCTTTCGATGGCCTCCTTCAATGCCTTGAGCGCGGCTTCCGCTTCGGGGCCGGAAGCGATGATGCGTACTGTTTCGCCCCCCTCGACGCCAAGCTTGAGCAGTGAGGCGAGTGCTTTGGCGTTGGCGATACGGGTTCCATGCTGAATGCGTATCTCTGCATCGAACCCCATGGCGACATCTACAAGGAAGGTTGCCGGACGCGCGTGCAATCCGGCGCTCCCGGCGATCTGCACGTCCACGTGATGAGCGCCGGTAAGATCCGCCTGCGTCTCGGGAGGCTGCGGCTCGTTTCGGCGGCTAAGTCCCGCGATGACTTCGGCAGGATCATTCGTCTGCGCGAGCCGCTCGGACATCGCTGCATCGTCGAGCACATCCGTGAGTGCGGCAAGGATACCCAGATGCTCGTCGGATTTCGCCGCGATGCCGACCACCAGTCGAACGATCTGCCCGGGATTCCACTCGACACCCTCCGGCAACTGGACGACTGTCACGCCGGTGCGATGGATCAATTCACGATCCTGCCCCAGTCCGTGTGGAATTGCGATGCCGTTGCCCAGGAAGGTGTTCGCCTGTAGTTCGCGGCCCAGCATGCTCTCGACATACCCGGGCGCGATGTACCCGCCATCGACAAGCAGGCGTCCGGCGGTTCGGATAGCATCCTCTTTGTCCATCGCGCGGGCACGAAGCAGGATGTTTTGTGGAGTAAGCTGGATCATGCCTGTTCGGTTCGTCGAACGTTGCCGGCCGCTCAGGATACGGCGATTACATTCTGTGCGCGGAGCGCAGATTCGGTAATGGGCAGCGGGCGTTTCAGGAGAAAGAGCGCGCCGGTAGTCACGAACGTCCCGGCAAGGATTGCACCGAGATATGCCGGCAGGTTCGACACCGCGCCCGGAATAAGCACTGCGAAGATGCCACCGTGCGGAACCAAAAGCTGTACGCCCATCACCATCGAGAGAGCGCCGGCAACGGCTGAGCCGAGCACCAGCGTCGGGATGACTCTCAGCGGGTCTTTGGCGGCAAACGGAATCGCTCCTTCTGTAATGAACGACAACCCCAGCACAGCCGCCGCTCCCGCGGCTTCACGTTCTTCCGTGTCGAAGCGGTTCTTAAATAGCAGCACTGCCAGCGCCAGCCCCAGCGGAGGCGTCATGCCGGCAGCCATCACCGCAGCCATCGGCGTATAAATCTTGCTCGCGAGCAATCCGACGGCGAACGTGTATGCCGCCTTATTAACGGGCCCACCTGTATCGAAGGCCATCATCGAGCCGAGGATAAGCCCAAGAAGCACGGCGTTTGTGCCGCGCATACTCAACAGCCAGATGTTCATCGCGTGGTTGAGTGCCTGAACGGGCGGCGCGATGACGTAGATCATCAACAGACCAACCACAATCGTCGAAAGTAACGGCAGGATCAGCACCGGCTTCAAACCTTCGAGCGTGGCTGGAAGGCGTATCCTGTCTGCGAGGAACTTGGTGAGATAGCCGGCGAGAAACCCCGAGACAATTCCGCCAAGAAATCCCGCTCCGAGATTCTGCGCCAGCATGCCGCCTATCAAACCGGGCGCAATGCCGGGACGATCGGCAATCGAGTAGGCAATGAACGCCGAGAGCACTGCGACGAACAGATGGAAGGCCGTCCCTCCGCCGATCTGGCTGAGAGCCCAGGCGAGTGTGCCCTTCTGTTCGCCAGCGTAAATACCACCGATAGCAAACGCGAGCGCAATGGCGAGTCCTCCGGCGATCACCACCGGCAACATGTAGGAGACACCAGTCATGAGGTGCTTGTAAGGTCCGGTACGCGCCGCTGCCCTTGCGGCCTTTGCTTGTTCAACAGCTCCGGCGAGACTCTGCCCCTGGTCGCTGCCCGCCGGTTGGGCCAACGCGGTCCGGATCACTTCCTGACCGGCCTTCATCGCGTGTTTCGTGCTAGTGCTGTAGAGCGGCTTCCCGGCGAAGCGTGAGGTGTCCACCTTTGTCTCAGCCGCTATGATCACCGCGTCCGCCTCGGCGATATCCTCCGGCGTGAGCTGGTTTTTCGCCCCGACAGACCCCTGTGTCTCGATCTTGATCGTATGTCCGAGCGCCCGCGCCGCTTTCTGCAGCGCCTCGGCAGCCATAAATGTGTGTGCGATCCCAGTCGGGCAGGAGGTGATGCCGACGAGGCGTTTCCTCCCGGCAACCGGCTGCGTTTCCGGAGCAAAGGTCGGTACAGCTTGGGGAGCCGATGCGGCTGACGATGCCACAACCTCCGGCACGAGTCTGACTGCGGCTTCGAGCACCCCACGCGTGTTCCTAATGGCCTCGCTGACAGGTGTTTCATATACCGGCATCCCTGTAAAACGCGAAGTGTCAACGCGGATGTCGGTTGCCAGGACAACCACGTCTGCTGCGGCTATATCTGCGTCTGAAAGGATGTTCCTTGTCCCGACCGACCCCTGGGTCTCGACCTTGATCTCATGACCCATCACCTCTGCGGTCTTCTTCAGCGCTTCAGCAGCCATGAGGGTATGGGCGATACCGGTCGGGCAGGATGTCACCGCAACGATTTTCATATCGGGTACAGCGTGCTTTCGAACATGGGGAGATGCTTATCATATATCAATTTTTGGCTTGCGGTCAGCCTTAAATGTGGTCACAATACCCACAATTCAACGACAACCCACCAAAAGAAAGGAGAGGAGCAGACATGCCTTCTATAACAGGATCCTTCTCAGGAAAAATCACGAAACAATCTACACTCTCGCTTACCGACCAACCCAACCACGCGATGGGCATCGCTGAGGTTAACGGCACTCAGAGATCGCCCGATATGCTGTGGAACAACTCGAATATTACCTACTGGGGCGTTACCGACGTGCTCGACGGCAAGGGCTCGCAGCGCGGCTACTTCAATAACGTCCACCCTGATAAGGGGCGTGATTGGGGCACGTTCGAGGCTCAGGTCACCGCAACTGGTGGAGCGATGACTGTTGAGGGCGCTTATAAATTCACCGGCGGGGATGGGCACTACCGCGGCATCACCGGCGGTGGCAAATTCAAGACGGTGATGAAATCGGAGACCGAACTCGAGGCAAGCTGGGAGGGCAACTACGAGCTTGCCAGGGCGCAGACGCCCTGACGTTGTCGCGATTGTTCCGATGAAACCTGCGCCGACATAAAGCTGGTTGGCTCGTTGCCATCGGCATAGGTCTTAGTCCGGTCTTTCGCTTCGCCGCCCGAAAACTTTAACTGTAGCTTTTGAACGATTTCGGCAACGATCTTCTACTCTGCATGACTAGAAGATCGTTCGACGTTGCTACGCCCTCAGCGATTTTGATTTCGATTATTCAACAAAGCCCAGTCGACATTAAAATGCTGTCAGACTTTACGCCAAAACTAAATGAGCCGTCGGAGGAATGATGTTGCGGGACACTTTGTAGACAGTCTTCTGCTGGAAGGTCGTAGCCAGAACATCGCCATCATCAGCCTGAGCTATTGAGGAATAGTTTTACCATCTTCATCATTGTAGTGACGGTGTTTCTGATGGTAAAGAACGCTTCGGTGCTACTATACAGGGATAGCAGAAGGAGAAGAGCTATGTAGTTCAAACAGTTTTACCTCGGTTGTGTCGCACTCATGCAGTGTGAAGCGGAGGCAAGGTATGACAACAATTGACCGTTCAGCGCGGCGAATACCGTCTGTGATAAAGAGGTCCAGGCTGTCTGTATTATCTGTCACCATCTCGTCAACCGTCACCCTTCTGCTGCAAGGCTACGCGGTCTACGCGGCGCCCATCTTTCCAGCCATTCGTCGATCGGGCATCGAACTCTTGCCACCCCGACTGGGACAACGTGTTTTCCAGCAGGCGCGACCGATTGTCCTCACCTGCATCTGCGTGCTCGCCCTCCTGGCGGGGCAAGCTTGCCAAAAACCCGATAAGCCCAGTGCCGGAATAGTGCTCACGCTCATTGATCAAAACTGGGTTGATAAGGAATCCCGGGCCCGCCTCACCGAAGAATTGCGCCTGTTCACAAACGAGAGCGGCATTGCGGTTGAGATCCTCCCTGCGCCCGAAGGCGCATTGGAGCAATTAGCAACCTGGCGTAAGCTGCTGGAGGGCGGGGCAACAGTACCAGATGTATACGGGGTCGACGTGATCTGGCCTGGAATCCTTGCCGACGAGCTCCTCGACCTCAATTCTTATATACCTGCGGAGGAGATCGCCGCGCACTTTCCAGAGCTGATTGCAAACAATACGGTAAACGGCAGGCTGGTCGCCTTGCCGTTTAACATGAGTACCGGACTGTTGTTTTACCGCGTCGATCTGCTGCAACAATATGGCTACCGTGCGCCACCGAAAACCTGGGGAGAACTTGAAAGCATGGCCAAGCGAATTCAGGCTGGCGAACGCGCGAAAGGGCATAAGGACTTTTGGGGATTTGTTTGGGAAGGGGCTCCTACTGAGGCTCTGACTTGCAATGCTCTGGAATGGCAGGTATCTGAGGGCGGCGGCACGATTCTCGAGAACGGCACGATCACCGTGAACAACCCGCAGACGATCCGGGCGTGGGAGAGGGCGGCGCGCTGGGTGGGTTCCATTTCACCGCCCGGCGTGGTCGCTTACAAGGAGTGGGATGCCTTCAACATCTGGCAAGCAGGACAAGCGGCCTTTATGCGCAACTGGACACATGCGTATGTTGCGGCCCGTGCGCCAGGTTCACCTACAAGAGAGACCTTCGAGGTAGCCCGATTGCCCGGGGGCCGAGTAGGTCTGGGAGCAACCCTGGGGGGAAATGGTTACGGCGTCTCCCGGCATTCGATCCATCCAAGGGAGGCGGCTATGTTGGTCCGCTTTTTGTGCCGGCGCGATGTGCAACTAAGGAGGGGCCGGACAACGGGTCAGCCACCGACCTTACCAGAGTTGTACAGCGACCCTGAGGTTCTGGCGGCGAACCCGTACTTTTCAAGTGTTTTGGAGATGCGGAAGGACATAGCTTTACGGCCGGCCACAACGAGCGGCAAGATGTATCCGGATGTTTCTCGCGCCTATTTTGAGGCCGTGCACGTGGTGCTCACCGGCAAAAAGACGGCGGCCAGAGCCGCGGCCGACCTGCAAGGTGAATTGCAGGAAATCACCGGTCTCAAAGCACCGCCTACAGGCGTGAGTGCCCCCCAGGTCGGGACACAGATGGTTCGCCCAGGTGATCGTACCCGGACGGCCAACTAGCGGGCGTACCGTTCCGGGTAGCACTGTGAGAATGTCAAGATGGCACACAGCGCCACAGTGTCAGCAACGAAGGGGATGAAACGTAAGCCGCACCTGTTCAGGAATCTGTTTCGTCGCACTCACCGGAGCATTGGGACGCGCTTAACCGCCTGTTTTGTGACCATCCTCCTGCTGATGATAGCTGCCGACGTGATTGCTGTTTGGCAGTTCAACCGAATGGCAGCTCCAGGCCGGCGCCTGAACCAGGCCGACCAGGCATCGCTCGCCGTCGTGCGTGTCCACCTCGACGTAGACGCCTTCAGAGATACGATGGCTGCATTGGCGAGCGCTCACGACACTCGCCAATTTGCGAGTGAAGCCGCCTCCCTCCGCCGGAAGTTCCTGGAGGATGTTGCACACGCCCAGGAATTGCTCAGGTCGTCGCCTGATATCGAGCAGGACCCTGTGATCCCGAGCGCACTGGAAACATTGCTGGTGACTTTACCGACTCAGATCGATACGGTGATGGAGCTGGCGAACGCGAACGACTGGCCGGCTGTGCGCCTCCGTTTAGCGGACCAGGTGCCATCCATGATCGACTTGAGTTCAATGATGGTGGAGCGTGCGGACCGGGAGGTTTTGCAGGTGCGTGAGGAGGCCATCGAGAGCGCTCAACGGGTGCGGCGGCAGCTCTTTCTGGTGGTTCCCATCACAGCCCTGATGACATTGCTTATAGCCGTCGCGCTGGGCTGGTACACCACTCGGGCTATTACTGACCCGCTTTCCGAACTCGATGCCGGTGCCCAGGCTCTGGCGCGCGGTGAGTTTCGGCATGAAGTCGTCGTGGGTGGGGAAGATGAACTGGCCACGTTGGGAAAAGCATTCAATTACGCCGCTCGGCGAATTCGCGAGCTCTACGAAACAGTCCTCCGTAGTGAGAAGCAGCTTCGTGATGTGATCGAAACAATTCCGGCAATGGCCTGGACCGCTCTGCCCGACGGGTCCAATACATTCTCGAATCGACAATGGGTGAAATACACAGGTCTATCCGTGGGGGATACAGCCGGCTCAGGTTGGCAGGCCGTCGTTCACCCCGAAGACGTTGATCGAAATGTAGAGAATTGGCGCGCATCCCTGGCAACCGGTGAGCCATTTGAGGATGAGGCACGCTTGCGTCGCGTCGCTGATGGGGAATATCGCTGGTTTTTGGTTCGCGCTGTGCCGCTGCGGGATGAGCGAGGGAATATCCTCAAATGGTATGGGATCGCGACGGATATTGAAGACCGCAAGCGCGCCGAGGAGGCGTTGCAGAAGGCGCAGGCCGAACTAACTCACGTCAGCCGTGTCACAATGATGGGGGAGCTGACCTCTTCCATCGCCCATGAGGTCAATCAGCCGCTGGCCGCCATCGTGACCAACGCCGACGCCTGTCTGCGCTGGCTCGCCCGCGACCTCCCCAACCTCGAAAAGGCGCGCGAGTCGGTCGCGCGTATCGTCACGGACGGGCACCGTGCCAGCAAGGTGGTCGGGCGGGTGCGCGCCCTCTTTAAGAAGACCACCTCGGACAAGACGGGGCTGGAAGTCAACGACCTCATCCAGGATGTCCTTGCCCTCGTGCCCGGCGAGTTGCGCAGAAATCTTATACAACTTCGGACTGAGCTTGCGCCCGACCTGCCGCGCGTTCTTGGTGACCGGGTGCAGTTGCAGCAGGTGCTGCTGAACCTCGTCATCAACGGCATCGAAGCGATGAGCGCGGTCACGGATCGTCCGCGGACGCTCCTGATTAGTTCGCAAAGACATGAGCCGGACAGTGTGCTCGTAGCGGTGCAAGACTCTGGTGTGGGGATCGGAGCACAGGACTCGGCAATACTCTTCAACGCTTTCTACACGACGAAGCCTCAGGGTATGGGAATGGGGCTCAAGATCAGCCAGTCGATCGTGGAGGCGCATGGGGGGCGGTTGTGGGCCACGGCCAACGATGGTTGCGGCGCGACCTTTCAGTTCACCCTGGCCACGAACGGTGAGGGTGTGTGATGACACAGACTGACGCAATCGTTTTCGTGATTGATGACGATCCTTCGATCCGCAAAGCTATCAAGTGTCTGATTAGGTCTGCCGGGATGCGCGTAAAGACGTTCCAGTCGGCGCAGGAGTTCATGGCGAGCAGTCGCCCGGATTTGCCCGCCTGCCTCGCGCTCGACGTACGGATGGAAGAGACGCCGACTTTAGCACCTTCTGATTGGTGGGCTGATCTTTACGTTCGACCATTAAAGCGAATAGTGGAAGCAACCAGAAAGTATAAGCATGTTTTCCCGATCGGACAATAGGAGTTCCAACTTATGAGTTGGCCGAGCTTGTTACAGTATGGGGTCTTTCTGCTCGTTGTCATCGCTCTCGTCAAGCCGCTCGGCGGCTACATGGCCCGCGTATTCCAGGGTCAGATGACTTGGCTCGATTTTCTTCTTCGACCTGTTGAGCGACTCATCTTCAGGATGACCCGCGTTGATGCGGCCAAAGAAATGTGTTGGAAGGAGTACGCTGTCTCCTTCATTGTATTCGGCCTGGTTGGAACCATCACGACCTACCTGATCCTGCGCCTCCAACATTTCTTGCCTTACTTTGGATTGACGTCCGCATACCTCACGACTCCAATGACGCCCGACCTGGCACTTAACACGGCGATTAGTTTCTCAACGACTTCGACGTGGCAAGCGTATGGTGGGGAAACAACGCTGAGTTACTTCTCCCAGACTGTCGGTTTGGCGGTGCAAAACTTTCTGGCGGGGGCTGGTGGCCTGGCGGTCGGTGTAGCTTTCATTCGCGGCCTGGCGCGTGAGAACACTGACAAGCTCGGTAACTTCTGGGTCGACTTGGTGCGGGCGCTGTTGTGGATCCTGTTGCCACTTTCAATACTCGCGAGCCTGGTCCTCATCTGGCAGGGTGTGCCTATGAATTTCAGCGCATACACCGTGGCTAAGACAATTGAAGGGGGCACCCAGACAATCGCACAGGGGCCAGTCGCTGCATTTGAAGTCATCAAGAACCTCGGTACGAATGGTGGAGGTTTTTTTAATGTCAACGGTGCGCATCCGTTTGAGAACCCGACGCCCTTCGCCAACTTCTTCGAGATGCTGCTCATTGCGGTTCTCCCGGCAGCCTTTGTGAACACGTTCGGACGAATGACAAATCGGTTGCGTGAAAGTTGGCTCCTGCTTTGGGCCATGGTGTTTCTGTTTTCCTTTGGCTTGTTCTTCTGCGGAGCATTTGAAGAGCGCGGCATTCCTGCCGTGCGGCATATGCTCAACGAGTCTGCTCTGACGATGCCAAACATGGAAGGCAAGGAGGTCCGATTTGGGATCGGCGGCTCGGTGCTAACCGCGATTACTACGTCGAACGGGGCGACGGGTTCTTACAATTCCATGGACGACAGCTATACCCCACTCGGCGGTGGAGTCCTCTTAGGCAACATGCTACTCGGCGAAATCGTTTTCGGTGGTCTGGGGACCGGCTTATATAGCGTCGTCTTAATCGCCTTGATTGGATTGTTTCTGGCAGGACTGATGATTGGTCGAACGCCGGAATATCTTGGGAAACAGATAGGGATAACCCAGATCAAATTCATAATGCTGTACGCGCTTGCCTCGCCGGTTTCGATTCTTGCACTGACAGCGATTGCGGTGGCCACACACGCAGGCTTGTCGGGACTTACAACCAACGACGGGCCACACGGTCTGACTTCAATCTTGTTTGCGTACACCTCGTCGTTCGCCAACAACGGCCAGAACTTCGCCGGCCTGAGCGCCAACAGCGTCTTCTACAACCTGACAACGGCCATCGCCATGATGGTGGGTCGGTTTGGACTCGCCGTTCCGGCGCTCGCCCTCGCCGGATCCTTTGCTGCTCAGGGTCGTCGGCCCGCCACTCTGGGAACCTTGCCCACTTATACTTTGAGCTTTGGCGTGCTCATCGTCGGCACCGCGCTGATTGTCGGATTATTGAGTTATTTTCCGGCGTTGGTCCTAGGGCCGGTGATCGAGCACTTGCTCATGAAGTCATGAATGTAATCCGCCAGGGCTGTAGCAAACTACAATCAAACGCTTTTCAGAAGTGCCTGGGCACACTGGAGTGCTACCTCGTGGATTCCTCCTGACGTGCGTGTTGCCTTGGCGCACTCGCAAGAGTACGATTCTTATACCCGACGAGGAACAGATGATCCCCAGCAGATTATTTGAGGTGATTGAGATGCTCCCCCAATTAATCGCAAGTAGCATCGTAGACTAAGCTAATGGCCACGAACTACGTTAGCAGTAGCGATCGATCGATACCCTCGCGGGAGTCTTATATGCGCTCCAACTCGCGCCCCGCAAGTTTTCATCGCCTTACGGCAGGTTCTATCCACTTATTGTTCTGATTAATTCGCATCCCCCGTCGATATTGGCAGACATTCGGCCGCCGCTGACTCGGGTTAAAGCGCATGCTCGTCAGGCTAGCGGATAGCCGAATCAAATGGTAAGGAGGAGATGGAAATGGGACTATTCGATAAAATGTTCGGACGCGAGGCCACTGCCGCGCAGCAGGACGCAAACGCTCAGCAACGCTTCAACGAACTCAAAGGAAAATATCAATCGGTACTGAACCTGATTGAACAACAGCAAGTGCAGTTGCTTAATCTGCACGTCCAGGATAACAAGCTGTTCATCAAAGGAACTGCACCGTCTGACGCTGCCAAAAATGCAGTTTGGAATCAGATCAAGCTCGTTGACTCCGGCTACGATAGAGATCTCACCTGCGACATCACCGTCGATGCGAGCCGCGCCATTGGCGCTGCAGCCGGGGGCGGCCAGGGCCAGGGGGGCCAGGTCTATAAAGTCAAATCCGGCGATAACCTGTCGAAGATAAGCAAACAGTTCTACGGAGATCCCAATGAATACATGAGGATCTTCTATGCGAACCGCGACAAACTTCGCGATCCGGATCACATTCAGGCGGGTCAGGAACTGACCATTCCTCCCAGGACCTAAACACCAGTAACGTTGGCGCGCCGCTTTGCGTGCGCTTAGCGTCGCGCCAACGAGGCAAGTCACTTGGAGGACGGATCATTTAACGCTTTCACCGCCGGCAGAAAGGGTTTTCACATAATGAGGCGCTTACTCTTTGCCGTGGTCACACTCTCATCCCTGGCGATTGGCGGGGTTAACTTTGGCTATAAGATATCTGCCGCGGAGATTTTGAACGACACCCACAGTTCCATCCTGCCGCCAGTTATCCTTGACGATTCAGCATACAAAGTAGTGAGGTTTCCAACGAACCAGGGAACAACGGAACTCCCGGGCACGTCCTGGCAGTTGGTGAAGTTCCAGGGTGGCGACGGGACCATATTAACGCCCGACGACAAATCCAGGTACACGATTTCATTTGGCGAAGGAGGTCGCGTAAGTGCGCGAATTGACTGTAACCGGGGAAGCGGCACCTGGAAATCGTCAGGACCGAATCAACTCCAGATTGGCTCAATTGCGCTCACACGTGCGATCTGCCCGCCGGGCTCACTACATGATCGGATTGCCAGAGACTTGAATGTTGTACGGTCGTACACAATCAAGGATGGACACCTCTTTCTATCGCTGATGGCTGACGGCGGCATTTACGAATTCGAATCCATTGGCGGTTCGCAACCCCTGGACTCAAAGTCACCGGTGGCCGCATCGCTCTTTGGGAAGAGGTGGCGACTGACGGAGGTAAAAGGCGCCGCAGTGAGGACAACCAAGCCCTACATCGAGTTTGATCCTGGGTCGAAGAGGTTTTCTGGCGACGGGGGCTGTAATAGGATCGCCGGCGGCTTTGAAGTCGACGAAATGCATATTCGATTTTCGCAGAGCATCAGCACCGAACGGGCATGCATCGACTCTGAAATACAACAGGTCGAAACGGATTTTTTCCGAGGATTGGAAGAGGCGACCGAATTTAAAATTCAGGGCGATCTCCTGCACTTGTACGCAGGCGATCGGCCGTTACTAACTTTTAGTTCGCCCTCGACCGAGACGAATGGCTCTGTGGAAACAGCGCGAGTGACAGGGACAGTCACCTATCGGCAACGCATCGCGCTTACGCCGAACGCAGTTATCGAGGTGAAGTTGCTGGACGTTTCGCGCGCTGATGCTCCGGCAGTGACGATTGCGGAACAGACGATTATGCCTGCGGGTCATCAAGTACCGATTGCTTTTTCGCTCGAATACGACCCTGGTCGCATTGATGATCGAAGCCGTTATGTTATCCAGGCTCGCATTCTGGAAAAGGGCCAGGTTACGTTTATCAGCACTCAAGCGTATCCCGTCATAACTGTAGGCAACCCCAATAAAATAAATGTAATTGTGAGCCCGGTCCGTCACTGAGGATCGAATCTTCGTCAACGTTGGCATAGATGCGAGGGATTCTGGCTTAGAATAATTTCCTTAATAATGAAGGAAGGGTTCAATTCCTTGCTGTATGGACGTTCTGGCCCTCATCTCATCAGCTTTCTCTAAATCAAAACAGACAAGATTGGTACACGATGGCGGACTTAACCTTCGAATAAGATTTCCTGGCCCTCAGGAAAATACGACCTTTATCGGTTTTATTCCGTGTTCTATTTCCTGTGATCTTGACAATGACTGGGAGCGCGAAACACACCGTTCATGCTAATTAAGAGTATTCGCGCGCCAGCGCTCAGCCTTCACTAGCCTCTAGCCTCTGACATCTAACATCTGCTTTTCTCAGCGTGTATCCGTGGCTGATTTTTCCTTATGTACCAATCTTCCCTGGCGTGACTTAGCGACAGCCGGACGGAGTAAACTTCGTCGAGAGTACCGCGCGAGAGCTGATCGAAACTTGTTGTAAAGTTGCTGTAATCTTTCGTGCGTTATATCTGCGGAGATGCTTCAGGTTCTGCGAGCAGATACCGTTAAAAGGGGATGGGCGGCTCAGATCGGGAGCTCTTTCGCCGGCGGATAACCATGCTGCTCGCGACCAACCCCGCCGTCGTATTTTTTGGTCGTTTTGTACAGCTCGAGGTGGCCGTCCGCGGCAAAGGTCTTGCAGCGCTGGCTGAGTTCCTGCATTTCCCTGGGCGCCATCGGCTTGAAGCCGCGCACTACGCCCAGGTTCTGGCGCAGTACGTCCAGCGAATCCATGCCGCTAATTGTGGTAGCGACAGGCAGGCTCATTGCGTAACGCAGCGCATCCTCTGCGCTCACAACGCCGTGCAGGATCGGCTGGCCGTCGCCTCCCAGGCTCTTCATGCCCAAAGCCGCGATGCCGCGCCGCTCAAGTTCCGGCAGTACCTGCTGCTCAAAGCTGCGATAGGTGCCGTCAAAACAATTTAGCGGCATTTGGACCGTATCAAACGGATAATTGTGCGCCAGCATTTTGAGATGAATCGACGGGTTCTTATGTCCAGTGAAACCGACGAAACGGACCTTGCCTTGCTTCTTCGCCTCGTCCAGCGCTTCGATCACGCCCCCCTTGGCGAAGTGCAGATCCGGATCATTTTCATAGATGACCTCGTGAATCTGCCAAAGGTCCAGGTGATCGGTTTGGAGGCGCTTTAGCGACTCCTCCAGTTGCTGCATTGCAACCTTTTTATCTCGGCCATGGGTGCAAACCTTGGTCATCAGGAAAACTTTGTCGCGCCGGCCCTGCAAGCCGAGTCCCATCCATTCCTCGCTGCGATGGCCATTGTATTCCCACGCGTTGTCGAAAAAGGTTATGCCCGCGTCCACCGCCTCCTGAACCAGGCGCACGGCCGTCTCGACCGATCCCATAGTCCCAAGATGATATCCGCCAAGTCCGATGATCGAGACCTGTTCGCCGGTTCTCCCGAGGGGCCTCCGAGGAACTTGATCAGGGCCGGTGTTCGTCATTTCCAGCGGACCTGCCGCCCCTGCACTGAAGGTGTGCAAAATTGAACCTGCAACTATTGTCCCTGTGGACGCCAGGCCCGCTTGTAAGAAGCGTCGCCGGTCTAACTCGGGAGTTGCTTCGGATCGCTCACCTGGTTGGTGTTGTCTTGCCATTTTCTCGTTCTCCTCGAAGGCATCATGCCAGCGGCATTGTCTGTGGCACCAGCCAGGGCGCATCTCCCTTTTCCAACATCTCCGAGACTTCTCTTTGAGTATGATCGACAGGGAAACCGTGAGGCAAACGGGTCATCGGATTGTCATACCGCAGCGACACTTTGTATGGCTCGAAGCGACCGTCGGCAGCCGTCGGCGCACAGCGGGCGCGCAATGCCTCCATGTCGCTCTCCGACATAGGATGAAAGTCACGCACGACACTCAAATTCTGGTGCAGCACATCCAGCGAATCCATGCCGCAAATTGTGGTCGCGACGGGCAAGCTCATCGCGTAACGCAACAACTCCTCCGCCTTAACGACGCCATTTTTTATCGCCCAGGCAGTACCGCCCATGCTCTTCATGCCCAGCGGCGCTATGCCGCGCCGATTGACCTCAGGCAAGACCTGCTTCTCAAAGCTATGAAAGTTGGCGTCGAAAGGGTTCAGGGGCATCTGCACCGAGTCAAACGGATAACCGAGCTCGAGCATCTTCAAGTGAAAAGCGGGTTCTTTGTGACCGGTGAAACCAACGAATCGTGCCTTTCCTTGCTTCTTGGCTTGATCAAATGCTTCCAATACACCCCCCTTGGCATAGGCCAACTCGGGGTCGTTGTCATATACGATGCCGTGGATCTGCCAGAGGTCTAGATGATCGGTCTGGAGCCGCCGCAGCGACTCTTCCAGCATCTGTAGCGCCAGGTGTCCGGTGCGCCCATGAGTGCAGACTTTGGTCATTAAGAACACCTTGTCTCGACGTCCCTTGAGCGCCCGGCCCAATATGTTCTCGGTCTTGCCGTTGTAATATTCCCAGCAGTTGTCGAAGAAAGTGATACCGGCGTCGACCGCCTCATGGACGAGCCGGATCGCCTCATCTATGCTCGGAAGATCGCCGAGGTGATGGCCGCCGACTCCGATTGCCGATATCTGAGCGCCCGTGCGTCCGAGTTTGCGATAAAGCATGTCACCCTTCCTTGCGGTTGGCGGCACCGCTTGTCCCGCTGATTCGGCGGGCGAGAAAACAGCCTCGCCGGCCGCTGAAACACCGGACGCCACGCCGGCAATCGTTGCGCCAACTTTAAGAAAGTCCCGCCGAGTTGTTTTCATCTTCGTTTCTCCCAGGAACTCACCGCAGAGAAGGTGCTCGAAGCTTCAGTTGTATCCCTCAAAAACTGATCCGGAAAGCCGCTCTATGTCTGATCCGCGATGAAATACTTCCTCCTCATCCAGCACTACGTGTCTGCTCAGCGACCTTTTCGGCACTTGGGTCGTGATAGATCTGGAAACCAGCCCAGGACTGGCTCACTGGCATCAACTCGAGACGATTGATATTGACGTGCGGCGGTAGGTTCGCGATCCAGAACACCGCGTCGGCGATGTCCTCTGCCGTCAGCGGGTCTGCGCCTTCGTAGAGGGCATCGGAAGTGGCCTGATCACCGCCCGTGCGCACGAGGGTGAATTCGGTCTGGGCCAGACCGGGCTCGATCGAGGTCACGCGGACGCCCGTGCCGTGCAGATCGCTACGCAGGCCGAGCGAGAACTGTCGCACGAAAGCCTTCGTCCCGCCGTAGACGTTGCCGCCCGGATAAGGATAGCTGCCGGCGACTGAACTGAGATTGACGATCAAGCCCTTGCGCTCAATCAGGATTGGCAAGAGCCTGTGAGTAAGGGTCACCAGGCCGGTGACGTTCGTCTCAATCATTCTCAGCCAGTCATCCAACCTGGCAAACAGTGCGGGGGCCGTACCGAGCGCGAGCCCGGCATTGTTAATCAGGACGTCGATTCTCCGGAAAGGCTCAGGAATGGATAACAGAGCGTCGTCTATCGCGGCCACATCCCGCACGTCGAAGGGCGCGGCGATTATTGTCTCAGCGCCGAACTTGTCTACAAGAGTGCTGAGGCGTTCGGCGCGCCGCCCCGCCGCGACAACCCGCCAGCGAGCCTGAGCGAAACGCTCCGCCATTGCCGCGCCAAACCCCGACGTTGCCCCGGTGATCAAGACGGTCTTCGTCATTGTGTTCTCTTTATTCCCGCTAATTTGGATACTCCGCATAACTAATGGTCTTGCATAAGCATCCGGAGTCTAATTGGGCGGTGAGTTCGCAGTCTTTCTACATCGTGCGAAAAAGAACTACAATTTGCGACTCTATGCTTCGTCTCCGCTATTGCGCAAACTGAAGGAATTGGCGAGCACGCCACTAAGGCGGAGGCACCCGACTGGACCAATAACCCGGACGCCGCTTCTGATGTGCCACGGCAACAATCACTATCTCAGCGTCGTCGGCAAAGTAGAATATGTGGAATGGAAATCGGTGAAGAACTAAACGCCGCATTCCGTGCTCTGCCAACGGACAACGAGTCGGCGCCTCGACTATCCTGGAGATTGCATTCGCGATGGTGTGAGCGAACGCTGTGGCTGTCAATGGACTGCGCTCGAAGTACCAGTCTCGCGCTCCCCGAAGTTCGGCTAGAGTTGCTGGGTGGAATCTAACGTTCATTCGACTGGCCGAATAATTCCGCGCGGACTTCTTCCCAGGGAATTAATTCTACCGTCCCGGCATCAATCTCGGCGACGCGTCTCCTGATTTCTTCAGACCAGGCTGCTTCAACGTCTGGCTCGGAGACCGGATCAAGCGTCTCAATAAGCAAGCCAGCCAGGGTTGCTCGATCGCGCTCGGGCAATTGCACCGCTTCACGAAATACTTCTTTGAGATCGCGTTCCATGACGATAAGTATACTCCATGGGGTTAAAGCCGTCATGCCATGTTAGTTTACCGGGTGCACGCCTGGAAAGTTACGGTCATCGGCTCGAAGCACAGTGAGCCTCCCAATACTGCTCAAAGTGGTTGCTTCGATGAACGGTGCGCAGGTTCAGGATTGCCTGGGCGCCAGGGTCTGACCAACGCATACCCGATTGCTTGAGCCGTTGCTGAACAATGTGGCGTGCGGCTGATTCTACCGTGCCTGATCCGATCGGCAGATGTTGCTCGCTGGCCCAGCGGTAGTTAAGCCGTTTTTTGTTTTCAAGAAAATATCCAAGTAGTCGTTCCGGACTGTGGTTTACCTCACCTCTGTAATTCTTGGAATGGCTGCTGCGCGCCAGCCATTTTAGCGAAGCAAAGAAGTTCTCCAATCGTCCTTCCTTTAGCTGTGTCACACGACAGCGCCACCAATTATTTGCCGTCTTTTCCGGCCACACCGCTTTTGCAGTGTGTGAAAGGTGTTCCGCTGCGTGATAAAGATCAAGCAACTGTGGAACTGCAGGCAGATGCATATCAGCCAGATTCCATATCCACGGCGCCCCATCCCCTAAAACCAATCGAAAATCCTTTTCGTCCAGCCCTTGTCCCTGTATATGATTCCACAGCCTCTCGCCAAATGGCTCGACGCTTTCGCGCCCCGCCACATATGACGTCGAATCCAGTCCTCGAGAATCGAACACCACTCCCACTTTTACATCGTGCCAGGCCAGTCGATGCGTCTCAGTATCCGGCAGTCCCGCTATCATCACCCCATCGATCGCCAAACAGTATCGGGCCTTCCGTCGTCGCCTGACATGTGCTGACACTATCTCCGAAAGCCCCCGCTGATTCATCAAACTCTCTATCTTTCCGCCGTGTTCCTTCGCGATTCGCTCTACTTCACGCGCCGAACAGGGCGTGAATCCCAGTGTGTCACTCAACAACTTCTGGCTCTGTTCGTAAGCCAGTTCCAAAGCTGTTCGACAAACCACTCTCATCAGCCCGGGTGTCATACCGCATTCACCAATCCCGAGTCGTTCATCCAATGGAACCTCTGTCCTTTGGCATTCCGCGCAGTAATAGACCTGTCGCTCTATCTTCATCGAACCGCAAAGGCTTTGTATTAGCCTAACCCTCGTCCCCAGCCTCTTTGCTTTTCTCCCACAACTCCCACAATCGAACTCCACCACACGGTCTGCTTCCTGCCATCGCTTCACCAATGCCTCTTTTGCCGCCTCCTGTCCCATTCGCCGAAAAAGTTCTTCTTCCGCCCCGCTGTCGATTCCTCCATCTAACCCAAGCGGCTCCAATCTTAACCCCAGTAGAAAATCTCTCAGCGTTTCTGCAATCTCCTCCTGAAGTTTTTTTTACCCTCAATTATCACTGCCCGATCTTCACCCAATACTCGGCTCTCTTCTTCCGTCAGCAGTCTCGTTATTAGCTCTTGCATCCTGTGGTAGTTCGCGATCCCTTGCCTTACTCTCTCCAGTTCCGGTCCAGGCCTTAATGTCCGATTCACACGTTTGCCCTCTATACGCCGCTCCCAAAGGTAGTACGGCCCGTGACGTTGCGGCCGTTTCGGATCGTGGCAGCGACAGTTCGCTTTTCCGCACGGCAAGTACTGCTCGTGCAAAGAACCGGAACAAACAGGTGATAATTTCATCAACTCCTGCCAAAGTTGCGCGCGAGATGTTTCCATCGAGATCCCTCCTCTTCAATCCTAGTACCACAACGACACTAGGATAACTCGGATCTCTATATTCTATCAATCTCGCTTTAAACTTTTCAGGCGTGCACCCTAGTTTACCATTGCCTATCGCCTCAAGATTAGGACCTGCAAGCTGGGAGTCTCGGGGTAACCGGTTCATAACCAATTAGAGTTTCGTTGTCTTGCGTTGCCGGCACTTCTGATCGGGCGAACACCCAGTCGATGGCTCATGACTCAACCGGTTCTATAATTCGAAGCGATTGCGAGCGTGGCAATGCTGCAATGACTTAGAACATCAAACCAATATTACTCCACCTTTCGTTCCTGTCGGACACAGTACCCCAAAAAGCCGACACCAGCGACCGAATTCCAGTCGCCGGCTAAAGATTAAATGGGATATGTAATCGCCGTCGCGGTCAGCCCCGAGGGAGCCTTCCGCCAACTTGCAGCGAACGTTTAGATGGCGACACCCGCCTCAGCAAAGACGAGTGTCCGAACTCTTTTTCGAAGTGCTTGCTCAAAACGGCGGGCCTCTTCGATCTCCGCAAAGGAAAGGGCACGAAGTTCCTGCTCAATTCTACGGCGGTAATCCGAGACCAGCGAGTCCGAAACCCCGAGCATTGCCGCAACCTCAAGCTGCGTCGCTTGATCGGCGCTCAGATAGCAATGCCACAGTACCCCGAGCATCCGGTTGTACTGTTTCGCCTTGCCCCTGACCGTACCATTCAGGTTCTGTAGAAATCCTTCTACAAATCCACCCGCTTCGTCTTCCGACTCACGCCGCAGAAGGCCCTGTTCAGGGTTTTCTCGTCCGTCGACGGGCTCGAAATGGTTGCCGTTCTCGTCACCATCATCTCCGCCAAGCGGAACAAGGTAGATATCCATCACCGGGAGACGCGACATCACCAAACTTCTCAGAGTTCTGACATCAACAGGTGAGTCCGAAGCCTCAAGAACGGAGACAATCAAATCTTCAAGATCGGAATTGCCGATAACGATTTGTGCGTCGCCGGTGCAACCGACCATTCGCGTATCGCGCTGGCGGACGGGAATAATTTGAATGCGTTGTTCCAGTTCATGGGATTCGCGTCGAACTTTTTCGCCTGGCCACTCGCTTAAGCCATAGACACGATCTGCAAGGCGCCGGTGCGGTTCGTCGTCTATACCTGAAGAATCGAATCGCTTGAAATTAACACCTGATTGAATCAGAGTAGAAATCCGTCGCGCCAATCGATACGATTCCGGATGTCGTTTCCTTAATTCGGCTGTAAGCAGGTTCGTCAGCTCAATTTGACTGATCTCGCATTCGATCTCGGAATCGGACATCTCCGTGTCCAGATAATGTTGAAATCGGCTCTTACTCAGTAGAAGAACAAAAAGCTCCTGCGTTAAGTCAACATATGCATTGTGAGAACCTTCTTCGACAAGCAGCCCGGCGCTCCTGGAAGCGCGCACGAGCGGGTGATGTGAAACAACTCTATGAAGCTCTGTCCAGAGTCCACTTACATCCGAGGAACGTAAATTTTCGAGCCAATTACCTGCACGTAGTTTTCGGTCGGCTGATTTGCGCAGAGAACGCGCTTGCTCTTTTGTAGCGCTCATCGACGGACCTTTCAGATCTTTATCGCTTGTGGGTTTCACGGTGGTATTCGCCGGTTGGGAATTTAAAAAGGTAAGACAAATTTGCTTGTTCGTTCCGAGAACGTCTTTGCCACCAGACAGGACGATCCCCACCTCACCGGGTTGTCCGGAGATAGTTTTTACGAAAGGCATCGGTTGTTTGAAGGTCGGACAAGGAAAATAACATCTGTTCTGAAAACCTGAGTGCGCAGCGACAGCTTCGAATACGGGTGGCATAGGAAAACCCGTAAGCAACTACGCAGGAAGGATCCATATCTTTCGTCTTTTTTTCAGACAGAAATTCGAGACGGGTCGTGGCGACGATTGCCGCACGCGATGTTGTTTAGAACATTGCCAGCGACTTCGGCTAGAACATTTGCTACCCGCAGGCCTTCAAGCAATTGGAACCTGCCGGAGGCCGCATCTCTGACCGCGATTTTGGGAAAGGACGCGGTCGGCCAGGAAAGGTTCAAGGAGTGTAAGCCCCTCAACAAAACGAATGGTACCAGCATTCCAGAAAATGAGCAACATGTTTTTACATTTCCGTTCAAGCACTGGCATCTGCCAATAAAAGCGGCATAATTGCATTTAAACTTGTGGAACTGACAGCTTATTAGACTTTTACCTTGGTTGAACAATTCGAGGTACAGATCTACTTGGTCTGCAGATGTTAGGATGGAACTTTGCCCCTCAAACCTCCAGCCTTTTTATGCGGAGCTCCGGATATAAGTGTTAAGCGGCAATCGAACGTACAGATGTGCAGAAAATTGAGGGGAGTTACTCGTGAAGATATCCAAAGTCACCTTATATAGGAAATTAGCTACGTGTCCATCCTCTGAGATACTGTTGTTGCTCAACAGGGATTCTCTTCCCGCTTCCGCGGAAGCGAGCGTCAGGGACCACCTTAGATCTTGTGACTTTTGTTCGGCAGAATTCCAACTGCTCGCGCTTCATTCTTCCGATCTCGAAATCGAGAATGCCGCCGCCGAGATGCCTAATAGCCTCAGATTGCTTGCCGAGTCGATCCTGAACGGACCTAACCGCCTTGACACGCTTCCGGTCAGCATTTCAAAACAGTAACTCTGATAGCACACCCAGCCCGGCGCAATATGTCGTCGTCGCCATTTCTGGGTAATTCTATTCGAGGAACATCGGTTCGGATCCACTGATCGTTTTTGAACCCCAAAAGGGTTCAGCATTGAAGCCCAGGGCCTGCGCTTGACCTGGCAGGTTGGCGCTTCGGCCTACCCTGGGTCGGCTAGAAAAAAAGGTCTTGAGCCCTGAAGGGGTTTCGGCACGTCCCATATTTGCCTAATATCAAGATCCCACATAATTGTCACATTTTCGCGGAGGATATCTTGCCTTCAATTCTTGAACCTTGATAGTTACTATCGTTTCAACATTTAAATGACGACTCACCAATTCGCCGATCAAATCAGTTATCGGAACCAGTTGTTCTCGCAGTCGTACGGCGCACAAATGTCCTGCTACGCGAAGAATTAGTACAAATTGGAAATCCTCGAATTTGATGCCGAGGTCGTTATCCAGAAAGTTATTGGATAGCATGACATCGTAAGTTAGCAACTTTCCATGGAACTCTCCTCGAACATCCGATACTCGTTCGTAAACCGAGAACAGTTCACCGAACACGCGTTCGATCGCTACCTTTAGCGTTTCCAATGTGCCTTCGTATTTAATCAAAACCTCTGCTGTGCTGGACATAGTTTTAAAAACTCCCACTGGCGCGACTCGTCCTCGGTTAGCACCAAGCAGCGAGTGCGCTTTTTTATTTCTACCAACCGGAAGGGCGACGGTATATATATAAGGTCTCAATCTACGTCCCCTTGCCTGGGTAAATTTTACTTTGAATGAGCCGCGCACGGGCTTTTCGGCCTTTTGCGGAAGCTCGAGAGTTTGTTCGCTCCTTACTCTTTCAGAATACTAAACAGTTGCAACTCTACTCCAAGAATGGGTGACTGGCCAGGCGAAAACGGCTGCCTTATTGGCAGCCGTTTTCGGTTATTACAATTTTACTTGCTGCTACAAAATCAGTTGGAACAACGGACTCAAGCCAGCTGATGTTCGGTTGACCATCCTTATCCGCTATGTACTATTCTTTCCCGCTTTCGACCTCATAGACAATATTCTGGCCGTGCTGTTGAGTGAAGAACCAGCGAGCATCTTCAAGTTGGCGCTCGCTGCCAAGCAGGTCTTCAACTGTCGTTGA